>Ga0306921_10005575_pt1 | contig 13067 bp, 11 predicted proteins | sample sta12Cox44000080_FD_203760 | JGI IMG/M metagenome (GOLD analysis project Ga0306921, IMG submission 203760) | Lab enrichment of tropical soil microbial communities from Luquillo Experimental Forest, Puerto Rico - statoxic.12C.oxic.44.000.080 (v2)... | ecosystem: Environmental > Terrestrial >... | reverse complement strand
TCCCTCGCCGCTTCGCGGTCGCTCGGTCGAAACAGCGCAATATCGACGCCGTTGCGCAACACTCGCACCCGCTCCGGCCCGGTCCCGAGCGCAACAAGCCGGTCCCTAAGCCCACTCGACACGGCGACGAGCCCGGACGCGCGAGCAGCTGCCCAGCGAATCCAGCGCCGCGGCACAGCGTAGCTCGCGATCAGGTTGAGGTCGCTGCCGCGGGCGGTAACGACGACCGGCTTGCCGAGCGCGCGGCCGAGTAACACCGCGGCAATCCCGTCGGGATAGAAATAATGGGCGTCGATAAGGTCGAAATCCGCGCCCGCGCCAATCTGCCGGCGCAGGTGGGGCAGTACTGCGGCGAAAAGAGCCAATGGCGCCGTGCTCATGCCGATCTTCGGCAGCAACGGATAGCGCGGATGATCGATGCGCAGCCCGTGCCGCACTTCCTCACGCGGCACCCGGGCCATGATTGAATAATCGCCAAAGCGCGGCGAGGCGAGTGGAAACCACGGCGACGGCGCAACGATTCGGGCCTCGACTCGGCCGCTTTCGACCAGTTTTCTCAGGCGAGTCTCAACGAATATCCCGTGTTGGGGCCGCGTGCCGTTCGGATATAACGTCGTAAAAGTGAGGATCTGCACCTGCGGAACCTGACCAAATGCACCGTTGGCGCCGCCATCGCGTAATACCGGCCGCCTGATGCCAGTTTACCGCAACCCTGATTTTCGGCGATTGCCCGACGGGCTCGACGCGATTTTTGCGGCCGCCGCGGATGACAGCTTTTTCGCGCTGCCCGGCTGGTACGATTTGATGGCCCGCCATGGGGTGCCGCCGGCAACCGAAACGCGTATCTACAGCGATGAGCGAACGGGCTCGGCGGCGGCCCTCGTACTTCAGGTAGTCGATAGCGGCAGCGGGCGGCGCCTGGCCAGCCTCACCAACGCCTATAGCGTCGAGCACGGCGTTCTGTGCGCACCGGCAACTGACGCCGCAACCGGGCTCGATAAGATCCTAGGCACAATCCTTGATGAATCTCCGCGCTGGGACGCCATCACACTGGAAGAGCTCGATCCGCGTGCAGCGTCCTATCGCGCCGCCGCGGCCGCTTTGCGCCGTGCCGGTTTTTTCGTCGAATGCGTGTTCCACTCCGGGACCTGGTACCAGGAAACGGCGGGTATGAGCTTCGCCGATTACCTGGCAGGGCGTCCCTCGGAGCTGCGCAACACCTTTCGTCGCAAGCGCCGGCGGGCGGCTGCGGGCGGCCGTCTTAAGACCGCCCATTATGCCGGACCGGCCGACATCGACCAGGCGATCGCGGATTACGAGACGATCTATGCCCGCAGCTGGAAGCCCGCCGAGGCCTATCCTGACTTCATTCCGGCATTGATCCGGTTCGCTGCCGAGGAGGGAGCGCTGCGTCTTGGCGTCTCGACCGTCGATGGCGTCCCCGCCGCGGCGCAATTCTGGATTTTATGGAACGGCCGCGCCGTCATCTACAAACTCGCGCACGACCAGCGCTTCGACGATTTGTCGCTCGGCACCCTCTTGACCATGGAGATGATCGAGCGCGTCCTCGGCGAGGATCACCCGCACGAAATCAACCTCGGGCGCGGCGACGACCCATACAAGAAATTGTGGCTGCCGCAACGCCGGGAGCGCTGGGGCATCACCGCAGCCAACCCTCGGACCCGGCACGGCCTTGGCCTTGGGCTGAAGCGCGAAGTGGCAAAGCTTTACCACCGCCTGCGCGGCGAGCGGGTCGTCCCGCTCGGCCGACGCCAACTCGCGCAACCTGCATAAGCTGCCATGCTGCAGTGGATTTCGTACTCCTCTTTAATCCCTCCAAACCTGTTCTTGCTGTTGGCGATGGTCGGAGTCGTTGTCGCCTGGCGGTGGCGGCGCACGGGCCTCGTATTGGCGACAGCGGCGATAGCGTGCCTTTACCTAGCGGCGACACCGCTGGTTTCCTTCTGGCTGATCGGTTTCGCTGAGGCGCTGGCCGGCGTTATCCCTGCCCTGCCCGCCACGGCGGCACCCGCGGCGATCGTGGTCCTCTCCGCCGAATTCCGGCACAGCAATGTTCCGGGCGGGAGGGACATCGTCGGACCCGTGACGCTCGAGCGGCTGGCCGAAGCGGCAAGAGAACAGCGCCGTCTCGGGCTCCCGATCCTGGTCAGCGGCGGCTCGATCCTGGACGCCGATGATTCATTGGCCGGCATGATGGCCGAGGCGCTCGAAACCGATTTCCGGGTCCCCGTGCGCTGGCGCGAGGACCGTTCGCAGACGACCTACCAGAATGCGCTTTATTCGGCCCAGATTCTCCGCCGGGCCGGCGTGCCGGCCGCCCTGGTGGTGACCAATCCCTGGCATATGGCGCGGGCGTTATGGGCGTTCCGCGCCGTCGGCTACCCGGTCGTCGCGGCGCCAACGCCCGAGCGACGGTCGCTGTCGCTTTCGCCGGCGTCTTTTCTGCCGCAGATTCCCTCGCTGCTCGATAGCTATTACGCGCTGCACGAGATGATCGGCTTGGCGTGGTATGTCTCTCACTATGGCCGCTGGTGACCCATGCCGCGATATGAAGCGGGGCGATCCGCGGAAAATCGGCGAGAGGAGAGCGTGGGATGAGATCGGTCGAACCGTTCAAGGCGCCGATGGTCCAGTCGCTCTCGGTGCGGGTTGTCGTCGATTCGGTGTTCGACCAATTCATGCCGAAGGCTACGCACCCGATGGTTACGATCGAGCATGTCGGCCGCATTCGCAGCAATCTGAACTCTACTCTGGCCGGCGAGTGGGGCCTGTCGCTCCACCTCGAATCACGAAGTGCGGGTGCGGCCGGGCATTATCTGCTCGATTTCGGCTATACGCCCGAAGTGCTGATACGCAATTTCGAGTTGCTCGGCATCGAGCCCGAGCGGCTCAACGGGCTGATCCTGAGCCACGGCCACCGCGACCATTACGGCGGGTTGCCGGGCTTTGTCGGCCATTACCGCGGCCGCATGCGCGACGATCTGCGGCTCTTTGCCGGCGGCAAGGAGAATTTTCGCGAGAAATGGGTCGGCTCACGCGGAGAAGAGCCGGTGTCTTGGGGCGCGCTCGACCGTGCAGCCCTCGAAGCCGCGCGAGTCGAGACCGTATGCTGCGATGCGGCGCACGCCTTGGAGGGCCCGTTTACCACGGGCAATATCGCGCGCAAGTCGTTCGAGCGGGTATTGCCCAACACTTTGGTCGAGCCGACCCCGGTTGATCACTTTACCGACGAGGAGCGGCGCGGGCGACTTGTCCCCGATCGCCATCCCGACGAACACGCCACCTGCTATGTCGTGCAAGGGCGAGGCCTCGTGGTCATCTCGTCCTGCAGCCATTGCGGGGTGCTCAATGCGGTAAAGACCGCGATCGCGGTCTCCGGCGTGGATCGGCTGCACGCGGTTGTAGGCGGCTTTCATCTCGGTGTCGCGCCGCCGGATTATATCGACCACACGATCGCCGAGCTGAAGGCGCTCGCGCCCGACGTGGTCATTCCAATGCATTGCACCGGCCGCAATTTCATCGCCAAAATGCGCGTGGAGATGCCCGACCGCCTAATCGACTGGAACACCGGCAGCCGCTTCATCTTCGGCGTGTAAACAGCCGCTTCGAGTGGCTTCTTGTCTGATGATCGACGATTGGAGGGATGCCAGCCGCCATGGCGAAGATCACCTATATCGAGTACGGCGGCCGCGAGCACCGGGTAGAGGTAGCACCGGGGCTCTCGGTCATGCGCGGCGCGGTCAACAACAACATCCCGGGCATCGACGCCGATTGCGGCGGCGAATGCGCCTGCGCCACCTGCCATGTCTATGTGGACAAGGGTTGGCTAGCCACCATAGGCGTCCCGGTCCAAGGCTCGCAAGAGGCCACCATGCTGAGCTTTGCCGCCCTCGCCCAACCCAATTCCCGTCTCTCTTGCCAGATTACGGTGACCGAGGCGCTTGACGGGCTTATTGTCCGGATGCCGGAAGGCCAACATTAGAGTTGCAGGAACGGGAGGCGATTCCATGAGCGCAGCGCGCGACACCGCGGTTCATGCCGATGCCGACAGCGTGGCGCTCGACGCCATCGACGTCAGCGACCCGCGGCTGTACCAGGACGACGTTTGGCACCCCTACTTCGCGCGGCTGCGCCGCGACGACCCGGTGCACTACTGCCGCGACAGCCTTTATGGTCCGTACTGGTCGGTGACCAAGTACAAGGACATCATGCAGGTCGAGATCAATCACGCGATCTATTCCTCCTCGTCCGAACTGGGCGGCATCCAGATCGAGGATCAGCCCAAGAGCATGGACCGGCCGAGCTTCATCCGGATGGATCCCCCGCGCCACGACGAGCAGCGCAAGGTGGTGAGCCCGGTCGTCGCGCCGGCCAACCTCGCCAATATGGAAGGGCTCATCCGCGAGCGAACGGCGCGGATCCTCGACGGGTTGCCGCGCAACCAGACTTTCGACTGGGTCGACCGAGTGTCGATCGAGCTGACGACGATGATGCTCGCGACCCTGTTCGATTACCCTTGGGACGATCGGCGCCAGCTCACTTATTGGTCCGATGTCGCGATTGCCAATGTCCGCTCCCCCGATGCACCGGTGCATTCGGAGGAGGAGAAATTCGCCGAACTGACCAAGATGGCGCAAGTGCTGGGCACGCTGTTCAACGAACGGGCGCAACAGCCGCCCAAATTCGATCTGCTGTCGATGCTGGCGCATGGCGTGTCGACGCGCGAAATGCCGTTCCGCGAGTTCATGGGCACCTTGTCATTGCTGATTGTCGGCGGCAACGACACGACCCGCAATTCGATGACCGGCGGATTGATGGCGCTGAACCAGCATCCCCGCGAATATCAGAAGTTGCGCGACGACCCCTCGCTGATCCCCGGGATGGTTTCGGAGATCATCCGCTTTGTGACCCCGGTGATCCATATGCGGCGCACCGCGAAGGAAGATGCCGAACTCGCCGGCAAGCCGATCCGCGAGGGCGACAAGGTCGTAATCTGGTACGTCTCCGGCAATCGCGACCCGGAAGCGATCGACGATCCGGACAATTTCATCATCGACCGGCCGCGGCCGCGGCAGCACCTTTCCTTCGGTTTCGGCATCCACCGCTGCGTTGGCAACCGGCTCGCAGAATTGCAGCTGCGCATTTTGTGGGAAGAGATCGTGCAGCGTTACCCGGTAATCGAGGTCGTGGGTCCGCCCCAACGAGTCTATTCCAATTTCATCCACGGCATCCGGTCATTGCCGGTGCGCATCCCCGCATAGCTCGGAAGCTCCCCGTTAGGCGCGCAACGGAGAACACTCGGCGAGCCTGACGCCTCCCGATAATCACCGCACCTCTGGGGGATAGCTTGCGGATTTGGAATCTGCGGCGCGGCGACGATGACGACGACCGCACGAATCCGCATGGGCGAGGCGTGCGCAGTCTCGTATTCTCGGCGGCTCTGGAATTCAATTATCTCAAGGCGCCGATCGGTTTTTTAGCTCTCTTCGTCGTTCCTGCTCTGTTGATCGGAATCGCGCCGTCCGTTGCGATCGCCTATGGCCGGCTGATACTCCAGGCACCGGCCCTCGCCGGCGGCAGCTTGATCGTCGCCCCGGTCATTCTGCTCGTCCTGGCCGCGGTCGCTTTTTGGATCGGCCGCCCGCTCTTGGCGGTGGCGTGGAACAATTTCTGGCATCTCCATTACAGCCTCGTGCTGCCGATCTTCGTCGTGTTCCGCGAGCTGCTGCGCGCGGCGGCAGAAAAATTTCGCGATCGGTCATTGACCGCCGAAGAGCTCGACCTCAGCCGCCGGATATGCGCGCTAATCGCGGCTTTGCTGTTCGCCGTCGGCGGGTTGTCTGTCGCCGCCATAGTCGACGTTTCCATTGGCCTGCAATTCACCGACATCGTGCATATTCGATGGCGGCCGTTGGCAATTTCGGCTCTAGGCAATGCCGCGATGATTCTCGGTATCTCGACTGCGATCGAGAGCCTTTATTGGATCTGGCGCGAGTCCTCGCTGAACGCCGCGGTGCTAGACTGGGCGCCCAACCCGCCTATGCCGGAAGCGTCCGTGGTAAGGGTTGCTCATCTATCCGACCTACATGTCGTCGGGGAGCGTTACGGCTATCGCATGGAGGCCGGGACGGATGGTCCCCGCGGCAACCGGTCTATTCGCTCCGCCCTGCGCAAGCTCGGCGCCATGCATGCGGCGGCGCCGGTGGATCGCGTCTTGATGACGGGAGACATTACCGACGCCGGGACGCGCGCGGAATGGGCGGAGTTTCTCGATCTGATGCGTGGTTGCCCCGAGTTGCGGCGGCGGGTCTCGCTGGTCCCCGGCAATCATGACGTCAACATCATCGACCGCGCCAACCCGGGCCGGATCGACCTGCCATGGAGCGCTGGCCAGTCGCTGCGCAAGCTCCGTGTCGTGCTCGCACTGGATACCTTGGCCGGTGAACGCTCGCATGTTGTTGACTGGGCTTCCGATGGGCGCGGACCTTCTCTCAAGGATTTTTTGCGCCAGGGTAGACGTCCCCAACTGTTGCGCGAACTGGCCTATCGCGGCACGATGCGAGGACGACGCGAGATGACTAAGGTGTGGGAGGCGATCTTTCCGCTGGTGGAGCCACCGGCGCCGGGCGATTCGTACGGCGTGATTCTTCTCAATTCGAATGCGCGGAGCCATTTCGCACTGACCAACGCAATCGGCGTTGTCGGCCCCTCGCAGTTGAAAGCGCTGCGGTTGATCCTGCAGAACACGCGGCACCCGTGGCTTATTCTGCTTCATCACCAGGTTGTCGAATATCCGCTGCTTTCGGTCACGCTGCGTGAGCGCATCGGCTTGGCGTTGATCAATGCGCCGGATCTGGTGGCGGTTCTTGCGCCACATTCGCGGCGTATTATCGTGCTTCACGGCCACCGCCATCGGGATTGGATCGGCGTTTGCGGAAACATCGTTTTGTGCTCCGCCCCTTCGACGTCGCTCGGCGCGGATGGCGCCGACAAGTATCGCGGCAGTTTTCACCTGCATCAGCTGTCGGTCTCCCCAGACGGCGGCGTTCAGTTGGTCACAACCGAGCGCGTGCGCGCATCTTAGCGATTTGAGCAATCTTCAAGGGAGGATGGCATGCTAACAGCCGGTAGTTTCAGCTTTGGCAACTTTTTACTCGATGTTTTGGCCATCTTTGTTTTCGTACTTTGGTTCTGGTTGTTGATCACGGTGATCAGCGATCTGTTCCGCCGTCATGACACATCGGGCGTGGTCAAAGCGATCTGGGTGATCGTGCTGATCATTTTCCCTTATCTGGGGGTATTCATTTACCTCATCTCACAAAGTCGCGGGATGGCCGAGCGGAACAGTCAGCGGGCGCAGCAGGCGCGTGAGGAACTGAGACAGGTCGTTGGTTTCAGCGCGGCCGACGAAATCGAGAAGCTTGAACGGCTTAAGAATGCCGGCACGATTTCCAATGAGGAATATACGCGGCTGCGCGCCCGAGTCATGCAATAGTCGGCAGGACGCGACAGCGCGCTTGTCGTCGGGGCCACTCGGCTGATCAAGAGATCACGGAGCCTTCACCTGGCCTCGCCGGCGCGCGCTATGAGTTCCGCATCCAGACCTTGGCCGTCCGCGCGCGCCTGCGCCGAGACCAGGTTCCGGGGGTCGGTCCCAAAATTTCCCCGCGCCGCTGCCCGCACCCCGTCGCTGACGGCGATGCCCGACATGCTGCATGACCGAATCGTCGCGATAGCAATCGACCATGCACGCGGTGCAGCCGTCGCGCACGCGTTGGGTCCTGTCGAATTCCCGTATGTGGCAGAGCGGGGGGTCCCAATGATGGCAGCGCCAAAGCCGCAGGTGCCAATCAAGATAAAAGCTTTTCCATCCCGCCAGGCACGCGAAGCGTTCAGGCTCGCCGCGCAGGTGGCGCTGCATGTCCTCGATCGACGCGGTCGGTTCTGCACTGGAAATTCCCGGCTTAACGCCTTGATCGCCTCGAAGGCGGCGTCGAGTCCTTCGGCCGTGAAGTCGACGAGGGTCGAGCGGGCCCATGCGAGATAGGAGGACGGAAAGGAAAACGTCACAGCGTGGAAGCCGAGGTCTCGCAGCATTGCCGGCAGGGCCTCATAGTCGACGAGGCGGCTCATCGTAACCGAAGCGGTGAACGGGATTTGATGCTGCCGCAAGGCCGCGTTAGCCCGACAAATCCGGCCGGTCAATCCATGGAGGCCGCAGTTCGCGTCGTGCGTTTCACCGGAAGCGGCGTCGATCGAGATGCACACCTTTTTGATGCCGGCCTGCACCAGCGCGGTGATCCTTCTCGGGGTCAGCAACGCGCCGTTGGTCACCAAGGTCGCGACCATCCCGATTCGGTCGCGTAGGCGACCATCGCGGTCAGATCGCGATGCACCAGCGGCTCGCCGCCGGTAAAAATGCAAAAATCGCACGCCGTTGCGTTTCAGGATGTCGCAGGCCGGCTTTGCCTCGGCCAACGGAACCGAATGCTGAGCCTCGTTAGCCAGCCGGTCGCGGGCAAAGCCGCGGAACCCGCAGCGAGCATTGCAGGTGCTGGTAATGGCGAAATGGCAGATCCCGGGGCCGCCATCTCGCAGGGCGCTCAACGCCATTTTCCAGATGGCTGGGGGCTTTGCGATGCTGTTGGCCATTGTCTTCTCCCAACTCGCCCGGTTCCTTGCCTGATCGGCTCCGCGGAGGATTGTCAGCTCCACCGCAGGACGGTGGCGCATCCCTGCTGGAAAGCTCGGTGCGACTTCGCGTCGAAATTCGCATCGGTTGCGGAGCGTGCGTGCGGCATAGGTACGAGCAATGCCAGTGTCACATCCACGAACCACCCCTTGAACGTCGGGTTCCCCTTCGCCAAAGGGCGCTGCGATCCAGCCTCGGGCCTCAGAACGAACCCACGAAGGACCCGAGCAAGATGATCACCACGAGCGCGATGATCGGTCCAACGATCGCCGCCATGACGATATCGAAATAGCTTTCGCGGTGGGTCGACCCACAGACTGCAAGGAGGGTCACGACGGCGCCGTTTTGCGGGAGGCTGTCGAGCGTTCCGGCGCTCATCACGGCGATGCGATGCAACAGTGCAGGATCGATTCCGTGCGCCGCCGCGAGCCGCATGTAAGTAGCGCCGAGCGCGTCGAGGGCGATCGTCAGCCCGCCCGAGGCTGAACCGGTCAGGGCGGAGAGCAAATTGGTTGCCACGGCCAGCGAGACGAGAGGGCCTCCTCCAATCGACAGCACCCAGTCGCGGACGATTGCGAACGCCGGCACCGCCGCTACCACCGCACCAAAGCCGACGAGGCTAGCGACGCTCAAAATCGGCAGAACGGACGCGTTGGCTCCCGAATCCATGGTCTCGCGCACCCCGGTCAGGCGCCGCCAATTGACGACGATGACGGTTACGATCGCCGTCAAAAGTGCCGTCACGACGGACCATACCCCGCCGACGGCAGCGAGGGAGGTCGCGCCGAACTCCTCCTTGGCCAGGAACGACACGTCGAGGCTTGGAAGAACAACCAACGTCATCAGAACGTTGACGCTCACAACGACGACGAGCGGCAAAGCCGCGAGACCGATCGGCGGCGCCTCCCGGGCCGGGCGGCCTCGATCGACCTCGGGGGGATCGAACTCGTGCGACGTGGTGGCTCGCTGGCGCACGGTTTCGTCTTCGACCACCGCGTCGACCGAAATAGGGGAAGTTGGGCCGAACCCTTCGCCCCTGCGGCGAGCGGCGGCGGCGGCGCGCCCCAGCCACCATAATCCGAAGGCGAACATGATCGCCGAAGCAATGATGCCGAGACCTGGCGACGCCAACGGCGTGGTTCCGAAGAACGGCATCGGGATTGCGTTCTGGATGGCCGGGGTTCCGGGCAATGCCGACATCGTAAAAGTCGAGGTGCCCAGAGCGACTGCGGCGGGAATCAACCGATTGGGAATCTCCGCGGTTCGGAACACGGCCTGAGCCATCGGCACCAGCACAAAGAACGCGACGAACAGGCTGACGCCCCCGTAAGTGACCAGCGCACCCGCCAGCACGACGGTAAGTATCGCGCGGCTTGAGCCGAGCTTTTTGGTCATGAAATCGGCGATCGCGGCGACCGAACCGCTGTCTTCCATGAGTTTGCCGAACAGGGCGCCCAACAGGAACAGCGGGAAAAATTGCGCGATGAAGCGCGACGCGCTGTCCATGAAGGTCTGCGTCCAATAGGCGAGCAGCGGGCCACCGGCAAACGCCGCGGCGATCAGCGCCGCCGCGGGGGCCAGCAACAAAATGCTCCAGCCTCGATAAGCCAGCCAAACAAGCAGTGCCAGGCCAAGGAGAATACCGAACAGTCCCATCCGTTAAACGCCCGTTCGCGGCTATGCTTCGGGAACCTGCGGCTGCGCCCGCAAGGATCGTTCTGAAAATTCAGTTATCGGGTGGCCGCGCCGATCGCGTATTTCCGGTCGACGCCTTCCGGCAAATGCGCCGGCTTGACGCTTTCGTCGAAGATCCAGGTGAGGTCCAACGAATTACGCACGCCGAGATCGTCGTAGTGCAGCGACAGCCATTTCTGGGCGGCCTTTTTTCCCTGATCGCGAAGATAGGTAAGAAAGGCCCATTCGGCGTTGAGTTTGCTGGAGACGCCGAGACCCAGCATAGTCTCTTCGTCGTAGATCGCGTGGACTCGCGAGTCGCGATAGGCTTCCCGCTCGAGATTTTCGTGGTGAATTACCTCCCACAGAAAGGCGAGCGAGCGCAATTCCTTGAGTAGCGCCGCGTTGAAGGTAATCTCGTTCAGCCGGTTCTGGATGTCGCGCGCCGATTTCGGGATATCCGGGCGGTAAAACGGATTGATTTGGATCAACACCAGATCACCGGGTTCACATTCGTCGACCAGCGGAAACAGTGCTGGATTGCCCATGTAACCGCCGTCCCAATAGGCCTCGCCGTCAATCTCAACGGCTTTGAACATAAACGGCAGGCACGCTGAGGCCATGACGCAGTCGAGCTTTATCTCGGGCTGCCGAAAAATCTTCGGCCGGCCGGTTCGCACGTTGGTCGCGGTCAAAAAGACTTGGGGGCGGCCCGCGCCATTGACCGCGTCAAAGTCGATAGCCCCGGCGACGACCTCGCGAAGCGGATTGAAGTTCATCGGATTGGTGTCGTACGGCGAAAGGACCCGCGAAAGATGGTCCATCAAAATGTACGCCGGCGAGTTGTCGAGGCTCCAATTACCCATGAATGTGTCGATAAGAGATCTTCGGATCGGACTGTGCCGCGCCGCGGCGCTGGTCGCGGCCCAGAAATTTTCGAGACATTTTCGCGCTTCGGCGGTCCCGCCGCGCGCCATACCGTCGGCGAGCGCCACCGCGTTCATCGCGCCGGCGCTGGTGCCGCTGACCGCCTCGATGTAAAGCCGCTCGTCCTCCAGCAGCTGATCGAGCACACCCCAGGTAAACGCCCCGTGCGAGCCGCCGCCTTGTAGGGCGAGTTTGATCGTCTTCTTCGTCCGCTTGTTCATCCAACTCTCCCGAACCTACCTCGTCCAGCCGCTACTATCGGAAGTGCCTGGCGGCCCTCTCAGGCGCACGGAAGCCCGCGCCGGGTGGTCGCAGCTTCCTCCCCCTCGTCAGTTCTTTGCGTTTCACCCTTCGCCGGCGATGCTGCGTGGCTTAGATCGGCCGAAACTCGGTCGGTGAGGCCGGGTCGTTGGCCTTATCAGCACCAACCTTCAGTCCGCCGTCAACTCGTAAGGTACACACCTGCCCATGACGAAATTGCGTCTGGTCGCTCCCGCGAGCGTAACGGCGCCGACAGAACGTGTCTTGGTTTCCGGGTTCCAAGAAGTATGCTTGGCATCCCAATTTATGTTGACGGCCGCGGGCCGTGGCGTGTGGCTGCGGGCGACTGCTCAAGCGCGGGTGGTTACGGAGTGACCGATTGACACAGCTTGCTCTGTAATATTACCGTAAATCGTTCCTGTTCCGAAACTTGAGGAAATAAGCGCCGCGGAAAAGCGGACTATTTGGGCGAACAGTTCCGACGCCGTCTACAGCCGCCGCCTTAATCCGGCTGCTGTCGTCCTCGAGAGGAAAATCGGCGGGCCATGACACCGGAGATTTTTACGACCCAACCACTGCGCCCGCGCGATCAGCTTGAAGCTTGGCGCGGGTGGTATGAGCCGGTCCTCGATGTCCTAGCAGCGCAGCCAACCGGCGACGGATTTCCGGCCAAGACCCAGATCTGGACGCCGGCAAAAAAGCAGAGCGCTAAGGGGAGTTGATGAGCGCCTCTGCCGCCGTCACCCTGGTTGGCGGGCTCGGACTCTTCCTGCTTGGCATCCATCACCTTACCGAAGGTCTGAAGGGTCTTGCCGGCGATTCGCTGCGCCGCGCACTGCAGACGCTCGTCGGCGGCCGCCTGAGCGCGGTGGTTTCCGGCGCGCTGTTCACGGTGGCGCTTCAATCCTCGACCGCGACGACGCTCACCGTCATCGGTTTTGTCAGCGCCGGATTAGTCACCTTCTCGCAGGCGGTCGGGGTCATCATCGGCGCGACTTTCGGGACGACCTCGACGCCGTGGCTGGTCGCAATTTTCGGCCTTCGCCTGCGCATTTCGGCGTTTGCCATGCCGATGATCGGTGTCGGGGCCTTTCTCTGGATCATCGCCAAGGGCAAAACCCGTTCGGCCGGAGCGATCCTGGCCGGGTTCGGCCTGCTCTTCGTCGGGATTGACTATCTGCAGACCGGGATGGAGGGAATTTCCTGGAACCTCGACGCCGTGGGCGGCAGCGGTTTCGGCTGGCAATGGATCCTGGCCGGAATCGGGATGCTGATGTCGATCGTCATGCAAAGTTCGAGTGCGGCGGCGGCGGCGACGCTGGTTGCCTTGAACGCTGGCTCGCTGACCTTCGACCAAGCCTGTGCGCTGATCGTGGGACAAAGCGTCGGGACCGCGGCGACCAGCGCGATGGTGGCGATCGGCGCCGGGCTAGCCGTGCGGCGCGCGGCGCTCGCCCACATTATTTACAACGTGAGCATCGGCATTCTTGGG
>Ga0306921_10005574_pt1 | contig 13071 bp, 12 predicted proteins | sample sta12Cox44000080_FD_203760 | JGI IMG/M metagenome (GOLD analysis project Ga0306921, IMG submission 203760) | Lab enrichment of tropical soil microbial communities from Luquillo Experimental Forest, Puerto Rico - statoxic.12C.oxic.44.000.080 (v2)... | ecosystem: Environmental > Terrestrial >... | reverse complement strand
CACGAATCCTTCGACAGGCTCCGGACAGGCTCTGGGGCAACCCGGCGTATGCGAGTGCAAAGCTTGGTATTTGTGAACCTCGACATCACGCCGAGATAGAGGGGTCCTTCGACTCGGATGCGCGTGCTGACGCCAATCCTCGCTCAGGATGACACGCTTGGGTTAATCCTTGATGGTGTGCTCTACTGCCGGATGCGGGGGTTGAGAGCGGAGTAGGCGAGGTCGGTGAGGAAGTTGACCAGCACGTAGGTCAAGCCGATGACCAGAATACAGCCCTGCACGAGATAGTAGTCGCGGTTGGAGATAGCGGTCACGGTGAGGCGGCCGATGCCGGGCCAGGAAAAGATCGTTTCCGTGACGATGGCACCTGCCAGCATGGCACCGAATTGCAGGCCGACTACGGTTAGTACCGGAATCATGGCGTTGCGTAGCGCGTGGCGATACACGACAGCTCGCTCCCCAAGGCCTTTGGCGCGTGCGGTGCGAATGTAGTCCTGGCCAAGTTCCTCTAACATCGAAGTGCGAACCATTCGGGTGAGGATGGCGGCGAGCGCTCCGCCCATGGTGATTGCGGGCAGAACCAGTTGCTGCCACGTGCCCGCACCAGACACCGGAAGCCAACCTAATTCAATCGCGAAGAACAAAATGAGGATGGGGCCTAACGCGAAGTTCGGGAACGAGAGTCCAAGCAAGGAGACCAAGCTGAGGGTGCGGTCATCCCAGCGATTGCGATTGAGTGCGGAGCGGACACCGGCGGGAATCGCCAGGCACAACGCCACCGTAAGGGCTGCGACGGTAAGTTGCAACGTCCATGGATAGGCCTGGGCGATGATGTGTCCGACGCTGGTGTTGTAGCGCAATGAGCGGCCCATGTCGCCGTGAAACAAACCGCGCCAGTAATTCACATATTGCGTGCCGAGTGGGACATCCAGTCCATAAACGTGGCGCGCGGCCTCAATGTCAGCCGCCGGAGCACCTTCTCCCAACATCTGCTGAATAGGATCGCCGGGCACGATGTGGATCAGCAGGAAGACAACGGACACCACGAGCCAGATCACCGGCAGCATGAGCAGAAGGCGCGTCAGGAGGTAGCGGAGCATTGGTTAACGTTCTAATTCATGATATCGACGAATTCGCCAGGGAGAACACCGAGAAGGTTCCTGTCCAGGTGCTCGCGAAGGGCATGCGGAGGCTAGGTAGCCGCGGTCGCAGGGGCGGCGGGGGCCTGCGGTTGAAGGGCGTCGATTTTGACGGAATCGACGCGGAGGCCGTCCATGCCGACGACGGTATAGCGGCGGCCGTCAAATTCGAAGCTGTCGGCAGACTGGGGGATACGCTGGAGTTTTGCGAGGACGAATCCGGCGAGCGTCTCGTAGCCTTCATCGCGAGGAAGATGGATATGGTGTTGCAATTCGAGATCGCGGATGTTGACCGCTCCATTCAATACGATTGAAGATCCACCGGGCGCCAATACCGGCTCGGCGATGTCGAACTCGTCTTCGATTTCTCCGACCAGCAGCTCCAGGATGTCTTCGACGGTAACGACGCCGGCGGTTGAGCCGAATTCATCGACGACGACCGCAAGATGACGTTTGCGCTGCTTAAACTCGGCCAACAGGTCAGGCAAGAACTTGGTCTCGGGAACGACAAGCACCTCGCGCATGAGGTGGCGCACTTTCAGATCGCTCGACCAATTCAGGGTCTGTCCCGATTCGGAGATGGCGAGTCGATAACGCAGCCAGCGCAACAGGTCTTTGGCGTAGAGCACTCCAATGATGTGCTCGGGGCCTCGCTGAGGATCGTAGACGGGGACGCGCGAATGCTGCTCGTCGGCAACTTTGCCGAAGGCCTCGTCAAGTGGCATGTCGCCCGGAAGTGAGAAGATGTCAGGACGAGGCACCATGACTTCACGCACCATCACGTTCTCCATGTCGAGAGCACGCTGGATCACCTGCTCCTGGGGCGCGTCGAGCACACCGGTACGGCGGCTGGCGGAGACAATGAGCTTCAGCTCCTCGGAGGAGTGAACGCTGCCCTCGCGCATCTGCTTCGCGCCAAATGCCGTCAACACAACGCGTGACGACGCCGACATGACCGCGAGTAGAGGAGCTGCCAGCGTCATGAAGACGTCCATGGGACCGGCAACCGCCAAAGCCACAGCTTCGGTGCGCTGGAGGGCGATTGATTTGGGCACCAGTTCGCCGAGGATCACATGCATGTAGGTGATCAGGAGGAAGGCAACGACAATGCTGACGGCGTGCGCGTAAACATGAGAGTGGGGCAAGCGAACAAAGAACGGTTCGATAAGCCGCGCCATGGCCGCTTCGCCGATCCAGCCAAGGGCGAGGCTGAAAAGCGTGACGCCGAACTGAACGGCGGCGATGAAGTCATCGAGTTTCTGATGAAGCCTTTGGACGGTGCGCGCGCCGATGCGCTGGGCGGCGATGAGCTGCTGCAGGCGGGTTTCGCGGACGCTGACCAGGGCAAACTCGGCCGCGACGAAGAAGGCGTTTGCCGCGACCAGCAAAACCACTGCCGCGATGCGCAGCACAACGAAGGTCACCATGAAAGAAAAATCTTATCATCGGGGCCATGGAACGAATGTGCCAGATGGAGTTAAGTATTGCGTTGGCGGTAAGTTACAGGAATTGCGAAGGGTTGCTATCGTTTGCCGTTCCGAAACGGTCTAAATTGCGGAAAAAGGGCCAGCAAGACGGCGATTTTCATCCCGGGGGCACGGAACTTCTCTTCATACTGGAACGTACCAAACAACAGAGCAAAACGCTACCTAACGTCGGGAGGCAGCAGTGGCCAACGGCAAAAATAAGAAGAAGCGCTTAATTATTATCTCGATCGTAGCAGTAGCCGTGGTGGCGCTGGTGGTGGTTGCCGTGGCGGCCACGCGCAGCGGCACCAAGATCGACCCCACAAAGCTGGCGAAGGTGGAGAAGGGCGATCTGGCGAAGAGCGTCGTGGCCACCGGCAAGGTCACTCCAATCACGAAGGTCGAGATCAAGTCCAAGGCCAGCGGCATCGTGAAGAAGCTGTATGTCGATGCCGGCGATCGCGTGAAGAAGGACCAGGTGTTGGCGGAGCTGGATCGCGACGAGATCGAGGCGCAGGTGAATTCGGCGCGAGCGCAGTTACTCTCGGCTGAGTCGAACCAGAAGGCCGCGGAAGCCGACATGAAGCGCGCAGAGGTGGATGCGCAGGGCGTAGACATCCCGACTTTGCAGCGTGCCTATGAGCGGGCGCAGGACATGGCAAAAAGCGGTGTGGTGTCGGCGTCGGCCCTGGACGATGCACAGCGTGCCTATATCCTGGCAGTGAACAAGCGCGATGTGGCCAAGGCGCAACTGGTTGTTAACAAGGCCAAGGTTGCACAGGCACAGGCCGACGTGCAGAAGAGCAGCGCGACGCTGAAGCAGTTGGAAGAGCAGCTAAGCTACACGACCATTGTTGCTCCGATTGACGGTATCGTGTTGTCTCGCGACGTGGAGATGGGTGACGCGGTCAGTTCGATTCTGGTGATGGGGTCGGCAGCGACGCTGGTGATGACGATCGGTGACACCAGCGAGGTGTACGTCAAGGGCAAGGTCGACGAGAGCGACATCGGCAAGGTGTACTTAGGGCAGCCGGCACGTATCCGGGTTGAGACGTTCAAGGACAAGACGTTCACCGGCCATGTGACCAAGATTTCGCCGATGGGCCTGGAAAAGGACAACGTCACGACGTTCGAAGTGCGGGTATCGATCAACAATCCGGGCGGCGAGTTGAAGGCGGAGATGACGGCGAACGCCGAGATCATCCTCGATGAGCACAAGAACGTGCTAATGATTCCGGAAGGCGCCATCATGTACGACAAAGACAAGAAGGCGTCGACGGAAGTGCCCGATCCGAAGGCGAAGGACGGCAAGCGCAAGGTTGCGCTGACGATCGGCATCTCGAACGGCGCCAAGACGGAAGTTCTATCAGGGTTGAAAGAAGGCGATCAGGTTGTATTACAGCAGTAGGGCTGATTCATCCTCCTCGGGCTGCCGCCTAGGCAGCCCAGCTTTTTGTCGATCTGATTATCGAAGTCAGGGGCGTAGCATGAAACGACATCTTGCACTCGCATTTCTCCTAAGCCTGCTTGTTCCCTTGTCCGTGTTTGCACGTGCCGAAGGGCAGTTTGATCGCACGCTGTCGGTATCGGGCGCGGTCAACCTTGATCTGACGACGGGATCAGGCGAGGTCATCGTTAAGGCCGGCGGCTCGAACCAGATACAGGTTCGCGGCAGAGTTCGCAGCAGCAACGACTGGTGGGGCGGCGACTATGAAAGTGCAGTCCGCAGTGTTGAATCCAATCCCCCGATCGTGCAAAGCGGTAACTCGATTCGCATCGGTTTTAACCTGCCGGAGGACATAAAGCGGCACGTTTCCATCGCATACGAACTGACGGTGCCGGCTGATACGACCATGCAGATCAATACCGGGTCGGGCGAGATTTCGGTGCAAGGGGTGCGGGCATCCGCGAAGCTTCACACGGGCTCGGGCGATATTCGCGCGCAGGACCTGGGTCCGCAGTCGCGGATGGAAACCGGTAGCGGCAGCATTCATGCCGATTCAGTGGCTGCTCCCATGTATGCGAGTACGGGGAGCGGATCGATCGAAGCTGACCTTACCGGCAGCGGTGACATCGACGTTCATACCGGCTCGGGTGGTGTTCGTCTGCGCGGCGTGAATGGTGGCCTTCGAGCGCGCACGGGAAGCGGCGAACTTACCGCCGACGGAAGCGTCAAAGGGCCATGGCAGTTGCATACTGGATCGGGCAGCGTACGCATGGCGCTGTCTTCGAGTAGCGGCTTCGAATTGAATGTACATACCGGGTCGGGCTCCATTCACTCGGACCTTCCGATTACGGTGCAGGGCACATTCGGCCGGCATGAATTGAAGGGATCGGTGCGCGGCGGCGGTCCGGAAGTGGAAGTCTCAACTGGATCAGGCGACATCGAAATTCAGTAGGGTTCGTTGGTTTAGGAAAGAGCCGTCCTGCGGGACGGCTCTTTTGTTGGCTTGACTCGCACCCCGCATCCGAATAGGTTGCAAGAGATGGCTGAGCCGCGGGTAGTCACGTTTACCACCGATTTCGGGCGGCAGGATCCGTTCGTTGGGATCATGCATGGCGTCGTGCTGAGCATTCATCCGGAGACGCGCATTGTCGATGTGTCGCACGCAGTGGCGTCCTACGACCTGCTGGGTGGTGCGTGGACGATTGCGCAGGCTTATCGCTTTTTTCCGCCACGCACGGTGCATGTGGTCGTGGTGGATCCTGGTGTGGGCAGCGCGCGGAGGCCGATTCTGGCGGAGACGGAGGATTACATCTTTGTAGCGCCGGACAATGGAGTGCTTTCGCTCGTAGAGGGGCGCGAGCCGCTGTTTACAGTACGGCATATTACGGCCGATCGCTACTTCCTGCGACCGGTGAGCCAGACCTTTCACGGGCGCGACATCTTTTCTCCCGTGGCAGGGTGGCTGAGTAAGGGAGTAGATCCGTCGGAATTCGGGCCGCAGGTTTTGGATTATGTGCGCGTGCAGTTCCCCGTCGTCGAGCGAGTTGCGGCCAATGAACTGCGCGGAGCGGTTATCCGAGTGGATAAGTTTGGGAACCTGATCACGAATCTGAGCGAGTTGGATGTGGCCGCGCTGCGGGCGACCCCGCCGGCAAGGTTGAGGCTGACGATCGCCGGGCGTACGATCACGACGTTGAGAACATCGTATGCGGAGGGTGGCGACACGGAGTTGTTTGCGATTCTGGGAAGTTCGGGCTTTTTGGAGGTCGCTGCGAGACAGGCGTCGGCGGCGGAGAAGCTAAGAGCCGATGTGGGCGCTCCGGTAGTCTTGCGAATGGGGAATTAACGCTCGCTACGGATTCTTAGGTTTGACGCGGGCGTAGCGCTCCATTTCGCCCGTCCACTTGAGGAAGCGTAAGAGTTCCTTTCGTTCCCGCCAACTGAAATCGCAGAATTCCAGAAATCCGATGCTGTGCATTTTGACGCCGGTGTAGGTCTCGATGCGCCAGCGAAGGTAAGGACTGCGCCAGGGCGCGAGGTGATGACCGCGGGTGGCATTCCAGAGAAAGCGCAGGATATAGCCGAAGTGTTTCAAGACGATCGTTAGTTACGCATTTCAGTATAGCGAGGGGTCGCGGTTCGATTGATTACCCCTTTATCGACAAGACGATAAGGCTGTGGCACCCCGAGAACCTCGGCAGGGTGAGAGCACTTCAAGTGCGTGCTACACTCGGCTCGAATGACGACGAACCGCGAGGCAGCGCGACAACAGGCGGAAGACAGCTACTACTCGGCCCTCGATCACTACGCGGAAGGTCGGCTGAGAGAAGCGATCGCCGACTACAACGCGGCGATCGCGAGCGATCCGACGTTTGTTGATGCGCTGCACGGGCTGGCGCGAGCGTATCAGGATAGCGAGGAATACGACCAAGCGATCGAAGTGGCGAATCGCATTGTGGAGCTTGATCCCGATGACGTTCTCGCGCACACCAGTCTCTCGATTCTGTATCAGCGCAAAGGGATGGTGCCGGAGGCCGAGGCTGAGGGTGCGAAGGCGCGTGTCCTGGGCTGGAAGCAGCAGCTCAAGCAAAGCAAAACGCAGACGTGAAGAAGCGATCTTCTTCCACGCGTCTGACGGTGAAAAGCTCTCGCTCGATGGGCGCTACGGCGGATCGCTCGATGCGATGCTGGCGACGCCGATGCTGCAATTGGGCGAGGAGCGTCTGGCGCAAAAGGGCATTGGTCCGGAGACCGCGGACTCCATTCTCCTCAACGCGGGACATCATCCGATTTTCGATTTTTGTTGTGGATTCCTACACGAGGCGCGTGCTTGAGCGCCATGATGTCCCGGCACGACCGTGAAGTACGACGAGATTCGTGTGCTCGTAGAAGGTGCTTTGTCGACGCCGGGCTCTCATCCGGTTGGTGGTTCTGTCGCACTCGATCGGCAAGCGTCCAGCGTGCATCTGCCATCAGCGATTGGCACGGCGGCCAAGTCCGAGCTGGCACAAACGTACCGCGAGATGTATGGGCTGTTTGTGCAAGTTGGGAAGCACTACTGTCAGAAGCGGGATCCCAAGTGCGAGGTGCTCCCTTGGGATCGATGCCGAAGCGGAGAGGCCGCGCAAAATCACAGGTATAATGTGGGCCTGACGTTGAATGTCGCCCGTTTCCCCTCCAATACGACCGGATAAGAAGCGCAGCCGTACGCCTGCTATCGTCGCGCTGTCGATTGCGATCTTCTTACTGTTCGCGGTGATCTTCGCCCAAGCCACGTTCAATCTGACATTCCTGCAACCCGACACCAGCGAAGAGACGCTAATCTTCGCGGCCCTGTCGGCGTTTATCTTTTTGCTGTTTGTCGCGTTGACCTTCGTTCTGTTGCGGACGCTGTTGCGGCTCTATGCCGAACGCAAGACCGGCGTGATGGGTGCGCGCTTGCGTAGCCGCATGGTGATGGGCGCGCTGCTGTTATCGCTGGGGCCAGTCATCTTTCTCTTCCTTTTCTCGTATGGACTGATCAACCGCTCCATTGAGAAATGGTTCTCGCGGCCGGTGGAGGACGTGCAATACCGCACGGGCGTAGTGGCGTCGTTGATGACCGACTACGCCGCCGACAATGCGCGGGTGGAGGCGGAGCGGATTGCGTCCACGCTGGCGGCCAAGAAATCGTTCGAGACCGGCAACTTTGCTCTCGTGTTGGACGAATTTCGCCGAAGCGAAATCACCTTGCAAGGGGGGTTCGCTTTTGCGCTGGAGGATTCGCGCGCTGAAGCGAGCTTTCATGCACCCGAAGCCTGGCCGCTGATACAGGATCTTCTTCCCAACCAGACGCCACCTGACAACAAAGCCAAAACATTTGACCTTCTCGGCAAAACCTACGTGCTGGGGCGTGCGCTGGTCGGACCGAACGGCCAGATTCTGGTCGCTATGCCGCTGCCGGAGAACTATCAGTCTGCGTTGCGCGACATTGAGCAGGCACGGAAACAGTACCAGGAGTTGCGCAATCAGCGACGGCGTTTGCGACGCACTTATCTTGGTTATCTTTTACTGCTGACCGTGGCGGTATTGTTCGCGTCGACATGGCTCGCCTTATATCTGTCGAAGATGGTGACTAAGCCGTTGCTGGCATTGGCCGAAGCGACGCAGGAAATCTCACGCGGCAGACTCGATTACCGCGTGGACATGCCTGTGGGCAGCGAAATTGGGCAACTGGTGAACTCCTTCAACCAGATGGCGGCGGACCTGGAGTCGAGCCGCGCCAATATTGAGGCGTCGCGCGCCGACCTGGCAGATATGAACGTGCAGCTCGAGCAGCGCAACCGGCACATCGAGACGATCCTGGAGAGTATCCCCAACGGAGTGATCTCGCTGGATGCGTCGCGCCAGGTGATTCACATGAACAGCGCGATTCAGCGTTTATTGCATTTAGATGCTTCCGAGGTTTCGCGTGCGCAAACCTTAAGCCAGCTTTTCCCGGACGACGTCAGTGCCGATCTCGATCATCTGCTACGCAAGGCAGACCGCATGGGAACCGCCACCAGTCAGATGGATATCGTGACTTCGCGCGTCAATCTCAACGTTGCCGTCACGACGGCATCGCTCGATCGGCCCGAGCAGGTACAGAATCCTGAAATGCCGCGTATGGGATACGTGGTGGTTTTAGAAGACATCACCGACCTTTTGCGGGCGCAGAAACAGACGGCGTGGAGCGAGGTGGCGCGCCGTGTGGCGCACGAAATCAAGAATCCGCTGACGCCGATTGCGCTTTCGGCTGAGCGGATTCGCAGACATTTGGAGCGAGGGACTCCGCCTGACGCTGCGTCGTTGAAGATCATTCATAACTGTGCCGACACAATCAGCTCGTCGGTACAGACAGTGCGTACGCTTGTCGATGAATTCTCCACGCTAGCGCGTTTTCCGGCGTCGCGGCCGGTTTCCTCCGACATCAATGTCATTGTGGAGAGTGCGCTACTCATGTTCGATGGGCGGCTGAGTGGCATACGAGTGCAAAAGTTCTTCACCCACGATTTGCCGCCTGTCTATGCCGATCCCGACGCCATCCGGCGTGCCATTGCCAACCTCGTGGACAACGCAGCCGAGGCGATGCAGCAGTCGATGGTAAAGGAGATTGTGATTTCGACCGGATTGGTAGGGGGGCGCGATTCGGTGGAGATTGCCGTTTCCGATACGGGCCATGGCGTCACGCCAGCAGTCAAAGAGAAGCTCTTCCTGCCTTACTTCTCCACCAAGAAGCGCGGCACAGGATTGGGACTCGCCATTGTGAGCCGCATCATCGAGGACCATCACGGTTCGATCCGCGTGGAGGAGAACGCTCCAATCGGAACGCGGTTTATCGTAGAGTTACCAGTAGCGGCGACGGTGGCCATGGGGCCACCGGTACAACATGCACACCATTCTGATCGTGGATGACGAGTCGGAAATCCGCAGCTCGCTGCAAGGCGTGCTGGAGGATGAGGGTTACAAGACCCTGCTGGCGGAGAGCGCGGAAGAATGCCTCGGGACGCTGGGCCGCAAGCCCGTGGACGTTGTCCTGCTCGACATCTGGCTGCCGGGCATGGATGGCCTGGAAGCGCTGGAACGCATTGTCGATGTGGATGATCCGCCTGAGGTCATCATGATCTCAGGACACGGAAACATCGAAACCGCGGTGCGCGCGACCAAGCTGGGCGCATTCGACTTCCTGGAAAAGCCGTTGTCGATTGAGCGGACGCTAATCGTATTGAAGAATGCAATCGACGCGAAGCGGCTACGCAGCGAGAACCTGGAGTACAAGAAGCAGTTTCATGCGCGCAGCGTGATCGTGGGGGAAAGCATTCCCATGAAAGCGCTGCGGCAGCAGATATCGCTGATGGCTCCTACCAATGGGCGCGTGCTGATTTATGGGGAGTCGGGTTCGGGCAAGGAGCTGGTGGCGCGTGCGATTCACACCAAAAGTTTGCGTAAGGACGAGATGTTCGTCGAGGTGAATTGCGCCGCGATTCCCGAAGATCTTATCGAGAGCGAACTGTTTGGGCACCGGGCCGGATCGTTCCCGGGCGCCACGTCGGACAAAGAGGGCAAGTTTCAGAAGGCAGACGGGGGAACGTTGTTTCTGGACGAAGTCGGCGACATGAGCCTGAAGACGCAGTCGAAGGTGCTGCGGACGCTGGACGAGGGACGGTTCGTTCCGGTCGGTGAAGACGAGGCGGTCGTCGCCGACGTACGCGTGATTGCCGCGACCAATAAGGACCTGGAAGACGAGATCTCCAAGGGAAATTTCCGCGAAGACCTGTTCTATCGCCTGAATGTGATTCCCTTTTACGTTCCGCCGCTGCGGGAGCGGAAAGAGGACATTCCGCAATTGGCCCGGCACTTTCTGAAGGAATTTTCCCAGACCTACAATCGGCGTCCGAAAGAAATCGCTGATGACGCGTTAGACGCGCTGACGCGATACACCTGGCCGGGGAATGTGCGCGAACTACGCAATCTTATCGAACGCGTAGTCATCATGAATCCGGCAGTCGCAAAACTGGAACGTAAGCATTTGCCGACGCTGGTGTATCGCGAGGGCGGGCGAAGGAATATCCCGGAGTTTTCCAGCTTGCACGAGGCGCGGGCGGCGTACGAGCGCGCTTATATTCTGAAAAAGCTCGACGAGAATCTGGGGAGCGTGAGCCGAACGGCGGAAGTTCTCGGCCTGGAACGCAGCCACATGTATCGCAAGATGAAGGCGCTGGGGATTGCGGTGAAGGAGTAGGGCTAGTCTGTGCCCCGATCTTCATCGTCACGTCGCTGGGCATGCGAGAGGTGCTCGAGTTGACGGCGCCAATCGGTTTCTTCGACGAAAGCGCGCGATTCGCGCCAACCGGGTTGAACCTTCACGAATAGCTCCAAAAAGACCTTGGTCGCCAACAGGCGCTCGATCTGCTGACGGGCATAGGTTCCGATCTTCTTCAGGTTGGCGCCGTGCTTGCCAATCAGGATAGCTTTCTGCCCTTCGCGCTCGCAGAAGATGGTGGCGGCGATGCGCGTCAGCTTGTTGCCCTCTTCGAAGCGGTCGATCAGGACGGTCGTGGCGTGGGGAACTTCCTGCGAGGTGAACTGCAGGACCTGTTCGCGGATGAGTTCGGCGGCGAGGAAGCGCTCTGGCTGGTCGGTGATCTGGTCTTCCAAAAAGTAGCGCGGGCCTTCGGGCAGAGCTTGGATGATTGCATTGAGGAGAGTGTCGAAGCCGTCCTTCTTCAACGCCGAGATGGGAATGACGTCGACGAATTCGTGCAGATCCTTGTAATGATCGATCAGCGGTAGCAGGCGATCTTTTTGAACGCGGTCGATTTTGTTGAGCAGCAGGCAGCACGGGAGCTTGCTGCGTTTGGCGAGGTCGATCACGAACTGGTCGCCCGTTCCGAATTTCTCAGTCGCGTCGACGATCAGCAATAGCAGGTCACATCCTTCGAGGGCGTCGTAGACCTCTTTCATCATGCGCCGGTTGAGCGAGTTGACGGGCTTGTGAATGCCTGGAGTATCGATCAGAACGATCTGCCCCGCAGGTCGCTTCCCTTTCTTGGCGATGTTGACGATGCCTTGAATGCGGTTACGCGTCGTCTGCGGCTTGCGCGTAACGATGGCAAGTTTCTCGCCCACCATGGCATTCAGGAGAGTGGATTTGCCGGCATTGGGACGGCCGATGATCGATACAAATCCTGAATGGAACGCCATGTCAGGCCTGAACCTGTTTGGGAGCTGACACCCTCTGCAGGCTGACGCGGACACGTTCGACGCGGCGCTCGGTAGAGTCCAAGACTTCGAAGCGGAGACCGTTGTCCTCGAAAACCTCGCCGGGTGCGGGGATGCGGCCAGCGAGTTCGCTTACCAGTCCACCGATGGTGGTTGCTTCTTTCTCGTCGGCGCGGACGCCCCCCAAAAGCCTTTCAAGAAGGTCGATATCGGTGTTGCCGTTGAAGATGTAGGAGTTGTCGCTTTCCTTCACCACGTCGGATTTCTCGTGCTCGTCTCGAATCTCGCCCACGATTTCCTCGACCAAGTCTTCAATGGTGACCAGTCCAGCGACACCTCCGTATTCATCGATCACGATGGAGAGGCGGATATTGTCCTGTTGCATCTCACGTAGCAACTCGCTACCAAGCTTGGTTTCAGGTACGAAGTGGACATCGGTCTTCATCAGCTCGGCGACGGTTTTTGAACCCGCTTCACTGTCGGGAACTTGCAGTAGGTCTTTGGTGTACATGATTCCCTTAATGTGATCGATGTTCCCTTCGTAAACCGGAATGCGAGAATACGGACTCTTGTTCAGTAAGTCGGTGAATTCGGCGATCGTCATTGTCGTGAGGACGGCGACGATCTTGGGCCTTGGGGTCATGACCTCGCGGACGGTTTTGCCGCCGAATTCGACGACCGACTGAATGAGATCACGATCGCTCGCTTCCAGAATGCCTTCTTCCTGTCCGGCTTCGATGAATGCGTCGACGGCTTCGGATGAGTGCTCGGGCTCTTTTGCCCCGTGCTCTTTGGAAAGCGATGCCACGGAGAGCGCGAAGCCGAGCAAAATGCTGGCGGGCATCGCGAGGTAGATGAGCGTTCGCAGCACCGACACGAACTTCGCCAGCCACTTGCCCTGGGTGCGCACGAAGAAGATGTGGGGCAGCAGGCGGTTGAAGATCACGATGATGAAGATGAGGCTGACCGCAGCCTGCACCAAATCAAGGGCGACCCAACGCTGCTCGACGAAGAGAAGATAGCCGATGAGAACTCCGATGGACGCCATGCAGATCTGGGTCAGCATGGCCATGGAGAGCGACGCGCGTTCGCGCGTGAAACCCAGACGCGGCTCGACTAACTGCTCATAGGCCTCGATGTTCTCTTCGAATTCGCGGGAAAGGAATTTCCCCATCTCATGGTAGAGACGGTCGACATAGGACACCAGCGTGAGCAGCGCAAGCAGCAAGACCAGGAGAATGGATAATGGAAGGTTCATGCGCGGCGTCCTCCGCGCTTC
>Ga0306921_10005573_pt1 | contig 13071 bp, 12 predicted proteins | sample sta12Cox44000080_FD_203760 | JGI IMG/M metagenome (GOLD analysis project Ga0306921, IMG submission 203760) | Lab enrichment of tropical soil microbial communities from Luquillo Experimental Forest, Puerto Rico - statoxic.12C.oxic.44.000.080 (v2)... | ecosystem: Environmental > Terrestrial >... | reverse complement strand
CAACCCAACACCGATCGATACGCACTACCAAACCATACAAGTTGCAATGAAAGGCGTCTTCCACGAGCTCGGGCTGGCCGCTTGACCATCGACAATCTTTTTGTCGGGGCTTCGCCCTGAAGCGCCTAATGGGTTTGCGATCTTGGGGCACTTCCCGCAAGACAGCCGGAGAGCCGGTCGTTGATCAATGGCCGGAAGAGCCGGCCGAGCACGGTCGGGCTGCGCTTTTTCTTTCTGCAGCCGGACCAGCAAAACTGGTTGACCGACGGCACGATGGATTGGCTGTGGCCGGCGGCCGAGCGGGCCCAAATTCCGATCGCGCTGATGGCATCGAATCATCTTCCGGCGGTTGGCCGGATCGCCGAACGGCAACCCAGTCTGCGCTTGCTGATCGACCACTTTTGCCAGAGTACGCGGCACCACCGAAGACGCAGCCCGTGCCAATCAGCCCGCGCTTCTGGCGCTCGCCAAATACCCCAATGTCGCGGTCAAGGCGACCGGGCGCCAGGCAACTCGAGCCAGCCCTATCCCTATCGCAACATCCACTAGCAGATCCATCGCATGTTCAGCTCGCAGCGGATGTTCCGGGGTACCGACATCACCCGCACGCCGTGCTCGTGGCGGCAATGCGTGACGATGTTCACCGAAAAACCACCGTGGCTCGAGGGGCGCGATCTCGAGCTCGTCATGGGCCGCGCGGTGTGCGAATGGATTGGCCGGACATTGTCAGGATGAGAAATCGACTTCGCCAGAAGGAGGAAAAAACGCCATGCTTATCGTCGATGCTCAAGTTCACATCTGGTCGGCCGGACCGCCGACCAATGCGTCGCATCGCCAGGTTACCTCCTATACGGCCGAGGAGTGCATTCGCGACATGGATGCCGCCGGGGTCAACGGCTGCCTGCTGCATCCGCCGGGCTGGGACCCGAACTCGGGCAAGATCTCGGAAGAGGCAGCGGCCAAGTATCCCAACCGCTTTGCGATCCTCGGCAACTTCCCGCTCGACAAGCCGGAAAACCGCTCGCTGATCGACACCTGCAAGAGCCGACCCGGAATGCTCGGATTGCGCTATGCCTTCACTCAGCCGCACCAGGCCAACTGGATGACTGACGGCACGATGGACTGGCTGTGGCCGGCTGTAGAAAAGGCCGGGATCCCAATCGCCTTGATGGCGTCGAATTATCTGCCGCAGGTGGCGCAGATCGCCGAGCGGCATCCCGGCTTGAAATTGCTGATCGACCATTACGCGCGCGTCCGCGACGGCAAGGACGACGCCGCACACGGCAACCAGACTGCTTTGTTGGCATTGGCGAAGCACCCGAACGTGGCGGTCAAGTGCACCGGCGCAATCCTATCCCTATCGCAATATTCACAAATACACCCAGCAGATCGTCGAGACCTTCGGGCCGCAGCGCAGCTTCTGGGGCACCGACATCACCCGCATGCCGTGCTCGTGGAAGCAATGCGTGACCATGTTCACCGAGGAGATGCCGTGGCTCAAAGGCCGCGACCTCGAGCTGGTGATGGGCCGCGCGGTTTGCGACTGGGTCGGCTGGAAACTATCCGGCTGATCGAACGAAAATCGGACTCCGCGAGAGCGCCGGCGAAGCCCTCACGAAGGGGCTGAATCGGCTGTGGGTCCGTAAGTCTGCTCCCACTGAGTACGGGAGAGAAACCCAATCCAGCGATTGGTCTCTCTTAATGCGTTCAAAACGGAGGACACAAACCATAGGTTGAGGCACAACAGAATGAGGGTACCCAGCTCAAGGAGCGTCCCGGTCGGAAGCCGTAACTGTGCTCGGAAAACGTCGGGTCCCACCGCTCCTGGAGAACCTGCAGCACGGCTTGTTGGATCAGTCGGTCGACGACGCAAGGCACGCCGAGCTTTCTGACCCCAACCAGTGCAAAATCACCCAAGCACTCGCGCTCATATTCCGTCTCCCGCGTGAACTCCTTACGCACCAGACCGTGACCGGCTCGCAGGCTGATCAGATCAGATCGAATTCGCGATCCTTGCTCGGAATCAGATCGTAGGGCAGCGCGAAGCCTGGCATCGCCTTGAGGCGTCCGGCCCAAGCTTCAAGATGCGGCCAGTTGGCAATGTCGAACCCGCCTTCGGACATGAAGACCATGCGGCCCCAGCAACCAATATCCGCGATCGTGCAATAATCGCCGACGAGGAATCGCTGATTTTGTACTGTTATAAAAGACAGCGCTGCCTCGGCGCGCGGGCGAAACTCAGCGATCGTCTCGGGGTGAGAGGCGCGAAACCGCGCCGAATGGCGGACCTTGGCGACGTAGGTGATGTGGTCGGCCTCCCAGGACAGCCATTCGCCCGGTCCTGCCCTCGAAATGCCCGGTCTGGCGCGCCAAGTAGTCCAGAATCACGTTCGATTGTAGAATCGTTAGTCCGCGGTAGCGCAAAGACGGGACGACCCCCCAACGGTTGACCGCCAGGTATTCGGGTGTCTTCTGTACGCCGGCCTTCAGATTAACCGTGCGGAATGAAAAGGTAGTCGCGCTAGCGTCAGATATAACATCGGCTTATAACTCGAGCTCGAAGTAAAGCTGCCGTATAGGGTCAACCGATCCATAAGCTCAGATCTCCTCTGTCTCGGGCCTGATCCGCTCGTGCACCATGAATTGAACGCTGGTCCCTTTCCCTCCCTCGCTCTGGGTCCGTCGGCCAGACTGAGAGGAAGGCGCAGGCAGATCAAAAGCGGATGATGCCCGCGACGATGTCACCGGTCGAGCCAGACATCCTCCATGCGCCAACTGTTGAAGATGCTGTTGTCCATCAAGGTCAGGCCCTTGACCTCGGGCTGCCAGCAGGTCGCCTGGCGCATAAAGAAGATGATCGGGCGCACTGCATCCTCGATCAATTTGCGCTCGACCTGCCAGACCAGTTCCTTGCGCTTTGCCGGGTCACTCTCCCCGGATTGCCTGTCGATCAATGCCTCCACTTCGGGATTGCAATAGGCGGTGTAGTTGCGCGGTGAGCGGCAGGCGTGGTTCTCGTAGAACTGCGTGTCGGGGTCATCGACCGCACTGCCCGAGAGACTGAGCACGACGGTAAAGTCCTTGCGCATCAGTTTTGGCACCCAGTTGGCAGTCTCGATCACTTCGAGCTCACCGTCGATCCAGATTTCCTTGAGCTGGTCGATTAAGATCGCAGCCGGATCGCGATACCAGGCGATATTGCGCGTCGAGACTTTGACCTTGAGCCGGTTGTCGGGCCCATAGCCGACCGAGCGCATCAACGCTCGAGCTTCTTCGCGGTTTTTCGTGACGTCGGGACCGTAGCCGGGCAAGGTTTGCAATATTTCTGGCGGCATCCCCCAAATCCCCTCCGGCGGCGGTTGCAGAACGGCCCCGATATCATTGTTGCCTTCGCTCAGGATGTCCACGAAGGCCTTGCGGTCCAAACTCAACTGCATCGCGCGCCGCAATATCGGGTTATCGAAGGGTGGCGCGCCGGTAACCAGCAGATTGGCCCTGCCGTTCATCGGCTTGAGTTCGCAGATCGCCTGCGGCGCCTGGCTCTTGACATCCTTTAACAATGGACCGTCACGTCATAGGGAAAGGTCGTGTCGAACTTGATAGGGAAAGGTCATGTCGAACTTGCCGGTGGCGAAGGCCAGGATCGCGGTCGAGCGGCTGGCTATCATTGTGTACTCGATGCCGTCGAGATACGGGCGGCCCGGTCTCCAGTAATCCGGGTTTCGCGTCACCTTGATCGACTGGTTCGGCTTGTATTCGACGAAATTGAACGGCCCCGTGCCGATCGGATGGCTGCGCATGTCGCGCCCCGAAACATGGCACGGATAGATCGGCGAATAGCCGGAGGCCAGCAACGAGAGAAGCGCCGGCTGCGGCCGCCTTAGATGAAAGCTCGCTTCGCTGTCGCCGTTTGTCGTGACCTCGTCGACATTGAAGAACCACGCCTCGCGGTAATTGAGCCGCAGTTTTTCCTTTACCTTCCCCGTCAACAGATCATAGGTGCATTTGACGTCCGCTGCCGTGAACGGCTTACCGTCGTGCCATTTGACACTTTCGCGCAGCTTGAAAGTCAGCTCGGTGCCGTCCTCGCTCCACGACCAACTCGTTGCGAGGTCCGGGACGATTGATTCTACGCGGTTCTGCGGCACGTGCTGGTCAAACAGGATGAGGTTGTTGAATACCCCATCAACGGCATGATTGCCGATACCGACCCCTCCTCGAGGATCGACATGCTGGCGGGGCTGTCGCGATGCTGGACACGCAGAATGCCGCCCTGCTTCTGGGCCAGCGCCGCGGTAGCGATCGTCATACCCAACAGGAATCCCGCGATCGTCGCGCAGGCTCGGTGTCCGGTCATTTATGATCCTCCCGATGGGACGCCGCGGGGTTGACCCACCTTGCGGTTCCCCGACACATTAGCCCAAGACAGGACGACTCGCATGCCTCGCACCAATGAGAGAGCCATGAGCAGCCTCGACCCAATCCCTTACTCCGACGCGCAGCTTCGCGCGATCCTGCAGCGCGTCAAGACCATCGCTATGGTCGGCGCCTCGTCGAATTGGAACCGGCCGAGCTACTTTGTGATGAAATATCTGCAGGGCAAAGGCTATCGGGTGATCCCGGTCAACCCGGGCATCATCGGCCAGACGCTGCTGGGGGAAAATGCCTATGCATCGCTGCGCGACATTCCCGAGCCAGTCGATATGGTCGATGTCTTCCGCCCCGCGCGAGACGCGCCCGCGATCGTCGATGACGCGATCGCGATTGGCGCCAAGGTGGTGTGGATGCAGCTCGGTATCCGCAATGATGCCGCAGCAGCGACAGCCGAGCAGGCTGGGATCGAGGTCGTCATGAACCGCTGCCCGAAGATCGAGTTCGGGCGGTTGGGGGGTGAGCTTTCATGGAGCGGGGTCAATAGCGGCATCATTCGTAACCGGCCGCCCGAAGCGCCGCTGCCGCGCCACAAGCGCGAGCGGCCCGCGCCATCGCACATCATCACCTACGGCTTCGAAACTCGCGCCATCCATGCCGGCGCGGCGCCCGACCCGGTGACTGGCGCCCGCTCGACGCCGATCTACCAGACGACCTCCTACGTGTTCGACGATGTCGACCACGCCGCCTCGCTCTTCAACCTGCACAATTTTGGCTACATCTATTCGCGGCTGACGAACCCGACCGTCGCAGTTCTCGAAGAGCGGGTCGCCAGCCTCGAGGGCGGCCGCGCCGCGCTTGCCGCAGCCTCGGGACATGCCGCGCAGTTCCTGATCTTCTTTACCCTGATGGATGCAGGAGACCAGTTTGTCGCTTCACGCAATCTCTATGGCGGCTCACTGACCCAGTTTGGTCTGTCGTTCAAAAAGCTCGGCTGGAAGTGCCATTTTGTCGACCCGACTGATCCGGAGAATTTTCGCAAGGTGCTGACCCCCCGGGTCAAAGCAATCTTTGTCGAGAACCTCGCCAATCCCGGCGGCATCGTTCTCGATCTCGAACGGGTGGCGACGATCGCCCACGAAGCAGGCATCCCGCTAATCGTCGACAACACGTTGGCAACCCCCTATCTCTGCGAGCCGTTTCGGTGGGGCGCCGACATTATTTGCCATTCGACGACCAAGTTCTTGAGCGGCCACGGCCACGCACTGGGCGGTATCGTCATCGAGTCGGGCCGGTTTGACTGGTCGCAGGGCGGCCGCTTTTCGTCATTGACCGACCCAGAGCCCGCGTATCACGGGCTCAAATTCTACGAGAATTTCGGCGACTTTGCCTTCACCACCAAGGCGCGCGCCGTGGCACTGCGCGATTTTGGCCCGACCCTGTCGCCGATGAACGCGTTTCTGACTCTGACCGGTATCGAGACCCTGCATCTGCGCATGGACCGCCATATCGTCAATGCCCTTAGGGTCGCCGAGTTCCTCGTCGATCATCCGCGCGTCGCTTGGGTTTCCTATGCTGGGCTCAAGCAGAGCCCGTTTTACGACCTCGGCCGCAAATACCTGCCAAAAGGTGCCGGCGCAGTCTTCACTTTCGGCGTCAGAGGCGGCTACGAAGCCGGCATCAAGCTGGTCGAGAGCGTGCGCCTGTTCTCGCACCTCGCCAATATCGGCGACACGCGCAGCCTGATCCTGCATCCGGCGTCGACGACACATCGTCAGCTGACCGACGAGCAGCGCTCGGCCGCCGGGGCCGGGCCCGACGTGATCCGCCTCTCGATCGGTCTCGAAACCGCCGACGATCTGATCAGCGATCTCGACGAGGCGCTTGCAGCCGCCGACCGGTAACGTCTCAGGGTGACGACAGCCGCTCGAGCGCCATCCGAACCATTGGATCGCCGTTATGGAGCCGCCGGACATGGCGCTCCAGCCGCGCCCGTAGCGCCGGCGCCTCCGGCCACGCGCGATCGGTCCAAAACCGCTTGGCCGGATCGAAATAACCGACCGTGTCGAGAAACGCGATCGTAAAGTAATAGCCCTCCGCCAACGTTTCGCTCTTTGCCCGCGCCACGACCGTTCCGTCGGGGGCAACTGCCGTCGCGAGACACCAGCCGAGAAGGCGGTCGAGCTCCGTGCGGGCGCGCCGGCGCTGGTCCGAGCCCAACCCCGGCCAGCCGAGCCGGAACAACGTCGCGACATCGTAGTTATTGTGATTTGACAGACCCTCCTCGTCGAGCCAGCCATTGGGATAGCGATCGTCACGGATCTCGATCAAGGTGTCGATTAGTTGCGGCCAATACCCGATCCCGCCCTCAAGGTAGCGCGCCATGTGAAAGGTAAGGCTGAGATCAGTCGTCCGGAGGCGCTGCCCGCCGATCTCATAGGTCGCGCCAAAGAACCCGGTAGTTGGATCCTGCCAATTGGCGACAAAGAGGTGGATGACCGCCTCGAGTCGCGGGTCCCACCGATAATTCGCGGGGCGGCGCCACAAGATCAATCGAACGAGGTCGGCGGTCGCAAAGTTGAGCTCTTTGCGATGGTCGACCCCATCCTCCGCCAGGCGAGAGACGAGGAGACTTTTGAGGTAACGCTCCAGCCGGTCAGGATCGTTGATCCGGTCGAGAAAACATGGCGGTTTGCCGTTGAAATCGGGTGCGAGTAAGTGGTCGACCGAGGCGTCGAGCTTCAAAAACCAGACTTCCGTGCAGGCGCCGTAACTACCTTCCTCGTCCGGCTCAGTAGCGCGCGGCAACTTCGGCAGGGCGGCCAAGCCTCGGATTTTCTCGAGGTTCATGCGAACGCCGGCTACATCGGCGGTGTATTCGAGCCGCCAGCGAAGCTCTTTTAGTGCTTGGCGCAGGCACAAGGTGTCGAGGCCGAGAGCCTCGTCATGTTCGAGCCGCGCTTGGATCGGTCGAATGTCGGACTGCAGCGCTATATAGAGATCGGCCATCGCCGGAAAATATGTCGCGATCGCACGTTGCGGGCGCCAGCCGGCTGGAGCCCGCAATGTCCGTTGCGCATGCATTACGGCCACTAGGCTGCCGCCGCCGCTTGCACGGGCCGCTGATCGAGCTGGATCAACGAACCGAACGCCGTCGCAGCGAATAGTCCGACAAGAGCGATGATGCTGGCGAGCATCAGCGGGCTGCCACTCGGTCCCAGCGAAAGCAGAGCAGTTGCACCCGCAGCACCGGTCATCTGCATGAAGCTCCCAAGACCAGATGCGGTACCGACCATCCCTGCGTTGACACCGAGGCTGCCGGCCGTCGCATTCGGCGTGATCAGACCGCTGCCACAGCAAATCAGCATCATCGGCCCGATCACGGCATAGGGGCTCGCGACACCCAGCAACGCCAGAGTGACCATAATCGAGGCGGCCGGGATCAGCACGGTACATCCGATCGTGATCAGACCGTCGACGCCGAGCCTTCGTGTCAGCCGATTCGATAGAAAACTGCCAACGAGAAAGCCCATTGGCGGCAGCGACGCGTAAAAACCGTAATCTTCCGGACGGATCCCGAAGCCAACGATCAATACCGCCGGAGCGCCGGCGGCGAAAATGTGAAAGCCAGCGTGAGAACCGGCCGCGGTAAACGCGTAAGAGAGGAAACGCCGGGTTCCGAGCAAGGTCCGGTAGCTCGCTAGCATCCCACCGGTGCGAGACGGCGCGACGGTTGCCGCGCGGCCTTCCGGTATGTATCGGGTCACAAGCGCCATAGCTACGCAAGCGATAACCCCGATGACAACGAAATTGCAACGCCACCCAAACCACCCTTGCAGATATCCGCCCAGTATCGGTGCGAATGCCTGCATCAGGGTGGCGGCAATCGCCCGCCCGGCAATGACCCGAGCGGCAGCCTCTCGGCCCCAGGCCTCGCGCGTGATTGCGCGACCGACGACCAGTCCCGCGCATGCCCCGATCCCTTGCACGACCCTCGCGGCGATCAGAAAATCGATCGTCGGGCTGATCGCACAAGCGACACTGCTGATGGCACTCAATGCGAGGCCGCAAAGGATCGTTCGCCGGCGGCCATAGCAATCAGACAGCGGTCCGAGCACGAGCATGCTGGCCGCGAAGGCCAAGAGGTAACCCACAAAGGTGAGCTGGACCCGGGCGACCGAAGTCTCGAACGCGCCGGCGATAGCCGGTATCGATGGGACGTAGATTGTCGAAGCCACCATTCCGAGAGACGACGTCATCGTGAGTGTCAGGAGCATAAGGCGCTGACGAGGGACTGCTGACCCATCGTCTTGGAGCACGGAAGCGGTCAAAAGCTCAGGCATGATCGTTCCTCATTTTGTGAGTGTTTCCCGAAAGGGCCGGCCTCCAGTGCCGGCAATTTGTACGGGGAGGAGTTCCACTCGGGACGCGGAGATCCTCGGTAAAAAGGCTGCGGATAGCAGGTGACCCAGACCGGGCGTCCTGCAAGCCAATGGTCGAGGGGGGTGACCGGCAACGCCTGGTCCTCAGTATCGCAATCAGGGAGCAATAACACAGTCAGGCGTCGCGCACCCTTAGGCCAGGGGACCTCCAGCCGTCTGATCAGGGCACCCGCCGCTCGCTTGCCGTGCTCATCGTCGCGACGCGGCAACTCAGACACCAGAGCGCCCTGATCAGCGAACTGATGACCGTGTAATCGCTTGGTGTCGGCACTTGGAAACGAGCACGGCGCTGGAGGCAGCGTGAGCTCGAAGCGGGCAGTGTCCGGTTCGAGAATGCGTGCCACGAATCGGTCGTTGCCCAGTCGGAACCGAGCGACGGCGCCAGCTACCGAATCGGGATCGGCGCTGGTATGGATCGCCCAAACGACGTTGTCGGAAATTTCGGGGTCGATTTCGTCCTGGATCACCACTCGTCGTCCGATCAGTGCGGCACCGCGTCGGACCGAGCCGGCCGGCCTCCCGTAGGCCGCCGAGAGGTCGAACACGACCCATTTGCGGTCGTCCTCGACGCAGCTGCCAAGTATCGGCGTGCGGACGTTCGGCACTTGGTTGAGGCCGTCCATGACGAGCGTGTTGTGGCCAGCGGCTTGCGTCCGATAATACCCCCACCGCGGCCCCGATTTGTTGTCGGCGCCATGGTCGAAATAGCCGGGTAAATCGTAGTCGTCTGAGCCGAGATCGATCACCCAACGCCGCCTTGCGCCATCGACTACGAAGCTGCCCGCATCGGCTTGGTAATGGAGCATCGTGTCTTCCGGGCGGAGTGAAGATGCACACCCGTTACCCTGGGCATTTCCACCCTTGATCGCCAAATAGACCGGCCGCTCCTTTGGGGCGGACGACCAAGTGTTCCGGAAGCAAGCCAGATTACTGCCGCGAAAAATCTTGCCCCTCGGTAGGGCGAGGGCCGTCGGGCTGGCCCTCTGTCTATTCGCCCAAATTGTCATGAACGGGAGGTACCACCCGTCGTAATCGCGGATGAGCCAGCCGTCGATCGGCCGATTAAACCGATAGGCGAGCCAGGCGAGCGGAGAAACGTCGAACTGCCGCTCGGAATCTCCGAAATTGAAGGCGGCTCCGAAAGGTCCGACCGTATGGAGAGCAAAGTCGCCTGTCTGCGCGAAGCCCGGTCGATCAGCCAGGCCAAAGCTGTGCCCCAACGCGCTCTCAAGCCCAGCGACCATCAGGCTGGCATACCGGATAGCGAGGGACCAGTAGCTGAGGCCCTCTGGCCACGCCCCGTCTGGAGCGAAGGCCTCGAAGCTGTGTCGGGACGCTGCTAGGCTCTTCGCTACTAGCTGCGTCGTGAGATCCCGATGTCGTTCGAGGACCGCAAGGGAAGCGATCAAGATGCCCGAATTCGACACCAATGCACAGTTGTCGCGCCGTCTCGGCCACAGCAGCGTCGGATCTTCGTACGCGGTAAGCGCGGGCTCGAGCACATGCCGGTAAAGGGCGTTCTCGATAGCCTCTCGCTCTTCGTCCAGCAATTTATCGTAGAGCCAATCATAAGCGAGCGAGACGGCAACGGCTGTTTCTGCACAGTCGAGAAACGATTTGATTACCGGCCGTCGTCTCCAGCTCGTTGCCGAGCTCAATTCCCGTAATATACTGCGTGACGCTTGCAACGCATCGTTTGCCTCGGGGCTGTCACAGATCAGCGCCATGAAGGAAGTATTGATAAGACGGCGCGCTTGATGTTTAACCGCGGCTCGGCCCTCTTGCTCGCCTGACGCAGAATTTGATCGGCGTAGCGATACATTCAATCGCGCCAGCAGCTTAGAATTACAGCTGACAAGCCGGTGGATACGGGCGATTTCCTCCTTATGGAATAACAGATATGGATGTCTCGTCTTGAATTCCGCGACCGCGGTTTCAACGAGCTTGGTAGCCGCGCTATTTGTTTGACTTACCTCAAGAGCCGGCAGGCTATCGAAGGGCAATCAAATCCCCCGACAGGGACGTATCGGTTGCCGAAACTGAGCGGCCTCGCCTCGGTCATCCAGTACGGGCGAGGCCGTCGACCGTTACAGGCACCCGCCCGGCCCCCAAATGCGACGGAGTCGCGGCTAGGTCATCGCCAGCGCGTAACCAAATGTATCAATAGATATCGATTATATGTTAAAAATGCAAGCAGTTCTGTGCCGGAGCGAGGCGTTCGGCGAGAAATTCGTTATTCCGGCGGACGAGGGTTGAATAGCCCCGCGCAAAAAAGACCTTCGACTCAGCCTTTTGCAAATGACCCGTTGGGTCACGACATTGAGAAATCAATATCCGGTACTTGACGCCTGGACGGAGTGTGACGCTTTCCCGAGGCGCTCCGCCAGCGAGACGGTGTGCTGGGCAAATAAGAAGCAGTTTCAGTTGTCGGTGTCCGGGTCACCCTGCCAAAATTTGGCGAGTTCGGATCGCCCTCCCAACAACGGGCAAATCGGACCAGCGATGTCGGTCAGATCCTGGTCGCTGTCAGCCGGGACCGATGGCTACTTTCTATTGCCGGAGTCGGCGAGCATAGGCGACGCCGAGAGCCGCGTTGCGTAGCGATCTGCCCAGTGACTGCACCGCGCCAGCGGATCGTCAGAATCAAACAAGTCGTGCGGCATGCCGCCGCCCGGCCGCACGTCTGCCGACTCAGAAGCAAACCGTCTTTCGGTTGGTTGTTGCCGTCGCTATCTACGCAAATGCCGTAGCGACGGTGTTCCTGGCCTCCGCGGCCTTACCCTCTGGGCTGAAGTAGTGTACAAGTGGCTGGCAGAATTGATTTCTAATTTTCTATTTAGGTCTATCATCGAAATCCGTGTCCAGGGTTCAATGTCCGCCCGCGAAATCAACAATCATGGCGCGGGTTTGGAGATCAGTAGCGTGGCTTCGCCAGCCGCGCGGGAGGTGTATCGCGATAGATCTGCAGCCGGGTTACGCGCAACCCTGCGACGCCGTGCGACTCAATCGCGCGCTGCCAGGCGAGAAATTCTTCAACCGACAGCTCGTATCGTCGGCAAGCCTCCTCGAGGCTGATGGCACCGCTGCGCACGGCGTCGACGACCACGGCTTTGCGCCGAGCGACCCAGCGTTTGGTGTTCGGGGGAGGCAGCTCGGGGACAGAGGCGCTAACGCGCGGCAAGATCTCGTCTCGGGTCAATTCGTACAATGTTGCGTTCTTGTCCATGCCACCAGAGTAAACCAGAAGACCTTAAAGAATTCTAAAAGTGAAAGTCGCAACAGAGTACCCAATTTCCCAGATAACGAGCCGGGACGGTTACAATCGGTCCCCGGTTCGTCAGCCGGCCGCTCGGAGATCGGCTGCGGAACTCGCATCTTGCCGCGAAGTGCTCGACGGCATTGAACTGTTCGGACTCGGCCTGAATGTGCTGCACTCGGCAGCTGTCCTCGCCGAGATTGCAACGCTGCAGCTGAAACGCGAGCGGAATCAATGTGCTCGTTGCGAATCTCCGGCTTGAAGCAGGGAGGCCCGCTTCATATACTCCGCGCCGGTTTCATTCACGGAGTCTCGGGGAGACCGATGCGTCCGTCGCTGCCACCCAACTATCATCCTTCCGACGACGAAGAGTTCATGAACCCGCTTCAGGTCGAATATTTTCGACAAAAGCTGTTGAGTTGGCGTGCCGAGCTGCTCGCAGAGTCGTCAGACACGCTTCTGCATTTGAAAGAAGAGAGCCTCCTCAAGCCCGACTTGACCGATCGGGCCTCGCTCGAGACAGAGCGGGCCATCGAATTGCGAACCCGCGCGCGCGAGCGCAAGTTGATCTCCAAGATCGATGCAGCGCTCAGCCGGATCGATGACGGCACTTACGGCTATTGTGAGGAGACCGACGAACCGATCGGCATCCACCGCCTCGAAGCACGCCCGATCGCCACCCTAAGCATAGAAGCACAGAAACGGCACGAGCGCATGGAGAGGACACATCGTGACGACTGACGCCCGCTTACGAGATTCTCTCCGGCGCGCGATGGGATTGAAGCAGGCCATCGGCCCTTTGCCGCGGAGGTCTGCACAAGAATTTTACGAGAGCATATATAAGAGGTACGGCCTCATTTTTATCTATCTGTAGCAGTGTGAAAACTCACTCAAGGCAGGATGATGGTCGACACAGAACGGATTGGTTGCAGGCCCGACGGCGGGTATCCGGGGTGGATCCGTTCGCTCGGAGGTGCAGCGCAAGCCCTTGCTGCAATCGCC
>Ga0306921_10005572_pt1 | contig 13072 bp, 11 predicted proteins | sample sta12Cox44000080_FD_203760 | JGI IMG/M metagenome (GOLD analysis project Ga0306921, IMG submission 203760) | Lab enrichment of tropical soil microbial communities from Luquillo Experimental Forest, Puerto Rico - statoxic.12C.oxic.44.000.080 (v2)... | ecosystem: Environmental > Terrestrial >... | reverse complement strand
ACTCAGCGCTGCTCTCCCCATGCCCTCGCTCCCCGGCTTGTTCCGAAGCAAACTCAAATGCCCTGCTTGGCGCGTGGTCTCAGTGAAAGATTTCAACCCCTACGTCTTGGCGGTCTTTTTGCAGAACTTAGTACCAGGCTTTCCTACCTAAGACTTCCTCACGCCTCGTGATAATCCATCAAAATCATTCCCACCAAAATAAAACACACCGGCCACACCCAGGCCAGATACTTCCTGGCCTGGTTGTCTTCCGGCAGCCGTAATTCGAGCCATCGCGACCAGCCCGCCACGATCCCAAAAATCGCCAGCGGTGTATGGCTCAACTCGGCCAGCAACTCTTCCTTGACATTGCTCAGCGCGTGCGTGTGGGTCAGCAATACCACTCCGCCAATCGCACACACCGCGGGGAACACCAACGCCGCCGCCATCGACTTCACCCGCTTCGTTTCCACGCGGTACTGAAATATGGCGAAAATAATGATCAGCACCACGGCCGCTCGGTGCTGCAAGACGTCCGTCACCGCAAAACTCTCCCAAAATCCGTTCGGTCCCATCGGCCAATTCTCCGGATCCGCCCGGAAGAACAAAAACACCGCCAGCAACAAAAACGTCAGCGGCCAGATTTTCGCCCACGAGAAATAACGGCTCCGCGACAGCAGCGCCAGTATCCCCATCAAAAACACGACCAACCCTGCGACGTTATGGTTGTACTCCGACCATGCGATGTCCGCCGGCGTGCTCGTGTTGACGCCCATCGATTCGCCGGGCAGGAACGCGGCCGGCACCGTTTTCCCCGCGGCCACCGCATTCTTCACCATCTGCTCGGTCGACGGCGAAATCTCCTTCAGGTCGGGACTCGAGAACCGGGGCATCCGCGGCGCAAAGCGTTCCACGATTTCGTGCATGCTCACCCGACCTTCCGTCAGGTCCACGCTCGGCGGCTGCGACGTCATAGAAGCGGCTGCAAGGATCACGCTCAGCCCGATCCCAATCTCCACCTCGCCAAACCGCAACAGGCTGGCCGTTCCCGTGCCCGTATCCGTCTTCAGCCCGCGCACGATATAGAAATTCGCGGCGCCCAACAGCAGCAAAACGATAAACAAGGAAATCTTCGCCCCCAACATCACTCCGTAAGCGGTTCCCCACATCGCGCGGATCGAGCCCACATACACAAAACTCATCCCCAGTCCCGCCAGCAGCAGCGCTGCCACGCTGATCTGTGCGAGCCTCGAAAATCGCGCCAGGCTCTCATTTCTGGCCTCCCGATCCTCAACGCGCCTCCCCGACAGCAACAGATACGGCAACCCGCCAATCCAGCTTGCCGTCGCCAGGTAATGCAGCGCCGTCAAGGTCACGAGCAGCGCGCGATCTTCCATGCGCGAAGCGGAGTGACTCGTCATCACTGAACCCGCCATCATCATTCCCGCAGGGACCAGCGCGAGACTGCCGACATGCTCCCGCAATCCCGGCGGCCAGGCATACAACGCAATCCCTCCGGCCATCGCCAGCGTACCCGCCCACACAAAATTCGCATTCATCACGCTTCGAATCGGAATGGCCGTCGAATACGTCAGCACCAGCGAATTCGTGATCACGAAAAACAATTGCGCCAGCGCAAGCCCCAGTGCGCTCCACCGAATCAACCTCCAAGCCGATCGCAGCAAACCCTCGCTGCGTTGCTCTTGGCTATGCGCTACCACCAGCAAAAACAGAATTCCACCCACCGCCACGGCCTGCAGACACATGATCGCCGCGCGCAGCAACACCACCAGGAACCCGAAAATGCCGATTAGTTGGGCCATGCTTTAATTTAAGAACCGCTGACCGTAAACGGCACCTCGCCCCGGGTTATGTGCCCGTCCGGGGCCAGGACCTGCCAACGGATCTTGTACGCTCCTGCTTTGAGTCCCGTGGCCTTCGCGTTCAGGGTATCTGGAGCGGTCTGCTCCTCGAGCGGCAAATCCGTTGTCGAGTTATCGGGATTCAGCAGTTGGATCTTCGAAAGCTTTCCGTCCACGCGTACGTTGAACTTCAGCATGATCGGCACGTCCGGCCCCGCCACTTGGCTGTTGGCCGTCGGGCGTGTCTGCTTCAACACCGCGTGCGCTTCCACAAATCTCGCCACCAGCAGCCCGAGCAGCATCACCGCGAACAAGACCAGTACCCTCTGCCTTTGCATCTCTTTCCTCCACGATCTCCTCAATCGCAATCGATTTGTTCGTTTATTTAATATAGCAGGTGGCAAGCTGCAGCGCAGGGCGAGCCCCCGAGCCCCGCACTCCGTGGCCGTGGCTTCCTGACCCAGTTTGTGAAAGGTTTTGCCAGCGCTCTTGCCGCTCGCTCTCGTTTTTCGAATTTTGATTTCTGGACCTGGTTATCTGAGGCCTGACGAGGCCGCATTCGGCGTGCCTAAAGGATCGGCCTTGCTCTTTTCCTCTTGAAGTCTTTCGCTTCCCCGCGCGGCCTTTTCTATTCGTAGCGCAATGCTTCGACCGGATCCAGGTTCGCCGCCTGCATCGCCGGCAGCCAACCGCTAATCACGCCGACCACAATCAGGATCAACGTCGACATAAACAAGGTGCTCGTCGACAGCACCAGATGGATATCCACCTTCCCGCTATCGTCCTCATACGCGGGCCCCAAAAACGGCAGCGTCCCGATCGCCGACGTCAACAACCATGACAGCAACATCCCGATCGCGCCGGCCGCCAGCGTCAGCACCAGCGCTTCCAACAGGAATTGCCAGCGAATATGCTTCTTCCGCGCGCCCAGGGCCCGTCGCAGTCCGATCTCCCGCACACGCTCTTCCACCGACACCAGCATGATGTTCATCACGCCGACGCCGCCGATTCCTAGCGTCATGGCACCAATCAGGAACAACAACCCTTCTATCCCCAACGTAATCCCGTCATAGATCGGCTTGAACTCCTGCCGACCGAACATGGTAATCGCGCGTTTGTCGTTTGGAGAAAAATGCTGCCGGTTGGCGATCGCCGTTCGAAACTGCGTCATCGCGGCCGCCTCAAACTGCGGCGCCACCGGCTCGAAAATCATCACGCTCGCATACCGCGCGTCCCACATATCTGCCGCGGCCGTATAAGGAATGAAAGCGGACTCGTCATCGCAGTTAAAATAGCAACTGTCCGAAAACTTCATGTCCATCGTGCCGATCACGGTAAACCGCACCCCATTCACTCGAACGGTCTCTCCCACCGCCGGCATTCCGCTGAACAGTTTCTTCTTCAACCGCGCTCCAAGAAAAATTACCCTGCGGCGCTCCTCGAGGTCCTCCGCCGTGATCCATCGCCCTTCCGACGGCACCTCGTTGCGCATCTCCCCATATTCCGGATACACGCCCCGCGTCGCCGAATCGGAAAGCCTTTCCTCATGCGAGATTCCCTTCCATTTCACGGTCTCCAGTGTCACTCGCTTGATCAACGGCGATTGCGCCTTCACCCACTCCGCGTCTTCCTGTTCGAAGCGCACCTGCTTGCCGGCCCGCTCTCCCCCCGCTTGCTCGCTCGTCGTACCCGGCCAGCAAATCACCGCCGCCTTACCAAACACCTCAAACGTGTACAGCAGCACGCTGCGGAATCCTGAGCCATAACTCAGCAGCAGCGTCACCGCCATAATTCCCCACGAAATCCCGGTCATGGTCAGCAAACTGCGCACCCGGTTCCGTCCCAACGCCGCCCACGCCTCTTTAAACACTTCCGTCAGCACATTCCCCGCCCTCGCACGGTTTTGCAGCGGCCGCCTTGTGAGGCGGGCGCCGTCGCCACAAATCGAGCCATGCCCCTCATCCGCCGGCCTCAAATCGCAACGCCTCAATCGGATCCACCGACGCCGCCCGGTTCGCCGGATACAACGCCGACAACACCGCAATCATTCCCAACAGACTGATGGTCAGCGCCGCCAGTTTCCAACTCGCATCGAGCCCGTCGAAATACGGAATCGGCGGCAGCAAATTCACCAGCCCGCAAAATCCGTACGAAATGACCAGGCCCGTTCCTCCACTGAGGATTACCATGATCACCGTCTCCAGGAAAAACTGCCGCAAGATCGACTCCCGCGTCGCTCCCAGCGCCTTCCGGACGCCAATCTCCCGCGTCCGCTCCCGCACGCTCACCAGCATCACATTCATCACGCCTAATCCACCAAGAAATATCGTCGCCACCCCCACCGCGCCCATGAACACTTCCATGCCCACAAAAATCATCCGGTTGGCCTGCGCGTTCTTCACCGTGTCCCAGATGCTCGCCGCTTCTTCATCCCGTGGATCGAAGTTGTGCAGCCGCCCCAACGTCCGACGCACCTGCCGCACGCAATCCGGATGCGTCTCGAGCGACCACGGCGCCACCAGCAACCGATCCACCGTGTGTTCCACCGCTGGCGGCTTATTCGGGAAATCCCGCTTCATGGCGTTGAACGGAATGAAAATCTTCCGAATGTCCACACCGTCATAACTCGAATTCTGGTCCTTGGTCTTCATCACCCCGATGATGGTGTACGGAATGCCGTTCAACTCAATCGTCTGTCCCAGCGCCTCGCGCTCTGCGAACAGCTGCTTCTTCGTATCGCTTCCCAGAAACGCCACACGTCGCCCTTCTTCGTTGTCTTCGTGGTTGTAAAAACGGCCCTGCGCCACCGCAATGCTTCGAATCACCGTGAACTCTGGCAGCGACCCCACCGTATCGATGTCCCCGCTGTTGAACGTGCTATGCACCTTCACGTTGTTCCCAAGTTCCGGCATCACGTATTTGCACGCCGGCGCTTCTTTCGCCACTTCCTTGTAATCATCCTCCATCCAGTGCACCACACGCCCCGAACGCGTGCCACCCGCTTGCATACTGGTGCGCCCTGCAAACACGATCATCACGTCTTTGCCAAAATTCTCTTGTTGTTTCTGGATTCCCCGCCCCAGTCCTTCGCCCGCCGCCACCATCACCGTGACCGCGATAATGCCCCAGGCGATCCCGAACATCGTCAGCAGCGTCCGACGTTTGTGCTGCCACAGCGTCGCCAGCGTGTCCCGCAAGAGGTCCCGAAACGTCATGCGCGGCTCCCGCTACTGCAGGATGACTTGCTGCTTTTCGGTCAGTCCCGAAACGATCTCGGTCTTCACCCCGTTTGAAATCCCCAGCTTCACGGGAATCTTCTTCCGCCCGTTCTCCGCATGTGCGTCCGGCAGTTCTACCGAGGCATTGCGGTCCTTGTCATAGATCAGCGAAGCTTCCGGCACCATCAACACATTCTTCTTTTCTTCCAGGATGATCTCGGCGTTCGCGCTCATGTTCGCTTTCAGCTCGCCCGTTGGATTCGAAATTGATACGCGCACCTCAAACGTCGTGACGTTATCCTTTTCCTTGCCGAATGGCGAAATCCGCGTCACCTTGCCTTCAAATTTCTTGTCCTTAAACGACTCCACCACAATCCGCGCCGGCTGCCCCAAATACACTTTGCCAATATCCGCCTCATCCACCTTCCCCTGCACGTAAACCTCGCTCGTATCGCCGAGCGTCATTACCAGTGTCGCCTGCGAACCCAGAATCAGAATCGAGCTAACTCCATCTCCGACGCTTACATCGCGCGACAGCACCAGCCCGTCAATCGGGCTCACGATCGTCGAGTTGCGCAAATCTTCTTCCGCGTTCTCCAGAGCTGCCTTGGCCTGCGCCACTTGGGCCTCCGTCTTCGCGATTTCTGCGCGCGACACCGTCAAGTTCCGCTGCGCGCTCATCTGTTTGTTCAAGGCCAGCTGATAATTCTTCTCCGCATCCTCCACCAGGCTCTTCGACATCACTCCGTCCTTGTACATCTGCTCGGCGCGCTCCATGTTCAACTTCAGGAACGGCACATCCGGACCCTCCGCGTCCACCTTGTTCCGTTCCAACTGGGCGGTCGCCGAATCCCGCGCGGCCTCCGCCGCCTGCAAATTCGCCTGCGCCTCGCGTACTACCGCCTGCAACTGCACCTTGTCGAGCTCCACCAGCGTTTGCCCCTGCTTCACGCGATCGTCATAGTCCACCAGGAGCTGCTTCACCATGCCGCTGGACTTCGATTTCACTTCTACTTTCGACCGCGGCTGAATCTTCCCGGTCGCCACCACCACCTTTGCCAGATCCCCTTTTTCCACCATCGCCAGTTTCGAAGGGTCAATCACATGATTCGGCCGCAGCGCGGCATAGACCCCATATCCGCCACCGATCAATACCAGCACCAGGATGGAGCCAAGGATGAGTCTCCTGCGCCGCTTCCTGGCCGCCTTCCCATTCGTCAAAACATTGCCATTACTGGACATAACCGACCCCCGGGGTGCTGCTCTTTCTTCCACACTCATCCATTAATACGTGCTGCCCTCAAAAATGTTCCCTTTTCCACTTCTATAGACGAGCAGAACGGTTGTTGGTCAGGCGGGTCAATGATTTCAATTACGCGATGCACGTCGATGGCGAAACCCGCTTGGGACCATCGACACCCTACCCTGAAATGCCCTCGCCCTGCCTTGAGCCCCTTTTCGGCGCGCGGTTGTAGGGCGACTTTATGCCGCCGTGATCGTAAGTGGCGGCCCGCCGGACGCAGCTTGACTGCGGCAACCGGTGCAGGGTCCTAGGAGCCTCACAGCGCCGCCCGCCGCAGCCGCAACGCATTCGCAATCACCGACACCGAGCTAAAACTCATCGCCGCGCTCGCAATCATGGGACTCAGCAACCATCCAAACACCGGATAAAACACCCCCGCTGCAATCGGAATCCCCAACGCGTTGTACAAAAACGCGAACGCCAGGTTCTGCTTGATGTTCCCCACGGTCCTCTGGGCCAGCCTCCGCGCCCGCACGATCCCCCGCAGATCCCCCTTGACCAGCGTAATTCCCGCGTTCTCGATGGCCACATCCGTCCCCGTCCCCATGGCGATTCCGACATTTGCCGCCGCCAGCGCCGGAGCGTCGTTGATTCCATCTCCCGCCATCGCCACAATCCGCCCCTCGCTCCGCAGCTGCTTGACGACCTGGCCCTTCCCCTGCGGCAGCACTTCCGCCCGCACGTCCTCGATTGCAACTTGGCGCGCTACGCACTCCGCCGCGCCGCGTTTATCTCCGGTCAGCATGACCACCCGCAGGCCCTCTGCCCGCAACGCACGAATCGCCTCGGGCGTCGAGGCCTTCATTTCATCCGACAAATACAATCTCCCCACCAAATGCCCCTCTACCGCCACCGAAATGGCCGTCCAGCCCAACTCGGTCGATTCTTCCCTGTCGCTCGATGACGACGAAATTCCCTGCTCGGACAAAAACCGCGCCGTTCCTACCAACACCAACTTCCCGAGCACACGCCCCTTCACGCCGCCCCCGGCAGTAGACTGAAACTCGCTCACCGGATCCAGTGGCAACTTCCGCTCCTCCGCCGCTCGCACAATCGCGCGGGCCAGCGGATGTTCGCTCGAACGCTCCACGGTTGCGGCCAACGACAAAACGGCGTCTTCCGTCCAGCCGACGCCCTGCTCGGCGCTTACCCGCTCCACATGCGGCTTTCCCTCCGTCAACGTCCCGGTCTTATCCACCACTAGAGTATCCACGCGTGCCAACGTCTCCAGCGCTTCCGCATTCCGCACCAAAACGCCCGCGCTCGCCCCCCTCCCCACCGCCACCATAATCGACATCGGCGTCGCCAATCCCAACGCACATGGGCACGCGATAATCAGCACCGACACCGCTGCCACCAACGCATGCGCAAACCGCGGTTGCGGCCCCCAAATCGCCCAGCCCACGGCCGTAAGGAGCGCTGCAATCACCACGCCGGGAACAAAATATCCAGCCACTTGGTCGGCCAACCTTTGCATCGGCGCGCGGCTCCGTTGCGCCTCGTACACCCCTTTCACGATCTGCGACAGCAGCGTCTCGCTTCCCACGCGTTCCGCCACCATCACAAAACTGCCGCTCGTATTCAGCGTCCCGCCGGTGACCTTATCCCCCGGTTCCTTCTCGACCGGCAACGGTTCCCCCGTCACCATCGATTCATTCACCGCGCTCGCGCCCTCCAGCACCGTGCCATCCACGGGCACGCGCTCCCCCGGCCGCACCCGCAGTAAGTCCCTTCGCTGCACGTGGTCCAGCTCCACATCCGTATCTCCCCCACCCTCGGTCAGCCGATGGGCCGTTTGCGGCGCCAGCCGCAACAATTCTTTTAGCGCTCCGCTCGTCCTCTTCCGCGCGCGCAGCTCCAGCACCTGACCGAGCAAAACCAGCGTCGTGATCACTGCCGCCGCTTCGAAATAAACCGCCACACCCCCGTGCATGTCGCGAGATGATTCCGGAAACGCTTGCGGATACAGTGTCGCCGCGACGCTATAGAGATACGCCGCCCCAGTTCCCAGCCCAATTAGCGTGAACATGTTCGGGCTTCGATTCGCCAGCGAACTCCAAAACCGTACGAAAAATGGCCAGCCTCCCCACAAAACCACGGGCGTGGCCAGCAAAAACTCCAGCGCGTTCCGTGTCGCGCTGGCCCAACGCAGCCCGAGCCTTTCCCCAAACATCGCGAGAATTAGCACCGGCAGCGACAGCGCCACGCTCACCCAGAACCGCCGCCACATCGCGTCATACTCCGGATCGGCGTCTTGCTCTCCCACGACTTCCATCGGCTCCAGTGCCATTCCGCATTTCGGGCAGGACCCCGGTGCGATCTGCACAATCTCAGGATGCATAGGACAGGTGTACCGTACGGCCTTCCCCGCCGGAGCCATAACCCCGTCGCGCGCAGACGCGTTCGTAACTGCAGCCTGCTCCAACCTCGCGCTTCCCACGGTCGCCAAAAACTTCTCCGGCTCGTTTCGGAAATGCTCCGCACATCGCGTCGAGCAGAAGTAATATGTCCTTCCTGCGTGCTCCATCCTTCCCGCAGCTTTCGCCGGATCCACGGTCATTCCGCACACCGGATCCTTTTCTTTTGGCCCTTCCGTGAGCACGGTCAGCCCCGGCACGGCTCCCTTCGCGGCCACGGGCGCAATCCTCGTCGACCTCGCCACACCCGCAACTGCGGCCCGCCCGGCGGCATCGACCTTCTTTTCCTGGGCGCCGACCAGATAACTCCGCGGGTCTGACTCAAATTTCTGCGCACACTCGCCGCAGCAGAAGTAATACGTCTTCCCGCCATGCTCCAAACGAGCGTTGGCATTTTCCCGTTCCACGCTCATTCCACAAACTGGATCCCGCTCGCTCATCGGTCCTTACCCCTCTGTTTCGTTACTTGGTTTCCTCGTTTTATCGCAAGTGTGTGTAAATCAATTCCAGCAACTCGTCGTACATCGCCTCAGCCTCTTTGGCTTTTCCGCTGGTCAGCGCTTTCGTGGCGCAATTCTTCAAATGATTCTTCATCAAATTCTTCGCCACGCCACGCAACGCTTCCTGCACGGAGGCAATCTGCACGATGATGTCCGCGCAATAACGGTCCTCTTCCACCATGCGTTCCAGCCCGCGCACTTGCCCCTCGATTCGCCGCAACCGCTTCCCGTTGGCCTCCTTCAACTCCGGGTCCACGCGTACCGCTTTTCGGCCGCTTCCGGGCATGCACGCGCAACGCGCCAGGACCTTGTCAGAAATTCCGCTCCCACCGGTCATCCTTATACCCTCCACCCCTATAATATACCCTTACCCCCTATCAGGCAATTCCCGCTCTGGCTGGCCGGGTGGCCTGCCGACCAACCCCTGCTATAATCCCTCCATGACACTCCTCGAAATCACTTACGAACTGCAATCCCCTCTGAGCCTCGAGCAACTCAGCCGTCTCGGCGAATTTGCCAACACCTATGGCCTGCGCCGCTTTCGCGTCGATGAACAGCACAATCTGCTCACCTTCGAATATGACGCCTCACGCCTTCGCGAAACCCAGGTCGCTCACGTCCTCGGCCAGGCCGGCATCGCCATCACCCGCAAGGCGAATCAGACTCCCGCGTCGGTCCTTCCGGTGGCGCCGGCTTCCATGCCAGCGCATCCCTCGCCGCGGTAGCGGCGGCCTGCCTCGCGCAGGCTTCCTCCAGGGCTTTCCTCGCCGTGGTAGCGACTCTTCAGACCGGTGCCACTCTTCCGGCCGTGTTTCTGTGGAAGTCCACCTTCTTCCCTAATGACAATGAGTTGTTTCCCATCCTCACCTTCCAGCGCAAAATCACTGTCGCAACCAGCGGCCTCCACGAAAGGCGCTCTCCCATGACCCTGAATGTTCGCTCGAAAAACCTCCCCTTCGCAATCGCACGCACACACGACGGTGTCACCGGTTCACCACTATGGCGCATAGCCGCCCGTCTGCTCGCCCTCTGCTTTGCCGTTGCGCTTTTCCCTGGTTTCTCGTCAGCGCAACGGACGGACTCGGGCCCCGCACCTTCCCCCATCGCTGTCAGTCCCGTCGAACTCGCCAAACAAGTCGCCGAACTTCGCGCAATGGTCTTGCAGCTTCAAGCGCAAATGAAAGAATTGCAAGCCGCGCAGCCCCCCATCGTGCAAGCGTCCGCCGCCGTTCCTCGACCCGCGGTCTACCCTTCTTCCTCACTCCCAGTCACCGTGAGCTCCTCAAACTCCCAACCGCTCGAGACGCAGATACCCGCCACGCCCGCGCCATCGCCCGAACAAAATCTTCTCCAGGGCACCACCGTCAATTTCCTCGTCGACAGCTACTACGCCTACAACTTCAATGACCCTATCGGCCGCGCCAACTATCTTCGCGCTTACGACGTCCTCAGCAACGCCTTCAGCCTGAATCAGGCCGATATCGTTCTCGAAAACGCCGCCGATCCCGCCAACGGCAAACGTTTCGGCGCACGGCTCGATCTTCAATTCGGTCAAGCCACACAAACCCTGCAAGGCAATACCGTCAATGAACCGCGTCCCGAGATTTACCGCAACATTTTCCAGGCCTACGGCACCTATGTCGCTGCTCTCGGCTCCGGCCTCGTCATCGATTTCGGCAAATGGTCCAGTTCTCTCGGTATCGAAGGCAACTACACGCAAGATCAGATGAACTATTCCCGCTCCTACTGGTTCGATTTTCTGCCCTTCTATCACATGGGTGCGCGCGTTCATTACCAGTTCAACGACCAATTCGGTGCCAATTACTGGATCACCAACGGCACCAACCAAATCGAGCCTTTCAACGGCTACAAAGACGAATTATTCGGCCTCGTCATCACCCCCGCCAAAACCCTGAATTGGACGGTCAACTACTACCTCGGCCAGGAGCATCCCGATTTTCAGTTCGTCCCCAACGGGTCGTCCAACCTTCCTACACTGCAGGGCACGCCATTTGCACCGATCGTCGATCCCCTAAACGGTAAAACCCACATCCTCGATACCTACGCTACGTGGAAGGTCACCCCGAAACTCACCCTCGCCGGAGAAGCCGACTACGTCATCGAGCGCCTCCGCACCAGCTCCGCTCCTTCCGAAACTCGCGGTGGCGCCGCCTACATTCGCTACCAGTTCACGCCGAAAATCGCTCTCGCCTCTCGCGGTGAGTGGCTTTTCGATCATGGCGGTCTCTACAGCGGCAAGACGCAGACCCTGAATGAAACCACCATTACCTTCGAATACAGATTTTCCAACGGCTTCCTGATGCGTGAGGAATGGCGCCGCGACTGGTCCAGCCAGCCTTTTTTCCTCACTTCGACTCTGGGAATCCTAAAGACCTACCAAAACACCGCAACCCTCGGGCTGGTCTGGTGGTTCGGCGGCAAGCAAGGACCTTGGTAACCGAAAAGCAAGTCTCTATCTTCCGTGAAATGCACGACAAAACGTGTCTTCTTCACGTATTGGTTTTTCCGTCGCACGCCGCCGGAGTGAACACCCACAGCGGCACCAGCGCCAATGCTTCCTGGCCCAAATCCGGTTCTCGAAGCGTTTTCCGCGTATCGCCTCGAACTCGATGCAACGCAGCTTTGCCTCTGCAGGAGGTTTGCTTCCGCGGACGTTCCACGCAGGGTCCTAGGCTGGGCCCTTCCAATTCACATCTCCTGGTATTAAACTTTAGTTGGCACTCGCCCCGAATCCTCGCGGCTTTCCCTTGGGAGCTTGCAAGGAGGGTACCCCAATGGCGCGCTCGGTTCTTCGTGGTTCAGTCCTCAACAAAATTCCGTTGGTCGTTTTCTGCGCCGCATGGGCACTTCTGTTCGCTCCCGTTGCGTCCGCTCAACACGCTGGCGGCCACGTCGGCGGCGGCCATGTTGGCGGCGGTGTAGCCCACGTGACTCCGCCACCTGCCCCCCATGCGCCGGTCGCTCGCCCACATGTAGTCGTGGCTCCCCACCCCGGAGCCTTCGGCACCACCAATTTCCGCTACTACCCACGCCCGGTCCGCCCGGTCCCGCCCGTATTCCCCATCTATCCTTATCCGATCTTCTGGGGCGGACCCTACTACGGTCTGGGCTGGGGTTGGGGCTGGGGTTGGGGCTGGGGATTCAACTCCTGCTGGTGGTGGCCCAACTGCGATCTCTTTTGGAACTGGGGCTTGGGCTACAACACGATGCCCTTCTATTCGTACGGCCCTGGAAATTACGCTGCTCCGCAAGCAACGTACGAATATCCGCAATACCCTTACAGTTATGGCGAAGAACGAGCAGATCTCCCGCAACTCTACTTGAAAGACGGCACGGTCCTAAACGTCACCGATTATTGGCTGACCGACGAGCAACTCCATTACACGATGCTCGAACAAGGAAAAGCGGTCGAGCACGTCGTTCCCTTCGAGCAACTCGATCTGCAAACGACCGTGAGTGTCGCCTCTCAACGCGGATTCCGCTTTGTCCTGCGCAATGAGCCCGTCGAGCAATATCTGCAGCACCATCCCGATGCCGCCCCTCCCCCCGTCCTCCGTCGCGAGCCACAAAATAACTAGCCGGCACTTCGAACCGTTTGCCAGATAAATCTTCAGAGGCCCGCAAAATGTCATTTCGAGGACCCTGGGGTTTCCCGTGGGGCGGCCCGCGCTCGTCGTAATCCAAATCTGTGGCGCTCGAAGCGGAGCCGGTTCGCTGCAAATGCACGAAGACCGCACTCTTCTACGCGTCACGGTCCCTCTAAGCAGTTTAA
>Ga0306921_10005571_pt1 | contig 13074 bp, 9 predicted proteins | sample sta12Cox44000080_FD_203760 | JGI IMG/M metagenome (GOLD analysis project Ga0306921, IMG submission 203760) | Lab enrichment of tropical soil microbial communities from Luquillo Experimental Forest, Puerto Rico - statoxic.12C.oxic.44.000.080 (v2)... | ecosystem: Environmental > Terrestrial > Soil... | reverse complement strand
TTGGAACGGCGGAATCTTGAACGCCAACAACTGGATCAACAACGCAACCGGTTCGCCCCGTCCTTTCAGCAACGCCAACCAGTGGGCTGGCTCGCTTGGAGGCCCGATCAAGAGGAACAAGCTGTTTTTCTTCTTTAACACCGAAGGAATACGCCTGATGCTTCCCACCCCGGTATTTGCGATCCTGCTTCCCAGCCCACAGTTTCAAGCCGCGACGCTGGCCAACATCGATGCACGATTCGGCCCGGGTTCCGCATCCGACTCCTTTTATCGGCAGATCTTTAATCTTTACAACGCCACGCCCGGCGCGGGTAGAGCGTTACCGGGGGCATTCGGCGATCCACTTGGTTGCGCTGGCTTTGTTGGTCCCGACGGACTCGGTACAACCGTGCCTTGTGCCGTTAGCTTTACGAGCACGCGCAACAGCCCAACCGATGAATCGCTGATATCGGGTCGAATCGACTGGAACCTGGGGAGCAGCGATCGGGCGTTTCTGCTGGTCCAGTACGACCACGGCCATCAGGCCTCTTATATCGACCCCATCAGCTCATTGTTCGATTTCGGTAGCGATCAGCCGTGGTGGCAAGGGCAGTTTAGTGAGACGCACAGCTTTGGAGCGAGCGCCGCCAACCAGTTCCTTGCCGCGGGTTGGTGGTTTGGCGCCATCTTCCAGCCGGCGAATCTTTCCCAGACCCTCGCCGCATTTCCAACGAAACTGACGTGGAATGCAAACGGTGCGTTCACAGATCTGGGCGGGTTCGACAACCTTTTGCCTTCCGGTACGAACACCACGCAGTACCAAATTTCTGACGATTTCGTGAAGACCTGGGGTGCCCACAAGCTCGGGTTGGGTGCCAGTTTCGTGCGGACCTATTGGACCAACTTCCCTTACTCCATCAACGCCATTGGCGTGCTAGCCCCGCAAACTCTCGACGCTTTCTACCAGGGTGGTGTGGATCCTGGCGTTCTGGCCGGCACGGATCTGAAGTCAGATTACACGCAGCTGAGCCAATCCTTTTCTTCCGAGCATTCACAGCGCATCGCTTTCTATGATCTTGGATTTTACGCGCAGGACGAGTGGCATGCCCGATCAGCCTTGACACTGACTTTCGCCCTTCGGGCCGAACATCAGTCGAATCCAGTCTGTCAACAGCACTGCTTCGCCCGTTTGACGGGGTCGTTTGAGTCGGTCAGCCATGACCCGAGCCAACCCTACAATCAGGCGATCCTCATCGATCAGAAACAAGCTTTCCAAAGCATGGATAACGTGCTGTGGTCGCCGCGATTCAGCTTCGCGTGGCAGGCCTTCGGCCTGTCGCATGGCACCGTGATCCGTGGCGGAATCGGCATCTTCTACAACCGGCTGCCCAGCGTTTTAGCGGGCGAATTCTCCTTAAACTCGCCCCTCGTCAACTCTTTCACGGTCAGGGACGACAATCTCACGCCCAATGAGGTGACGAGTCTGTTCAAGACCGCTGCCGCTTCAAATCAAGGATTTCTCAACGGCTTTACGGCTGGGGAAACACTCGCTCAAATTCAGGCCGAGGTTCCCAACTTCTCTCCACCCGGCTTACAAATCCCGCAGAGCCTGACCCGCTCGCCGCAATACCAGAAGTGGAGCGTTGAAGTGCAACAGGCGTTCGGTGCCGCCACTTCGCTGAGCGTTGGCTACTACGGCAATCACGGAATCCATGAAGTCATACGGAATCCGTCTGCAAACGCTTTTGGCTTCGGCTCATTCCCTGCCGGACCGTGTGCAAGCCCGCCGGTTCCGCCGTGCGCCGACCCGCGGTTCAGCCGGGTTCTCGACATCTCCACTCAGGGAATTTCCAATTACAACGGAATGGTTATCTCCTTTCAGCATCGGTTCAGTCGTTGGGGTCAGGGCCTGATCCAGGCCAACTACACCTACGGCCACTCGTTCGATGAGGTTTCCGGTTTTTCTGGTTTCACAATGGGCAGCTCTATTTATCCGCAGGATCCCAACAACCTGCGCGGAAGCTACGGACCGGCTGAATATGACGTGCGGCACTCATTGAATGCCAATTACGTTTGGGAGCTTCCGGTTAAGGCGCTCTTGCGGGGTCACGGCTCGGATTATCTCGTCAAGGGCTGGCAGGTCTCCGGAACAATCTTTACGCGCACTGGTTTTCCCTATACCGTGTTCGACAGTTTCGAAGCGGGAACTCTAGGTACAAATAATTTTTTCGGTTCTATCTATGCCGTGCCGGTCAGATCATTTATCCCGGGCGGACCGTGTGGGAAAGGAGCAGCCATCCCGTCTGCACCTAACCCCTGTCAACCGCCCCAAGTATTGGCGAACGGATTGCCCAATCCATACGCAAGCTTCGTGCAATCAAGTTGTGAGACAGGGTTCAACAAAGGCACCCTGCCGAGCGCATCAGATCCCTGTGGCGGCGCTTCTGTGGCCTACGCCCAGGGCCGAAATCGCTTCCGTGGGCCAGGTTATTTCAATACGGACTTCGCCATCATGAAGAACACGAAAATCCCACACTGGGAAGGTGCCGAGCTGGGAATCGGCTTCCAGTTTTTTAATTTCTTCAACCATCCGAATTTCGGCATTCCGGGTAATTCCATCTCGGACCAAGGATTATTCGGGCAGATCTTTTACATGGAGAGCCCGCCAACCAGCATTTTGGGGGCCGGCTTAGGGGGCGATGCTTCACCGCGGATGATTCAGATCAAAATTCAGCTCCACTTTTAGGTTTTCAAGAATATGGGCAGGTTCCCTTTGACAAACTACAAACGGCGGAATTTGTCCCTTTCAAAAGTTTTCCATCATCCAAATGTTACTGTTCGTGCTGTATCCATTAAAAGCCAGGTGGCGACCGTCTGGAGAAAGTTTGCCGCTGAAGCCCACAAAGCTTCCTGGCTGTTGCCACAAGACGCGCGCGTTACCTTGCATATCCACAAGAAGCAGAACGTCTCCTCCCTGCACGCGGTTCGAAATAAGTAGCGCCTTTGCGCCTGCCCACTCGATCTCTTGCAAGTCACTCCATCCCCTTACCCTGATCTCCTGGGACGGCTCGCCGCGCAATGACAGAATGTGGACCGGCCCTTCATGGCTAGTTGCGTAAGCGATGCGTGTGCCGTCGGGCGACAGGGCCAAATTGTAGTACTTGTTCGGGTCGCTTTCGATCCGGGCGAGTTCACGGCCACGTCCTCCCAATGGATCAAAGGCTGTGAGCGTAACTCGTTTGTGATCATCATCCTCCTCAAAGATCGCGCACAGGTTTGCTGGTAGCTTGGAACACATCGGATATCCCGGAAAGTGCGCTGTCAGCACGAACTCCGAGGGCCCGCCCGTGATCGGGACGCGCATGACTTGGGCTGGTACCGATTGGTCGTTCGGTTTGGTCGAGAAAGCATAGACAACCCAAGCTCCATCAGGGGTTACCTTAGGGCTTGCGACATCCTCTGGCCTCATCACAAGCGGTTCCGCGGTGTCCTCGTTCAGCGACTGCTTGAAAATGCCCATGTGACCATTACGATTCGACAGGAGAATCAGCCCCTTGCTGTCCGGCGTCCAATCCGACGGAATGTCCCAGCTTTCCATCAGAGTAAGATGGCGTGTTCCCGAGACGTCAGTCCCGTTCGGCGCAACATCCGTCACATAGCCCGAGACATAGATCATCGATTTGTTAAAGATCAACTTGTTGCCGTCCGCGGTCACGTTTGCGCCTTCCATGCAGCCCTCGCCCCAGTTCGTCAGTCGTGTCGGCTTGTTGTCTAGAGTACCGGTTCGTTCGTCCAGCCTCATCGTCCAGTAGTTGCAGGTGTTACCTACGGCGTCGGCTTCACGCAACGTGTATAGGAACCGGCCGTCGGGCAAAATGAGGAATTCATTCATTTTCTTCATATCGGAGGGAGAAACCATCGCGGTTACCGGGCCCCCCGTTAGTTCGCGGGTGACCAGGGTATCCCCGGACTTATCGGTCGAAATGTATGCCACTCGTTGCCCATGCGGCAGCCAGTAGAGACCGAAAACCGCGCCGTTATCATCGGATTCATAAAGCTTTCGCGCGTTTTCGCCATCGACCCCCATCAACCAGATTTCGCGGTCGCCGAACGAGCCCTTGTTCGTTGAAAATGCGATGGTCGATCCGTCCGGTGAAATTCCAGAAGCCGCGGCATTATCGCGAAGCTTACGCGGCGCTCCGCCCAGAACCGAAACCATCCAGATACTGGCGGTCTGCGACGACCAATCATTCCCATGTTCGCTAGCTGGATGCGCGTTGACCAGAAACCTGGTGCTGTCCGGGAACCATGGGCAGATCTCCCAGTTCACTTTGACCCCTTTGAGCGCTTCCGGTTCAGGAACCTCGTGAGTCTCCTTGGTTTCAATCAACCTGATATGGATGCCTTTACCGTCAATGTACGTCAGATATTTTCCGTCAGGCGAAATGGCGCCATTCTTAACGCGATTTTCAGCGGAGTTGAAAGTGAGTTGCCGAAGTTTGATTTCCCGCGGAACCGACGGCTGACGCCTCGTAAACCAGTACAAGCCACTGCCGATGAGAGAAAGCACCAATATCCCCGCCAGGATCCCTAGCCAACGCCCAAGCACTTTGGGAACGACGGCCTTAACTGCGGGCACGGCAGCGCCGGAGCCATCCACAAGCTGCGAGGAGGCACGCAGGCCATGCCCTGATTCCGTGTCCCGCTTCCATCGCTGCAGGTCGGCGCGAATGTCCGAAGCATGCTGGTATCGTAGATTACGGTCTTTCTCCAAGCACTTGTTAATTACTTCTTCAATTCTGCTGGGCAGATCCGGATTTAGATGGCTGGCTGAAACGGGGACGCGACTGAGGAGGGACTCGAAAATCACCGCCGACGTTTCACCTCGGAATGGCAACTGGCCAGTCGCCATTTCGTAGAGCACTATTCCAAGTGAAAATAGATCAGTTCGTGCGTCCAGTTCCCTGGCGCGAGCCTGTTCCGGCGACATGTACGCGACCGTGCCCAAGGTACTGCCAGGACTCGTGAGGTGGTCCGGGTCCATCTCCTGCGTGGCCAGGGTCTCTGCGTCGGCAGCTGGGGCTTTTGCGGGACCCACCTTCGCAAGGCCAAAATCCAGAATCTTGGCGTGGCCGCGGTCAGTGACAAAAATGTTGGCGGGCTTGATGTCCCGGTGGACGATTCCCTTCGAGTGGGCAGCATCCAACCCGTCGGCGACCTCGCTGGCAATTAGCAGCAGTTGTTCCAGGTCCATGGGCCGACCCGAGATGGTGTGTTTCAGGGTCTTGCCTTCGAGAAATTCCATGGCGATGAACGCTCGCCCGTTTTCCTCGCCGACATCGTGGATCGTGCAGATGTTCGGATGGTTGAGTGCCGACGCAGCCTTGGCTTCGCGGCGAAAGCGCTCCAATGCCTGTCGGTCGTGCGCCACTCCGTCGGGCAGGAATTTGAGTGCCACAAAACGGTCCAGCCGCGTGTCTTGGGCTTTATACACCACGCCCATCCCGCCCCCGCCAAGTTTCTCGATGATGCGGTAGTGGGAAACAGTCTGGCCGATGAGCACGCCGGCCTCCGCCATGGTGCCGCCATTTTAGCACCAGCCATCTGCGGTTCGCCAAAATCCCTGTGGTTCGTGCAAAGATTGACCTGAAATATAGTCAGCAATTTACTTGCTGCTCACCTTCCTGAATCGAGTCGAGAAATCAGATTCGTGCTCACCCTGCTGCAACTTCTGCTCGGTGCGTTTCGTCGACAGCCTCTTGGTAATCTGGTTCGAGCGACTGCCAGGCGAACTTGATTTCGAGTTGTGGGATCGCGTCGTCAAAATACGCAACGGCAGCGGGGTGCATGAAAAGATGGATCGCCGTGCGATTGCCTGCTTCGACCAGACGGTTGCGAAGGTCGGACTCGCCGAAGACGGTACGCTGAGACAAGTGCGGCACGACTACTTCACTTGGGCGATCGCAACAACGATGGCTCGCTATCGCCGGTCCGCCGATAATGTGCCTGAAAGCCTCGACATTCCACGCTGGTCATGGATGGACTTCAGGTGGTAACACTTCAATTCCCAATTGGAATAGCAATGTAGGCCTGGACGGGTCCGCCAGCCAGCGCAAAGTAACCGCCGACCTCGCCGCGGTTATTAACAGCGTGCAAGCCGGAGATGGCTGAATTTGGATAGTCAAAGGACAGGAACTTAGAACCAACTGCAAGGTATCCCTGCAGAAACGCAACTTGGTAGTCCCCGGCCAGTACACCGAGATTGTTGACGTTCCCCACGGTTGTGAAATTGTTCGCCGTCGGAAATTGAATCGTCTGGAAGTTACCGTCCGCCGGATTGCGAAGGAAGCCGAATGGGTTGCCGTTGTTGTCTTGATAGAACCCAGCGATCTGGCCTTTATCGTTCACAGATTGAGCGAAGGTGATCCCTGGGGCAGCCGGATCTTCAAACGAAGAGAAGTGGCCGTTGTGGAGCGAGAAGCCAATGGCCCCGCAGGACGGTGATGGGCACATCGTACTTGCCAGATTCCCGAGATCGTACACGCCAACCGTTTCGGACAGATTATTGATTCCCGTCAACTGCGAATCGGGAGCCCCAGGAAAATCCACCGTCACGTAAGTTCCGGAGGGACTCCGTCGGAAACCGTGCCGCACGCCGTTGGCATCGCGGTAGGCGCCAACAATTACGCCGGAATTGTTTAGGAGCTATCGGAAGCATCGCACCGGGCAAACGAGCTGATCTGATCCTGCTCGACCGGGATGTTCTGACAATCTCCCCCGAGGAAATGCGCGACACCAAAGTTCTGTGGACCATGGTAGGCGGCAAAATCGTGTATCAGACAACGAAAGAACAGGCCGAAGGCCCTGGTTAACGGCCGAAGTTCAATTGGCTCCCGGTAACGCGGTTCGCGGTAATCACTTATGGACCGGTACCGGAGTTGAGGCGGCGTGCAACTCGTGGATTCCACTGAGTCTGTCAACGTGTGGGGTGTCCCCCACCAAGGAAACATGCAAACAAGGAGATCAAAGAAGGGGACTGGAAATTTTTGCAACTCGCATTGCTGTATCTCCCCGTCTCTTCAGGCGTTCTCCGATCGCGTCGCCGACGATCGAAATCAAATTGGCGGCGGTCGGGCCTCAATCAGACAGGATCAGGCATTCGGCTGACTTCCTCGAAGAGCAGGCATAGAATCCTGATGTCAATTCAGGAGACCCATTATAAAACTCTCAGTCTTCTGCGGAATGAGCGTCGACGGCTTTCTGGCTCGTCGAGACGACACGTTCGATTTCTTGCTGGCGGGCGAGCAGGTGCCTCACGGGTTCGAGGAGTTCCTCGCTGGCGTCGATGTAGTGGTGATGGGCCGCAGGACCTTCGAAGTCGTTCTGAAGCTCGGACACCTCGCGACGTACGGCAAGAAACCCATGATGGTGTTGAGCAGTCGTCCGCTGGATTTCTCATCCGTCAAAGTCGGCGCGGTCGAACAAATATCGGGCGAACCAACTGAAGTTGTAAAGCAGCTCAAATCTCGCGGCTTCAAACACGCTTACATAGACGGCGGCGTCACCATTCAAAAATTCCTCGCCGCCGGACTCATCAACCGGTTGGTGATTACACGCGTACCAGTTCTGATTGGAGAGGGCATCCCGTTATTTGGTCCACTGCCGCACGACATCCAGCTTCGCCACGTCACAACGCGTTCCCACGCAGGCGGCCTAGTGCAGAGTGAATACGAAGTTGGCGACGGAGACCCTTCGTAAATTCAAAGCTGTTCGTCCGATTTTGCTGTCAATCAGTAAGCGCTGATGTTGAGGTTCTTGGAGTACTATGAGCAACATTTTCGATAACCGGCAAAGCACGTACTGGACCGCTCCATCAGCTCTCAATCCATTTCACCGGCAAAGGAAAAATCATTTGACGAATCGGGGAGATTTGCCCTTCGACCAGGGATCATAGGTAACACACAGGCTAACACGATCACGAACGGGCGGATGGTCAAAGAAAAGAAAAACCTGGAGAGGATTCGGGTCGGGATCTACAAGAACTTTTTCGCCGTAGTTCTGGAACGAGAGAGCGCACGCCTGTCCGGGATCCGCAACGATGCCGTGAGTGACTTCCAGGCTGTAGACATCGGCTTGATTTTCCTGGTAGCGGCTAAATGTGCTGCCAGCGACATTGGCCGCGAAACCGAACAAGAAGATAAGAAATAGCAGAGCGGGTAGCGACGCCCAATCGTCAAGCGCGCGGATGCCCCATCCGGCTCCCTGGCGCGGGAGGAGCCAGTTGATCGAACGGTAACCGAGATAGAGAAGGACGAGAGTCATCGCTGAGAAAAACACAAATCCCTTCCAGACATGGCCCAAAACGTAGTGACCCATCTCGTGGCCAAAGTCCACGAGGACTTCGTCCGTAGTTTCCTGTGCTATCGCGGTGTCCCAAATGACGATGCGCTTGGAGGCGCCGAAGCCGCTGACGTAGGCATTGGTAGCGATAGTTTTCTCGCTCGCTTTCATCCAGAACATGCGCTCGGGCGGAACTTCCTGGCCGGCGCGGTAGGTAACCCGCTGGAGCGGTACGATAAGTTGCGGTGCTTTTGCGTCCAGGAGCTCGAATTTATTGAACATGGGCTCGATGACGTAGGGCGAAATGAAAATGAAGAAAAGCATGATGGGTAGCGAAAGAATCCAAAAATAGAGCCACCAACGCCGCGGGCTTTTGCGAATGACCGCATAGAGAAGCCAGACGAGAAAGCTGCCGATGACTATCGTAAGGAATTGCGCCTTGGCCCAATCGCCGAACCAAGAGAGCCATGGCTGAACCGAAATCTTGTAAAGCTTCGAAATCGATTCGTCAAAGAGATCAAGCGGAAGCTGAAGAAATCCGAAGGTGAGGGCGAAAAGGGCAGTGAAGATGAAACCCTGAACGAAGCGGCTACGCGAAGCGTTTTCGGCCCAATCGCGAAACCTCGCCGAGAGTTTGCGACGGAGAATCAACCAAAGGACGAAAAGGCTGTAGAGAAAGCCGAGCAAGGTCGAAGCAAAGCGAATCTTGCTACGGTTGCGGGCCTTGCGATACAAATCCGGTGGAAGGGTATACTCTGTGATTTTCTTTTGTGGCGCAGCCTGAAGCCCAGGCGAGCTAGGCAAAGAAGTAGGCCGAGCGGCATCCAACGGCTGCTGGTTGGTGGTGACAGCGGAGCTTGTTTGAGCGGCGTAGAGCGAGGCAACAAAAGAGGGAGCGAGAAAACTCAGCACAAGGACAAAGCCGCACGAAAGTCTGGGCATGACATCTCCTGGGTACCAAGTGGGGCGTTCGCGGAAACAGAGTATAGCCTAGCCAACCGAGGAGGCCGCTGCCGGTTTGCCCGTGGGTGTCCGACTCCTGGCCGGAAGAGACCCGCTTGCCAAACACCTGACTCGCGGGTTGGCTTTATACCGCTAGTCCCGTATCGGATGGCGAGGAAAGCGTCGAAGCCAACCGCTTTCGTGCTCGAAACAATCTTGAACGAATCGCGCCCGGTGGCAGTTGCAGCATCACGCCTGCTTCTTCTGTGGTGTATTCACAAATCTCGCAGAGAAGAAGGACAGCTCGCTGCCCCGAACTCAATTGCGAGAGTTTGCGCATCAAGGCACGGACATTTTGCTTTTGCGAAAGGATTTGCTCCGGATTTGGTCCCGGGTCTGCGAGCGAGTCCGCCGCCTCCGCTCGTTCTTGAGGGATCGAGCATTCCGACGAATAGGCTCGCTTTCGCTTGCGAAGGATTGTTATCGCTTCGTTGACGAGTATTCTGGCCAGCCAACTGCGAAAGGCACCTTCGTACTTAAAACCGTGCATCTTGCGGAAGGCCGCCAGCGAACAATTCTGGACAGCATCCTCAGACTCTTCGTGGTTGCGAAGAATGCGTTGGGCCAAGCGGTAAAGGATTGGTCGGTACCGGGAAAACAAAATCTCAAACGCGTCCCTGTCTCCTTGCAAGCCATCCGAAATCAATTTGCTGTCATCCAGATGTGCTCTAACTTCGCTATCTTCGTCCGCGTTTTTGTCCTTCAACGTTCCCTGCACTTTGCTTCCCTCATTTCCAGCGTTCCCGGAAACATCAAGACTCGGCTCCCGCAAAACGGCGCACCCCGGGAACTAAAGTCGCGACTCGGTGCTTGCTGCTATATCTGATTCTCGAAACAGTCGTGGCGTTTGCATGCCAATTTGTCTCTTCTCTTAAATTTCTCGAATCCCGTATCGCCAAGTTAAACTGGGCCAGGATTACCGATTACCGGCAGAACCAATCAGGCATCGTTGGCGGTTTGGGGTAGGATAGGTGCCGTGAAGAAAACGACAACTGTCGGCCGCAGCTCAGTCAAGAAGGCCAAAGGCGTTCCGAAGAACTTTTCTGAATACCTTGCTACAGTTCCGATTCCTGCACGTAAGAACTTGGTTAAACTGCATGACCTGATTCGGTCCACTGTGCCGAGCGACGCAATTGAGACGATTAGCTATCGCATTCCCGCCTTCAAGGCGAAGTCGGGGGTTCTCATATGGTTTGCAGGGTTTTCGGACCACTGCAGTCTGTTTCCCACAGCCTCCGTCATCGAAATGTTTAGAGCTCAACTTCGCACCTATTCTACTTCTAAGGGAACCATCCACTTTCCGCTCAACAAGCAACTGCCGACAGCGTTGATAAAGAAAATAGTTAAGGCACGGGTCGCGCAGGCTAAGGGACGACACTGGCCCTTAGGTGACCGGTAAAGTCCCACGGTTCCGGTACACCGATTCATCCGAGGCAACGCGAAAAACTGATGGAGTTTCTGTCGCTAATCGAAAGCGAGCCTTGCGTACGCGGTGCCAGCGCCCACCTCATTGCAGTCGCTAGACGATTGAAATGAAAACGGATGGGAAGCATCGCTCACAAGTCCCGTGCTAACGGGCTAACCGTTGAAGTTGATTTTGGCGTCGGGTCCGGTTGAACTTCGGATTACGGTCCTCACTGGTTTTCCAAGAACTCAACAACGATCTGGCTGAACTCCGCAGGCTTTTCTAGATACATCAGATGGCCCGTCCCACTGATCACTACGCGGCGGGCCGTAGGTACACCTGCCTCGATAGCTCCTGCATGTGCATGAACATCTGGAATGTCGGCGTCGCCAACGAGCAGCAGGGTTGGGATGTGAATCTCTCCCAACCTGGGGAGTGCTGGCTTCACCGGCAGTTCCAGTTCTGGATGCGTGAGGTCTTGCGGATTGGCCGAAAGAATCTCAGCCATTCGCTTGCGGGCTGCATCATTTTCCGGCGCAATCAGATATTTGTCTTTGGTGGCCGCCGCGATGGCGCCCTCAATGTCTCCCTTTTCGAGTGGTTTGCCCAAAGCATCTCCACGCTCTAGGAAGTGTTTTGTATATGGCATTCCGCCGACCACAGCACCCACCAGCACAAGCTGCTCCACCATTTCCGGATGGTCGAGTGTAAAGTTGATCGAGATTTCTCCGCCGTGCGAGCTGCCCACAAGCGCCACGCGTTTTAGTTTCAGGTGGCGCAGGACCGCGGCGAGATCGTCCGTTGCATAATATCCTTGAGTGGCTATCGGAGATCGTCCGTACCCTCGCCGATCGTACCGAATGGTGTGGAAGTGCTTGCAGAAATCCGGCCACACCCCGTCCCACGCGGCGGAATGCAAAACGCCATCATGCACCAGCACGACCACTTGAGGCGCTGAGCCACATTCTTCGTAGTACAGCTTCGTCCCATCCACCTGTAGGAACGATCCTGGCCGCGGTGCGCTTTGCCATCCCACTGGAGCATTCGCAGCCAATGCCGCTGATAACAAAACGATTCCCTCAGCGCATCGCAGTGTCTTTATCATTCTCGGTGACTCCTAACTTGATTCTGTTAGACGGACCCCAGGTACTAATCGCGATGAGCCGCATGGCGCTCGCGAGAGAGTTTCTGCGACGGTGGCAGCCGTCAAGGCGAAGGTGACCCTCCTTGGGACAAAAGTGTACAAAACACAGGGAATTCGCCGGCTGAAAAAGAGATAGCGAGCAACACCGCGCTCCAGCGAAAGCCTGCTGCTGTTGTCGCTTGCGTTCAATCGTTCAACTGCCTAACGTCGAAATTTCGCGCCGTGTCGCCGCTCCTCTTTTCGATCTACTTTTCAACACCTTACTCGCAAGTTGTCTAATACAGAAGCGTCTCATCGCAGGAGTCACTCCATTCAATGAAGATGCGAAGGAACGGATTTTGGAATCGGGGCAAATGCTTTAGAAGGAAAGGGACTTCTTCTGTGGGCGTCGCTTTTGCTGCTTCCCTCCACCAATTCGTAACGCTGCAACACAATGATGCGATCGCGACCAAACAGTGGTCCGTTACCGTACCAGGCCACGCACGAGGCTCGGCACTTGTCATCGATTGCGCGTTCTGGACGCAAGCCCAGTTCGGCTACTTCCGAGAGACGGCCGCCGACATTGCGTAAGAAGAGAATCGCCGCGGAAGTCTCGAACAGCGTTTTAGCCCCCCCGAAAGTTACGTCGGCGAGTCCATACCCATAACGGCTAGTATCTATTTGTCCAGTTTCCGCAAATCGGACATGTGGCTCATGACTTCACGGCGACCTCTTTTTTCAACGAAGTATCAAGGTGTTGATGCGTTTCGGGACTTCTCCCACAGGGATAACGGCCACAATCTGGCGAGTTCTTGCGTCGACGGCGGATACCGAGCGAGCACCCGAATTGGACACATAGACAAGCTTGCTATCCGGACTAAACGTAATCCACTCCGGCACCGACCCCATGGGAGCGCGGTTGGGCGGATAGACCTTCGGGAGAGGGCAATAGCCCATCAACTTCAAATCGGGCAACGAATACTCAAAGACGGCGTTAGCAACCGTGCTGGCGACCCATAGAGATTTTCCATCGGGAGCGACCCCAATCCCATGGGAGGGAGTGTTTAAGCGCACCTCAGCGACGCCATAGCCGCCAGGCTGATCAGGAAACCGAATGCGGGCGACCTCGGCGTGCTTGGCAAAATCCACAACCGCAAATCCGTTGAGGTTGGAAAGCTGCACAAAGATACGACGCGTCGTGCCGTCGGGATTGGTGTCGAAGGCC
>Ga0306921_10005569_pt1 | contig 13076 bp, 13 predicted proteins | sample sta12Cox44000080_FD_203760 | JGI IMG/M metagenome (GOLD analysis project Ga0306921, IMG submission 203760) | Lab enrichment of tropical soil microbial communities from Luquillo Experimental Forest, Puerto Rico - statoxic.12C.oxic.44.000.080 (v2)... | ecosystem: Environmental > Terrestrial >... | reverse complement strand
AGCACCCGCAGATCGCGGGCCGTGATCGCCAGCAGCGCGGCGATCCCGAAGACGCACACGGGCAGCATGACGATGTCCCGGCGGAAGGCGAGCTTGGCGAGCCGCCCGGTGCCAGCGAAGCCGGTCATGACTCGCCTCCGGCGGCCGGCCGCTCCGGGGAGTAGTGGCGGAGGAAGAGCTCTTCGAGGGCCGGCGGCCGGCAGGTCAGCGAGCGGATGCCGGCCTGGTGCAGCCGGCCGACCACCTCATCCAGGGCGGCGCGATCCACCTGGCAGCGCACCGTGGTCCCGGTGGCGGTCAGCTCGTGCACACCCGGCAGCCCGTCCAGCGCGGTCGGAGCGGCGAGTTCGGCCTCGACCGAGATCCGGGTCAGGTGCCGCATCTCGGTCAGGGTTCCGGTCTCCACCGTCTTGCCCTGGCGGATGATCGTCAGCCGGTCGGCCAGCGCTTCGGCCTCGGCCAGCAGGTGGCTGGACAACAGGATGGTGCGGCCGTCGCGCCGCTCGTCGTTGACGCACTCGCGGAAGGTGGCCTCCATCAGCGGATCCAGGCCTGCCGTTGGCTCGTCGAACAGCAGTAGCTCGGCCCGGCTGGCCAGCGCCGCGACCAGCGCAACCTTCTGCCGGTTGCCACGGGAGTAGGCACGCGCCCTCTTGGTGGGGTCCAGGTCGAACCGCTCGGTCAGCGCCTGCCGGCGCCCGGTCTCGATGCCGCCGCGCAGGTCGCCCAGCAGGTCGATGATCTCCCCGCCGGTCAGGCTCGGCCACAGCGTCACGTCACCCGGAACGTACGCCAGCCACCGGTGCAACTCGACAGCGTCGCGCCACGGATCGCCGCCGAGCAGGCAGACCTCGCCGCCGTCCTTACGCAGCAGCCCAAGCAGGATGCGAATGGTCGTCGTCTTGCCGGCGCCGTTCGGCCCGAGGAAGGCATGCACCTCACCGGCACGAACCTCGAGATCGAGCCCGTCGAGCGCGACCGCGCGCCCATATCGCTTGGTCAGCCCCGCAGCGCGCAGCGCCACGTCCCCTCGGGCCGTCCCGGCGGCCGCCGGCCTGCTCGCCCCTATCCGGGCAGCCATGACTTCACCCCGCGCAAGCGGCCGGGCATGGCTACCCGCCCCACACCTGACCGCTGGGCACGCTCGTCCCCGCGGGCCGGCCGGACGCGTGACTTCATTCGCTCCTCCGGTGGCTGCTGACTGATGGAAGGTCCCCAGTGCTTTCCCCGGGCCGGGTAGCGATGTGGAACAGGTCCGCTAGTTCGCTCGCGTGGTGGCCGATGTCAAGTGCCGGGTCCCGGGCGAGCTGGGCTGGCACCGCGTTGATAGCGGCACGGATCGCCATCGCCATGACATGCGGGTCGAAGCCCACGCGGAACTCGCCGGTGCCCTGGAAGTAAGAGAGCAGCCCCTGGAGCGCGGCCACCCCCGCGTCTTGGACCGAGAAATCGTACAGGCGGCTGCCGTCGGCCGCCCGGGCGTTGAGCACGATCTCGACGATCGCGACCACATGGTTGCGGTTGTCGCGCATGAAGGCCAGGTTGGACTCGATGTAGGCCCGCAGCTTGCCCGCGCCGGTCGGCTCGGCATCGACCCGGGGCTCCATGTACGCCACCCCCCCGGCCACCACCTCGGCGACCAGCTCCCTGATCAGCTCGTCCTTGCCGCCGAAGTGGTAGAGGATCACGCCCTTGCTGGTGCCTGCGGTCTCGGCGATGCGGGCCAGCGAGGCCTGCCCGTACCCCAGCTCGGCGATGGTGTCGATGGCGGCCGCCACGATCTGCGCGCGGCGTGCGGTCTCGGTGAAGGTCCGGCCCTCCTCTTGACCGATCGAATTGATCTTTGACCGCATGGTCAGAAATTAACACGGCCGGTCAACGAAGGTCAAGCCCGTACACCTGGGGCCTTGTTGTCAAGGACCTGGGTTCTGGCCTGGTGGCTTTATGGGTCACCGGGCTTGGGCTGGCTACTTCTTGTCACTCCCTGGCCTCTGTCGGCCTGGCCGTCGTTGCGCCGGCCGGGTCCAGCCGGAGCGCCCGCGGCCGGGCAGCCGCCCCGCGTCGGCCAGCGCACGGCGGAGCAGGAATTCGATCTGGGCGTTGGTGCTGCACAGCTCATCGCCAGCCCACCGGGCCAGGGCGCCGTGGACGGCGGGTCCAGCCGAAACAGGACGCTTTGCGTTCGGCCACCGCGGTTCCGTGCCTGCTGTCACTGGTAGAGGGTGCAGGTGAATGTCGCACGCCAGTCGACGGAGGACATGAAGGCGAGTGCACTGTGCGGGTGCACTATGATCCGACAAGTGATCCGCGACACATGTCCGACAACTGATCCGTGACAGAGGCCCCGGCGCAACTAGGCAGCCGATTGCCCACCGCCGAGCGGGCTCTCATTGCCGGTGAGCGGATGGGCTGCACTGGCAACTTATGACGGCCTGGCCGACGCGGATCCGTGGCGTGCCGAGCGGCGCCTAGCCGGGTTCTTGCGTCTGGTTTAGCAGGCAGGTCACCGACCGAAGGCCTCGCTCAGCCAGTTCACGAACCGCATCCTCTGCCCGTCTTGTCCACAGGATCGCAGATGCCGAGGTGGCGGTGAGGCCGACGAGTTCCAGGGCGTCCAACGCCGAGCGCAGGGTGCGGCCGGAGTAGATCAAGTCATCGATCAGATGGACCCGGGTCCCAGCGGGCAGGCGTTCTCCAACCACGCGACCGTCCCCGAGGCTCGGGTCGTCGCCGTAGGAGACGAAGTAGGTCTTCGGCACCCGCCGGATCAGCACGGCTGGCACTGCAAGCTTGAGCGCAAGGGCGCCAGCAAGCGCCCAGGCTCCCTCGTCACAGCCGACGATCGCATGCTCGGGCGGCACTGTGTGAGCGAGCTCGTCGATGACGAAGGCGAAGGAGGCCGGATGACCGAGTATGCGCTTGAGGTTTGTGAAACCACGGCCCGAGTTGCCTTCGCGATCCTGCACCTCGGCGTCGCTGACGCAACTAAGGACAACGTCCCACATGCCGACCGGGTCGGTGATGTTCAGCCTCACTCGTCCACTTCACCCGATACCAGCAGCACCCGCAAACTGGCCCTCAGGTCGTTCGAACGAGCGTGCTTACCGGACGGGGCGGTCTTGCCGCGGCCGTCGGCAACACCGGCTCCAGTGCGTCAGAGAGTGGACGCCGGGCGACCCGAGGCGGCGCTACCGGCTGCCCTCCACAACGTCCTGTCCTGCCGCAGTCCGCACTTCACGTGTCGCAGAACAGTTGGCAGACGAGTGTCGCGCATCACCCGACGGAGGACAACTGTGCGGGTGCACAAACTGTGCGGGTGCACTGGTTGCCGAATTGACGATCTTTGGATCAACGCGGCGCCTGCGCGACGCGGAGTCCGGCGCTCCCGCACCGGCCTGTGGCCTTGGGAGGTCCCGCCCGGCCGGGCGCGGGCGAGTATGGGCGGGCGGGGAGTTGGCGGGTGGTGCCGGCGGTGCCGCCGGTCATGATTCCAGGTAGCGGAGGACGGCGAGCACCCGGCGGTGGTCGGCGTCGGAGGTGGCCAGGCCGAGCTTGCTGAAGATGTTGCTGATGTGTTTTTCCACCGCCCGCTCGGATATCACGAGAATCCCGGCGATCGCGCCGTTGGAGCGGCCTTCGGCCATCAGGGATAGCACGTCGCGCTCCCTGGGTGTGAGCACGCCAAGCCCGCCGGTGCGGCGGCTGGCGCCTAGCAGCTGAGTGACGACTTCTGGGTGCAGGGCGGTGCCGCCGCCCGCGACCCGGCTCAGCGCCTCGGCGAACTCGCCCACGTCGGCGACCCGGTCATTTAGCAGGTACCCGGCGCCTGCGGCACCCGTGCCGGATGCCACGCCGAGCAGTCGGCAGCGTACCGGGCCTCCACCCGAACCTGAGGCACGGCCAGCACGGTCTCCCCGCCGCAACTTGGCTCGGGACGGCGCAGCGACACGCTCGCGGCGCCGGTCCGCGCGGTGAAGCCCGCGCACAGATCCCCGGCCAGCGTTTGGCCAGGGCCGGGCGGATTTAGTCGCCGGTCACGCCGTCGATGCACTCGCGGATCAGATCGGCGTGGCCGTTGTGCCGCGCGTACTCCTCAATCATGTGCAGGTAGATCCACCGGATGTCGCGATCGGGCCCGCCCCACCGAAACGGCACCACATCATCGAGCCCCTTCCCGGCCACTGCTTGGCGTGCCGCGACAATCTCGCGCCGATAGGTGCCCAGGTCAGCCTCGGCGTCCGCGGCCTCGATGTCGTTGAAGTCGGCACCCTGGTCCGCCTCGGTCCAGTACAGGTCAGGCACATCCTCACCGGCCGCGCACTGGCGGAACCACCCGCGCTCCGCGTCGGCCAAGTGCCGGACCAGGCCCAAAAGAGAGAGGTTAGACGGCGCAACCGCACGCCGCGTCAACTGCCCGGCCGTCAGCCCGGCGCACTTCGCCTGCAAGGTGTCACGGTGGTAGTCCAGCCACTGCTCAAGCGCCCTGCGCTCGGCAGCGACGAAGGCCGGGTCAGCAGCTGCACCACGGGTGCGGTCCACTCGGTAGTCACGCTCGCCCACGCTACTTGGTGGCGCGCGGCTGAAGGGCGGGCCTATGCCCAGGACAACGCCGAACCCCTGCTATGCATCCGATCAGCAGGGAGTCGATCAGTGGCCGGGTCTCTATAAGGCGGATCTGGCTGTCCCACAGCCGCATTGACCTGGGTGGACAGCGCCAGGTTGAGTCCGGCGCATTGAACTGGCATTATGTCGGCGCCGCCCGGTGAAAAAGCTCACGCGCCGAGCAAGTGCCAGCGCGGGTTGCGGCTTCGCACGGAGTCGCCGTCGCTTGCGGTGCAGATCGTGTATTCGTCGCACTCCGGGTCGCAGGACATCGAGCACATCGGCTCGGCTCAGGACGATGTCCAGGTGGGGGGCTGAAGGCCGCGGCGCGGCATGGCCGCCGGGCGGGGCGGGCTGGAGCTGGGCCTTGAGCGCACCGAGCCGGGCCCAGAGGTGGCCCGCGGGCACTCCGCGACGGGTAACGCCAGCCGTGACCGTCGCTTTCCGCTGACCACGCTGGCGAGCCGACATTTGATGGGGCGCCGCCGACGGCAGGCCCGAGCGTCTTGACTTTGGCCGGCAAAGTATATTAGCTTTGCATCACAAAGCAATTGGAGGGAGCAGCTCCATGGACGGACCACACGACATCGATCAGTCCACGAGAGCCGACGACGGCGACGGGCTCGATCCGCGCGAGGCGGCGCGGCTGCTCGCTCAGACCGAGCGGGAGGCGCAGCGGCAGTTCAATCTGAGCCCGCTGTGGATTACCGCGGTCATGGGCGCCGTGATCCTTGTCGCCTATGGGGCGCTGTGGCTCTCAACCCGTGGGCAGCATCCCTACAATGGCCCGAACCTCGGCGTGGTCGCGCTGGTGTACGCAGCGGTGGCAGTCGCGATCGCGGCGTCGGTGAAGGTCTACCGGCGCGCGACCGCCGGAGTCAGCGGGCCGCCGGTGAGACAGCAGCAGGCCGAGGGGGTCGCGATCTTGGTGTCGTTCGTGCTGGGCAGCCCCGTGCTGCAGGGCGCGATGAAGCACTATGGCGCCAGCGATGCGATCGTCTACGGGGTGATCCCGGCGGCGGCGCCGCTGATCATCGTCGGCACGACCGTGCTGGGGATCGCCGCCAGCAAGGCCGACTGGCCGCAGTTCGGTGCCGCGCTCGCGGTAGTGATCGCAGGCGTCGTGGCCGCGTTCGCAGGTCCGAGCGGGGCGTGGCTGGCAGCGGGGATCGGCCTGTTCATCGCCATGGTCGGCTACGCCGCAGCGGACTCCTTGCGGCATCGCCGACTGTCACTGCAGGCATGACGGCTGACTCGCTCGACCCAGTGATCCACGCCCCAGCGCGGCTGCGGATCGTCGCCACGCTGGCCGCGCTCCCCGACGGAGCCAGCCTGTCTTTCACCCGCCTGCAGGACGTGCTCGAGCTGACCCCCGGCAACCTGATCACCCACCTGCGCAAGCTCGAGGACGCCGGCTACCTCCAAAGCGAGACGACCGGCAACGGGAGAGCATCGCGCACCTCGATCGCGCTCACCCGCCACGGCCGCGCCGCGCTCGACACCTACACCAATGCGCTCCGCGACCTGCTCGACGGGCTGTAGCGCGATCCCCGATCCAGAGAACGTCCGTCCTGGGTCCAGATCGAACAGCGTTCCAGGTGAGCGAGAGCAACCTGCAGGCCCGGTCCTGCGGGTAGCGCCTGCAGTGGAAGCAGGCAGAGGTGGCCGATGGCGAAGATGACACCTGAGCAGGAAGCCTCATACGCTCTGGATTTCGGGGTCGCCAGGAGCGACCTGCCGCCAGATGCGCAGCTGGCCTATGACTGCCCAGTGGCACAGCGAGCTCGTGCTGCAGCCACAGCGCCGGTCTCGCGGGCAAACGCTGAGGCCGCCGGCGGCCATGCCGTCCTGCCGAGATGGGTTGCTGCTGCGGGGACCGCACTGGTCTTCAGTGCGGGGCAAGGCGGCGGGGTGGTGCTGCTGCCGTATGCGTTCACACGCTGGCAGCCGGGCACGCCGCCCTGGCCGGTTGCGGTACGGGCCATCGGCGTGGCCTTGATCACGGTCGGCGGCATCATGGTGCTCACCGGCTTCGTCCGGTTTGCCACCGAGGGCCTCGGCATACCGTTCCCCGCCGAGCCGACCTCACGGCAGTTGACGGTCGGCGGCCCTACCGGTATGTGCGCAACCCCCTCTATCTGGCGATAGTCCTGGCGGTCACCGGGCAGGCGCTGCTATTCAGCCACCCGATGCTGCTGGCCTACGCGGCGGTGTTGCTCGCCGCCTTCGTCGCGTTCGTCCACTGGTACGAGGAACCGACGCTGGCCAGGCGCTTCGGCGGACAATACGAGGCCTACGCAAACAGGTGCCCGGTTGGTGGCCGCGCCCGCCACGCCGAACGCCGTGACATCACGCCACACGCGGAAGGGAGCACCGCCCGCTTCAGCGAACTGCGCACACGCGCTCATAGCCGGTACCGTTACAGGCTGCCGCGGACAACCCGCCAGGGCTACTGAATTCCGCCTCGGACGCCCCTGCACCAGGGGCACTGGACCAGTGACTTTCCGGCGAGCGCAGACCAGCCAGAAAGGGCGTCACCATCGATGACTTGGAGAAGCATCGGTCGGGTCGACCAGAACGGCGGTTACACGCGCTGCTGCATCCCGCTGGTTCACCACGCTGTGCGACAGCTTCCGAGCTGAAGACCGAACCCGCTGTGACTGCCAAAGCCGTGGGGTGACCTACGCACGATGTCCAGGCGTACCGGGGCTGAGCGGGATAGGTCTGGCGGCGCGGTCGACCCATCCAAATGGAGCAAATACCGTTCCCATCCGGTATGCCCGGCAGTCTCGACTAGGCGGGTTGTGCCCGATACGCGCCCGGGCAGAGCATCTGGAAGTACGTTTTGGCAGGTCAGAGCTGTACAGGGCAACGGCCTCCGGAGCCGCGCGCGCAGGTTCGAATCCTGCCGGGGGCACTAGATCGAACGTGCAGCCGGACACATGCTGATGGCGACGCTGCCCACTGACCTGCATCTTTACAGCGAGACGGTCGGCCTCGTGCAGCATGCCCAGTGGTGCCTGTGGGCCGATCCGCTCACTCAAAGTGAGCAGGTTGGCGAACGGCCAAGACTCCGAGTCGAACATATCGATTCCGGACGGGTGGCCAGGTGGCTGATCAATCGGCTTCCCGCGCGCAGATGCGCTGGTTCTGGGTGGCCGGAATGCCGCAGGTTCGGCTGTTGTCGGCGTCTGTACCGGCATCACCCGAGCGGGCCGGTGCCGTGGCGGGTGCGGGCCAGTACCCGGGGGGTGACTGGGGAGGTATAAGGGCCTGATGGAGAGGTGCGCGGGGTGCGGCGCATCCCTGGGGGAGGGCCACCGGTTCTGCCGGAACTGTGGTTTGCCCGTGGGCGGTTGTCCGTCGTGTGGCGAGCCGGTTATTGCCGACAGCCGGTTTTGCCATGCGTGCGGGCACCCGCTGGCTGGGGGCGGCCCGGCGCCGCAGGTAACGGCGGCGGCGTCGTCGAGGGCCGCGGGGCCGGTGGCGGAGCGGCGGGTGTGCTCGGTGCTGTTTTGTGACGTGGTGGGGTTTTACCCCGCTGTCGGAGTCGCGGGATCCCGAGGCGGTGCGGGAGTTGTTGTCGGCGTATTTCGCGGTGGCGCGGACGGTGATCGGCCGGTACGGCGGGGTGGTGGAGAAGTTCATCGGGGACGCGGTGATGGCGGTGTGGGGCACCCCCGTCGCGGCGGAGGGGGATGCGGAGCGGGCGGTGCGCGCCGGCCTGGACCTGGTTGCCTCGGTCGCCGAGCTGGGCGCCGAGAGCGGGGTGCCTGGTTTGGCGGCGCGCGCGGGGGTGGTCACCGGGGAGGTGGCGGTCACCTTGGGTGCCACGAGTGAGGGGATGGTGGCGGGGGATGCGGTGAATACCGCGGCCCGGGTGCAGGCGGCCGCCGAAGCAGGGCGGGTACTGGTGGATGCGGCCACGCAGCGGCTGGCGGAGAGCGCGATCGGGTTCGCCGATGCGGGAGAGCGCGCGCTGAAGGGCAAGGCCGAGCTGGCGCATCTGTGGCGAGCGACCCGGGTGCTAGCGGGGGTGGGCGGGTCTCAGCGGGTGGATGGCCTGGAGGCGCCGCTCACCGGCCGGGACGCCGAGCTGCGCACGGTGCGGGAGCTGTTTCACGCGGCAGCGGAGCGGCGGGTGCCGCGGCTGGTGCTGGTGGCCGGGCCGGCCGGAGTGGGCAAGTCCCGGCTGGGCTGGGAGTTCCGCAAGTACATCGACGGCCTGGCGGAGCAGGTGTGGTGGCACCGGGGGCGGTGCTTGTCGTACGGGGACGGGGTGGCATTTTGGGCGCTGGCCGAGATGGTCCGCCAGCGGCTGGGCATCGCCGAGGAAGACCCGGCCGAGGCCGCGGCGGGCAAGCTGAGCGAGGGCCTGGACCGGTTCGTCCCCGACCCGGGCGAGCGGGCCTATGCCGGGCTGCGGCTGGGCCGGCTGCTCGGGGTGGCCTTCGCCGGGGACAGCGGGGGGGCGCTGGGCCGGGAGGAGCTGTTCGCCGGGTGGCGGCTGTTCTTCGAGCGGCTTGCCGCTGACGGGCCGGTGATCCTGCTCGTGGAGGATGCTCACTACGCCGATGCCGGGCTGCTGGATTTCCTGGATTACCTGATCGACTGGGCCCGGGACCTGCCCATCTTCGTGCTGGTGCTGGCCCGGCCGGAACTGGGTGAGATCCGGCCGGGGTTCGGTACCGGGCGGAACCGGAGCACGCTGACTTTGGATCCGCTGGATCCGGTGTCGATGGATGCGCTGGCGGAGGCGCTGGTGCCGGGCATGCGCGGGTCGGCGCGGGCGAAGATCACCGCCCAGGCACAGGGCATCCCGCTGTTCGCTGTGGAAACCGTGCGCGCCCTGATCGACCGCGACATCGTCCAGCCGATCGAGGGCAGCTACCGGCTGGTCGGCGAGGTCGGCCAGCTCCAGGTGCCGGATAGCCTGCACGGGCTGCTGGCCGCCCGCCTGGATGCCCTGGACCCGGGGGTGCGGCGGCTGGTCAATGATGCGGCGGTGCTCGGCACCACATTCCCGGCCGAGGCGCTGATCGCGGTTTCCGGGCAGGACGAGGCCGCGGTGCGGGCCGGGCTGGGTGAGCTGGTGCGCCGCGAGGTGCTGACAGTGTCGGCCGACCCGCTGTCCCCGGAGAAAGGCAGCTACAGCTTCGCCCAGCAAATGCTGCGCCAGGTCGCCTACGACACCCTGTCCCGCCGCGACCGCAAGACCCGGCACCTGGCGGTGGCCGCGCACCTGCGCGATGCGTTCCCCGGCGACGGCGAGGAAGTGGCGGAGGTGATCGCCCGGCACTACCTGGACGCGATGGAGGCCGTCCCCGATGCCCCTGACGCGGGCCAGATCCGCGGCCAGGCGATCGCGGCGCTGGTGCGGGCGGCCCAGCGCGCCGACCGCACCGGGGCCCCGGCGCTGGCCGCAGCCAGCTACGCATCGGCCGCCCAGCTCACCCAGGCCAGCACCCACGACGGCGAGCAAACGGCGGCCGCCGGGCTGTGGGAACACGCCGCGGCCGCCGCGCTTACGACCGGCGACTGGGCGGCGGCGGTGGAGCAGTCCGGGCGGCCCAGGATCTCTACCGGCACGGCGGCGATACCCGGGCGGCCGCCCGCACCCAAGCGATCGCCGGGCAGGCGCTGCGCCGGTGGGGGCGGCACGCCCAGGCCCGTGAGCAGCTCATCGCCGCGGTCGCGGTGCTACGGGACGATCCGGACACCGACACCGTCCGCGCCCTGGGCGACCTGGCACTGTTGGAGGTGTTCACCGGCACACCGGAGGCGGACGCGCTGACCGCCGAGGCGCTGGCCCTTGGCCAGGACCTGGCCGTGGACGACGCCACCCTCGCGCAGCTGTTCACCACCCGCGGGCTCCGCCACATCCAGGCAGGGCGGAGGCCACAGGCAGCCGCCTACTCCCAGGCGGCCGCCCGGCTGGCCACCCAGGCCGGCGACACTCTCTCGCTGGGCCGCGCGCTGGTCAACCTGGCCGACGCGATCAACGCAACCGACCCCGCCGCCGGCGCCGAGACCGCCCGCGCCGCCGCCGCCCACGCGCGCCAGGCCGGCGCCCGGCACTACCTCGCGACCGCTGTCAACAACCTGGCCCAGGCGCTGCTGATGACCGGCGACTGGGACGGCGCCGAAGCCGAACTGGCCCAGGCCCTCGACGGCGACGCCCTCGCAGACATAGAACACCTGGCCTGCTACCGGGCCTGGGTGGCGGCGCTGCGCGGCGACACCGAAACCGCGCAGACCGTCCTGGCGGGACTGAACGACCTGCGGGCCACCGAAGACCCCCAAGACCAGGCGGTCATGGCGACGGCGGAGGCGTTCACCGCCGCCGCCCGCGGCCAGCCCGCCGCCGCGCTTCGCTGCGCCCGCGCCGTCCTCGGCCACGTCGGCGCCCTGGAAATCAGCCACGAGTTCCTGCGGTGGGCGTGGCCGCTGGCCGCCCGCGCCGCGCACGACCTCGCGGACACCGCCACCGTCAACGACCTGCTCGCGATGCTCGACGGCTACCGGCCCGGGCAACTGGCCCCGATGCAGCGCGCCGAACGTGACCTGGCCCGCGCCCGCCTCGCGGCAAGCGACGGCGGCCCGGACGCCGGCGCGGCGTTCACCGCCGCGATCGCCGGGTTGCGCCAGCACTCCACTCCCTACCACCTGGCCCACGGCCTGCTCGACCACGCCGAACACCTGCTCCGCGCCGGCGATGACGAGACCGCGGCCGCCGCGACGGGCGAGGCAGTCGGCATCGCCCAGCAGTTGGGCTGTCAGCCGCTGCTCGACCGCGCGGAGATAACCCAGCCCACCAGTCCCCGCGCCACGGCCTCGTGACGACGGCGGCAACCACAGATCTGTGCACAAGCCAACCGCCCCAAGACCACAACCCGACGCCGGGTGAAACACCAGCACCCGGCGAAGGTCCCGAACGCCCGCCGCCGGCCGCCCGGGAAACTCGCCGCCTGGCTGACCAGCCAGCTCCCCCGGGCGGCGAGCGGTAGCCGTGAACTGATCTGGCGCTCATAATGCCCGTTACGGCGCTCCGCCGACGATCGGGTCAACGATCACGCTGCCGCACGTAACGGCGGCGGTGCGCGCGCCCATATTAGCCTTGGCTGTTTACGCTGCGTGAGCTGACACGGGCTCGGGGCTGGGCGGGCGTGCTGACGGGTGGGGTGCTGGGAGCCTGGCTGGGGCCGGCGGCCTGCTCGACCGTGAGGTGGTGACAGGCCAGGGCGTTGAGGCAGGTGGAGTGCATCCGGTGGTTGGCGTCTACCTTCTCGCGGATGCCCGGGCCGGCGGGGTAGCGACCAGCCCTTCGGCGTGGTAGCCGCCGGCCGGGGCCCGCTGGCGGGGGCTGGGTGGTGGCCGGGGCCGTGCGCAGCTCCGGGTCACCGCCGGGCTCCGGGTCAGCTTCGGCCGGGGTAGCGTGCGGTGAGCTCGGCGCCGATCCGGGCGAGCTCGTCCTGGACGGATCGCGGTTCGACTACCTCGATCATCGTGCCCCAGCCGGCGAGATTCCGGGCGATGTCGAGCGGGGTGGGCGCCGCGAGGCGGACGCGTGTGCGTCCGTCGTCGAGGTTGCCGTCGAGGCGGAAGTGCCGGCCGAAGTGATCGTGTAGCACCGGCACGAACCTGGCCTGGATGAGAACCGTCGCCCAGGTGCGGGAACGCTGTTCCTCGACCGCGCCGACGACCTGGTGCCACGCGCTGGCCAGGGTGAAGCCGTCCGGTGGGCGCTCGGCGGGCTGGCCGGTGGGCTCGGCGGCGATGATCCGGTCCACCCGGAAGGTTCGCTGCCCCCGTTCGGTCCCGGCAAGCAGGTACCAGATGTCATCCTTATCGACCAGGCCCCACGGGTCGATCAGCCGTTCGCTCCGCTCGCGGGCCCGGCCCACGTAGGTCAGGCGGACCTTCCGCCGGCGGACCACGGCGGCCTGCAGCAGGCCGGCCATCTCGGGCCGGCGGCGATTACGCTCACCCCACCGGGTGGGGTCGATCATGGTGGCGCTGGCGGCGGCCTCCGCATCGGCCCGGAACGTCTGCGGCAGTGCCCGTACGAGTTTGCGCAGCGCCGCCTTGGCTTCATCGGAGACGGCCGCGGCCGGGCCGACGAGCAGGAATAGCGCCTGCGCCTCGGGTGCCGACAGGCCGGACAGATCGGTGCGGGCGCCGCCGACAAGCGACCAGCCGCCGCCGCGTCCGGGCTGCGGGTAGACCGGGATGCCCGCCGTGGACAGTGCCTCCAGATCGCGGCGCGCGGTGGCGACCGACACCTCGAGCTCGCTGGCCAGCTCGGCGGCGGTCACCCGGCCACGGGCCTGCATGAGCAAGAGCGCCGCGACAAGGCGGTCAGCACGCATGGTCCCAGCTTCACGAACAAAGTGCTCAGTAGTTGAACACTTTAGTGCGGAGAATCGTAACTGTCACTGGCAGACAGAAGGAAGGAAGAACCCGATGTTGCGCGG
>Ga0306921_10005568_pt1 | contig 13076 bp, 8 predicted proteins | sample sta12Cox44000080_FD_203760 | JGI IMG/M metagenome (GOLD analysis project Ga0306921, IMG submission 203760) | Lab enrichment of tropical soil microbial communities from Luquillo Experimental Forest, Puerto Rico - statoxic.12C.oxic.44.000.080 (v2)... | ecosystem: Environmental > Terrestrial > Soil... | reverse complement strand
TGCGCTCCACGGCATCGTTGAGCAACGCTCGCAGCGCGCCGGTTCGATATGGCGCTATGCTGGTGAGTCGGTCGAGGGTGTTCCGCGCGTTCTTGCTCTTTTCCACGTCCTTGGAACGAATTTGAAGTGCTGCGAGATTGAATTGATAGAGGTCGTTCTTTGGCTCTTTGTGCACCGCAGCAGCAAACTGCTCCTCCTGCTCGACAAAATTGCCTTCTGCGCGCGCCAGCCAACCAGCAACAACATGAAAGGCTGCGGTGTCTCGATCTCTCGACGAGACTTGATTAAGCGCTTCCCGGGCGAGATGGAGCTTTCCAAAGCGGAGTGCGGCCGAAGCAAGATTGAGCTGACTCTCCGGTTCTTTTGGCAACAAACGCGCTATCCGCTCGCGCCATGCAACCGCCTCTTCAAGATTTTGTCTTTCCGCTGTGTCAGCGAGTATGGACAGCGCTGCGAGGGAATCCGGATGTCGGCGGGCGAGTTCGTGCGCCATTTGTGCTGCTTTACTGAGCTCTCCTTCTTGTAGGAGTGTCGTTGCTTTTGTTAGCAAACGGCGTTCACGCCAGTTCTCATACAGTTTTGAGCCGTAATTGACGAAAAAAACGGCTACCAACAAAGCGATTGCCAATCCAGCAAACGCAACGCCCATGCGACGTGTCCCGAGCTGCCGTTGAAACGTCAAATGCTTTTCCCTGAACGATTGCCCGCCGGTCTGCTGTTCAGCAGGCTCGAGTTGACGCGGAACGTGGCGCGCTGCCTCGACGCCCGTCGATCCACTTCTCCCTTTCATGCACTTTGCTGCGCTAACGATGAGTCGGCACTTCGATTTCTTCAGCCGCCAGAACCCTTTCGATCGGCAGAGTTTGTTCCCGCAAACGCTGGCCCCAGACGTAACGTCCGAAAAGCACCTTCAGCGTGGCTGTAAGCGGCACAGCAAGGAGCGGACCGATGACTCCGCCAATGATCAAGCCCCAGACAAAAATCGAGACAATTACTGTCATCGGATGTAAGCCAACGTAGTTTCCCACAATCCGTGGCGCGTAAAGAAGGCCTTCCACATTCTGTATCGCGATGAAAATCGCGGTCACAGCGATCGGGTGGGTCCAATCCCCCCATTGAAACGCCGCGATGAGAACAGCTGGCACCCAGCAAATGATGATTCCGATATACGGAATCATTGTAAGCACGACCACCATCGCGCCGATTACAGGCGCAAAGTTCAGGCCAAGCAGTGTCAAAGCCACGCCGATGAGAATGCCATCAACCAAGCAGACAAGGAGCTGACCACGGAAGTACGCGACAACGTAGGAGTTGATTTGTAATATTACGCGCGCCACTTCGTTCTTCAGCGGCGATGCGCGCAGCGGCAGGTAATCCGTCCATCTTTCCTCAATGCGCGGCTTTTCTTTTAGTAGAAAGAATAAATAAACGGGTACCAAGATAAGACTGAGTAAGAAGCCGGTAGCTCCGAGAAATCCGCCGATGCTTTTTTTCAAAATGTCCCACAGCTTTCCGAGTAGAGTCGGCAGCGCCTCCTGGAACTTCGGCATTTGTTTTTCCACGTATGCTTGAATGCGCTGGCGCTCGGCGCTGCTCAGCTTGGGTTGCGTTGGGGCGATTACTTCAGTCGCAGGCTCAGCAAGTTGCGGCGTTGCGCTCGGAGTCGCCGCCGTTTGTCGGTGGGGAGAAGGAGATGGCCCCGGGCCAATCAGAAAATTGGTAAGATTTTTCGACGCGGATTTGCTCTGTCCTGCGCCAAGAAACCCGAATGTTTGGTCAATTCGATAGATAAGATCGACGATGTAATCCCGCGCCCGTTCGGTGTAGGAGGGAATTTGCCGCGCGAAATTCGCGCCCTGAACGGAGATCGTCGGAACTAGCCATGCCGTCAAACCGCCCAATGCGAAAAACGCAATTGCGAAAAGCAGCGCAATTGCCTTGGTGCGAGTAAGCGCTCCATGAGACATTTTCGTCACCAGCGGATCGAGCAAGTAGGTAAGAATTGCGGCGATCGCCACCGGGATCAGAATTGGTTGGAGAAAACTGATGATACTGGCGGCAGCCCAGATCACCGCGGCAACGATGACGGCGAGAACAACGACGAAACCGGCAGTCAGCGCCGCCCACATCATCTGACGTTGCCACGGCGTCGGGTAATCCTTCATTTCTCAACGTAATCGAAATGTCGGGCGGCGGATCTTATCTTAGCACACTCGTTAGGTGGGATTAGTTTTTGCCGGTAAATTCTTGCCGATGGTCTTTTTCGTAGTCTGGATTTTGTCCGCGAGATTCTTGTTTTTCGGATCCAAGGCCAGTGCTTTCTGCCAGGCTTCCAATGCTTCCCGAGTGCGATTCAATTTCAAATAAGTGTCGCCGATGTGTTCAAACACGACCGGATCTTCGCGCTCTGCAGTTTTCGAAGCTCGGAGCAGGTTGTCCAAAGCTCGATCAAACTGACCTTTCCGGAATTCCACCCAGCCCAGACTATCGAGGTAGGAAGTGTTGTTCGGTTCGGACTCTAATGCGCGTCTGATCATCGTTTCAGCTTCGTCCAGATTCATGTTGTGATCCGCCCACATGTAACCCAGATAATTGCAGGCCTCGGCTGAGTTCTCGGGATCGAGCGCAATCGACTTACGAAGTAAATCCGTGGCTTTGTCGTATAAGCCCGCCTGTTCGGCAGCCGCTCCGTAATTGAAGTAAAACTTCGCGTTTACAAAATCATCGTCTTCTTCCAGTTGCGCTTCGTGCAGCGCCTCCTCGAACGTGGCCACCGCCTGCTGGCTTTGTTTTGCTTCGCGCTGAGCAATCGCCAGGTAATAGACGATCTCCGGGGCACCTGGAAATCGGCGCCGTGCATCGCCCAGCAACTTCACTGCACGCGCAGCATCTCTCAGCGGTCCCAAGAGCAGCTCCGCTAGACGAACATACGTGCCGGCGTGGTTTGGATTGATCAAGAGGCTTTGCTCATAATTAACGGCGACCTTAGCGAACTTCGCCTTTGCTTCCTCTGTCCGATTTGCGCGCTGAAGCGATCGCGCTTCCTCGTCGAGCACCTGGGCCAGTAAATCATACGGCTGGTATTTTTCCGGATGTTCTTTGATAATTTGCTCCAGCATCTCAACGGCTTTGTCTCTTTGGTTTGTCAGGACAAAGCCGGTCGCCAATTTCTCTCGTGCATTTGCGTCATCTGGTTGGAGTTCGAGAACACGCAAATAAAGCGGGATCGCTTCCTTCAGTTGCTGCGATGCTGCATAATAATCTGCTACTTCCTTAAGCACACCTGGATCATCGCCGGCGTGTTCCGCCGCTCTTTTGAAAACCTCGTTAATCTTTTTCAGTTCGTCGGCCTTCGGCTGTGAATCGGACTTAAAAAGGATCGCCACGTAAAGTTTTCCGAGGCGTATCCAAAAGTTCGGATCACTGCTATGAACTTTGAGGGCGCGATCCAGAGCCTCGACTGCGCTTCTCTCTTGTCCGGCTGCGAGTTCGATTTCAACCAGGCGCTGATAACCTTCCACGTCTCCCGGATTCAAAGCGATAGCGCGATTGGCGTAATCGATCGCCTGGTCCGTTTTCTTCAGATATCTCGTATAGATGAAAGCGAGTTGCTGATATGGATCGGCGTTATTCGGATTTGCTTTGATTGCATCTTTCAGAACGTCGATTGCCTGCGGAAAATCATCCTGCTGTATCAGCAAACCCGCGACGCGCGAGGCGAGCTCCGACTGGCCGGGATCGACATTGAGCACTTTGCGATACGCATCCAGCGCGCGCTCCATCTCCCCATTTTCCTCAAACCCCATTCCTTCCACGAAGTGCGCAAGCGCGTCTGCTTTGTGCGCGGCTTGCGGTCGCAACGCGAGGTCGGAAGCCGGTTTCGATGCAAGCGAATCGTCGTGGCGCGCGACCGATTTTGCAGGATGTGCGCGAGGAACTTTCGCAGGTGAAGCCTTAGGCGCTTGCGCCTGCGCAACCGTTGCTGCAAGCGAAAAACTAACGGCGAAAAGAAGTTTTCGGCAGGCACAGAAAACGCGGTACTTTTTCCCCTCCCTCACGCTCTAATCTTAACTTTCTGGCGCGGGTTCGGCAAACCAGGCGTTGGCTTCCGCCAGCAAAGGCAAATCCGCCTTACAACTTGTACCGCAGTCGCTTCTTATGCCGGTGCGCCTTCATGCGTTTGCGGCGCTTGTGCTTGGCAATTTTTGCTTTTCTTCGTTTCTTAAGCGAGCCCATTCAGATCCTTAACAACTGCGATTCGATTGAATCATCTAATTCATCGCAGTGCAAGTGTAGTCGCAGAATCGGCTATCTAGTTTCTTGTGATGGCCCGGCGGCGGCTTTCTTCTTATCCTGCGTGCCAATTCCGATTTTCTTCAGGAATGGTTCTATTGATTGTTTGCGACCTAGGAATTTTTCGATCGATTCGTTGACATCGCGTGAATCGCCGGGCTCGTAAATTTCGCGCCGCAACTTCATTCCGGCCTGTTTATCGAGGTAACCGTCCTTCGCTTTTTCAAAAACGGTCGCCATGTCGGCGGCGATGGCGTCCGCCCAAGCATAGCCATAGTAACCGGCATCATAGCCATTGAGGTGACCAAAGTAGGAGACGAACGTCGTGCTCGGATCGATCGGCAAAAAAACCTTTTGCAAGATCGGGTTTGATATCGCTACCGAATCGTATGGCATCTCTTGGGGATGTGGATCATGCAGAGCGAGATCGAGTGAAGCGAAGGCGAACTGGCGCCGATAAAGGACGCCGGCATTTGCCAGCTTCGCGTCGTTGAGCTTCTTGACGATGTCTGCGGGAATTTTTTTGGACGGATCGCGGTAATCGGCGGCGAAAGTATCCAGCACTTTCTTGTCCCACACCCAGTTTTGCAACATCTGCGACGGCGCTTCAACAAAATCGCCCGGGACATGCGTTCCGGCGAAGCGGCCATATTTGGCGCGAGTGACGATGGAATGCAGAGCATGGCCAAACTCGTGGAAAAGCGTCTCGACATCCTGATGCGTCATCAATGAAGGAGCATCGCCGGTCGCCGGCGGGAAATTGCAGAGCAACGCAACAGTGGGTCGCTGATATTTTCCGTTCGGCAAAAGCTTGCCGCTGATGATTTCGAATTGCGCGAAGTGGTTGAATTTTCCCTCGCGAGGGAACATATCGAGATAAAACATCCCGAGCGGCTCGCCCGTGGCTGAATCGGTGACGAGATACAGCTGGAGATCGTCAATCCATTTATAGGGCGCGACGACCTTCTCGAATTTCAGACCGAAGATGCTCTGGTAAATGTTGAACATCCCCTCGAGGACCCTTTGGAACGGGAAATACGCGCGCAACGCTTCCTTATCGACCGCGTATTTTTGCTTGTTCAGCTGATTGTTGTAGTACCGCCAGTCCCAGACCATGATTTTGGCGTTAGGATCATTGGTATCGGCAGCCTTTAACTTTTGCAGTTCCGCAACTTCACTGTCGAATTTTGGCTGGATGCCTGCGGCGAGATCGTTGATGTACTTTTCGGCATTCATGCCGGTCTTGGCCATTTTGACTTCCGTCTGGTAATCGTCCCATGATTTATAACCAAGGCGCAACGCGATCTCGTTTCGGAGCGCCAGCATTTGGTTCAGGAGAGGAACGTTTTTATCTTTCGCCAGCGTTTCGCGAACGATATACAGCTGTTTACGCGTCCCCTCGTTTTTGGCGTTCTCCTGCACTGTGTTGAACTGCCAAGTGACATTCGCCATGACCGTGTAAACGTCGTCGCCAGTTTTGATGCCGGGAGAGGCGAAAAAGCTTTCCGGAAGCCCATCGAGATCCGCCTTGCTGAACATGACTGGAGCGTTGGACTTAACAATGTTGGTGTCGAAATCCGTTCCCAGCTTCGACAGCTCCTTGCGTAGTTCCTCAACTTCCTTGCGCTGGTCAGGAGGCAATTCCAAACCGGCACGGCGATAATCGCGCAGCGTTTCCTTCAGCATCTTTTCGTCTTCGCCGCTGAGCTTTGGATGCGTATCAGCGAATGCCTTGATTACCTTGTAAACGTCTTCGCGGTAATCGACACCAACCGCCCAGTCCTGGAAGACTTTCACTGCATTCTCGGCGGCAGTGCGCATCGCGGGATTCGTGTTCGTTTCCTTGATGATGGTGGCCCTGTTCGCCGCGAGACTCGCCTCGTAAGTGACGTCATCCAGGGCGACTACAGTGCTCTTGAAAGTCGCTTTGCTTGGGTCTTGTGCACCGATTTGGTCCAAGCCGACGTTGGCCTTCGCAATCGCGTTTTTCATTGCCGCCTCGATCGCTGCCGGTGTTTTTTCCCAATCCGGAATCGTCAACACGGCGTTTGCCTTTGCTGCGGCGGCACGAAAATCATCGACTGTCTTCATTTCGGCTGCGGAAACGACTAGGCTCGAAGCGAGCAGAATGAGTGGAACCTCAACAAGTGCGGCTTTAATGGAATCGTTCGACATAGGAGTGGAAGCGCAAAATAGGCCAAAGATTTACACACAATTTCACCAATCGCAGACTGAATTTTGGTGAATCTCTGTTTCATCTGTGTTCATCTGGGGTGAGAACCTCCTTTCCGGGAGAACCCTTAGACATGGTCCACAAATTTTTCGTTGCCTTTATTCCGATTTTTGTCGCGATAGACGCCATTGGCCTGGTGGCCATGTTTATGGGGCTGGCCGGGGACACTCCGCGCGAACAACGCCAACGAGAAGGTTTCATCGCCATCTTCACGGCGCTCTGCGTTTCGGTTGGGTTTATATTTCTCGGGAAAATTATTTTTACCGCTCTGGGAATCACCGTAGCGGACTTTCAGGTCGCAGGCGGTTTGATTTTGCTTGGCTTGGCCGGACGGGAGTTGCTTAATGTCGCGCCGGCCAGTCGCGAAGCTACCGACGACTTCGGCGTTGTCCCGCTTGGAATGCCTTTGATAGCTGGGCCGGCGTTGCTGACCGCGCTGCTAGTCCTGGTCGATACAGTCGGCCTGGTGTTTACCGTCACGGCGCTTCTGGTTAATCTCGCGCTGGTGGTAGTCGCGTTTTGGAATGCCGACTTAGTCGCGCGCTGGATGGGCAGACAAGGCTTACGCGGGGTGTCGAAGATAGTGGCGCTCCTCCTGGCCGCCATCGCCGTCAGTCTGATCCGCCGCGGTTGGCACGGCGTTTGAGTGTCGCGAACGACTTAAGCGTATGGAGTTTGCGTCGTCACTGCCGACCGAAGCCACCGCGCGTTAGAAACCTGATTCGAAGCGCGCGCCGCCAAAGTCGGGATGCCGACGCTCGTTGGGCCAGAAGTCCTTCAGCTCCGCGCTTTTATCACCATGATCATATCGCCAATTCAACTCATTTTCGATAGCTTTGATTTCGTCTTGCTGTGGCAGAGCGATTCCGTTGTAGATCTGGGCATAGACCTCAGTGCGCGTCCTGGTGAACGGGACTTGTGCGTAGAGATCGAGCCGCCGCTTCTGCAATTGGTCCGTGCTCCAATCCTTATAGACGGCGCTACGATGACCCCATACGTCCGCCGTGTAAGCGTACCGCGCATACGGAAATCCGCCCGTCACTGCCGGACCGGGCGGGGGCGCGGGTTGGTTTGCGCAGCCAATCAGCCCAACGGCACATGCTGCTAAGAATAATCGTTTCATACTTTTGACTCCTCGATTGGTTAGACACCCACTTGCCTCTATTTAACCACAGAAATTCAACGTAGTCGCAGGTTTATTTGCGTTCGGGGCCCAATAGACTAGAGTCCTAGTGCAGGTCCAAATAATCGCTGGAGGCCGATTCACAACACAAACGGGCCGACTCATTGACACCCCGAGGGCCTCTCGGTAGAATCCTCGCTTTTATGAGATTTCCACTTCCGCTCACAGCAAAGATTGCTGCGTACGTGATCGGTCACAAGCTGCGGGGCACCAAGAAGTTTGCGACGGTACTTCAGCTTGAGCCGTTGCATACCTGCAACCTCACGTGTACTGGGTGCGGACGGATTCGCGAATACTCGACATCCCTCAAGGACATGATGAGCCTTGAAGACTGCCTGGCGGCGGCAGAAGAGTGCAACGCGCCGATGGTCTCAATCTGCGGCGGCGAACCGTTGATCTATCCGCATATTGAAGCGCTGGTAGAAGGATTGCTCGCGCAAGGACGGATCGTTTACATCTGCACTAACGCCATGTTCATGCGCAAAAAGATGCGCGAATGGCTGGCGAAAGAATTGAGCAATGCTCAAAACGGCAGCGGCAAAAAATTCGAGGAGAAAATCGATGTGCTCCTTAAGGCCGGATTAATTTCCGAAAAAGACGTCGCCGAAATTCGCAAGGGGCCGAAAGACCCGGCGAAGCCAACGATCGCGCCAAGCAAATGGATGTACTGGAACGTGCATCTTGATGGGTTGGAGCGAACACACGACCTGATCGTCGAGCGTGAGGGTGTTTTTAAAGAATGCATTCTGGCAATCAAAATGGCGAAGGTGCTCGGGTATCAGGTCGCGACAAACACGACGATCTACAAAGAGACCGATATGCAGGAAATCGAACGGATGTTCGATTACCTGTCAGATCTTGGGGTGGACGGACATACGATCACGCCGGGATACGACTACGACGCAGCCAAGCGAGACATGATCACACGGCTCAGTTTGCGGCCGGAAGATTTCTTTCTCACTCGCCCGATGACCGTTCAGAAATTCCGAAAAATCGAGGACTGGATTAATCGGTACACGTTTTTCGGAACACCTGTCTACTTTGAATTTCTCGCTGGCAAACGGGACCTGACCTGTTCCGCCTGGGCAATTCCCACGCGAAACATCCGTGGCTGGAAGGGGCCGTGCTATTTGATGACCGACGGGCATTTCTCAAGCTACACGGAGTTGCTGGAACAGACGGACTGGAATCGTTACGGAGTCGTCGATGGGGTTGCACGCGATAGCCGTTGCGAAAATTGCATGGTCCATTGTGGTTACGAGCCTACTGCAACGCTGGGGTTGCAAGCTCAGCGCGGCGACACTTGGAAAACTATCAAGTTCAATTTCGGTCCGAAGCCGAAATCCGCTGGACGCGGCAGTGAAGTGCTCGCCTACAACGGAGTCAGCTCGGGAAATGGTCATCTCACCGGCAAGCGCGCTGAGCCAGTCGTGAAAGCTTCCTGAACGCGATCGAGATGCCTTCGAACCAATTGATACTCTTACCAAGTTCGCCCGAAACCTCCGAATCCTACTCGGCGGCGGACGAAGAGATCGGGCGGGCGATTTCGCTCGCTCAGGAAAATCTTTTGCGGCAGCAAAAACCTGACGGGCATTGGTGCGGCGAGCTGCTGGTTGATAGCACGCTGTGCTCCGACTACGTCGTGTTCATGCACTGGTGCAGTGAAGTCGATGCGCAACTGCAGCGGCGTTGCGTCCGTCACATTCTTAAACGCCAACTCTCCGACGGCGGCTGGAACATTTATCACGGTGGACCGAGCGAAATTAATGCATCTGTGAAGGCGTATTTTGCGTTGAAGCTTGCCGGTTGTTCTGTGGATGCGCCGTTTATGCAGGAGGCACGCGCGACCATCATGCGTTTGGGCGGGATTCCGCAGATGAACACGTTCAGCAAGCTTTACCTCGCATTGCTCGGTGTATTTCCGTGGAAATATTTGCCGGCGATTCCGGTGGAGAAGGTGCTCCTGCCGAGCTGGGCTCCTTTTCACATTTACAAAATGTCGTCCTGGAGCCGGGCGATGCTCATTCCGCTGTCCATCATCAATCATTTTAAACCCACGCGGATTTTGCCCGGCGAAAAACAGCTGCACGAGTTATATCCGCTCGGCACCGAGCAGGCTGATTTGCGTCTACCGCGCAGCGAAAAATTCTGGACCTGGCGCAATTTCTTCCTCCGCCTTGACGATACCTTGAAATTTCTGCAACCACTCCGCATCGGTTTGCTGCGGCAGCGCGCCTTGGAAGCAGCGGAGCGCTGGATGCTTGAGCGCATCAAAGAGGGGAGCGACGGTCTTGCCGCGGTTTATCCCGCCATGCTGAACTGCATGATTGCACTGCGTTCGCTCGGCTATTCGAAAACAAATCCAGTTTACGCGAAAGCTGAAAAGGATTTCACCGGCTTGTTCGTTGACGATCCCGACGATTTCAGAATTCAACCGTGTCTCTCGCCCATTTGGGACACAGCCATTACGATCATTTCGCTCGCGGACTCTGGTCTTTCACCGGAGCATCCCGCACTGCAAAAAGCCGCCGAATGGCTGGTCAACAAGGAAGTGCGAATCCGCGGTGATTGGGCGGTTAACAATTCCTATCCTGAAGCCAGTGGCTGGGCGTTCGAGTACAACAACGTCTATTACGCCGACACTGATGACACCGCGATGGTGTTAATGGCACTGAGGCTCGTTCAACCAGAGGACTCACAGTCACTCAACGATTTGTTTCGTCGCGCGCTTGGGTGGCAGCTCAGTTTCCAATGTCGCGACGGCGGCTGGGCGGCGTTCGACAAAGACGTGACAACTCCGTGGTTGGAAGATATGCCGTTTGCAGATCACAACGCGATTCTCGATCCCACTTGCAGCGATTTGACTGCGCGCACACTTGAGTTGTTAGGCTACATCGGTTTCGATCGCAATGCGGAATGCGTTCGCGACGCGATCAAATACTTAATTGCCACTCAGGATAATGATGGTTCGTGGTATGGACGCTGGGGAGTGAATTACATCTATGGCACCTGGCAGGTGCTGCGTGGCTTGCGGGCAATTGGCGAAGATATGACTCAGGACTGGATTTTGCGTGGACGCGATTGGCTTGAGAGTTGCCAAAACAGCGACGGCGGCTGGGGCGAAACCTGTGGCACGTACGAAAATCCATCGACCAAAGGGATCGGCCCAAGCACCGCGTCGCAGACCGCCTGGGCGATTATGGGCATATGCGCCTGCGGCGATTTGGATAGGCCGAGTGTTCAACGTGGTTTGCGTTACCTTCTTCGCTCGCAAAAGGCCGACGGCTCGTGGGATGAGGATGAGATCACCGGCACCGGTTTCCCGCGCACGTTCTATTTGAAGTACGACATGTACCGCCAAAATTTCCCGCTTTTAGCTCTCGCGACTTATGTGAATCATTGCAGCGGAATCGGGCATCGCCCGGGGTTTTATCGCTGCGAAAGCTAGGGTCGACGCGCTGCGCCAGCCAGACGCCGCATTGCGGATCCCCCTACCGCAAAATAAAACCTATCGTTCGGCGTAATTCGATCTAACAGTAACAATTATGGCTTATGAATTACCTAAATTACCCTATGCATATGATGCGTTGGAGCCGCACATCGATGCGCGCACAATGGAAATTCACTATACGAAACATCACCAGGCTTACGTCGATAACCTGAACAAGGCCATCAAGGGCACCGATCTCGAGAAGAAAACTGTAGAAGACCTGATCAGTGACCTCAATGCCGTGCCGGAAAATATTCGCACAGTCGTGCGGAACAACGGTGGCGGGCACGCCAATCACTCATTCTTTTGGAAAATCATGGGACCGAACGCCGGTGGCGAACCTAAAGGCAAACTAGCCGACGACATCAAATCCGCGTTCGGCAGCTTCGATCAGTTTAAAGAAAAAGTAAGTGGTGCTGGTGTGGGCCGCTTCGGGAGTGGATGGGCATGGCTGATCAAGAACAAGAGTGGCGGGCTCGAAATAATCTCGACGCCAAATCAAGACAGTCCTCTGATGGACGGCAATACGCCCATCCTCGGTGTCGACGTCTGGGAGCACGCGTATTACCTGAAATATCAAAACCGCCGGGCCGATTACCTAAAGGCGTGGTGGAACGTCGTTAACTGGGACGCGATCGCCAAGAATTATTAGTTCGCTCTGGCGAATCCGCGTTTTCTGGGTAGCGCATGCGTCTCGCGTGTTGGCGAGCGCGTCCTCGCGATGGCGGACTTTTTCTTGTGTTCGTTTTCCCCGAGCGTAACAGATCTGGAGAAAAGATTGTTTCGGCGTGACGCCGAAACCAGCACGCGAGACGCGTGCGCTACCCAACGCATGGCTTATCTAAACGAAAATTATCTGAAACTTCAGGCCGGCTATCTGTTTCCAGAGGTGGCCCGACGCGTCCGCGAGTTCTGCGAAGCACATCCTGAAGGGGCGAAGCGATTGATCCGCTGCGGAATCGGTGATGTGACCGAGCCGCTTCCGCCCGCAGCAATTGAAGCGATGAAGCGCGCGATTGATGAGCTCCGGCATCGCGAAAGTTTTCGCGGCTATGGTCCCGAACAGGGCTACGAGTTTCTCAGATCCACGATCGCGCAACGCGACTACCGCGACCGCAAGATGGACATTGCTGACGACGAAATCTTCGTTTCTGACGGATCAAAAAACGATTGCGGTTACGTCCTCGATATTCTCGGCCGGCAAAACAAGGTCGCCGTGCCCGATCCAGTCTACCCGGTGTACGTGGACACAAACGTGATGGCGGGCCATACCGGCCCGGCGCGAAAGGACGGCAGCTACGACGGCATTCATTATTTGCCCTGTACGGCGGAGAACAACTTCGTGCCTGAGCCACCGAAGGAGCACGTCGATCTCGTCTATCTTTGTTTTCCAAACAATCCAACTGGTGCCGTCGCATCGCGTGCGCAGCTGGCGCGCTGGGTGGATTACGCGCGCGAACATGACGCGCTTTTGCTCTTCGACGCCGCGTACGAGGCGTACGTTTCCGATCCTGAAATTCCGCGCTCGATTTTCGAGATCCCGGGTGCGCTCGTGTGTGCGATTGAATTGCGCAGCTTTTCCAAGAACGGCGGTTTCACCGGCGTGCGCTGTGGTTTTACGGTGATGCCGAAATCGGTGCAGGCGCGGACTGCTGACGGTCGTCGGCTCCCATTGCATCCTCTTTGGCAGCGGCGTTGGAGCACGAAATCAAACAGTGTTGCGTACCCCGTACAACGTGGCGCCGAAGCGCTGTATTCCGTTGAAGGCCGTAAACAGATTCGTCATCTCATCGATCATTACATGGGAAATGCCAGAGTCCTGCGCGATGCGGCGAGTGACGTTGGCCTTAAAGCTTTCGGAGGAGTAAATGCGCCTT
>Ga0306921_10005565_pt1 | contig 13079 bp, 13 predicted proteins | sample sta12Cox44000080_FD_203760 | JGI IMG/M metagenome (GOLD analysis project Ga0306921, IMG submission 203760) | Lab enrichment of tropical soil microbial communities from Luquillo Experimental Forest, Puerto Rico - statoxic.12C.oxic.44.000.080 (v2)... | ecosystem: Environmental > Terrestrial >... | reverse complement strand
GCACGAGTTGCGCTTTGCAAAACGGTCACCAGTCCGCCGAACGGAAGAAAAGAATAACCGTCCCTTTGGGACCTTTTAGCGTTTGATTGGACTGTTCGTGACCGAACTGATCGGTCAGAGCAAATGCAGGTGCAGGTTGGCCGATATCCAATCCGATCGCCGGAGTAACACCATCGGCGGCTGGAGGCTTTTCTTGCCCGCTGGCAAGAGCGAGCATTCCGATCGAGAAAAGCATCGTAATTGCAATCTTCATATTCGCTCCGGCTATGTGATAGAGCCACGACGAAAAGGTTTCACCCAGGTTGCGGTTCGGAATGCGCAAACAGGATTGCCGGAATTGGGTTCTTCTTCGGGCGATCCTGCCCACGCGCTGAATCAAGCCTTAACGATCATCCGAGATCCGAGTCTAGCCCGCACACGCTGGCACCGCCGGCGTTACCAGGACGCGCTCAGGAAGTGTCCGTTATTTCGACGGGACCGCCGGGAACTCAATCTATGAGCACGGCCCTTGCTACGCGGTCATCGATGCGAAGCGATCACGACTCTTCTAATCTGCACGGCATGTCTGCAGATCGCCGACGTAGGTACCGTGACCTAAGTTACCGCGAACCTCGTTAATCAAGCAGTGACAGTAAAATCCTACGAATCACGGTTCACGAACGCGGAAGAGTAAACTGACAAGCGATGGCAACGCTTCCGCATAAGGTGTACGTGGTCGTTGACCGGAACTTCGGAGAACGAGTGGCTTCACTTGAGAAAAAGGTGCCAGTTTGGATAGTGGATACCCCGAGCAATAAACCTGTAGCTCTACGGCGGTGGAAAGAATCTCAGAGTGTCGACCATCTGACCGGCATTACCACGTTCGACGACATCTACTCCACGTCTCCCGAAGAATTGTTCTTGGCCGAGCTTGACACTATTGACTTGCATCACGGTTCCTACTCCGCGACTCCTCCGTACACGATTCTCGAAGTGGTTGGGTCTCCTCTAACAGCGAACATCGAGAGTACGCTTGGCAGATGCGGGTTCAACGAGTTCCGTGAGAGCCGACTGGGCTTCACGGCCAAGAGACCCGAACCCAAGGACTAAACGACGATGCAGAGTAGCTTTCTGAGTTCAACCAGGGCGTTGTTTGCACGTATCGCTATGAGTCGAAACAAGCTTTTTGTAGTCGCTTGGTTGGCTCTTGTCCTGTACCCCCAGCTACTCATGGCGCAAGAGAAGCGGGCCGCGAGACCAAGCTCAGGCACAGTTGAAGAAGCCTTGTCGGTTTTCATAACCGCGTTCGACAATCTTGATTGGCCCGCATTTCGGGAGTGTTTTAGCCCTAGCGCAACGGTTTTCCATCCCTCAGCTCCGAACGTGCGACGGATGACCGCAAGTCAGAACTGTACCCGAAAAGGTGTTAAACTTCGGGCGCGTGCAAGTTCCCGCGTCAACCAATTCCTCATCCCGAATTATTCGTTTCAGTACGTTCGAGATGGACCTTCAGACAGGGGAACTGCGCCAGCGGGGACAAAAGGTAAAGCTCCAGGAACAGCCGTTTCAACTGTTGGTGGCGCTGCTTGAGCGGCCGGGACAAGTCGTCACCCGAGAGGAACTGCGCAGCAAGCTCTGGCCTGAGGACACCTTCGTCGACTTCGATCATGGCCTGAATGCCGCCATCAAGAGGTTGCGTGACGCGCTCGGCGAATCGGCGGACACTCCGGTGTTTATCGAGACGCTTGCCCGACGTGGATATCGCTTCATTGCTCCGGTCAACGGCTCTTCTGCTCTCAGCGATTTCGAAGTCGCACCGGAACCAGCGCAAAACAAATCGTTTTTCGTGTCTCACCGGATCGCCATCGCCTATGCCGCGCCTATCCTAATCGTTGCACTGGTCTTTGCAGTATGGCGCTTTCCGCTACCGCACACGGACATTATCGAGCGTAAGATAACCTCGAATTCGTCGGAAAATAGCGTGAGCAGCGCAGCCGTTTCGCCAGACGGTAAATACGTCGCCTACACGGACAGCACTGGCCTCTACCTGAAACTGATTCGCACTGGTGAGGTCCACGCCGTGCCCTTGCCGTTAAACTTTTCCGCCTTGGTGGATGACTGGTTTCCAGATGGCTCGAATTTACTCGTTTCTCGTCAGGAACAGCCTCGAATGGCAAGCTTGTGGAGCATCTCGTTGTTCGGAGGCTCGCCTCGTCCTCTGGCAGATGACGCTTCGGGAGGATCGCTGTCTCCGGATGGAACTCGCATCGCCTTCCAACGCCTCGGTTTTGGCCGAGAAGAGTGGGTCATGCGTTCCGACGGAACAGATCAGGTCAAGGTTGCAGGCGACAAGACTTCATGGGTGGGATCACCGACGTGGTCTCCCGACGGCAAACGAATCGCTTACGTCAGATCAACAAGGGATGACAACGCACCAGGAAGTTGCGTCGAGGTTAATGATTGGATGAACGCGAAAGCCGAAACCCTTTTTTTCGACGACCGCTTGGGCCCTTCGCTGCTGTGGCTACGGGATGGCCGTTTGATCTATGCCCTCGATGATGCACCCGACAAGAAGGACGCAAGCCTTTGGGTGGTGTCGTTGGAACCATCTGGAAAGATTGCTGAGTCCCCAAAACGCATTACGCGAGGAACCAGTTGGGTTTCGCAAATTACGGGAAACAGCGACGGGAAAGTCGTGACCTACCTCAGAGGGAAATCGGTGCCGAGTGTTTACGTCGCCGCGCTATACCGTCACCCGACGGGAAGTCGCTGGCCATTGCCGGAGTTGCCAGCAACCAGAACGTTTGGCGGGTAGAGAATTTCTGATGATTCTATGCAAAAGACGCGCCCGAGTCTGTCGACTCAGCACCCGCTGAAGATGAGTCGACACACGCATTACCGGTAAGTTGGAATGGCGCTTCTCAAGTTTCTGTTGACGACGTGCAAAACAGTCCGTGCAAACAGAACTGGCCGACAAGTCGAAATCCAATTAAGTAATCATTGGCCGGACGCGGTGGTTTGCAACGCCGTGTAGCTACGTCACTTAGTTCGTAGCATTGTTATTTCGACTTCCACACGCCTCCGCCAACGTTATTTACATCAACCATTTACGGCTTGTTCTTGTTCCATAACTGGAACTGTTCCAATTGAAACAGCTTCCATCGCATCTCGTTGACTCTGCGGAATTACGTGCGCGTAGACTTCTAGAGTAGTGCGCACATCAGCATGACGCATTTGTTTCTGCAGGACTGGAATCGGAGTGTTTTTGTCGGCGAGTTCGGTTGCCAGCCCGTGTCTGAAAGCGTGCAAGCCGGCAAACTTCGTCGGGATGCCCAGCTTTTTCAGCACAGGTTTCAGGCCGTACTTGACGACGTTGTCTCTCCACATCGGGTGCGTGCGCGTGCGATTGGGAAAGAGCAGACGCTTCGGATTCTCACGCTAAGCTTTTTCCAAATAGTTCTGCAACACGCTAGCCAACACCGAAGACAAGGGAAGTAGTGCGTTAGACGTTTCCGTCTTTGTCTCGCCGATCTCCCGGTTATTGTCGTCGGCGCTCTTGTTGACGGTGATCGTCCGACTGGTGAAGTCTAGGTCGGCGACGTTCAAGGCGAGTATCTCGCCCGCTCGAAGGCCAGTACACCATGCCAGTGTGAACATCGTCCGATACGGCTCCTTGGACAGGCCGATGATCTTCCTGGCCTGCTCACTCGTGAAATAAGGACGACGTACCTTCACTCCTTCTCTTCCCAATTCCAAGTCCTTCAACGAAACAACGACTGCTCGAGCGCCGTGCTTCATGGCGTACTTTTGGACCCCGGAGATTGTCGTCAGAAGCTGAACGACCGTTTTTCGAGAGACCTTGCGCCGCAGTTCCGTTGCAAACTGCTGAAGCACAGTCACAGTTAAAGTGTGTGGGGCTTCCTTTCCGAACCGAGGGAGGATGTGGTGCCGGAAATGGCTCTCTCTCTGGCGAAGGGTCGAGGGAGACAAATTGGGAGCCACATCCTTACGCCATTGGTTCACGATATTCTCAAACGTCTTACCGACAACTGCTGGGGCAACGCTGCCACGTTTGAGATTTACAGATTGCATGAACGCTTGGTGCTCGCGAAATGCGGAGCGCTGTGACATGCCGTTCTCGCCGATGCGGCCAATGGTATGCCGTGCCCGACGCGATTCCGCCGAGCCGTCCGGCTGGACGACATCTTCGTAGTACAGCGTGTACGCCACTCCATTCACTATTTCGAATCGACCTTTCTGAAACCGTCGCTTTGCCACAGGACCTCTTTTCTTTGGTCCCGAAGATCGCGGCGGCGTTGCGACAGCAAGACTACCATTCTCGGGCTGAGGAGGCGAGGCGCCTCGATCATCGCACGGGTTAGCAACGATAGCTTGTGCGGGGCCTGCAGCCGTTTTGGGATCTTGGTTGGGTAATGCTGTGATCATGTCGGCTATTCGGGCGGAGATTCGACCGATGTAAGGTTCCCCTTCTTGCTACGGCTCAAACTCCTGAGCCTTGTCGTCGGTCGGACGCTGGGTTCTCACGCATACCGAATTGGAAGCGGCGGTGCATGGGCTTTACTTCAGTTCCAGTTGGATGGACGCTCCTTTCAACTTTTCTTTGCGATCGTTGGTGGGTTGGTCTGAAAGCCAAGACTGAAACTCTCTGTTTTTCCGGTAGAGCAGTTTGAGGACTTCACTCACGACGTATGATGGATTTGCATCAAGGAACTCAGCGTACCTGTCCAGGTTGAGTCTGACTTCTTCCTCCAGGCGAACCTGGAGCATTGTGGTCTTTGGTTGCTTTGATGGTGCCTTCAAAAGTGCCAAGCGTTTTATCTCCTTTTCGTCATTCGAGATGTACTACATCGTGCATTACAAACTGCATGCTCCGATCGCTACACGCGGGCAAACACTGTGCCCCTCCTCCACACTGGGCTGGAACGACCCCGCGGGTCACTTTGGCCACACGGTTGTGGCAAAAAGTGGGGTCGTTCCAGCCCACTCCGGTGTTTTTCCCGCGCGCAAATTCTTGGTCGCGCCATGCGCAACCTCTAGGCTCCTACAACCTTCGCGTCACCGCCGGGTGACGCGAACCGTGACGGATATCAGTGAACCGTGTCTTTCATGCACCGTTCACCTTGCTCCAGCCTTCCCGACGACAGGAGAAGAGTGCGTACGAACCAAATAGGTGTCAAAAAAGATGGCGCGCTCAGGCTTCTGCGGAACGATTTCAGCCCGCAATTCAGACTCAGCAAGCTCACCGGAACGCCAGGATTTATAGAGGCTCTCGATTTTCTAGTTCCGAAAACGTTCCCGCGCGTCCCTCAGGAATTCTAGATCCTCGGTCACGGGGATGATGTATTCGTGGTTGTCCCACCTCTTCCGAATCTGGAAATACCGCAGGATTTCGTTTCCGAGGTCAGCTTCGAGCGGTTGTTTGAAGAAAGACCGGAACCGCTGCTCGACCTCCCGAAAATAGCCTTCCCTCGTCGCGATATACAGAAACCGAAAGCGATGGAGTTGCCGAAACAGGGGTTGGTAGGCGGCAAGATGCGACGCAAAGCTGGACTGCCTTTCAAAACCGGAGTCCACATAACTGAAGGTGACCACAGGCGGAACACCAGAGAGAGGCGGGGCAAGAAAGAGGGAAAACTTGTCCACGAAATAACGAATTGTCTGCTGGCCGCGTGCCGCACCTTCGTAGACCTTGGCCGGCAAGGAATCCTCGGGGATGCCCAATTCCTGGCAAAAGAAGTTGACCTTGTCTTGTTCCGTTTCGAGGTAAGTCAGGTCCTGGTTGGCCAAAACGAAGTCGAGGAGGACCAGCCTGGTGCGCATGAACTCGAACGAGTGGCGTTTGCGGTTGCGCAGGTTCTCCCTGTCAATCTGACCGTAGACCATTCTGGAAAAGAGATGGAACAGCGAACCTCCGCGTGTCTGACCGCATATACGGGCGTGCCCTTGCCCGACGAGTTTTTGAGCAAACGACGTAGGACGTTTGCCGAAGGAGCTACCCGTAAAAGTGCGGAACTGCCCCAGGGTGAAGTAGCCGGAGAATACCGCCACGATGTAGAGAAAACGGGCTTCTGACTCGATATAGCCCAGGCTCTGGATTCCTTCGATGTGAGCATCAGGAAGGTTCATGTCGTCAAAAGCCCTCTCAGAAACCCTTTTCGCCGCTCTTAGACACACGTAGTGCAGCGCCTCACGGGGGAGGTGAGGCCTACCGTCGCGTGCGGCGCGTCGTCCCTCCGCCGTGCGCGATAACTGGTGGATCATCCGCGCAAGATGGGTCCACCAAGTGGAAAGGAGAAAAAAGTCGAAAAGCCCCTCTATATACTCAGAGGCCTTCCCAAGGAAAAACGTCAATGCCTTTTCTGGTCGATTCCAGAAGGCACGGGAATAGGTATCTCCTGGACGTCGCAGTTCCGCAAGCGAGGCGGCAGACTCTCGCCTGTACGCAATGCCTGTTGACAGGGTCTGGCATTCGTATTGGGTCCTCTGGGAAATTCGAAGACTACTTCCCCCATATACTCAGAGGCCCTAAAAACGGAAAAAGTAAGCAAGTAAACACAAATTGGGATTTCCCCACGCCGGGTCGAGCTCGATAGCATCGATCTCCGAAGTCCACAGCAACTTGTCATACGATGTGGATTGTGGCGAACCTGCCATCGAAACCGTGAGATCCATAAACTCCGGGTACACAACTGCCTATTCAAAAACCAGCATGCCGCCCATCGAAAGGCCCATCACAGCGTGCAAGTGCCCAACCCGGAGGGCTTCTGTCACCAATCGATGCTCGGATCCCACCATGTCACGAACCGTGAACTTGGGGAACTTCATCCGCGGTTGTGACGAGCTGTTGGAAGGCGATGTTGAAATCCCATTGCCTATCGAGTCGATAAGAATGACGAAGTATCTAGGAAGCGGTCAAGCACGTTTGGACGGCGAGTCGATGCTACAACGATTCTCTCGAGCTGCGAATCCTGAGAAACACTTCTTCTGGTCGGTGGCCGCTGCGTTAAGGATTCGGTTTAGATTCCCAGTTGACCAGCACGGTTAGTGATGGACTATCTCCGCTAGCTTTGTTGGACACAAGCGCCAGAATCCTTTGTCCATCGGGCGCCACGTCGTAAGGATAGCAAACCATTCCCTGTGGCTCCGTAACCCGGAACAAAGCACTGGGTGTCCCGAATTGCAGACCTTGCGAAACGTTTCGGACCGAGGTCACCATCAATGTTCCGTCGAGCGCCCGGTAGAGCAGCTCTTTGCCATTTCTGCTCCAGCGCGGGAAACTCCCGCCACCATTGGAAACTCGCCACCTGGGACCGCCTGTCGGAAAGCTCGTCGCGTATACTTCATTGAAACCGCCAGATTCGTCCGAAGTGTAGGCGATCCATCTGCTGTCAGGAGAAACCTCTCCTTGCAATTCGTTGAACGCAGTCTTCAGGAAAGGCACGGGTTTGCCGTCCCCGCTTAAGGGGAGAAGCCACAACTCATTCCGCCCTTCTGGACTTAACTGTGTATAGACCAAGTACCGTCCATCCGGAGACCAGTCGTTCATATAGACATTGCGTTGGGACTCCAAGACTGTTTCTTCTTGGCCTCCTCCGCTTGTGGGTCCCTCCAAAAGCTTCCTGCCAAGTAGAATGTGGTAGCCAATTCGCTGGCTGTCGGGCGACCAGGCACCTGTTCCAAACGCGCCCGCAAACGTAAGGCGGCTCGGGATCGCGCGCGCCAATTCCAAAAGCCAGAGGTCTGAATGCGCCGAAGGATCCGCAAGCACCGTGGCAATGCGCTTGCCATCCGGGGAAATACGCAACGACACATAGCGGTCGGGTTGGCCTACCGTGCTCAGCACCTTGCCTTCCCGGTTCAGCCAAGTCAATTGATATCGGTCGCTGCCCGCTCCGAAGAGGATTGTGCCATCGTTGGAAGCCGAGATACTCGAGTGTATGTAAGCTGGCGCTGCAGCGACCAATTCCGCACCCGGCACAGGCGTGGCATCACCCAAAAGCCGTGCTTTCTTGCTATCGAAACGTTGAGCCACCAACGTTTGCTGACGGACCCAATATAGATACTCTGGATGTTTCCCGCGCGCCGGCGAGTAGGCAGCACCAGCCGAAGCTTTTAGCAACAGGGTCTTTTCTAATGGCCGCTCCAAAGAAGCTACGTATATCGAACCGCGGTCCATGCTTTCACCCCAAGAGAAATAGATGAATTCTTGGCCATCTTGTAGAAACAAAGGCCATCGGTGAGTGCTTTCCCCTTCAGCCTGGTCAACAGTGGTCAAAGGTGTAAACGGCCCTCCCGTTGCGCTTACCTTCCAGAGACCAGTTGAGGCATTAGGGGCAAAAATGATAAATCCCCCCGAACTCCAGGCCCCACCACGGCCATTGGACGCGGGGGCCAGGGTCCCTGGGGGGCCTCCCGCTAGGTCGATTCGCTGGAGTTTGCCGTTGGCGAAAAAGCCGAGCGACTTCGAGTCGGGCGACCAGAACGGGAACTGAGCATTCTCGGTGCCGGGTAATTCGTGGGCAACAGTCGAATCTAGCGCCTGAACCCAGAGCTTCGGGCTTCCGCTGGAAGTGGCGACAAACGCGACAGCGCGGCCATCCGGGGAGATGGCATTGCCGCCGCCAACCCCAAGGAGAAAGTTCCCTCCAGGAGGAGGATCGATCTTGAACCGCAAGGGTCGTTCTTCAATCTCGTGTTGGGGCCAAGACGACCAGAACGCCGCGACCGCAACGATGACCGCTGACGCCGTGACGATCCACGGCCAACGCGAGCCGGTTCGCGCTGGCACCAAGGGCATTGGCGCAACCGCTGATTCCAAAGCGAATCTCAAATCGCGCGCGGTTTGCCAGCGTTCCTCGGAATCCTTCGCGAAGCAACGCCGAATCGCGTGGTCGAGCTCGGGCGGAGTCATTGGTTTGATGGAGCTGATGGGCGTTGGTTCTTTTTCCAGAATCGCCGAGGCCACGCTCAACTGGCTTTTCCCCTGAAAAGCCTTCTGCCCTGTCACCATTTCGTACAGCACCGCGCCCAGGGAGAAGATGTCGCTGCGGCCGTCCACCTCCTTGCCCTCGACTTGCTCGGGCGACATGTATTGAAACGTCCCGACGATTGTCCCTTCCTCTGTCATCGCAGCGCGCGGCATCGCACCGGTCAGCGTGGCACCGGTGAGAACAGGCGCGGCCGGTTTGGCTAAGCCGAAGTCGAGAAGCTTGGCGCCGGTGGGTGTGAGCATGATGTTGCCGGGTTTGAGATCGCGGTGCACGACGCCACTGCGATGGGCCTTATCGAGCGCGTCAGCGATTTGCGCACCGTATTTCAGCACTTGTTCCAAGGGCAGCGGCCCTTTCCCCAGTCGCTTCGCTAGCGTCTCGCCTTCAACACACTCCATCACCAGGTAGTCGGTCCCAGCTTGATGGCCTACGTCATAGAGCACGCAGATGTGGGGATGATTTAGGCTGGAGATAGTTTTGGCTTCGCGCTCGAAGCGCTGTTTGCGGATAGGATCCGCGGAGAACTGCTCGGGGAGAATCTTGATGGCGACGGTGCGGTCCAACCGCGTATCTCTGGCGCGGTACACCTCTCCCATCCCGCCCGCGCCGAGCGGGACGCCGATCTCATAGGGGCCCAGCTTTGTGCCCGGGGTGAGAGGCATTGACGGCGCGATTATAACTCCGGAAAAGCTCCGCGATAGCAGCACTCGGTCCGGGAGCGGGCGCGAAGATCGCGAGAGAGCCGTCTCCGGCACGATATGGGCTGCCCCAGCCTTACCACCACAAAAGAAAGACAGTCAGTCTCCGGGGAGGAGGAAGCCATTAGACCGTATCGAACATGCTGGGAAAAAGCCTAAGCACCGGGGCTGCTAACTGGGCCTAATCCGACGGACAGGGCTAAACAGGGCAGCAAGCGCCATTTGATTTGCGATGGGTTCGGCATTCCACTGGCAATCAAACTGACCGGAGCCAACTGTCACTTCGACCCAGGCTTTACCCTTGCTCGATGTGAGTCCGCCGCTCCAAGGACCGCGTGGTCGGCCGCGCTGTCGCCCTGATTGTATGGTAGGGGACCGGGCCTACGACGCGGAGCACATCCGCCGGGCTTTGCGCGCCCGCCACATCCTGCCCCTGCTTGCAAGGCGCAATACGGAACATGGTAGCGGGCTGGGGCAATGGCGCTGGGTCGTGGAACGTACGTTCGCATGGCTAAATCAGTTCCGCCGTCTCCGGGTGCGGTACGAGAAACGGGCAGATACGCACCTGGCATTTCTAACCCTCGGGTGCATTCTGATCTGTTGGAAGTTCCTACGCGCCAAATACGCGTAGTTGTGCGGTTTTGCCGACGACGACAAGGCCAGGTGGGATCACTTCCGCTTTGCCGACCATCCACCCGCAGCGTATCCGCGCTGAAACGAATCGGTTGCCTTGACTAGCTGTGTGGCTGGATAATCGCCTATCCATTTTGCATCCGGGAGGATGCTTTGGTTCAACCCTTGGTGCCCTCGACTGCGTTCGCAGATGCATGGATTCAGGTCGATCGAACTGAAAACCCACGCTTCTTTGTGAACCTTCTGGATGCTACCCGCACTCGCCTTCTTGAACGCGCCCGCACGTCACCCAGGGAGTTCTTTGCGCCACTAGCTCTCCGCCCCGGACTCGACGTACTTGACGTTGGCTGCGGTACGGGGGACTTTCTTCGCCTGCTGGCTCCGATTGTTTCTCCGGGGACAGCCGTTGGTGTGGATCTCAGCGAGACCATGATTGCCGAGGCGCGCCAACGTTCTGCTGAGAACCTTGGCAACCTCTCGTTCCGGGTGGGGAGCGTTTTGGAACTTCCGTTCCCGGCGGAGAGCTTTGATCGCGTCATTGCAACGCAATTACTCCTGCATGTCCCTGATCCCCAGAAAGCATTGCTGGAGATAAGACGAGTTCTCGCCCCTTCCGGTGTAGTCTCGATCACGGAAATCGACTGGGGGACGCTGGTCGTGCAATCGTCGGACAACGAACTAGGGCGCCGGTTCAGCGACCTCGCCTGCAGGGAGCTGCGAAATGGGCTCATCATAAGAGAGCTTCCGGGCCAACTTCGCGAGCTTGGATTCAATCACATTCTCATCGCGCCTGAAGTTGAGGTCGCGCAGGATCTTGATGCGTTTTACAAATGGTTTGTAGAGCCGTCGCTAGGGCATTTCAAGAAAATAGGGGCGTTTTCTGAAGCTGAAGCTGACGCGTTCCTCAGCGACCTTAATGAACGCGCATGCCGCGGCCACTATTTCTCTTCTCGCACCTGCTACACAATCCTTGCATCTCAATCGAGTTGACAACCGCCTTAACGCATGCAGGCACAGCCGGAACAATTGACGCTCGGAGAAGCTTCTGATCGCTTGGATCGTCTTCCCGCGTCACGGTTCCACGCGAAAATACTGATTGTCGCTGCCCTGTCACTGTTGTTTGACACTTTGGATACGGCTGTGACCGGTTTTGTTCTCGCATCACTGCGCTCAGTCTGGCACTTCGATGCGAAAACAATTGGGGTCGTCTCTGCCATCGGGCTATCAGGCTATCTTGTGGGCTCTGCCATTTGTGGCTTTGTTGCTGATCGTATCGGTCGAAAAAAGACGATCCTGTTTACGCTAATTCTGTACTCAATCTTCTCCGCATCTCGAGGACTGTCCAAAACACTCAGCCTATTTGCCTTGTTGAATTTTTTTACTTGGTTCTTCGTCGGAGCTGAGAGTTCAACTGTTCCGCCTTACTTGGCGGAGTTGTGGCCCTCACGAATACGAGGAAAATTAGTTGGTTGGATGATGGCTTTTTTCGGAGCTGGCATTGCACTCTCGTCAGTCTGGGCGCTGCTGACCATTCCGACCCTGGGCTGGCGCTGGACGATGTTCCTGACCGCTCCCTTCGCGCTTATCGGTGGAGTCATGCGATCGGTGTTACCCGAATCGCCCCGGTGGTTGATTCGAACCGGTCGTCCGTCCGAAGCGGAGACCGTCCTCGTACGAATTGAGACGGAGGTTTCCCAATCCACTGGTCGCCCCCTCGCGCCAGTCATTCCGGGCCAGAGGGAGCAAGAATTGTCTGCAAGGCGGGCGGACCCAAGAGAATTGCTCGGAGTAGCGTACCGAAGTGTTACTCTCATGCTCTGGGCCGCCTGGTTCGCGGAATACGGCGTACTTTACACTTACCAGATTTTTCTCCCAACGATACTGTCTGCAGAAGGGCGTTCGATTGTGAACTCTTTCCGATATTCGGTCGTTATCTATTCCGCGGTAATTCCCGGGTATGTACTGGGAGGATATGTGGTCGAGGTGCTCGATCGCAAATACGCGATCTCGCTCTCATTTGTTGCAATTGCCGCGTTTGGAACACTATTTGGACACTCGCGATCGCCGGCCGAGATAATGACGTTCGCCGGAGCAACAGTTTTCTTTATCTCCCTTGGTTCCACTGCGATATACACCTACACTCCCGAACTTTATCCCACGGAGATTCGCGCGACCGCGATGGGGATCGCGTCTGCGTGGGGACGAGTGGGCGCCGTAACCATGCTGTTGGTTTTCGGACATTTCTTTGCGATCCACGGCAAATCGCTGATATTTCTGATTATCAACCCGATTCTCATCATTTCCCTAATTGTGGTTCTTTGTGTTGGTCCACGAACTCGCGGAAAGCCCCTTCAAGAGTCATAGTTCAGTGTTTGCAGAGAGCCTGAGCGGATGACGGGCAACCCTTCCGTAATCGGATAAGGGAAGGGTTGCCGACAAACCGGAAGTAATGGACGGCGATGTCATATAGAAGCTAGGTGTACCTGTTCGAGTGCGGTCGCGCAGGACAACTTTCTGTCGGTTTCTGTAGTCATCTGCACCTTTTCACCTTAAGCGCAAAGCATTATCGAACTGACGCACGAACATCTTGTCCTTAGTCCGCGGTTGCGTGTCCCGGCCCGGGTGGCCGGACAGTCGGCCGCGAATGTCGAGCCCGGAAGAGGGCAAAGTGATCCAGGACCTTCTCCTGGAACTCTTCGAGGTAAAGATAGATGGCCGGAGTGATGAAAAGGGTGATGAACTGCGACACAATCAGCCC
>Ga0306921_10005564_pt1 | contig 13081 bp, 10 predicted proteins | sample sta12Cox44000080_FD_203760 | JGI IMG/M metagenome (GOLD analysis project Ga0306921, IMG submission 203760) | Lab enrichment of tropical soil microbial communities from Luquillo Experimental Forest, Puerto Rico - statoxic.12C.oxic.44.000.080 (v2)... | ecosystem: Environmental > Terrestrial >... | reverse complement strand
CATGCTGTTCGGCTTGCGGTGGTGGTGTTGCGCCGAGCAATTGCAAACAGAGTGGCAGGAGCTTGGCGCGTTTGCGGTTGGCCAGGAAGCCGAAGTTACGGATGCGCACAAAACCTTTGGGAAGGATGTGGCGATGGCGCAAGTCGGTGGGCTACACCACCGCTACGAACGACGGGCTGCCTGAAAAAGCCAAAACCGATTCACGCTACGCGCTGGATCTCCTTGGGCCTTAGAAATTTCGAATTTCGGATTTTCGTTCACCAACTCAGGCTGGCCGCAAGCTGATTAAGTCTTCGATTTGCTTGCCGGGTATGATTTCGCAGTGAGGTGTACGGGATTTTCAGGAGAGACATAGGCGACGGGGCTGCTTTTTGAGAACGGCCGGCAACACGAGAGCTATTCTGGAGATGATTGGGTTCTCTGTTGAACAAGACTGGGCATTTTCGATGGAAATCAATTCTTTCTGATGTCTGAGGGCACACGCTTTGGCGACTATCCTTCACCGTCTTGAATAAACACTTTTGGTTTTGCAACATTTGCAACAGGATTCGACAAGAGTCCGTCGCACCGGCATGGCCGCTGCGGGGGTGAACAACATTTCTGGCTGGTTTATTCCAAGAACTAAGAACCAAATTTACGAAGGCCAATCCCTAGAAACGCCTACGCGCCCAGAATCGAGAACTAGGCCAGCGTCGTTCCATCGAATAATAATGTCTTGACGCTAGGAAATCTAGGTTCACGCGATTCTGGATCCACTCTGAGTACTCCTTCAAAAGGTCGGTCCCGTCTAAATAGGCACGAATTGTTGTGGAAGCCCTGTGTGCCATCTCTAGCGCGCTACACAGTCCCTGGCCTGATAGTGGATCGAGGCTCAATGCCGCATCGCCAGCGACCAACCAATTCTCCCCCGCGACCTTCGTTCGGAAAATAGTCGCTGCTGAGAATATCCGTGGGACTGAGGCGTTCATGTCGACGATTCTGGACCGAGTCAAGGGAGCCTTCTCCAATTGCCTGAACCCGAAATCCGGTATTTTGCGGCTTTGCGCACGATAAATATCAGAGTCAGTAGAATAGACAATAATCGTGGTGAGATCGGGCAGAACAGCTGAATAGAACCACCCGTCTTCAACACTCTCTATAAGTGCATATGGATCATTTCTGGCCGACTTTGCACTCCACGAAACCCCGATCATCCCATCTGTTACCACCCGTCGTGATAGATGTGCAAGGGCGCTGCTCCCAATCCTGCCAGTTGCATCGACTGCAAATCGACCCGAGCACGAATACGCCCGCCCACGATAGATATAGCGGCAGGACCAAACCCCGGTTTCGTGGCTGCGACATTCGACGACCCTACTCTCGCAAAAAACATTGCAACCAGCTGCGCCCGCGCGCTTCATCAACATCAAATCGAATAGAGTACGGTCTACGTGCCATCCATTACAGTGAGGTTCATAAATAAAATCATTGCAAAAAGGAAGATTTGTACCCCAGGCGGAAACAATACCTTCTGCCGGGGCGTGACCTTGACGGCGAAAATCACCAGAAACGCCAATTATCTCAAGTAGAGAATTGACCTTGGGCGAAGCTGTCTCGATTGCCCGTCGATAAGGTCTTTTTGCGTCGAACAAAGCAACGCGCACTCCTCGACGTGCGAGAGCCAGAGCGATAGCACAACCTGTAGGGCCGCCCCCCACTACGAGGACGTCGTACTTACGATCTTTTCTCATGTTCTGAACCAAAAGCGGAAATTAATGCTTAGTCTTGCCGACCGTATTCCACGATGAAGTTTCCGACTCTTTTCAGTAGGCCAAGTCGATCAGCATCCCGGATCATTTCGCGAACACTTAGATCTATCGATCCTGGAAATCCGAATTTACGGGCCCAGCGCAAGAACGGCGGCAGCGCTCTGCCTACGGGTACTTCCCTGATTACATCAATAGGCCGTTGTGCCGGCCACCAGGCGTAAGGGCTTTCGTCGCGACAGTCGACAAAATCGCTCTGCCATGGAATCGACATCTGCTGTGTGATGGCGCCAGGAGCCAGCCGTGCATCTAGCCGGAATGGTTCACAATATTTGAATTCATCTCGAATTTTCCATCCAACCTCAATGCCTGGAGAAAAAGGTGCTCCTACGCACGCTTCCAACGCCGCTCTGTCTAATCCAAATGGAGTGATACGCTGAGTGCTTTTCCTTCTGGACTCCCAGTCGTCGTCGAAATTGCCAATTGCCCAAGCAGCCATAATACCGTATTGATGTGGAGTAAGAGTTGCGGTAATTCTCTTGGGATAAAAGTCTGACCACATGTACGGCATCTCGCCTGTTCCAGCACCGACCTGTTTTGGGCCGACTATGGGAGGGCGAAATTGCCGGAAAAGATGTTGTCGGTACAAAGCATCTTTGCGGGCTCTGGATATTTGGAATTGCTGGTGGTGTCCAACATTCGCCTGCGCAAATAGCCATTGCACATCGGATGCCCGTTGGAGAATGGGATAAACGTCCCTTGTGAAGGACGGCTTCTTCCTCGGCAACAATTTCCAGCGTTTCAAGGCCCCCTTGAGGGCCTCATTTTCTAAAGCAATCTGATAAAGCGTATCAAAGAGCGTAACAACGTTCTGAACTTCTGGAGCAAATTTAGGGGGTCCCACAATGACCCAGGCGGGGATAACTTCGACCCGACGGCCAGTTTTCAAGCGTACCTTAGCTTTAACGGACCCGTCCGAGATATCGTCATACCAACCATCTTGATTTGCGAAGTCATAAAATCGCACGTCTCGGAGCTTTGCACCGGTGAGTGTACCTGACCTGCCATGGCCACCAAGAACTAGCAAGCGACCGTTTTCATCCGTCAACACGGTACCAAGCTTCAATGGAGGGTGAAACCAGCGTCCCATGAATTTCCCGCGGCAAAAGAAATCCTTTTTAGCGGAACGGCCCTGGATCTTGATTTCTCCTGGGTCTAGTTCAAGTTGTGTGCGGTCTTTGCATCGTTGATTTCTGTATGGCGTATTGCGTTTCAGTCCTTCAAATCGACGCCCGACTGCTTTAGTGTTTTTTAAGTGCACTTTCCATGTGATGTTAGCGGTCTTGGATGTCACTTCCCCTATGAGCCTATCTTTTTTGTCATAGGCAAAGAGGCGAAAACGCGCGGCCTGCCTCTTCAAAAGCCCTGCACTGTCTCTGTATTCAGAAACACTCATCTTTTTCTGCGTCGAAACTGAGCGACTTGAAGTCGCGGTACCGCAAGCAGGTACTTCTGGACCGATAAAATACTCCTCCGGACTTCGCCCCAATCGCGCGATGCCAATTGCCGGATGAACTCTAATCGTCTTAATGAACATTAGATCTGCCTTTGCTCAGTAGGATGACGCCGTCTTTCCAGACATAATTTCGAGTATGCCGGCTGTACCTGTCTATGATTGCTTTTCTACCGCCATCAAACGTTGCAATTTCTTTGAGCACCGCACGCATCGGGGCCTCAGTGTCGATCGTTCTCTGCAACCGACGAATTAGTTTGGCGGAACCGGTCATTAAAACTTTTTGGACATCCCAGCGTTTCCCAGTTTCCGATGGTATTGGGATCAACTCAAACGGTGCACTCGCTCGCAGTGAGTTATGCTTCGGGTGGCGCGGCAATAGCGGAAGTAGCTCGCCAATGCTTTTCAGAAACCTCATTTCAAACGCTACAGCCCAATTTACAAGGATGTCTCGGAGGTTACCTTCGTCCTGACGATTAAGCGAGAGTGTCAATAGGATATCTGTGATCAGAATCTGGTATCTGATGTTAAACAATTGCGCCCACAACTTACTCTGAGGGTGGGTAATCCGATCACGACGCGCTGACTTGATTAATTTAGTTCCGGTCGTTCTCGCAGTGGGATTGGTCGGCACTCTAAAGATAGCGCGTATAGCGCTTCGGCGATTTCCCTTGAACTGGTTATAGATGGAAAGGAATGTGCTGAAGTGGGATTCGCCTGGCTCATTCTTTATAGGCAGATTCGCAAGTCCCTCCCCTTGCGCCATGATCCAATGGATAGCTTCGAGTGCGTATTTTCTGGGATCGGTATCATCAACATGCGTACTCGATTCGTAAACCTCCCATTCCTCAGGAGTAACTGCAAATCTGCGATAGTCAGCGATACTCGCAAAGTCAGAGTCTGCAAGATGCACACCATCTAGTTTAGCTTCTCTGATCTTGCAGCGGGCATCAGGAGGGAGGTGCCAAGGTTCAGAAATATCATCGGACTCTTGGAATAGCCAGTACAAGGTCGCGTAAACCACTCCGACGCGATTGACCTTGTGCTTGGCAGCTTGGCCTGCTTGTCGAATTATGGTAGCCACTTGCTTTTGTTGGGCTGCCGTAAGCTCTGACTTGTCTGGACTTTCTGTTGCAACGTACTTGGCAATCGAGTCTAGGCTGAGCTTTTCGAAAGCAACGGGGAAAGGATAGTCATCAGGGTGCATCAGAAAAATTGTTCTCTCTCTCGCAGTACGGTTCGTCTCCAAGTGCAATCAGCAGATTCTGCACTGTGGCAAAATGAGCCATTTCCTGCCGCGCAATGCCACGGATTGCAACTTTCCAACCGTTGATAGTTCTCGATAGGTTCGGATTTGTGGGTTGTCCGAACGTGCTGTCGATCGAATAAGCAGCATAGAGATACTGAAGCATCAGTGAATGCTCGATCTCGGCAGCTATTTGAAGAAGATATACTGCCTTCAGGCGTGCGGTTCGCCCAGGAATTAGACAAACGTTTGGCCGGTCTTTTGCAGGACTGATTTGACCCGATACTTTGGGCTTTGGTTGAAAGCCGCGAATCTGCTCGACGGACCCCCAGTTGAGCCCCCACATCTTGCTATGAACTGGCATACATTCTCATCGTCAGTTTAATTGCCGCCAACAGCGGTACTCATCTCGATACTATTGTAGGATCACCGCCGGAACGTTACCGGAGTGATTATTCACCGACCCTCTCTTGAAATCCAGTCCCACAAGCGCGCGGATCCAGACTCTTGCGCGGTCCTGCCCAAACAGAAGCTTAGCGTCTTTGTGCAAGACACCCTTCGCAGCCCCGTCCTTACCACGGTTCCATTTTTCAATCAGAGGAAAGTGCTGAGCCTTTTGGACAGGTTGAACACTATGGACGAAGGATCTCGCGTTGCCAATGACCAGGTATTGATGACTATAGTCAGCGCCTGTATTCTTCAAGAACGATTCCGACTAGCGGCTTGAAAGCACGCGCTCCGCTAGGGCCGCAGTCTTATTCGGATTCGCCAACCGGCGGGATTTTGACCTACCCCTTTTGGGGGCAATTAGGGGGCATTAAGGATTCTCTTCCGTTCCTTTGAATACCTTAGAAGGCCGAGGTGCGCCACAAAACTCCTTTGTTTCCATATAGTTCGTGGGTTCGATCCCCACCGCCCCTACCATCGTATCTTGTTGATATCACTAGTCTTACAGATGGTCGTGGGAAACAACCCCACCGCCCGCGAAGAAAAACTGGTCTGTCTGAAGGGGCCAGCGAAACAATTCGGGTAATTACGTAGTCGGACCGCTCTGCGACGACCTTGCTCTTGCCCGGTGAGTACTGAGCTTTTTTGGCGAACTACAACACTAGTTCCCTTCCTTCGATCGCCCGATGCTTAAATGTACTGCCCCGGTTCACTTTTTGCTTTAGTTCGACGATTGCCCTCTCCATCATCGGGCGGGTGGCTGCGCTTCCACAGCCGGTAGACCAGCGCGCCCACAACGCCGGTGCACAGTGCGGTGAGTGAGGCCTTAGGTTGCGAGATCACGCCGTAGAAGATCATGCAAGTTCCCACCAGAACATAGGATGCGGGCACCAGCGGGTACCCGAAGTCAACCGCCCGGAGCTTTTGCCAACCGGCTCGTTTGCGGCGAAAGACAAATGATGACACAACCGAGAGCACGGTAAACAATGTAAGACTCATGCCGATGTAGGTGATCAGCTGGGGGAACGGAGTCAACGTCATAACAATGGCGCAAAGACCCTGGCCCAGAATGGCTGCCACTGGAGTGTGCCAGCGCGGGTGCACGGCAGCGGCGGCGGAAAAAAACGCGCCGTTTTTGGCCATCGCGTAATATACGCGCGGCCCGATGGTGACTTCGGCGTTGACCGTGGCTGCGATGGAAATAGCCATCAGCAGAGAAAACAGTCCCGACACGCCCGCGCCGAAGAGATACGTGGAGGAGAGCGATCCGATGGCGATCTCTCCTTTCATGCGTTCGAGCGGCGTGGCGTAAATGAACACCAGGTTCAGGGCAATGTATAGAGCTGCCACGAGGGCTGTGCCTGCGGCCAGCGCTCCTGGCAAGGTGCGCTCCGGACGGCGGATTTCTTCTGCGACATACGTTGCGGCGTTCCAGCCGCTATAGCCAACCATTACCCAGAGCAGGCTGACGATGAACTGAGTCGGTAAGCTGAGGGTAGAGGTGCGGACGGCCGGTTGCGAAAAATGACTCCAACTGCCTGATCCGAACGCAAACCCCAGCACCACAAACCCGAGGATGATCATGAGCTTTACGGAGGTAAGCACGTTCTGGACTCCGGCAGCACGTCCGATGCCGAAGCAGTTCAGCATGGTAAAAGCGGCGATCAGCGACGATGCGACCAACTGCCCGCCGCCCAGGCGTAGTGAAAACGCACCGGAGCCGATCACTAACGCGGCATTGGATTGTTTCAAAGCGGGGAAGAAGTAGCCGAGATAATCGGCAAAGGTGAGGGCAGCGGCCGCGATCGGTGCGGAAAAGCCGGCGAAAAACGAGACCCATCCAGTCATGAAGCCCCATTCGGGGCCTAGCGCATTGGTCAGGTAGACATACTCGCCGCCGGAGCGCGGGAAATTGATGGCCAGTTCGGAATAGCTCAGTGCTCCACAGAAGGCAAACAGCGCCCCCGCGCCCCAGCAGGCCAGGATGAGGCTAGCGCTTCCCAGATCACCGGCCATGAACCCGGTGAAACCGAAGATCCCGCTACCGACCATGTTGGAGATGACCAGTGCAGTGGCGCTGAAGAAGCCGAGTTGGCGCAGCAAGCCGGCCCGGGAGGTCTGAATCTCAGGTCTCGGTACGAACTTTTCCGGACCTACCATCCGGTCACTCTCACCGTGGGTGTTGTTTTCGCGGCTTGTGGATGTTGGGCGATAGTAGGTTTATTCCTGCGTTCCCCATCCTATTCCGAGTCAGTATAGGAATGGCCATCATTCACAACCAACTGGGCTCACCTGTGCACCGACAAGTGATAAGCTCCCTTCTCAGGTGACCCTACGCCGGAATCAACTTCGGCGATTACCCCGTTTGCCTAGTGTTGCGGTGCTTACTTTGTCTCCCAGCCAGACCGTTTGCGCGACGGGGGGTTTTCATTGCTGATATCGTGCTCGCATTCTCTTTGCGAATTCTATAGATCTCGCCCTGTCGAGCTTTGTTTTTGTTCGACGGAGTACGAGTATGGCGTATCGAGTTGTAGATACGGCATAAGATCCTCAGCCCGATAGATTCCTCACCATCGCACGTAGTCGTCGCGCACAGCGATTGCTGGAGACAACTGGCCTGTCGATTGAAGAGGTCGCTGCTGAGGTGGGATTCGGATCTGCAACCGTGTTCCGAGAGCATTTCAGCGAGATTGTGGAAACAAGTCCCAGCGCGTATCGCCGTGCGTTCAGCGCAGGCCCGAACGCTTCGCCTCTTACAAAACGACCTCTCCCAAAACGGGCAGCGCCTACTCAAACGGTCAGATGACGGGCAAGTCCATCGTCGCCCAGACGCGTTGTTGAACCCTGGACCTTCAGACTTTGAATCATGCTCAGCGTCGGATACTTTGCTTTGTGCAGGTTTGGCACCGCCTCCTGGCCGTCGCGGAGGCGAAGGAGTTCTGCATAGTCTCCAAGGGCGGAGACAAAATCGAACATCCAAGAGCAGACGAACTGAATCCTGCAGACTCCGCGTGGGGTCCAGGGCACTTCCACGAAAAGCCGAGAATTCATCCAGATTCCAGAGAACGACCATCCGGGAGTGCACACCGGTCAGTGGACGCTTGCGCGTTTCTCCTTACCTATCTGGTGAGACTTCCACGACCGGGTTTCTCGGGACTCAGCGACAGGTTAACTGTCGACAGGCACTGAGATTTTGGGGATTCCGACGGCCCGTTGCAGCCGAGCGGGCGAGACGTCCCATGGCGCGCCCGAACGTGATTAAATTGCGACAGAATGCTGCGGGATCGCCCTGACTGAGGGATAGAATTGGGGATCGCGGGCGGCGCTGGGAAGAAAGCTAATGCGAAGAAATTCATGGATTTGGATCGCGGCAGCGTGGTTCTTCGTTGTTCGAGTTTCAGAATACTACACTTTGCGCACCGACTTGGGGCATGACCTGACTTGGGAGGGATGCCTCCGCTACACCGTCGTTGAATTGGGGTTCTGGCTCATCATGACGCCGGTCATGGCCTGGTGGGCCGAGAAATTTCCGCTGGAACACCTGGCGCTGGTCAAAAATCTGGCAGTTCTGCTTCTCTTCAATGTAGCCACGGAATTGCTGTACTCATCGTACCGGACGAAATTGCATCACTTCGTATATCCCGATTTTGCGCAGCACACCTTCTGGCGTCAGAATCAGACATACCTGATCGACAATTCGGTTATCGTCGCATGGTTCTTTTGGGCGATCGTGGGCATTCACCACGCCATAAAGGCCGCACGCAAAACCCAACAGCGCGAGCAGGAACTCATAAAAGCCCAGCTAGAAATGTTGAAGGGCCAGCTTCAGCCTCATTTTCTGTTTAATACGTTGAACTCGATTTCGTGCCTGATGCGGGAAGACGTGGAAGCAGCGGACAATATGATGACTTCTCTCGGCGAGTTGCTGCGCGCAACCTTGTCCGTTTCCGCCAGTGAAGAAGTTACTTTCCGCCAGGAACTGAAGATGCTGGAGCTGTATTTGGCGATAGAACGCGCGCGTTTCCAAGACCGGCTGAGCGTGCTGGTTAACGCCGATCCCGAAACGCTCGACTGCAATGTTCCCTGCCTTTTGCTGCAACCCATCGTAGAAAACGCCGTTCGACATGGCATTGCCCGGCTCGATCGACCGGGCTCCGTCGAGGTTCGAGCAGCGTCCGTGGGCGCTGAGCTATGCATATCGATTCTGGACAATGGTCCCGGAATTTCGACGGAGTCCACCTGGAAGGAGGGCATTGGACTCGCCAACACGCGAGCGCGCCTGGAAAAGCACTACGGCGAGCTACAGTCTTTGCATTACACCAACCGGAACGAAGGTGGACTCATTGTGGAAATACGTCTTCCGCTGCGGGTAGAAAAGACAGGCGGCGAGAATGGCGAGAGGGGGCACTTACGTGAAACTGCGAACGTTAATCGTTGACGATGAATTGCTCTCGCGAAAGAAGATCCGCGCTTTCCTGCAGGAGCACACTGAATTTCAAATCGTCGGGGAATGCGCGGACGGGGAGGAAGCGGTTGCCGCTATCAGCACTCAAAGGCCGGATTTGCTATTTCTCGACGTGCAGATTCCGGGTCGAAATGGATTCGAAGTACTTGACTGCCTGACGGGGAAGACGCCGCCAGCGGTTATCTTTGTCACGGCGTTCGACAAGTATGCGGTCCGGGCATTTGAAGTGCGGGCTCTGGATTACCTTCTAAAACCGTTCAACAAAGCCCGCTTCGCGGAAGCGTTGAAGCGCTTTCACGAACGAAGAACGCGCGTGAATGGCGCAGACCGCAAAGAGGAGTTGAAGGCAGCTTTGCAAGAGATTCAGAGAGAATCCCGGGACAGCGAGCGAATCTTGATCAAATCCGGCTCGCGAATCATACTTTTGCGCAAGGGATTGATCGAATGGGTCGAAGCGCAAGGTGATTACGTGAAGCTCCATATCGGCAAGGAAACTCATCTGTTGCGCGAGACCATGACGGCCACCGCGGAACAACTCGATCCGGACCGTTTCGTGCGCATCCATCGCTCTCGAATTGTGAACCTGGACCATGTTCGCGAAATTCGCCACCTGTGGGCTGGCGATTACTCTGTACTGATGCGCGACGGTACGGAACTCACCATGAGCCGAACATACCGAGGCACTCTGGACGCCGCGCTGCGCGGGGAACGCTCTTTAAGCGCGCGAACAAATGAGTGAAACAGGGTTTTCCTCCGCTGGGACTGCTGCAAGAATATTTCCGACGCATTAGACTCGCCTCCTGGCGCGTTCCAATCTCTGCTGGTCGCAAACCTATTGCGTTGCTCCCGCCGGCATCCTAGCTTTCCTCGCGTCTTACCGAATTCTCATTTTGGCAAATGCTGGGAGTGAGCTCGCAGAAATAACGGATCTGCTGATCTACGGAGGAGACAACATGCGACCCAGAGTTTTGGCGTCTATGATGGCGATCGTTTTATGTAGCGCGCTGGCCGGCACCGTTCGGGCCGGCGCGCAAGAACAGCAGGAATCCGCGGAGCCACCCCGCTATCGAGTCATTAACCTCGGCAATCCTCTAGGCGGGACCAGCAGCATTGGGAATGCGATGAACGACCTTGGTTGGGCAATGGGTACCTCGAACCTGCCAGGGGACACCACCCAACACGCGGAGATCTGGTTGCCGGGATTACACCTCGACCTCGGGACCTTGGGAGGACCCAATAGCGCCGTCGTTTTCGCAAACCGCAGCAATCGCGGTCAGATTGTGGGCATCGCCGAGACTGCCGACAGGGATCCGCTCGCGGAGACATGGAGTTGCGCAGGAGCGTTTTTCCCCACCACGACACAGCATATTTGCCTGGGGTTTGTTTGGCAGAATGGCGCGATGAGCGCGCTGCCGACACTGGGAGGCTATAACGGTTTCGCCGCTTCCGTTAACAGTCCAGGGCAAGTGGTCGGCTGGGCGGAGACAACAATTCATGATCCGACTTGCGTCCCACCACAGGTACTCCAGTTTGAAGCCGTTATTTGGGGCCCGGGAAACGGCCAGATACAGGAACTTCCAGGGCTGGCCGGTGATCCTGACTCGGCTGCTACCGCAATCAACGACAATGGTCAAGTCGTCGGAATCTCCGGCATTTGCCAAAATGCCGTAGGAGCATTCAGCGCCAAGCACGCTGTGCTGTGGCAAGATAGCCAGCCCATCGACCTAGGCAACATCGGAGGACATGGGTGGAACACGCCGACCTTCATCAATAACCAGGGGCAAGTCGTGGGATTTGCCAACGAAAGCGGGGACTTGGTCAACGGACAGCTCGCGATCAAATTCCACGCGTTCCTTTGGACAAAAGAGCGTGGCATGTCCGACCTCGGTACGCTTCCGGGAGATGCCCTTAGTGAAGCCCTGGGGATCAACGAAGCCGGTCAGATCGTGGGCGTATCCTACGGTGCGGGCTTCAGCCATCCCCGCGCCTTTCTTTGGCAAAACGGGGTCATGATGGATCTTAATAGCCTTATCCCTACCGGTTCCAATCTCACTCTGCAAGTGGCTGGCGACATCAATGACCGCGGCGAGATCACGGGGACGGCCTTCGACATTAGCACGCAGGCGAGTCCAGCGTTCCTTGCGATCCCACGAGAAGATGGCAGGCAAAACTAGCCGCGATGGGGCGAGTAAGCCACCTCGCTTAACGGAAATAGATACAGCTCTTAATAGATTTTGCACCCCAAGGACGCGGCGAAGACAAATGCATTCTGTTTCTCGCCGCGCCCACCCCTCACCGGACCGGCCATATCCAATGCGAATGCAGCAAGGGAGCCGCGCAAAATGAGGCAGGCAGCCTGGTGGCCGAAGATCAGTTTATTTTTCGTTCTTGCCTTGCTTGCAATAATCGAGGGTGAGACGGCTGCCCGCGTGCCTATGCAGCAATTCGCAAAACCGGCCTTCTGTTCAGGCCCGGAGTACCGGCAGTTTGATTTCTGGATCGGTGACTGGGACGTCCTCGAAACCGGAAAGTGGGAGGTCGTCGCGCAGACTCGCGTGGATCGCATCCTCGATGGCTGCGTCTTGCGTGAGGACTATGAAAGCACAAACGGCCTGAAAGGGCAGAGTTTCAGTCTGTACGATGCCTCGAAAAGGATCTGGCATCAGAGCTGGGCGACGAATAAAGGTCAATTGCTTAGCATAGAAGGGAGACTTGAAGACGGGGAGATGGTGCTGTCCGGTACGGAGCGAACGGCTGACGGCGCGGAGAGATTGGTTCGCGGCACATGGAAGCCCATAAACCGAGGTGTTCGTGAGACGGCGGTCACCTCGCTGGACGCCGGTAAGACGTGGCAATCGTGGTTCGATCTTGTGTTCCGCCCCCATTCAACCGGGGACGGAGTTAACGCATCCGTTGAAAGTGATGCCACGATCGTCGCGCGGTTAGACACTGAGTACCAAGCAGCCGTGAAAAAGAATGATGCCGCCACGATGGATCGGCTTCTGGCCGATGATTTTGTACTCGTGACAGGATCCGGCAGGATTTATCCGAAGTCTGACCTGCTGCAGGAAGCGCGGAGTGGGCGCATGATCTATGAGCGGCAAGAGGATACCGCCCAAAAGGTTCGTGTTTGGGGAGACGCCGCGGTTATCACTGCGAAGTTGTGGGAGAAAGGTACCGAGAACGGAAAGCCATTCGACTATACACTTTGGTTCACGGACATTTATGTGCGCACTGCGACAGGATGGCGTTACGTATTTGGTCAATCTTCATTGCCATTACCAAAAATCCCGGAGTGAATCGATGAAATGCTGCCGCATGAGGCTTGCGTCAAGCGGCCCGTTTTTCTTTGCGTCACACCTCCAAACCCTCTGAAAGAGGCGAAGAAAGCTAGATTCCAACCAGGCACTCACCCACTCCGCAGTGGTTGACAGATGTTGCCTGAACAGCCGCGAAACGAAATTACGCGATCGGACTTCGGGTAGCCGCGCAGCATCTACAAGCGGTTCCTTAGTATCTCTTCCAAATCCCGCCGCCCGTGAAGGATCGAAACGACTTGTAGGGGTTTCGTTTCGGGCCTGTAAACGATCAGATAAGAGTACACTGGGAAGAATTTCACGTTATTGTCGGTGAGATCCTTACGACGGTGGCCGGCACCTGGAGTC
>Ga0306921_10005562_pt1 | contig 13084 bp, 12 predicted proteins | sample sta12Cox44000080_FD_203760 | JGI IMG/M metagenome (GOLD analysis project Ga0306921, IMG submission 203760) | Lab enrichment of tropical soil microbial communities from Luquillo Experimental Forest, Puerto Rico - statoxic.12C.oxic.44.000.080 (v2)... | ecosystem: Environmental > Terrestrial >... | reverse complement strand
TAATCGGGTTTTCGGCGCGGTACTCACGCTGGTCGGCGCTCTCTTCCTGCTGAATAACCTCGGTTACACGCACCTCTCCTGGTGGGACATGTGGCCGATCGCGCTCATCTGTGCAGGCCTGATGCTGATCTGGAACCGGTTCGAGATACCTAAATTACCCAAATTGCCCCCCATGACTTCCTCGGCTGGACCGAACGACATCAACGAGTTTGCCCTCTTCGGGGCAGTGGAGCGCCGCATCACTGTCGGCAATTTTACCGGCGGCACCGCCAGCGCAACTTTCGGAGGAGTCGACTTGGACTTCCGTTCCGCAGACATCGAAGGCGAGCAGGCCGTCCTTTACCTTGAGGCGATCTTCGGCGGAATCGAAATAACCGTTCCCGATCGTTGGGCGGTTGTCTATGAAGGCCAATCTATCTTCGGCGGGTTCAGCGACGAAACTCGCCCGCCTCTGCCAGAAGTGCCCGGGGCCCCTCCAAAGAAACGACTCATTTTGCGCGGGCGCGCCATCTTTGGCGGGATTTCGGTGAAAAACTAAGCTTCCATGGACGGATCGAGCATCAGAAAAACGGGGCTCGCTGCGCTCGCGATTGCCGCAGTGCTCTTCGCGACGATTCTGGCAACACTCCTGGTCACGAATAGGGGATTCGACTGGCGCGCGGCAATAGCCCTCGCACTCCCGATGTCTGCACTGGCTCAAGGCATTGCGTGGTCCGCTCGTTATCCCTGCCGAACCAACCCGCTCGGCCGGACAGACCCGTGGCGCATCGCACTTACGCACATTACCGCCGCCCTCGTCCTGAGCTACTTGTGGGTCGGTGTCAGCAGGATTCTTGCCCAAGGGATCGATTCCGGCCTGGGCCTGACCGGCACTTACAAGCAATTTCTGGCCATGCAGACCCATTTATACGGTGTTGGTCTTGCCTATTACCTCCTCGGAGTCGCATTTCACTACATGCTGTTCGCTCAAAAAGCATCGCAGGAAGCCCAGGAGCGTGCTCTCGAATCCGTTGCGCGGGCCCGTGAAGCGGAACTCAGCGCACTGAAGGCCCAGATCAATCCCCATTTTTTGTATAACAGTTTGAACTCAATCAGTGCGCTAACCAGCATTGACCCTGCACGCGCGAGAGAAATGTGCGTCGCGCTCGCGGATTTTCTGCGCCTTACTCTCGGCATGGGTGAAAAGCGCGTCATCCCTCTCGGCGAAGAGGTCAGCCTGCTCGAAAAATACTGCGCAATCGAGAAGGTCAGGTTCGGAGAACGTCTCACGATAAAGGAAGAAATTCCAGATGACCTAAAGGCGTGCCTCTTGCCTCCGCTGCTGCTGCAACCGTTGTTCGAAAACGCGGTCGTTCACGGCATCGCGCAAATCCCAGAAGGTGGCTGGATCCGCCTGAGCGCCGTTCGCCAGGCGGACCGCCTTTCACTCACCGTTGAGAATTCCTGGGATCCGGAGGCGGGCAGTTCGCGGCGAAACGGCGTCGGATTGAAAAACGTTCAACGTCGTCTGGAAGCGCGCTACGGAAATGCGGCGAATCTGCAAGCACAGGCAGAAGACGATGTTTTCCGGGTGCGCATGATATTCCCCGCCGAAACGGAGGACAAGACTTGAGCTCCTCGCGCCAGAAATGGAAGGCGCTGATTGTCGATGACGAGGAGCTCGCGCGCAAACTTCTTCGCGAGATGCTCGGCAGCCATCCGGAAATTGAAATCGCCGCCGAATGCGGAAACGGCATGGAAGCCGTGAAGGCGGCTGGCGAGCACAAGCCCGATCTCCTGTTCCTCGACGTCCAGATGCCAAAACTGACCGGATTTGACGTGCTCGAACTGATCGACCGCCACAATGTAGGTGTGATTTTTGTGACCGCCTACGACCAGTATGCGATGAAAGCCTTCGAAGTTCATGCGGTCGACTATTTGTTGAAACCTTTCAGCCGCGAGCGCTTTGAAGCCGCACTAGAACGCGCAAAGCATCAAAAGCCGAAGAAAGAAGTCGATGCGGGAGAACTTGCCGCAGCCGCAAGGCCTGCCGGCGAATACGCGGAACGCATCGTTGTGAAGGACGGCACCAAGGTAACCCTGATCCCGGTGCTGAAGCTAGACTATGTCGAGGCCCTGGACGACTACGTGTCGCTCGTTACCGAAAGCATAAAGCATCTGAAGCAGCAAACAATTTCAGGCCTCCAACTGGCGCTCGACCCGAAGCTCTTCGTGCGCATCCACCGCTCCTACCTTGTGAACCTCGAGCGCGTTACGCGCATCGAGCCCTACGGCAAAGACAGCAAGGTCGCCATTCTGACGAACGGCGTCCGCCTCCCCGTCAGCCGCGCTGGCTACGCCCGCCTCAAAACCCTTCTCGACGAAAAGAACTAGGGACCTATCAAACCGACCGGATTTGTTACCGCGGAGAACCATTTTCGAACAAACTTACCTTCGGAGATTAAGCTGCCATACTCCCCGGATTCCTCAAAACCGTCGGCCACATGCCGCGTTATGGCGTCGAGACCCCCGAAAAACATTGCTTGGCCGACGCCCTCCGTCTCTGCCAGCACCCGCTCCAGCTTGGCAAACTCGCTGATGGCTCGTCCTCCCACCCAAATTGACGGCGCCGCAATGGCAAACGACAGCGATGCAAGGCCCGGCAGAAGAGGCTTGAGGGTCGACTTGGTGGAGGCGTTTATGGAGGCTGCTTGCGAAGCAAAGCGTACCGATGCTGGAACCGTAACACAATGTGGACCTAATGATTGGCCCGCCGGACCCAGATGCGCGACGTGGCCGGCTTACCAAGATGCATGGTGTGCGCTGAGGCGCGCACCGTCATCGTTTCATCGTATTCGCGCTTGAGCACTTCAAGCTTCGTGCCTGGCCGCAGCCGAAGATTCTCCAGAAATTCGAGGAAGCCTTCATCCTTCTCATAGACACACAGAATTTCCGCAGAGTCGTTCGGGCGTAATTCTGAAAGCAGTACGCCGCCTTGCTTGCGCAACTTGGCGAGCCCGCCGCTAACCGGAACGCCGTGCGGACACGTCTTGTGGTTCCCAAATCGCTTCAGCAGCAGTGCCTCGACCTCCGGCGAAATGGCGTGCTCCATGCGCTCTGCTTCGGCGTGAGCCTTGGCCCAGGAAAGCCCAATAACCTCGGTCAGCAGCATCTCAGCAAGCTGGTGCCGAAGCATCAGCCGCTGCGCCAACTTGCGGCCTTTGGCCGTGAGCAGGATGTGTCCACCGCGCCTTACCGTAACGTGCCCGTCACGCGCCATGCGTTTTACGGCCGCCGTAACCGCTGGCGGCGTGACGGCGAGCTCCTCGGCCAGCCGCGCGCTGATGGGTACCTGCTGCTCCTCCAGCATTTCCCAAATCGCTTTGAGGTAATCTTCCTGCGAAACGCTGGTTTTATCGCGGCGCAATGACTCTCCGTGGAACTAAACCTTGGCCGATCGGCTTTCGGCGGCTCGTAAGCGGCTGGCAAGCTGCCGCACTCTCGCTTCGATCTCTTCGAGAATTCTCTGATAAGTGGCCGCGTCTTCGCCATAAGGATCTGCAACCTCCCAGTTTTCGAGTTGCTGGCCATTGCGGAGGTTGGACGGCGCTGACGAAAAGAGATAGTCGATCGGTGCGCCTGAAAGGTTCACGATAAGGCTGGACTCTCGGACAGCCCCGCGCAAAATGGGTTTCGACGAAAGCCCGTCCACCGAGTAGCCGTTCGCGACAAGGGTCTCGATCGTCGGCTCCGCGATGCGCCCCAACGGGTACAAGCCCGCGCTCGCCGGCTCGATCACGTCGCCAGCGTCCCGTCTCGCAACAGCTTCCGCCATTGGGCTCCGGCACGCATTGCCGATGCACACAAACAGAACGCGCGACTTTGTCCTTGGGGGCATGAAAGTATTGTATCGCGTCAACTGCAATCGGCTAGTAGCGCCAGCCCTCATGCGCTGCTTTCATTGCTGGCCTAGCTCAAAAATCAAGAGTGACTGGGTTTCAGAAACAGTGGCGCGATGTGCGCGACGCATTGCTCAAGGAAGTGCTCGTCTTCAGTGCCGAAGGCATTCAACTGATCACTCTCCACATCGATCAACCCCACAACACCACTATCCAAAAGCACAGGAACGATGATCTCCGACCGTGTTGTTCCAAACGTGGTAAGCCACCTCGCGTCTTCTTGAACGTTTCCAACATTCAGGGATGCCCCGGCCGAGACGACTGCCCCGCAGAGCCCCCGGGAGCTCGGAAATCGCGGGAACGCAGGCGGCGTTGTGCCAGTGCAGGCAATCATGCCTATTTCTGTGGGAGTCACGTCGTAGAGCCCGACCCAACGATAGCGGCGCACAGCCGCGATCCACTCCGCAATTCCCTTCGCAGCACGTGCGCGTTCAGGATTGGTACGAAGAATCGTCCGCAAATCGGCGAGCAAGGCTCTTCCATCAAAGCTCTGCGCTTCTTTATGTGGCCTCTCAAAGTTCGCCTGTCTCCCGCTCACAATCGCCTCTCATCCCTCGAAACACGCCTGCCTCTCAAGGGATCTCTACCTAGGATGAGCGGCGGCCCTGAACCTTGTGCCCGCCCCCGCCGTTTGCCACCAGCTTCAGAAAATGTTCGTGGACCGTCGTATCGTTGGTGAGTTCCGGGTGGAATGTAGCCGCCAGGGTCTTACCTTTCTGAACCAAGGCCGGCTTGCCAGCGTGCTTTGCAAGAACTTCGACGCCCGGTGCGACCCTTTCAATGATCGGACCGCGGATGAACACCATTTCGAGCGGCTCTTTCTTGAGCGTCGACAAGCCAAAAAATACATCACTTGCAAGCTGACGGCCGTACCCGTTGCGCAGAACCGTCATGTCGAGAAGCTTCAGCGAGTCCTGCTGAGGGTTCTTCACTTGAGTCGCTAGCAAAATCGCGCCGGCGCAAGTGCCAAAGATTGCACCACCCTTCGCCGAAAATTTCCGGATAGCGGCGTGCAGCCCTTCTTCTTCGAGGAATTGCAACTGCGTCGTGCTTTCGCCGCCGGGAAGTACCAGGCCGTCGCATCCCTCGAGGTCCGCCACCGTGCGCACTTCCACCGTCTCGGCACCAAGTTCACGCAGCATCGCTGCGTGGGCCTCGAAATCACCTTGCACTGCCAGAATCCCGATCTTCATCTTACCTGCCTGTCTGACCCTCCGCTTTTTTAGCGCCGGCTTCAATCCCCCGCACTCGTGAGACGGGATCCGGCCCGTGTCCTCCGGGCAACATCTCGCTCGAGCCAGGTATCGCTATCTCTGGGCTTCACCAGCCTCGTGTCGCCAATAGGTCCTTTTCCTCAAGCTGCCGAACATCAATACCGGGCATCGCTTCGCCAAGCTCTTCGTGCGCTTCGAGAATCGCCTTTGCGTCTTCAAAGTGCGTCGTAGCCTTCACAATAGCCTTGGCGCGCGCCTCGGGATCGCTGCTCTTGAAAATGCCGGACCCGACAAAAACCGCTTCGGCGCCGAGTTTGCGTACCAGCGCCGCATCAGCTGGCGTGGCAATTCCGCCAGCCGAAAAATTCGGAACAGGCAGCTTCCCCCTGCGCGCCACTTCCCGGATCAAATCGAGCGGAGCGCCATGCTCCTTGGCTTTTCGCATCAGCTCATCGTCGCGCATTGTTGTCAGCGCTTTCATCTCGCTCATGATCGTGCGCATGTGTCGCACAGCCTCGACTACATTGCCCGAGCCCGCCTCACCTTTCGTGCGGATCATCGCGGCGCCTTCCGCGATCCGCCGAAGCGCCTCGCCCAGATTTCGCGCGCCGCAAACAAACGGCACGCGGAAGTCGTGCTTCCAGATATGGTTCTCCTCATCCGCCGGGGTCAGCACTTCGCTCTCATCGATGAAGTCCACCTCCAGCGCCTGCAGAACTTCCGCTTCGCTGAAGTGCCCGATCCGTACCTTGGCCATCACGGGGATGGTCACCGTCTTCATGATTTCGCGAATTACTTTGATGGCGGCCATCCGCGCCACGCCGCCTTCCTTGCGAATGTCCGATGGAACCCGTTCAAGGGCCATGACAGCGCAAGCGCCGGCCTTTTGGGCGATACGCGCCTGCTCGGCGTTCGTCACATCCATGATTACGCCGCCTTTCAGCATTTCCGCCAGGCCAACCTTCACGCGCCATTCATTAGCGCCCTTCGCCCCGTTGTGGTGGGCGTTCCCATTTGGTTTCTTTGTTGCCATAACACTTCTCCTCTCGAATATCGAAATTCAGGAAATCGGTTTCGCAGCGTTCGCCTCGCTAAAGTGAGCTTGCGTCACAACCACGAAGCGGCCCTTGCCGCGCGCGAGCAGATTCCCTTGCGGATCGCGGATCTCTGCCACCCGGAAGCGCTCGCGGCCCCTTTCTTCTTCCTGCCAGCCTTCCACGACAATCTCTTTGTCCACCGGAACAGGTTTGCGGTACTCAATGTTCATCTCCGCGGTGACAGCTTTCTCCTCGACTAGGCGTGAAAGCTTGCCCATGGCCTCGTCCAGCACCACCGCGATGATCCCGCCATGCGCGAAGCCGCCGCCACCCGCATAGTTCGGACCGAGAATAAATCTGCCGCGCGTGCGCCTATCGTCGAAATCCAGTTCGAAGGCCAGCTTCATTCCGGCATCATTGGCCGCGCCGCAACCAAAACAGCGGTTCGTTTCCTTCGGATCGAGCTTGAGAACCTGCCCCATTTCTGTGTTACACCAACGCCATGTGCGCGCGCTCGGCGCGCCGCGAACCACGCAGGCGCTTGCGCATCTCGACCCGCAGAAGCTCCGCTAGTGTTGCCACACCCCGCGCGATCTGCTTTTCATTTAGGTTGGCGAACCCCAAGCGCAGCGTATTCGGAAGCGGAGACTGCACATAGAAATAGCGGCCCGGAGCAAACAGCACCCCGCGCTCACGCGCGTGGATCATCAGTTCGCTGGCATCGAAACCGGGGGCAAGCTCCAGCCAGAGAGCCATTCCGCCTTCCGGCCGATTCCACCGCACCCCTTCGGGCATACTCTTGCGCAGCGCTTCGTCCAGCGCGTTCAGACGCTCGGCGTAGATCTTCCGCATGCGTACAAGATGCTTCTGGAAATAGCCGCGCTTCAGAAATTCCGCGAGCGTAGCCTGCGCCAATTGGTCGGTATGCAGGTCGGTCATCTGCTTCACCAGGCGCAGCCGCTCGATCGCCGCTGCCGGCGCGACAATCCAGCCCACGCGCAAACCAGGAAATGCCACTTTCGCAAAGCTGTCGATATGAATCACCAGATTCGACCGATCCAATTGCTTGAGGCACGGAACGCGTTCTTCGCCCGCGTGCAGCCGCGCGTAGATATGGTCTTCGACCACTGGAACCTGATATCGGCCGGCTAATTCGAGGACGCGGCGGCGTGAGGCGACCGGCATGGATGTGCCGGTCGGGTTATGGAAGTCTGGCGTGAGAATCAGAAGCTTCACGCGGTTAGACGCCAGCGTCGACTCAAGCGCCTCTAGATCGATCCCGAGCGCGCCGCCCGGTTCCGCGTAAGTTCGAACTGGAACTCCGAGGCACCGGGCATGGACGCCATTGAACACGGCTGACGCGCCAGGGTACGTCGGATTTTCCAGAACGACCGTGTCCCCCGTCCGCACAAAGGCCTTGGCGATCAAATCCAGTGCCTGCTGGCAGCCGTCCGTAATCAGAAGGGTCTCGTCCTTGGCCGGAATACCGTCACTCCGGAGCAGTTCGAGAACCGCTTCTTTCAGAGGTGCATATCCGTCCGAGGCCCCGAGGTTCAGGATTTCGCGGCCTTCCCGGCGTAACGCCGCCTGCGAACAAGCTTGCAGTTCTTCGAGTGGAAAAAACTCTTCCGCGGGGCGAGCCATGACGAACGACATAGCATTGGCGGGTGCCGACGCGGTCAACCGGGTGAGAATTTCCTCACTGCGTTCGTCCGCAAACAGAAGTTCCCAGCGAAGTCCATCGCCGTTGCCATTAAGCGTCGGCGGCGGGGGCGGAGTGATCTTCAAGCCATTACCGTTTCCCCGGATGAAGGTGCCGCGGCCGACGTGCCCCTGAATCAGGCCCTCGGACTCAAGCTCGGCATAGGCGTTGGCAACCGTAGTGCGATGAACGCCGAGTATCGCCGCGAGCTCTCGGCTCGCCGGAATGCGGTCGCCGGGCCGCAGGTCACCCGCATGAACCAGGGACCGCAGCTGGTCGCGAAGCTGGATGTACAGGGGAATGTGACTTTCGGGCTGAAGGTGTAATGGCAACATTGTCTCTCACCCTACCGTCATTTTAGCAGGAATTGGACTGCTGCAAGAGCCAATTTGTCTTTGGGCAACCCCGGTTCGCGTACCCTCTCATCTCTCCGATCCGTTAGGGGTTTTCGGTGAAGAACGGGTTGGTCACCGGGTGATAGCCTAGGCGGCCGTTCTTTTCGTCCTCGGCCAGGTCGCGAATGCAGATCCTCGTCAGGTCGGCTGCCGTGCATTGGTACATCTGCTTCAGCGGCAGGTCCTCTTCCTGCACATCATACGTTCCCGACTGCATGTCTTCGCTGTCATCAACCGACGCCGTCACAACCGGACTTCCCTGCTGCACCCGGAGGCGAAACTGCCTCGTCGAGGGTTCGTAATTCGAGACCAGAAAACAGTGCCCGACGCACGCGCGGTCCGGAACATGCAAATAGATCGTGCGATAGTTATTGGGCGCAAATATCGTCGCGACCGTTCGCGTGCCAAAAGGAAGCTGCCGCGTGACTCGTTCAGCACTAGCTTCCATGCGATTCAGAAGGCCGGTGTCCTGGTAAAGGAAAATAAAAAATACCACGGCTATCGGAACCGCCGTCGGCAGGTACCAGCGCCGCGCCGGAAGCGACGCCAGCCAACAAAGGCCCAAAATAGCGCTGACAAGCGTAAGGCGCGTTACGAGCGCGCCAATCCAGCCACCGGTCGGATCGGTATGCAGATTTTCGGGTAGCAGCGCCGTGGCGCAGAAGCAAATGACATAGAGTTCCATGATCAAGCACCGATCTTTCCAAAAGCTTCGGCGCCCTGGCGTCTGCAGCCAGGCAGCCGTCGTCGCCGCCAGGACAAAAGCGCCGATCGCAATCGAGAAATAGCGGTACCGATCACCAAACACGTGGAATTGGTCTGTGCCGTTCAACTGCCAGAAGGGACTCTGACGCCATTCGACTTCGTACCCAGGATGATGGCCAACAAACCAGCGTGCCCCAAGCAGAACCGCGAGCGCCACCGCCGGCAGAAGAAGTCGCATCGAACCCTGCAGCCGTAACCAAAGCCAACGATACGCACCTGCGCCCAGGAACCACAGGAATCCGAGAGGATGCGCCAGCAGAATAAACGGCGCCAAAATAGCCGCGGCGATCAAGCCATTTCTCCGCAGCGGCCACACGAGCGCCAGTCCCAGGCTGGCCAATCCGAGAGAGAGGTAATAATTCATGAACCCCATATGAAAGATATAGCTGTACGTCAGCATCGCGATGCAAGGCACGAGCGTCCACGGCGCTCGGCCGCTTGCCGCTCTCATCAGCGCGAAAACGCCCCAAAAAAAAATCAGCACGCACAACGACACAACCATTTTCTGTGCAACCACAAGCCCGAAGGCTATGGCGGAATAAAAAAGCAGCAGGTCAAACAGAATGTTGTCCCACTGCCACACGATATAAACACCTGGAGCTCTTCCCTCCTGGACCAACTGTGCAAGCCACGCGTTATAAACGTGGCTGCCAAGGTCGCCGGCTTCAATCCGTTGGTGCCAGAAACAGGGAAGGAGCAGCAAAACCGACACCGCAAGTACGAGGGCGCGATTCGACCAGCCATAAAGGGCATTTTCAGACGGCGTCCGAGAGCCTTCGGAACTGACAGCTGGGTCTTGTAACTTTGCCTTCGTCGCGGTGAGCATTTTCGAGTATTCTACCGCTCGTTCCCGAATTCCCGCTCCAGGGAATCGATTCCACTTGGCAAACTTCCGTGGACAGAATGGCGGGAACATCCATCCACCGGGTGCTCCGCATTGAACCACATACTCAACGCCTGTCCAACGGCCATTCGGAGGAGACAGCATGAAGATCGCGAGAGACATCTGCCGGGTTTTTGGCGTCATTGTATTCATCGCTAGCCCTACATTCTTAACCGCCCAAGAGACTGCGTCGCACTGTCCACCGGCTACGCGAGTTGATGACGCGAAGGACACCTACGAAGCGACCGTCGTGGCCGACCCTTATCGCTGGCTCGAGAACCAGCAGAGCAAGGAAACACGTGCCTGGATAGATGCGCAGGACAAATGCACGGAGGCCGCGCTTTCGAAACTGCCGGGACGCGCGGCAATCACCAAACGGCTCACGGAGCTTTACCGCATCGATTCCTACGGCATGCCCCGTGTGGAGAACGGGCGATATTTCTTCCCCAAGCGATTGGCCGGGCAAGACCTGAGCCTGCTTTGCATGCGGAAAAGTTTTAGCGCGCCGGACGAGGTTCTCGTTGACCCCCTTCCCTGGTCCGCGGATCACTCCACAAGCGCAAACATCCAGAACGTCAGCAAGGACGGGAGATATCTTTTTTACGGCCGCCGAGAAGGAGGCCAGGATGAGATCACGGTTCACGTCATGGATGCCGACGCGCGAAAGGACTTGCCTGATGTGCTGCCGCGCGCGGTGTACTTCTCCGTCGAGCCCACGAAAGATAACGCCGGCATCTATTACACGAAAACAACCGCGGAAGGCCCGCGCGCCTATTACCATGCGATCGGAACAGATCCGGCTAAAGATACGGCGCTGTTCGGCCAAAAGCTCGGAAAGGAAATGATTCTCCTATTGCAGCCTTCCGAAGACGACAGCTATTTGTGCTTCGTCGTCTTTTACGGATCGGGCTCGGAAAGAACCGATGTGTACGTCCAGAATCTCAAGGAGCATGGTCCGATCATCCCCGTCGTGAATGATCAGAATTCCCTGTTCTTTCCTTCCTGGGGCGGAGACGCGCTGTTCCTCCAAACCAATTGGAAGGCGCCCCTTTGGCATGTGTACGCTGTCGATCTGAAAAACCTTTCTCGCGAAAATTGGAAAGAAGTCGTGCCCGAGGCGGACATCAAGCTGGAGGATCTGACGCCAGCGGGCGGAAAGCTTGTTGCCACCTACCTTCGCAATGCGAACTCTGAGGTTAAGGTGTACGAGCCCGATGGCAAGAGTAGTTACGCCATCTCGCTGCCAACTCTTGGCACAGCGGAGGTCACGGGTCGCTGGACTTCTCCCCTTTTTCGCTACGAGTTCACGAGCTTTAATTACGCTCCGACGATCTTCGAATACAACCTGCCAACAAAACATTCGACCGTGTGGGCGAAGAGCAGCGCGCCTATACAACCGGAAAATTTCCAGGTTGATCAAGTGTGGTACGCATCGAAGGACGGAACTAAGGTACCCATGTTCCTGTTCTACCAGAAAGGCATGACGAAAAACGGCAAAAATCCCGTCTTCCTCACCGCCTATGGCGGATTTGACAGTAGTGAGACACCCTCGTTCGTGCAGCAGGCCCTGGTGTTCGCAGAAAACGGCGGGATTGTGGCGGTTCCCAATCTCCGGGGAGGGGGGGAGTTCGGCGAGAACTGGCACAAGGCCGGCATGCTCGAAAAGAAACAGAACGTCTTTGACGATTTCGAAGCGGCAGCAGACTACTTGGTGGGAGCCCAGTACACCCGGCCAGAAAAGCTCTCGATTGTCGGTGGTAGCAACGGCGGCCTGCTGGTCGGCGCGGCACTCACTCAGCGCCCTGAATTGTACCGGGCGGTGGTCTGCCTCTACCCGCTCGAAGACATGCTCCGTTTTCAGAAGTTTATGGACGGGCCCTATTGGGTAGCGGAGTACGGAAGCTCCGATAACCCGAAGCAGTTTCCTTATCTCTACGCCTATTCACCCTATCACCACGTCAAGGCAGGAGTGAAATATCCCGCGGTGTTGTTTATCACTGGTGACGGAGACACGCGCGTGGCGCCTTTGCACGCGCGCAAGATGGCGGCGAGTCTCCAAGCGGCGACATCATCTGACAGACCCATCCTGCTGCTCTACGACACGAAATCGGGCCATTCCGGTGGGCGACCTGTAAATAAGGAGATCGAGGAACGAACCGACGTTCTCAGCTTTTTGTTTTGGCAGTTGGGTGTGCAGTAGCACCGATTGCGGGCCAGGATCAGGTTGCAGCCCGAAGGCGTTCAGAAATGCCCCTCTTTACGACCAAGGAGCTCTCAACTCGAACTTGGCCTGATTTCGTAAGACTCTTCTCCCAACACAATGGCTGGGACTTTTGTTGGTGCATGCACTTTCATCGGCCTCGCGGCTTGGCAAAGTGCAAGCAACTGCCCACAAGGGCCGAACGAGGCGTAAGGAACCGAAAGGAAAAGAGAGCGCTGGTCGAAAAAGGATGCGCTCACGGGATCATCGTCTACGCAAACGGCGAACCGGTCGGATGGTGTCAGTATGGGCCAGGTGAGGAGCTTCCGCGAATCGATAGCAGCCGCAAGTATCTGGCGCTCGCCCCCAAACACGCGAAACGGAAACTCTGGAGAATCACCTGCTTCGCTGTTCTCAAAAAGTATCGTAAACGTGGCGTCGCAAGTGCCGGCCTAAGAGCCGCCTTGCAGGCCATCCGCGACAAAGGCGGAGGCCTCGTCGAGGCTTATCCCATTGACCGCTGGCTAACCCGGGCGTTTGGAAATGAGTCCACACACGGGACTGTCTCGATGTTCAGGAAAGCGGGATTCAAAACCGTGGCTCCGTTCGGTTCCACTAGGTTCAGTTCACACCTGTTGATGCGAAGAACCGTCTGACTCGCTCGAAAGGCGGTTTAGCGACTGGCCTGCGCCTCGCCTAGGCGCTTTAGCCGGTCACGCAATTTCCGCTGCAGTGGTTGCGGCGTGTTTGGATTGAAGGCCACCAGGTACCACAGCGGCTGGGTTTTGTCCTTGCTGAGATAGGTCAGCGTTGCGGCATCCGAATTCGGGTGACGCGCCACGTTCTCGCGGATCGCACCATAGGGGTGGTGGGCCAGTTTACTGAGCGTCTTAGCGTTGGCTCGCGGATGCTCGCTAATCAGCCGCAGAAGGTAGAAGTCCTCCTTCGGT
>Ga0306921_10005561_pt1 | contig 13088 bp, 10 predicted proteins | sample sta12Cox44000080_FD_203760 | JGI IMG/M metagenome (GOLD analysis project Ga0306921, IMG submission 203760) | Lab enrichment of tropical soil microbial communities from Luquillo Experimental Forest, Puerto Rico - statoxic.12C.oxic.44.000.080 (v2)... | ecosystem: Environmental > Terrestrial >... | reverse complement strand
ACCGGCACGATCCGCTTCGAAGGCGAGTCGCTCGAGCGGAAAGCCACCGAGCAAGTCGTGCAGCTCGGTATCGCCCACGCGCCCGAGGGGCGAGGCACCTTCGTCCATCTCACCGTCGAGGAAAACCTGCGACTGGGCGCCTGGGGGCGCCGCGAGCGCGGCGGCCTCAAGGACGACTTCGATCGGGTGTTCGGCTACTTCCCGGTCCTGCGCGAACGGCGGCGGCAGGCCGCCGGCACGCTCTCGGGCGGCGAGCAGCAGATGCTCGCGGTGGCGCGCGCGCTCATGCTGCGGCCGCGTCTCTTGCTGCTCGACGAACCATCGCTGGGGCTGGCTCCGCTGGTCGTGCGCGAGATCTTCCGGATCCTCCGGACGATCAACCAGACCGGGGTCAGTATCCTCCTCGTCGAGCAGAACGCCGCGCTCGCGCTGGACCTCGCCGACCACGTCTTCCTCCTCGAAACCGGACGCGTCGTCATGGAAGGGCCGTCGGACGTCCTGCGAAAGGACGACACGATCCGGCGGGCGTATCTCGGGTACTGAATGGACATCTTCATCCAGCAGGTCGTCTCGGGCCTCGCCACCGGCGGCATCTACGCGAGCCTGGCGCTCGCCCTGGTCATGATCTACCAGGCCACCGACGTCGTGAACTTCGCGCAGGGCGAGATGGCGATGTTCGCGACCTACATCTGCTGGTCGCTGATCAACGCGGGACTGCCGTACTGGCTGGCGTTCCTGTCCACCCTGGCGATCGCGTTCGTGGGCGGCGTCGTGATCGAGCGGGTAGTGATCCGCCCGGTCGAGAACGCGCCGATCCTGTCGATCGTGATGGTCACGCTCGGCCTTCTGGTCATCTGCAACAGCGTCGCGGGCTGGATCTGGACCTACGTGCAGAAGCCGTTTCCGAGCCCATTCCCGGAGAATCCGTTCAAGTTCGGCAACATCGTCTTCGGCGCCCACGACCTCGGAGAGATCCAGGTCACCTTGCTCGTGCTCCTGTGCATCTATCTCTTCTTCCGCTTCACCCCGCTCGGTCTGGCCATGCGCGCTGCCGCACACAACCCGGTCTCGAGCCGGCTCGTGGGCATTCGCGTGGGCTGGATGCTGGCGCTCGGCTGGGGGCTGGCCGCCGTGTTCGGCGCGGTTGCGGGGATGATGGTGGCGCCGGTCCTGACCCTCGAGCCCAACCTGATGGGCGGTGTGCAGATCTACGCGTTCGCGGCGGCCACGCTCGGCGGCTTCACGAGCCCGGGCGGGGCGGTGCTGGGCGGGTTCATCGTCGGCGTCGTCGAGAATCTCGTGGGCACCTACGTGAGCTTCATCGGCACCGAGCTCAAGTTCACCGTCGCGCTGGCGATGATCATCGTGGTGCTGCTGGTCAAGCCGACGGGGCTCTTCGGCACCACCGTGGTGAAGCGAGTGTGAACACGCCGCGTCTGCCGCGGGTCGCCGGCCTGCTTGGACTCTTGCTGGTCGCCGGCGCGCTGCCGTTCGTGCTGAGCAACTTCCGGCTCTTTCAGTTCTCGCAGGTCTATATCTACGCGATCGCGATCCTCGGCCTGAACATGCTGACCGGCTACAACGGTCAGTTCTCGCTGGGCCACGGCGCGTTCTACGCGATCGGCGCCTACGTCTCCGCGATCATGATGGACCGCTGGAACATCGCCTATGGTTGGACGCTTCCGGTGGCGGGCGTGCTCTGTCTGATCGTCGGATTCTTGTTCGGGCTGCCCGCGCTCCGGCTCGAGGGGCTCTATCTGGCGCTGGCCACCTTCTCGCTGGCGCTGGCGGTGCCGCAGATCCTCAAGTACTTCGAGCACTGGACGGGCGGCTCACAGGGCATCGTGCTGAGCAAGCCCAACGCGCCGTTCGGGCTCAAGCTGAACCCCGACCAGTGGCTCTACTTCGTGACCCTGGGCGTGCTGGTGCTCCTGTTCTGGCTCGGGGCGAATCTCCTCAAGGGCAGGATCGGGCGCGCGATCGTGGCAATTCGCGACAACCACATCGCCGCCGAGGCGATGGGTATCAATACCGCGCTCTACAAATCGCTGGTGTTCGGGGTGAGCGCGGCCTACACCGGGGTCGCGGGGGCGCTGTCGGCGTCGGTGATCGCCTACGTCGCGCCCGACTCCTTCAACGTCTTCTTGTCGGTGACGTTGCTGATCGGCAGCGTCATCGGCGGACTGGCGTCGATCTCCGGCGCGGTGTTCGGCGCGCTCTTCATCCAGTTCGTCCCGAACTGGGCCCAGGACATCTCCAAGGCGGCGCCCTGGGCGATCTTCGGCGTGTTTTTGATCGGCTTCATGTACCTCATGCCGTTTGGCATCGCCGGGGGGATCCGGCTACTCTGGACCCGAGCCACGCGATCTCGAGTTGAACCAGAGGGGCGGAGCGCCGTCCCCACGCAGGCCCATACCACGACGTGAATGGAGGAGTGCTCATGAGAGGTACCCGACAACTGCTCGCGCTTGTGCTCGCGCTGGGCGTGGCCGGCCTGGCTGCGGTCCCGGCCGGCGCTCAGACGGTGGTGGGCGTCACCGCCACCGAGATCAAGATCGGCAACACCAACCCCTACAGCGGGCCGGCCTCGGCCTACGGCACGATCGGCAAGGTGATCGGCGCCTACTTCAAGAAGGTCAACGACGAGGGCGGCGTCAACGGGCGAAAGATCAACTACATCACCTACGACGACGGCTACTCGCCGCCCAAGACCGTCGAGATGGTGCGCAAGCTGGTCGAGCAGGACCAGGTGGCCGCGCTCTTCCAGACGCTCGGCACACCGCCCAACAGCGCGATCCACAAATACATGAACCAGCAGAAGGTACCGCACCTCTTCGTCGCCACCGGCGCCACCAAGTGGAACGACCCGCAGAACTTCCCGTGGACGATGGGCTTCCAGCCCAACTACCAGACGGAAGGGCGCGTCTACGCGGCGCACGTGCTCAAGAATCACCCCGGCGCGAAGATCGGGATCCTCTACCAGAACGACGACTACGGCAAGGACTACTTGAAGGGCTTCGAGGACGGGCTCGGCGAGGCCAACAAGAAGATGATCGTGCTCAAGCAGAGCTACGAGGTCACCGATCCCACGATCGACTCGCAGATCGTGAATCTGAAGAACAGCGGCGCCAACGTGTTCTTCAACATCACGATCCCGAAGTTCGCCGTGCAAGCGATCAAGAAGGTGCACGACATCGGCTGGAAGCCCACGCACTACCTGAACAACGTCTCGAGCTCGCTGGCCACGGTGCTGAAGCCGGCCGGGCTCGAGGCGTCGAAGGATCTGATCACCGCGCTCTACATGAAGGAAGTCACCGACCCGCAGTGGCGCAACGACAAGGGCTTCACCGACTGGGTGGCCTTCATGAAGAAGTACTATCCGGAGGGCGCGCTCGACGATCAGTCCAACGCGTACGGCTACAACGTCGCCATCCTGATGACCCAGGTGCTCAAGCAGTGCGGCAACGATCTGTCGCGCGAGAACATCATGCGCCAGGCGGCCAACGTCAAGAACCTGGAGCTGCCGCTGCTCTTGCCCGGGATCAAGGTCAACACGAGCCCGACCGACTTCGCGCCGATCGAGCAGGAGCAGCTGGCGAAGTTCAACGGTGAGAAGTGGGACCTGTTCGGAGAGCTGTTCGACGCCTTCCGGAAGAACTAGCGATCGCACCGGGCGGGGCGGCCGCGAGCGGCCGTCTCGCCCGCGTCACTCCGCCGCGTGCTTCTTGTCCAGGGCGTTGCCCGCGCCTCGGCGCCAGTACCAGATCTGGAGCTCTCGCCTGAGCCGGCCGAACATCGGCGTGCGAGCCTGGGAGGCCCCGGGCATCCGCACGCTCCGCCCGATGCTGGGCGCCGCGACGGGCGGTGGGGGCTCATCGCGCGGTGCGCGGTCCGCGCTCGGCGCGCGTGAGCCTATGGTCAGGAGCGACGGCCACCTCGGTTTCAAGCTCCACGAGCGGGAGGACTCCGCAGGCTCCGCACCGTCGACTTCGTCGACCACCGAGGCGCCCGTGCGCGACGCTGCAATGGGAGCCGCCACGGCCAGCCCCGCGGCCCGGACCTCGGCGGGCTCGCCACCGGCCCGCTGCGGCGCCGGCACGGCCGGCGAGCGTCGGAAGAAATGCGCGGAGTCGCCGGTGCGGGCCGCCGCGACGCCGATCTCTGCGAGGTAGGCGCGGATCGGCTCGGAGTTCCCGTGACGATAGGCGCCGATGAGCGAGAGCGCGACCGCCGGATGGACGGTCGCGCCCGGCTGGTGCGCGGTCCGACGACCGAGCACCTTCAAGTGTCCGGTCACGCGGTGGCGCAGCGTGACCTGAAAGCTCTGCGGACCCGAACCCCAGTGCGTGGCGTCGGCGCGATCGACCGGCGAGCAATCACCGACGATCGCCCACGCCGGCGCGAACTCGCCGAGCGCCAGGGTCAGGGCTCTCTGGAAGTCCGCCTGAGCCAGCATGCGTCACCGAGGCCGAGCTAGCCCTTGAGGCCGAGCTCGTTGCGCACCGACCTCACGCCCGGCACTCCGCGTATGACGTCCGACGCGTGCGACCTGGCCCTCGGGTCCGCGACCTTGCCGCGGATGGTCACGACGCTGTTGTCCGACCGCACATTAATGCTGGCGTCCTTGAGCTGGGTGTCGTTCATGAGCCGCTCGCGGATAGCCGTCTCGATCCCGTCGTCTTTCGCGTCCACCGCCTTGCGCTGGTCGTCGGGCACGATCTGCAGCGCGTTGCTCACGGCCGCGACGCCGGAGAGGTTGCGGCCGATCTCTTCCGCGGCCGTGCGCTCCTCGGCGCTCGAGACCTTGCCACGCAGCATGAGGACCGCGTTCTGCGTCTCGACCGAGATGTGGCGGGCCTTGGTGCGGCCGTCCGTGGTGAGCGAGAGCTTGGCCTTCGTCGTGATCCAGGAGTCCTTCATCACCTGGCCGGCACCGCCGCTGGGCTTGCCTTCGTCCGCCTTCGCGGTCTTCTTGACCTCGGGGCTCGGCGATTGCGCCAGCAGAACCGTCGGCGGCAGCATCAGGGCGATCGTGGCCAGGATCAGAAGTGCGCGTCTCATGGCGTTGGCTCCTCCGTTCGGGCCCTTTTATGGATAGCCTGGGGGAAGGCTGAGCACGGTCGATGCCAGGAGCCGGCGACGGGCAGGAACGCCGCAAAATCGCCTTGCTAGCCGTGCGGCCCGCTGGCCAGAGTGGCAATACCGTGCGAAGCGGGCAATCGAGCTAGCGGGCGGACACGCGGCTTCGGATGTACGGGTTACCCTCGTGACGCGCCTGAAAATCGGTCCAGGCCTCGATGCCGCGCCGCGACAGCTCGCGCAGGAACTCCCAGCTCGTGGCCTTGAGAACCTGGTCGGGCAGGAAGGTGTACCAGGCCACGTTGAGCCCGAGGGCGAAGTGCTCCGGCAGGGTCAGGGGTCGCGGTAATTTGCCCTGCATGACCGAGAGCGTGCCTGCCACCGCCGCGCGCGCCTGCTTGATCTCGTCGACCGAATGCGGCGACTCGAACTGGACCCAGTCGACGCCGCCGGCGGTCAGGTAGACGCCCAGCCGCTCGAGTAGCTCGTTCATCCCGCCGTTCACGGCGTCGCGGGCATAGCACTGCGCCATCACGACGAAGTCGGGATCGAGCTCGTCTCGGGCGCGAACGGCCGCCTGATACCGCTCGACCGCCACCTCGCGGGGGACCACCTCGATACCCGCGGACTGCGTCGCGCGCTTGCCCTCGATGGGCTGGTCGTCGATGCGAAGACCGGCCAGGCCGGCCCGGATGCACTCGTGCACGAGCCGGCGCACCGCGGGCGGACCGCCGTGGCCGGTGTCACCGTCGACGATCAGCGGAAAGGAGACTGCTCGCGCGATGTAGCCCGCGAACTGCAAGCATTCGGTCGAGGAGAGCAAACCGGAGTCGGGCAGCGCGGTGTAGTTCCCGCCGGTGATGCCGGTGCCGATGAATGCGGCCTCGCAGCCGGCCGCCTCCATGATGGTCGCGTGAAACGCGTTCGGAACTCCCAGGATCGCCAGGACCCGATCGTCGCGAGCCAGCAGCGCCCGCAGTCGGGCCGAGACGCGCGGCTGCACCGTGTCAGGCACGAGTCGCGGCGGCTCCGGCGACCGCTGGAGCGCGGTTGAAGCGACGGTAGAAACGCACGGCGTTGTCCCAGAAGAGCTTGCGCTTCACTGGCTCCGCGAGATCCCACGCCGTGACGGTCTCGACCGACTTCGGAAACCAGCTCTCACCGTGCGGATAGTCCGAGGCGTACATCAGGATGTCCTCGCCGAGGAGCTGGATGACGGCCTTCGTCAGCTCGACGCCCTCGGACATCTCGATCGTCTGAAAGAAGCGACCCGACGTGATGTACTCGCTCGGCTTGCGCGGCAGCGGCGGCAGGGCCCGCGCGACGGACCCGGCGTGCTCGTCGAGGCGCTTGGCCCAGAACGGCAGCCAGCCGTGGCCGGCCTCGAGCACGCCCAGCCGGAGATTCGGATAGCGCTCGAGCACGCCCGCGCCGATGAGGGCGGCCATGTTGCGCATGCCGCACCAGGGATGCGCCGCCGACCGCTGCAGCCACAGGTTGTCCCAGGTATCGAGCCCGCCGGGCGCGTAGGGCGGCATGACGGTGAACGTGTGGAGCACGACGGACAGGTCGTGGTCCTGCGCCACCGCCCAGTACGGCTCGAGATCAGGATGGTCGAGCGGCATGCCGTAGGGCGCGTAGCAGAAAAGGGCGAGCGCCCACGGCTCGGCGGCGCACCGCTCGACTTCCAGCAGGCTGCCGCGCACGTCGCGGCCCGACACGAGGATCACGCCGCTGAGGCGGTCGGGATATGCCCCGCAGTAGTCCGCCATCCAGCGATGGTAGGCGCGGTACAGCGCGAGCTCCTGCCGGGTGTCCTCGACGGTCGTCCACGTGCCGAACCATCCGGAGGGCAGCAGCAAGTTGACGTCGACGCCCTCGCAGTCCATGTCGGCGATCCGCGCGGCGGGATCGTGGTCGACCCGCGGGTCGGGATCCCGGCCCTTGTGCGCGCCGCTGTAGGCCCCCATGTATGCGCGAGGATCGGCGGGCCGCGCCGCCGGCTCGCCGAGCCGGCGCTCGTACTTGCGCTCGCCGGCGTGATACGAGACCTGGCCGGTACGCGCGTTCACGCGGCGGAGGTCGCGCAGCGGCTCGAGCGCCGCACGCTCGGGCGCGGCCAGATAGCGCTCGAGGACGTCCATCGTCGGCCCGACGTGGGTGTCGGCGTCGAAGATCCTGAACCCGTTTCGCGCCACGGTGGTCCTCCTCTCGGTCGCGGTGGGACACGACGCGCCACTCGATGCGGCGAGAATCCGTCGAACGCGACGCTCCGTCAAGTGGCGGCATCTCGAGACGGCAACCGGCGGCATTCTTGACGCCCCCGGCCGGTGACGCCGTCGACGAGATCCTCTCGGCGCTCCACGAGCGGCTCGTCGTCTGTTCGTAGTCCCGCGACCGCCGCCGCATCGCTCGCCTTGACGGCACGCCCGCGGCTGGCGCAGGATGGACCGTCCGATCGATGATCACCGACACCGTTTCGGCAGCGACCACGCCGTTGGCGATCGCGCGCGCCCTTGCGCCGCGCATCCGCGAACGGGCAACCGAGATCGAGGCCGCGCGACAGCTGCCGGCCGACCTGATCGTACAGATTGCCAACGCCCGGCTCTTCAGAGTCGCCTTGCCGGAGGCCGAAGGCGGGCTGGGCGCCGACGTCCTCACGACCTTGCAGGTCATCGAGGAGGTGGCGCGGGCCGACGGCTCGACGGGCTGGTGCCTGGCGATGGGCATCAACACGTTGCGCCAGAGCGCGCAGTTCGCGCCCGAGGTGCGCCGCACCATCTTCTTCAGCGATCCGGTGGGGATCTCGGCCGGCTCCGCGAACCCGCGCGGGCGGGCCGTCGCGGCGCCCGGCGGCTACAAGGTCACCGGCCACTGGTTCTTCGCCAGCGGCTGCATGCACTCCTCGGCGCTCCACGGCGCGTGCAAGGTGTTCGACGGTGACGGGCCTCGCCTGCGGCCCAACGGCGACCACGAGGTGCGCATCGCGTACTTCTATCCGAAGTCGCTCGCCCGCATCGTCGACACCTGGGACGTGAGCGGGCTGCGCGGCACGGGGAGCCACGACATCGTGGTCGAGGACCTCTTCGTGCCGGAGGAGCGGACGTTCTCGGCGCTCGACCTGCGCGCGCGCGTGACAGGTCCGATGAATCGCATGCACGGCTTCGATCTGGCCGGGTGCGGCTTCTGCTGCGTGGGCCTGGGCGTTGCCCGCGCTACCATCGACGCGTTCGTCGAGCTGGCGCAGGTCAAGGTCCCGCGCTCGTCGTCCGAGCTCCTGCGCGACCGCGCGCTGGTGCAGGCCAAGGTCGGCGAGGCCGAGGCGATCTTGCGATCGGGGCGCGCGCTTCTCTTCGACGTGGTCGGCGAGATGTGGCAGACCGCGGTCGCCGCGCGGCCGATCACCGAGCGCCAGCGCGCTGATCTCAGGCTAGCCATGACCCACGCGGCGCAGAGCGCGGCGACGGCGACCCACATGATCTGCGCTGCCGCCGGCACCACCTCGATCTTCACCTCGAGCCCGCTCGAGCGGTACGCGCGCGACGCCGAGGTGGTGACGCGCCACAATCAGCTGCAGTTCGTGAACTACGAGGCGGTCGGTCGCACCGTGCTCGGGCTCGAATCGAACAGCCCGCTCTTCTGAGACCCGCGTGATACCCTGCGCGCGCAGGGAGGGCACTATGAGTACTCGCCGCGAGTTCGTCGAGGGAGCCGCCTGCATCGCTTTTGTCGCCTGCAGCATGACGGGGATCGCGTCCGCGCAGGCGCAGGGCCGGCGCCGTGAGGTCGTCGTGAACGGCCGCCGCGTCAAGACCATCGACGTGCACGCGCACTGCGCGGTGCCGGAAGCGATGGCCCTGATGGGCCGCAAGGTCGAGCCGCAGACCCTGCTCATGTCGAATGCGGCCGACCGGATTCGCGCGATGGACGAGCAGGGCATCGACATGGAAGCCCTGAGCATCAATCCCTACTGGTACCGGGCCGAGCGTGACGTCGCGCGCGAGCTGATCCGGCTCCAGAACGAGAAGCTCGCCGAGGCCTGCGCGGCGAATCCGGAGCGCTTCGTGGCGTTCGCGTCGGTCGCGCTCCAGTACCCGGACCTCGCCGCCGAGCAGCTGGAAGAGGGCGTCAAGAAGTACGGGCTGCGCGGCGCCGGCGTGGGCGGCAGCGTCGCCGGCGAGGATCTGGCCGATCCGAAGTTCCATCCCTTCTGGGCCAAGGCCGAGCAGCTCGGCGTGCTCGTGTTCATGCATCCGCAGGGCGACGGGGCCGCGGCCGATCTCAAGGGGCGCCTGAAGGGCAGCGGCGGGCTCGAGAACACCATCGGCAATCCGCTCGAGACGACGATCGCGCTCTCGCACTTGATCTTCGAGGGCACGCTCGATCGCTTTCCCGGGCTCAAGATCTGCGCGGCCCACGGCGGCGGCTATCTGCCGTCTTACGCCGCGCGCTCCGACGCGATCTGCGTGACGTTCCCGGACCGGTGCACCAAGCCGCTCAAGAAGAAGCCGACGGAGTATCTCCGCCAGCTCTACTTCGACTCGCTCGTCTTCACGCCCGAGGCGCTGCGCCATCTGGTCGCGGAGGCCGGACCGGGGCAGATCGTGATGGGCACCGACTATCCGTTCCCGTGGACGCGGACGTCGGTCGACCACATCCTCGGCACGCCGGGTCTGAGCGACGACGAGCGCGTGGCGATGCTCGGCGCAACGGCGGCGAAGCTGCTCGGGATCAAGGCGTAGCGCGGGGAGACGTCAGTTCCGGATCGCCTGCGCCTTGCGGAACCCCGACGTAGGTGGCCCACTCCGGGAACTCCTGCAGGCCGTAGTCCCACTGAAGCTTGAAGAGCCGGCGCAACCGCCGGTCGTCGGGCGTCTGCCCCGCGTCCTTGACGAGGGCTTCGATGCCGGCGGCGAGATCATCCGACGGCGTGGCCCAGGCCGTGAGCGGAGCCGACAGCAGCGCGACCAGGATCAGGGCGCCGAGGTGCGTGGCGCGCCTCGCTTACGCGCGCTCCTTGATCGACACGCGCCAGTGGATGCGGTCTTCCTCGGCCGGATAGTCGCCCGCCGCCTTGTGGTACGAGCAGCGGTTGTCCCAGATCACGATGTCGCCCTTGCGCCACTGGTGCCGGTACTGGCCCTCGGGTTGGATCATGTAGCCGGTGAGCTCGTCGATCACCGCGTCGCTCTCCGCCGCCTCGAGCCCCTCGATCCGGAGAATCTTGCCCGGATCGAAGTAGAGCGCCCTGCGTCCGGTCTCGGGATGCGTGCGCACGATCGGATGGAAGACTGGTTTCCAGTCACGGTCCTCTTCGTTCAGCAGCGCGGTCGCCTTGCGGCGCCCGCCGTAGGTGAAGGCGCCGACCCGCCCCGCGAGGCGCTCCTTGAGCCGCGGGGGCAGCGCGTCGTAGGCGGCGTACATGCTCGCGAACAGGGTGTCGCCGCCCCGGCTCGGCACGGCGAGCGCGTAGAGCTGCGTCGCCTTGAACGGCTCCTGGTCATAGGCGCCGTCGGTGTGCCAGCCTTCGGCGCCGCGGCGATAGATCGCCATGTCGAGCGCCCCGTCCGCCCCGAACTTGTTGGCGCCGAGCATGGTGATTTCCGGATAGTCCGGATGGCGCGTCATCTTCGACGGGTGGGGCGTCACGAAGCCGAAGCGCCGGCTGTAGGTCAGGAACTCCTCGATCTCCAGATCCTGCCCGGGCACCACGACCACGTTGTGGCCGAGCCACGCGCGATAGATCTCGGCAAAGCTCGCGTCGTCGAGTTTGCGGACGTCGACTCCATGGATTTCCGCGCCGATCTGCGGCCCCAGGCGCTCTACGTGGACCATCGTCCGTCCTCCCGCTGAGAGGCTATCACAGCCCGCCGGCGCAGGGCGCTCACAGCGTCCCCCGGCGCATTTCTGACGCTCCCGTGACGCGCGACCGAGTATTACGCTGGCGTGTCACGCTGCGAAAGGTCGGCAGGCGGCGCCCCTTCGCCATTAGAATCGTGCCACCTATGGCGGTGGTGGTGGTGCCTGAGCTTCTGGGCGAGAGCGCGGCGATGGTGGCGCTCCGCGAGAAGATCGCGCGCCTGCTCAAGAGTCCGGCCGACGGGCGACGGTACCCGCCCGTCCTCATCGTGGGCGAGACCGGGACCGGTAAGTCCGTCCTCGCCAGAGCGTTGCACCGGGCCAGCGTGAGACGGGACGGCGCGTTCATCTCGGTCAACAGTACGGCCTTCCCCGACACGCTGGCCGACGCGGAGATGTTCGGCCGCGATCGTGGGGCCTACACGGACGCCCGCGACGCGCGACCGGGATTCTTCCAGCTGGCCAACAAGGGCACGCTCTTCCTGGACGAGATCGCGCTCATGTCGGCGACGGTGCAGCCCAAGCTCTTGACCGCGATCGACGACAAGACTGTTCGGCGGGTTGGCGCCAACCGCAGCGAAGTGGTCGACGTCTGGGTGATCACGGCGTCGAACGAAAATCTCGACGCGGCCCGGCGCGAGAGGCGCTTGCGCGAGGACCTCTATCATCGTCTCGCCGGGGTAACCCTCAGTCTGCCGCCGCTGCACGAGCGGGGGAACGACATCCTGCTGCTGGCCCAGCACTTTCTCGCGCGGTCGTGCCGCGAGCATCGCTTCCCGCTCAAGAGCTTAGGCGCGGAGGCGCGCGAAGCGCTCCTGGCTTACCGATGGCCTGGGAATGTTCGTGAGCTCGAGGCAGTCATCGAGCGGGCCGCGTGTTTCTCCGACGCGGACGTGATCACCGTGGATGCACTCGATCTGCCGGCCGCTCGACCGAGCGAGGTCGCCATCGAGGCACTGCCGCCGAGACGGAAGCCGAGCGAGCTGGACTCCGAGCAGATCATCGCGGTATTTCGGGAAGAGAAGGGAAACATGTTGCGGGCGGCGACGCGACTCGGGATGCCGCGCAACACCCTGCGCTACCGGCTCAAGCAGCTCAACGTGCTGCGCGATGACGCGCGCGTCGTCGCGGTCGAGCGGCCCACGTCGCCGGGAGCCTCACGACAGCTTCGACGCCTCGCCCTGCTGCGTGTCGAGCTGAGTGCGCCGCCGACCGATCATCCCTCGCCGATCGACGAATGGCTCGGACTCGTGGCCGAAAAGGTCGAGTCGTTCGGCGGCCGCGAGATGGAGCGACGCGCGACGGGCCTGACTGCGGCCTTCGGCCTCGAGCCGGTCGAAGATGCGCCCGGACGCGCGGCGCACACCGCGACCGCGCTGCTGCGAGCGGCCGAGCGCGCACGAGCCGACGGCGAGGCCATCCACCTGGCGCTGGCCGTGGACGTCCGCCGGGGTCTCGTCGAGACCGGTCGTGACGGAGCCGCGCTCGACGAGGCCACCCAGCGCGAGGCCTGGGAGCGTCTCGAGGCTCTGGGCCGGGTGGGCGAGGCCGACGCCGCGGTCGCCAGCGACGCGGCAGCGGCATTCCTCGAGCGCCGCTTCGAGCTGGCGCCGCTCGATCGTCCGGCCGGCGCGTTGCGCCGCGTCTATCGGATCGTTGGCCACGTCCGGCCGGGTCTCGGCTTCGGCAGGCGTGTCGCAACGTTCGTGGGCCGCGACCACGATCTGGCGCTGCTCCGGGCCCACCTGACGGCGGTCGTGAACGGCCAGGGACGCGCCGTCGGGATCGTCGGTTACGCGGGCATCGGCAAGTCGCGGCTCGTCGCGGAATTCAGGAAGGGTCTCTCCAGCGAGGATGTGATCTGGCTCGAGGGCGCGTGCTTCTCGTACGCGCACACCATTCCGTACGTCCCGGTCCTCGCGATCGTGAGAGCGAGCTGTGGCATCGGCGAGGCCGACACCACCGCGGTCGTCACGGAGCGTCTACGCCGCCGCCTGGAGGAGCTGGATCTGAACGTGGAAGAGTCGCTCCCGTTCCTGCTCCAGCTCTTCGGCGTTCGGGAAGGAACCGAGCGGCTGGCCCAGCTGACGTCCGAGAAGATCCGCCGGAGGACCCTGGACGTGTTCTACGAGATGATCCTCGCCGCGAGC
>Ga0306921_10005560_pt1 | contig 13088 bp, 10 predicted proteins | sample sta12Cox44000080_FD_203760 | JGI IMG/M metagenome (GOLD analysis project Ga0306921, IMG submission 203760) | Lab enrichment of tropical soil microbial communities from Luquillo Experimental Forest, Puerto Rico - statoxic.12C.oxic.44.000.080 (v2)... | ecosystem: Environmental > Terrestrial >... | reverse complement strand
TCAGCGCCCCACAAGGGAATCCGCGCATGGTGCGCTGCGGAAGTACCAAGTGCGATAAGCACGCCGTTGCCCTTAGCAACGTACTGGGCAAGCCTGTGCTCGAAAATCGCGGGCAGCGTTACTGCGTCCGATAACACCACAAAAGCGTATTTCGATGGGTCGAGATCCGTTGCCTGCTCGGCGACCACGGATTGCACCACAAACGAACCTTGGGTTGCCGCGGACAGCGCAGATGCAAAGTAAAGCGCCGAGCGCGCATCGCCTGCGGCGTGGACGAACAGGACCCTTTCGGGGTCGGAACGCCGCACGGCAAACACACTTGCATCATCGGCGGGAAAGGAGTCTGCGCCCTCGATCCGCACCTCACAGCGACTAAAACCATATCCCACGTCGAGCGGCGCAAACTCAACTGTCGCGCGACCACTCGCGGGCACGTGCACCTTGCGTGTAGCGATCGTTTTGCCGTTCACCACAAGCGACACCGTTTTTGTCGCGGCAGGAGTGCCGAAACCTGCGACCACTGCCTGAACGCGAGAACGCTTCGGATCTTTTGGGTCAAACAAGGCTGCCGGCGCGTCCACGCTTTCGACTGTCCAGTTGGGAGGTGTAGCGTCAGTCCCAGGCGGGTGCAAGACTAACTCCACGTTATTCGGCAGGACCGCATCGGCAAAGTTCGCCGGCATCGCCGTTCGCTGCATATCGCTGAAGAGGTGAAGCCCGATTGGGCTGTGTACGCTTTCGGCCAGCGTGCGGATTGCGTGCCCCAACTCGCCGAAGTTGGCGTGGCCGTCGCCCGGTTGGACGGCCTCCAACGCGGCGCGCAGTTGAGCGTCGTCGTTGATGGCTGGCGTCCGCACGTCGAGTTGCCCACCGAGGCTCATGACCTGCGTCTTCTGCGCACGTGGTTTTGCGGCCAGCATGGCGAGCGCCTTCCGCTTGGCGTCAGCAAAGCGCGTTCCGGCGCGCATGCTGAAAGAGTTATCCAGCACAATCAAGAGCAGACGGCTGTTTGCGTCTGCCGTGGCACGCCGCAGAAACGGATTGGCGAACGCGAGCACCACGAGCAGTAACAAGGCACATCGCATTGCGAACAGCACTAAATACCTGAGCCTTCGATGGCGAGTCGAACTCTGCGTACCTCGCTCGAAGAACATCAGCGAGCTCACCGGCCGTGGCGTGGCTTTGTGACGCCGCAAGAGATGTACGAACACCGGCACTCCCAGCGCCGCCAGCCCAGCCAGAAACCATGGTGCAAGAAAGCCCATTTAGTTACCCGCCTGCCTTAGTGAAAGATACTCACGCAGCGCCCTGTCGAGCGGTTGACTGGTGAGAAGCAACTGATAATCCATGCCCGCCGCCTGTGCTCGCGAGCGAAGCTGTTCGATATGCGCATCTATCTTCGTGCGATATGTGGTTCTCGTATATTCGGGGATCACCTCGATCCTCCGATCCGTTTCGAGATCCACAAGGAGCGCCGATCCCCGTAGGACTGGACGGATCTCCTGCGGATCGAGAATGTGAAACAACACTACTTCGTTGCCGTGGAATCGTAACGGCGCACTCGCCCGCACAATCGTTTCGGGCTCTTCATAGAAATCCGAGATCACGATCACGATTCCGCGCCGGTGCAGGAAATTCTGAAAATGCTTGAGCGGCTTGGCAAAATCCGTCAGCGACTGCGGTTCGGCCCGTTCGAGCGCGGCGAAAAGCCGAGCAAGCTGGCCTGGGCGTGTGGATGGCCTGATATACTCCCTTACCTCGTTGTCGAAGACGATCAGTCCGGCAGCATCGCGCTGATTGTGGATCGCGAGATAAAAAAGCGACGCCGCGACGTAGCGCGCATAGTCCATCTTTTTCGGGGGACCGGAGGTGTACTGCATCGAGTTACTCGCGTCCAGCAGCACCGTGAGCTGGCTGTTCGTCTCGCCCCGATAGCGCTTCAGGTAGCATCGTTCGGTGCGTGCGAACAGGTTCCAGTCCACATGTCTCAGATCATCTCCAGGCACATAGGCCCGGTACTCTGCGAACTCCTGGCTAAAGCCAAAATCCGGCGAACGATGCAGACCGGCGACAAAGCCATCCACTACGGTCTTTGCCAGCAGGTCCAGAGAGGAGATGCCTGCCAGCACGTTGGGATCGAGAAAGCGTTGCATCAGCTCTCCTTGGGCCGTTCGAAGTGCGAGAGCAGCTGCCTCAGAATCTCGTCCGCGTCGATGCGGTCTGATTCAGCGTGGAAGTTCAGCAGAATGCGGTGCCGCAGCACCGGCACGACCACCGAAGTAATGTCGTCGTAGCTAACGTGGTAGCGTCTATTCGAGAGCGCCCGGGCTTTTGCGGCCAGCACAATGAATTGTGCCGCGCGGACGCTGGCGCCGTAGTTCACATATTTCTTCACCAACTCTGGCGCGTTTTCACTCTTTGGTCTGGTGGCGCGCACCATAGCCACGACGTAACGTGAAAGCGTTTCGGCAATCGGCACCATCCTCACGAGCTGCTGAAAATCGAGTAGATCGTCGGCCGAGGTTACGGCTTCAACCTTGGTCACACGTGTTGTCGTAGTCCAGTCGATAACCTTCAGTTCGTCCTCTGCGCTCAAGTCGTCTAAGACAGAGTTGAACAGGAAGCGGTCCAATTGCGCCTCTGGCAGGGGATACGTTCCTTCGAGTTCGATCGGGTTTTGAGTCGCCAGCACGAAGAATGGCGCCGGCAGCCGATAGAGGTTCCCGCGAACGGTGCATGAGTGTTCTTGCATCGCTTCAAGAAGCGCGGACTGGGTCTTCGGAGGCGTCCGGTTGATTTCGTCAGCCAGAAGGATGTTGCCGAATATTGGCCCTTCGACGAAGGTCCACTTGCGATGTCCGGTCGTCAGGTCCTCTTCGATAATGTCTGTGCCGGTAATATCGGACGGCATCAAGTCCGGCGTGAACTGGATGCGCCGGAACTGCAGACCCAGGGCATCAGCGATCGTCCGCACCATCAGCGTCTTCGCGGTGCCCGGCAGGCCGGTCATCAGGCAGTGCCCGCCTACAAAGATGGCGATCAGTATTTGGTCCAGGACCTCTTGCTGGCCCACGATTACCTCGCGTACTTGCCGAAGGATCTGGTCGCGCACCGCCTGGAAGCGCTCGATTCGTTTCTGGAGAGCTGCTGCATCTTGGTTCAAGCCGACAGTGGAGGCCATAGATATGGTTTCCCTTTCAGTCCGGTTTTGCGGGTGACCGCTGCAACTCAAGCAATAACTTTTGGGCCGGGCGATAGCCGGGAGCAATCTCGAGCGCGGCCAGCACAGTTTCCTCGGCCTTGTCCTTCTGTCCCGCGGCGAAATAAGCTTGGGCCAGATTGAACTTCGCGCCGGCCTTGTCTACTGGATTAGAAGCAATCCGAGCGTTGTATTCGCGAATGGCGCCGTCATAGCGTTTCTGCGCGTACAGGAGATCGCCGAGCCGCCGATGCAGATCCTCATCTTTGACTGGGTAAATGTAGTTCAAGCGCTCGAGCGTCTCCGTGGCTTCGCCTGGTTTTCCAGCGTCTTCCTCTAACGCAGCCAGCCGCTTCAGCGCGTCAGGCAACTGACCTCCCTGGTGCTCGTACGCCCTGAGGATCGCAGCCTCAGATTGAGCATCACCTCGTGCCTTGTGGGCGGCAGCCATAAATAGATAAACGTTTGCATCATCGATGTATTCCGGATACATCGCCAATATCGCCGGTCCCATCTGCAGCACAACGTCGTACTGTTTCTGTTGCGCTGCGGCAGCGAGGACCTTCAGTTTTTCCCGCCACTCGTCGAAGTGCGCGGCCTCCAATCCGTATTGCTGTCCAATCCAGGCGAGATACTGCTTGTCGAACTCTTCGGGCGCAAGCCCGAGATCCTGCTGGATTGCCTGCTCGGTCGTCTGGAGCTTCGCGAAAGAGTGCACCATGTCGAGCAGCTTTTCTTCGCCCCACTTCACTTGCACAAAGTCGCATATGCTACCGGCCTGGAAATAGGAGACGACTACTTGTGACGGGTACTCAGGATAGACAAAGCCGCGATCAAGCTTAGTCACCGGCAAAAGCTTTTTGTCACGAAGGGCGACGAGCACCTCGGGGGTCAACCGGTCCTTCCACTCCGGCGAATGTTCGCCTTCCTCGTGGACGGCCAGTCCTTCCGTGAACCAGCGGGGCACGCGATAATTTGTCGCCGTGAGGACAAACACGTGACTCATCTCGTGCCATAGCGTGGAGCCCCAATTGAAGTCCCCCGGCCTGGCCGCTGAGGGACTGTCCATCGCCACCACCTTACCAAACGTAACGCCAAGTGCGCCCAGCCCTGGCATACCCGTGGTGCGCACGGCGAAGTCTTCGTGGTCCGGGTAGACTTCTACCTGCACAGGACCTGTAAGCTTCAGGCGGTATTTTTTCTCGTATGCCGCAAGAATCGCATGGAGTTCCGCCTGCATGTAGGGCAGCAGCAGTGCCGCTTCGGTCTTGTGCAGCCTCAGAATCGTGGTGTCGTCACGAAAAGTTAGGAAGTTCTTGTAGCTATCGAGCAGCCGTAAGCTGTTCACCGTGGCTTTATCGCGATAGCCGTTGTTGTAGCTCAACTCAAGCTCCCTGAACGGCTCCTCTTCTTTGCCTAACCGCATGAGAGCAATTCCGAGCGCTGAGTGAGCCGCCCACAATCGTGGATCGGCGTCGATTGCCTTGCGGTAGTACGCGACCGCGTCCTCGTAGCGGTAGTGCAATTCGAGCTGCCGCGCTACTCGGGCGTATGCCTCGCCATAGTGGGGATTGATCGCGCGGATCCTTGCAAACCACGAATCGGGAGAGCGATCGGCGATCAGCTCGATGGCCGCACGGATCGCCATCGCATCCAGCGCATCATTTTCGAGCGCGATGGCCTTGTCAGCCTCTGCCACGGCCGCTTCGCGATCGTCGTTCGTAAGCGCAACGTCGGCCATCAGCTCATGCGCCTCGGCCAGCTTCGAATCGAGTTCCATGGCCTTCGTCAAATACTCGGCCGCTTTGCCATCGAAACCATCCGCGGACACCATTGCCAGTCCGAGATAAGCTTCGGCATTCGACGGATTCTTCGCCAACGCTTCACGAAACAGGCCGGCGGCATCGTTATCATTGAAGCGTTCGTGCAGCAACATTCCCCATCGCACCTTGTAAAGATCCTTGCTGTTCGCGGGCTGTGTAGCGAGGCGGAAATGCTCGTTCGACTGCTCCCACTCTGCAAGACCCCAGAATCCTTCGGCGCGAAAGTAGGCGTCACCACTTCGAGTCAGCGTGTCAAAGCAGGCTTTCGCTTCGGCGCTATGTCCGTGCTTGCGCAGGGTCCAGCAGTCAGCGGGAACAGTAGCGCGGACGGATACAACGCATGCCAGTCCGAAAGCCGCAATGAGAGCGAGGAGCCTCATTGGTCCAGTTGCTCCTGCACTTTCGCGAGTTCGACAAGCGCGTCGGTCAATTGCTTCTTGTAATCCTGCGGGTCCATTGCGGCTTTCTGGTACTTCAGCGTGTCAATCTTCTGCTCGAGTTCATCCTTTTTCTCGAGCAGAGCGCGTTTGGCGGGATCTTTGGCTGCTTGCTGGTTTGTGCCAAGGCGCAACAAGGTGAAGCTTGACATCAGCAGGCCTTGGCCGTTTCCGGCTTCGCGCACCGGATCGCCTCTGCCGGTATCATTGAAAACCGCATGCTCAGTCGCAAGGCGCTTCTGCGAGTCGTAGAAAGCTGCGGTTTTTTTCGCCGCGTAGCTAAAAGCTTCCATAGCGCTAATAGAATCGCTCTTGTCGGTATCGGCTGCAGGATCTTGGAGTGCCTCAACCCAGTACCGCGCGAAGACGGTTGCGTTTTTTTCCGTTCCCGATTTCGTCGCCGCAATCACCGCACGGCCTGGCCGCTCGAGAACCTGCACCGCCCCTCCACTGGCGCTCGTGGTATCCACGACCAGCTGGCGCCGGGCCGCGACGTGGTCGCACATCGAGGCGATTTCTCGAGCCGTAACATCCGGCCCAACAAGGTTGAATTTGTACTCCACACCGTCGAAGGAACCATGGCCAATCAGGACCAACGCAAAGTCGTCGTCCACCTTGGCAGTACGAGCCACCTCGCTCATCGTTTCCGCCAATTGCGTTGACGTAGCCTGGGACCCAGTGAGTATGTAAACTTGCGAGGCGGAGCCCGCCGATCTGAAGATTCTATCCAGGTCTTTGGCCGCGGCCGTAAAGCGCTGTTCGTAATCCGGCTCGCCACCGAGGCCGGCGATCACGACGTAGTACGTCACGGCACGCGTCTGGAGAGCGAATGCACAGGCCATTACCAGCAGCAACGTGCGCTTCATATCACGCCCCATTTCCGGCGCAGCAACCACTCGGCGAGCAGCAGACCGAGCAGGAGCAGAAAAACGATCGGCATGTCCCACAGCTCCTTGGTGCTGCGAACGGAGATGCCGGCTTCGGAGTAAGAGACATCTCGTGGGAGATTCTTCAATTCAGACGGTTCCCAATAGCGTCCGCCGGTGTCCGATGCGAGCTGTTCCAGCAAGCGCCGATTCTGCCCGGTATGGAAGTTCTCCGCTACCCCGTTCTCGCGCTGGAAGGTCAGCACGTCGCGACCGAGCTCTTGTGGCTGATTACCCGCAGATTCGGCTATGACTTCGACGACATAGGTGCCAGGTTTCTCCGCGGTCCACTCGGTTTGATGCAGTCCCGGCATGTTTTCCGAGGGCGTCAGATCGATCAGCGCACTTATCCCGTCGGGCCCGATGATGTGTGCGGTTACATGCGCGTTTGCCGCTTGCTGAAACTGTGTGTCGTGCACGCGCGCCGCCAACTGTATCCGTCCCTCATCCATTAGCAGCCGCTCCGGGACGGAAGCGACCACCGGACCAGGCGACTCCGCCACGAGCCAGCGCAAAAGCTGTTGCCAGAAAAGATCGTGTGAAGGATCACCGAGAGCTTCGCTCATCTGCCAGCGCCAAGTGCCACCGGTTGCCAGAATGGCAGTACGGCCGTGGCCATAGGTCTGTGTGATAAGTAGCGGCAGTGTCTGGCGGCCGGCGTGCATATCCGCGAGCACGGTAGCCCCGGGTTTAGGCGCACCGGCGTCCTCATAATCAGCAAGATAGGTCAGTTTTTTCCAGCGCTGGGCGTTCTTCTTCGGGTCGTCGAGCAATTGCGTAATGGGCGAGTCCAGACCCTGCGGCGTCAACTCAACGGTTGCGGCGTTCCTATGGAAGTTGTGATTTCCTGAAGGAAGAAAAGTCGGCAACACATCATTCAAGCTCGAGGCTCCCCACCCTCCATCGCTCAATGAAAACCGGCCGCCTAGGAACAGGATGCCGCCGCCCCGGCGATCGACATACTCGCGCAGCAGTTCCTGCTGAAGGGGCGTGAAATAACCTACATCAACCGAGCCAATGATGATGCCTGCATAACCGAAGAGATCCTCGGGGCGCACCGGAAAGCCGCCGGCTAGCTCGCCGGGGTCGCTGATACCCTGCCGATAGATCTTGTTTTCACTCGTGCGCAGCATGGAGACGAGCTGGACCGTCGGATCCTCTGCTTCCGCCCGCCGGATGAATTTGTATTCCCAACGGGGCTCGCCTTCAACATACAGAATCCTCCGCTTCGCATCGCTCACAAGGATTGGGCGAGTCATTGCATTGTTGGCCAGGTTTTCTTCGCCCGGCAGCGGCTCGATGCTGAACGTCAGACTTTTTGCGCCCGCGGCGCCAGCGGAAAAGAAAATCGGTTCAGTTTGAATGCCCCCGTCGGCGGCCAAGGTAATCTCGCGCTCAGCGATCGTTTTAGCTTCATCGCGCACCGAGAGCTTCGCCTGCTGGCCTGCGTAGCCCCGCTGTCGCAGGCTGACCGTCGCGGCGATACGGCTATTGGCGATTGCGCTCGCCGCGATGCTTACGTCTTCCATCTCCAGGTCATGTTCGTTCTCCTCCCTGCCGAATCCCACTGTGTGAACCGGCAGGCGACGGTTCCTCAAGGCTTGCAGCGCATCGCGGCTGATTCCGGAGCCACCCGTCCCCGCCGTATTCTGGCCACCGTCACTGAGTAGCACGACAGCTCCGACGGGCAGGTCCGAAGTCTCCGTGGCGAGCTGCTTCAAGTTGTCGCTGATGCGCGTGGCCGGTTCTACTGGCGCGATGCCTTCAGACCCTTCCACCCGTCTGAGTTCACTGCCGAGCCGATAGACCCGCGTTTGGAAACGCTGCTGCAGTCCGGCAAGGACGCCGCCCTCGAGTGCCGCAACCGCTTTTGCCTCCCGCGTTGTGCCATCAGCGTCCGCAATGCCCATACTGCGTGAGTCGTCCACCACCACAGCAATGATGTTCTGCTGTGAGGTGAGCTCTGCCACGATGATTGCGGGCTGCCACAACAGGACGAGGACCAGGGCTACAAACGCTGACTGCATTCCCCAGATGGTCCAGGCTCGCCAATTTCGCACTTCGGGCGCGGCGTTGCGTAGCCTCCAACGAATCAGCACTGCGAGCCCGGCGATGGCTGCGCCAATCACCACGACCAAAAGCCACGCGGGCCACTTCCCGAGCACCACGAATTGCCCTTTTCTGAAGACCGCACTTGGGTATTTGAAAAAAAACTGGAACATGAAGCGCTTCTGGTCCTCAATCAACGGGTGGCGGCCCCTGGTTTCAATCTCATCCAGTCTCGATCTGCCTACGGCGATCGTTAGTGGGTCATGCCATACAAGATGTAATCCAGCCCCACGCGAAACGCCATGGACGCGAAGGTCTCCGGGTAGTTCGGGTCGTCGGCCCACTCCCACGCGTCGCCGAGATGCATGTTGTGGCAGATGGCGACGATAATCCGGCCCTTGCGATCGCGAATGGCGCGCCATTTGGGCTGATAGCCGTCCTTCTCGTAGGTGCGGCCGGACCAAACATACTGTTCACCGGGAATCTGCATTTTGTCGTCGATGTCATAAAGGGTGTGGAAGATCTCGTCGCCACTCTGCAGGTCTTCGACAGGATAATCGGGCAGTACCTGCCGCATACCGTTCATGAAATTCTCCCAATCCTCAGTCCCATGGAAGTCGTCCACCATCAGAAAACCGCCCTTCAGCAAGTACTGGCGCAATTGGTTGGCTTCCGCGTCGGTGAATGCCCAAGTCTGTACCTGAACCGCGTAAATCCAGGGATAGTTAAATATCTCATTGGAATCAAGCGTGACCACCTGCTCCGTCGGCCGTCCGTCAATGCGGGTCAGACGGTGCATGGCGATGAGGAACTGACGGTCGGCTTTGGGATAGTCACGCGACCAAGAACTCCGCCAGCCGCGCCCGTAGCTGCCGAAGTTACTGGCTATGTTTGTAGGATAGGCCAGACGGGACCAGTAGAACTCCGCCTTAACGTTGGTCGGTGAGTCGTCGTTTCCGAAGCCGAAGTCCCCGGTGCGCTGGGCCCAAAGCATCGCGCCCCAAGCCGAAGCCAGCAAAGCTGCCAATGCGATGTGCGAAAACTTCATCCGCAAGCTCCGCGAAAGGCAAGTGCGCGTGAGAATCAGTTAGACGACGAAACTGCTTAGTTGGTTGCAGTTAGGCCGCCTTCGCTGCTTGCTTGTCCGGGTCGCTTTCATCGTGAGACGATGCAGACAGGTCCGGCTCTTCCGGGAGCGGCACTACCGTGAACAGGCGCAGTCTCCTCAAACTCGGAGGCATGGCCCTGGCGCAGGCTGGCGTGACGCGGCTGCCCATCAGTGTACAACACGCCGGCACGCGAGGGTCGCTAACCGGCCAGGCTCGCGAGATCAGCGCCGATTACTCACTTCGCATTGCGCCGGTCACCGTCGAACTCGATCGCTCGCACATTCTCTCAACGATCGGCTACAACGGTGCCTCACCGGGACCATTGCTACGGATGCGCGCGGGTAAGCAGGTTACCGTCGAGGTCATCAATGACACGGATACGCCTGAACTGGTCCACTGGCACGGAATGCTAATCCCCTCCGAAGTAGATGGCACCGAGGAAGAGGGCTCCCCTTTCGTACCGGCGCATGGGCGGCGACGCTTCGAACTCAACCCCGGTCCGGTCGGTAGCCGCTGGTATCACTCGCACGCCATGGCCATGGATGACCTACACAAGGGTGCATATTCCGGCCAGTTCGGCTTTGTCTACGTCGACGACGGCCATGACCCAGGCCAATACGACCAGCAACTGTTCCTGGCACTGCGCGACTGGGACCCCTTTTTTACAGCGACGATGGACGATGAGGACGACGACACCCATCATGGCCCGTTTCTCGAAAAGCCGGCCACGCTCAATACCGACCCGGACGGCCTCGAGGTCAACTCCATCACCTACTCGATCAACGGCAAGGCCCTTGGAGCCGGCGATCCGCTCCGCGTTCGCGAAGGCCAGCGGCTTCTGATTCACTTTTTGAACGCAAGCGCTATCGAGAATCGGCGAATCGCGATGGCAGGTCATAAGATGAAGGTGATCGCGCTTGATGGAAACCCGGTGCCGGTTCCGCAGGCGCTCGATTCCATCTTTGTAGGGGCAGGTGAGCGCGTCGATGTAGTTATCGAGATGAACAATCCGGGAGTCTGGATCCTCGGTTCAACCGAAAAGACCATTCGCGAGTCGGGCCTTGGAGTGGTGGTTGAATACTCCGGACAGCATCGCCAGCCGCAGTGGATTGACCCGCCCAGGGTGCCTTGGGACTATACAATTTTCGGAATCTCAGGCTCCGACTCACCCGCTCCTCGGCAGATGATCGAACTGGTCTTCGAAAAGATTCCCGGCGGGGCGGGTAAGTTCAACTTGTGGCTCATCAATGGTAAGCCTTACCCCCATGAACGCGAGTTCATACTCGAACGGGGCGCTCGTTACCGGTTGGTGATGCGCAACCGCACCGACGACGCTCATCCGATGCACCTTCACCGTCACCTCTGGGAGCTGGCTGAAATGAATGGCAAAAAGACGGCCGGCATCCTTAAAGATACAGTTGTGGTCCCGTACTACGGTCGAGCGGTCGTCGATTTCACCGCGGATCAGCCGGGGCTTACGCTTTTTCACTGCCACATCCAACAGCACATGGACTACGGTTTCAAAGCGCTCTTTCGCTACGCGTAACCTCGATTCATCAGGAGCATCATCTCTATGACCGAAAGAGAGCACCTCGCTACAATGAGGGAACGGTCGATAACACGCGAGTGGCAAGAGAGAGGGAAGCTCGCATGAGACAGTCTTGCCGAGACCTAATGACAATTCTCTTGCTGCTCTGCTGCGCTGTTGGTTTCGTCCGCGCGATGTACGCTCAGCGCCCGTTCCGGGAATACCCCTCTGTCGAGTACGGCGAATCCACGCCGCTTCCGCCCGACTGGCAGCGACCCGGCGAATGGGCTTTCGCTCGTCTAATGTACCCGCCCGGCCCCAATGATGGTTACCGTGGACGTTTCGATGGGGATTGGCGTCAAGGCCTGTCGCTGTGGACTCAAGATGGACCGCCCGCCGATCGCAATTTTGCCGCTGCGGTACGGCGGCTGACACGCATCGATGCGCGCTCGGTCGAGCAGGACGTGAATCTCGACGATGGGGATGAGGTCTACAACTGGCCGTGGCTTTACGCCGTGCAGGTCGGCGAGTGGGGAATCACTCAACCTCAGGCGGATGTTTTGCGGGACTATCTGCTCCGCGGCGGCTTCCTCATGGCGGATGATTTTCACGGTGCGTACGAGTGGCAGATGTTCGAGCAGCGCATTCGTATGGTCTTTCCGGACCGTCCAATCGTCGACATCCCAAATAGCGATCCGATATTCCACACACTCTACGATCTTGACGAGCGCGTTCAGATTCCCGGTGCCGCGCATTTGAGACTTGGGTACAAGGTGCCGGATTATCCGCGCGGTCCGGGCGATGGAAAAGGCGCGCACTGGCGCGCGATCTACGATGATAAGGGCCGGATCATGGTTGCAATCTGCTTCAATTCCGATGTCGGGGATTCCTGGGAATGGTCGGGCCAGCCGGGATATCCGCAGCGTTTCTCCGATCTTGGATTCCGGATCGGGGTCAACTACCTTATCTATGCCATGACACACTGACGTGGGTCCTTTCATTTGAGGGTGGTCCCAAAGGTACATCCTGCCGTCGTGATTCAGGGGATTCCGGCGCGAAAGGAAATGGCTACAGTATGCGGGCGGACACTTGGTTGTGTATAATCAAGACGCTCGATAGAAGAGCGGGCGTCGTATAATGGCAATATAGAAGCTTCCCAAGCTTCGGACGTGGGTTCGATTCCCATCGCCCGCTCCAGATTCTAAAGCACTTACGCAGCCGCCGAGCAATGTATGACCGCCGGGGGAGGTTTTCAAGACTGTCGGGCAACAAATAGCGCGGGACGAGGAGGTGCAGTATGTGGTCAGATGAGTTTCCCCGTCCCGACCGACCCATACACTCATTATTGAAAATATTCTCGCCCACCAAGAGCAGAACGATGTTGCCCCAGGGCAATTCCTACATTGCTCTAGACCAATCTCACTCGACAACCTGCCGCGTATCAATCAACGCCGTCAATAGGCGCGAGAATCTTCGTGGAGTTGGAAGAGACGACTGAGCCCTCGTTAGCAGTTTAACTGCGGAGGCTATACGTTCCCTCGAGCTTCCGCCAAGAGCTGAAACCATGCTCATGTGCAATTACGAACCGTGCATCGTCCAGTGCTGGGCTGGACATGTCGGTGGAGGGGTCAACCGCGTAGTATCGTCTGAGTGCGTGAGGATCTCCTCGCTGCAATCCATGTAACAGGTGTCTTGCTTCTTTCTTCAGATGATCCAGAGTCAGAATATGTGGCGATGCCACGCACATTCACCACCTCCCACATCAGGAGACAACAGTGTGTTCCGTCCCGGATGTAACCGTCATCACTGGAGGATTAAGTCAGGAATAAAAGACTCAAACAGACCGAGCCCAGCGAAAGTGGCTGCGGTAAACTCAACGAACTGGACTCAGACGCGACAGCCGCTATCTTTGCCAGTGACGCCGCCTTTATCTTGGAAAGGATAGACAGGAAGTAGCCCAAAACCGAAACACGAAAAGCCCCAGGCTCGAGTTAGCCCTGGGGCTAGCGAACGAGGT
>Ga0306921_10005559_pt1 | contig 13089 bp, 9 predicted proteins | sample sta12Cox44000080_FD_203760 | JGI IMG/M metagenome (GOLD analysis project Ga0306921, IMG submission 203760) | Lab enrichment of tropical soil microbial communities from Luquillo Experimental Forest, Puerto Rico - statoxic.12C.oxic.44.000.080 (v2)... | ecosystem: Environmental > Terrestrial > Soil... | reverse complement strand
GGCCGATCCATCTCGACGACATCATCGAGGTCGATACCAATACCGGCAAAGTCACGCGCATCGGAGTTCGTTCCAGCACGATCCAAACAGCCCAAGGCGCTGAAGTCATTATTCCCAATGCCAACCTCATCTCCGCCAAAGTGATCAATTGGACCCTGTCCCAATCACAACGCCGCCGGGAGCTACCAGTCGGGGTGGCTTATGGATCCGACCCTAAAACCGTGTTGAACCTACTTCTTGAAGCGGCTGCGAAGCACGAACTCGTCCTCACCAAACCGGGGCCGATGGTTTACTTTACAGGTTTTGGTGAGAGCTCCATGAACTTTGAGCTGCACTTCTGGGTGATGCAGGAGAATAACGGGATGCAGATCTCAAGCGAAGTGGCACTCGCCGCCATGAAACTGTTTGAGGATGCCGGAATCGAGATTCCCTTCCCGCAACGTGACCTGCATGTGCGCTCGATCGAAGCTGGTCTGCTGCAATCCAACCATCCGATTGAGTTGGCTTCGAGGGATGAGAATCAATTTGAATCATTCCCGCCGGGAGTGCGCAGAACCAGCCGGACTCACGGAAATTGACCCAACCCTGGCCTTCCGCTTCCCTTCAGCTCGGGCGTGCCCGAAGGGTTCCGTGGCGCTGAATTCGCAGGCAAATTCAGACGCGATACTGAACCCAAAAACACGGGGAACGCCTGCAATTTCTCATTGGCAATTCCAGCAGCGAAACCGCAAGCATTCTTGGCAGAGACACTGCCCGTGCTGGCGTAGAATACGAACAACTGACCACCATGTGGGAGGGTGGTCGTGCCCCTGGAGGTATCCCGGCCTTGAGTAATCTTCCTCAGACACTTGGCGAACTTCGTCGTAATTCGCAATTTTCCGAACAGCGCATACTTTTGCGCCGCGTCAAAGATGAACTGCGCGACAATCTCTTGATACGGCTGCGGACCGATGGGCCCGTATTCCCCGGCATTGTGGGCTACGACGATACGGTGGTGCCCCAAGTCGTAAACGCCATTCTCTCCCGGCATAATTTCATCCTCCTTGGTTTGCGTGGACAGGCAAAGAGCCGTATCCTGCGTGCACTGACGACGCTTCTCGATCCACAGCTTCCTTACCTTGGGGGGTGTGAGATTCACGATAACCCTTATGCCCCGCTTTGTCCTCGCTGTAAACAGTTGGTCGCCGAGGATCCCGAGGGAGCCCGCATTGCCTACCTCACACCCGGCCTGCGCTACGTCGAGAAGCTTGCCACGCCTGACGTAACAATCGCTGATCTTATCGGAGATATTGATCCCATTAAGGCCGCCAAGGGTGGCCACGAACTGGGAAGCGATCTGACGGTACACTACGGACTGCTTCCCCGGGCTAACCGCGGGATCTTCGCGGTGAACGAACTCCCCGATTTGGCCGGGAAAATTCAGGTCGGCCTGTTCAACATCATGCAGGAAGGTGACGTGCAGATTAAGGGTTACCCGGTGCGATTGCCCCTCGATGTTCTCCTGGTGTTCAGCGCCAATCCTGAGGACTACACCGCGCGCGGCAAGATCGTGACGCCTCTGAAGGATCGTATCGGCTCTGAGATTCGCACGCATTATCCGGCCACGATCCAGGAAGGCATTGCCATCACCGGTCAGGAAGCGTGGATCGAACGCAATGGACACCAGTTGCAGGTCCTCGATTTCATTCGCGAGGTCATTGAACATACTGCGTTTGTGGCCCGTGAAGACAAGCGTGTCGACAAACGCTCCGGAGTAAGCCAGCGTTTGCCTATCAGTGCTATCGAAAACGTCATCTCGAATGCCGAACGTCGCGCGATCCGTTCGGGCGAGAAGCTGGTGGTTCCCCGTGTGGGAGACATCTACGCCGCCATGCCCGCCATCACGGGCAAACTTGAACTGGAGTACGAGGGAGAGTTGAAGGGTGCTGACAGCGTGGCGCGAGACATCATCCGCGCCGCCGTTGCCCGCACCTACGATCACTACTTCCATGGCAACAGCAATATGAACCAGGTCGTCCAGTGGTTTGATTTGGGCGGTGAAATCCAGTTGCGAGATGCGGCCAGCGCGCAGGAGATGCTGAACAAGTTACGCGGAATTCAGGGACTGCTCGACAAACTCGGCGCACTGGGCCTGAGCGGCAAAGAACCGTCGGAAGTGCTGGTCTCGGCCGCGGAGTTCATTCTCGAAGGCCTCTATGCTCATAAGCGCATCGGTCGCAGCGAGGAGCGCATCTTCACTGCGGGAGAAAAACAGCCGCGGCGCGAGAAGCAAAACCTCCGCGACGAAGACGACGAACGGGAATTCCGAAAACAGCGCAGGCCGTACAACTAGAGACTGATCGCGAGCGCCGTTTCCATGAAATTCATTAAATACAAAAAGTACGTTCCCGAGCCCGCTTCGGAGATGAGTATGGAGGACTTGCTCGCCGCCCTCTCCGACCACCTGCTGCAGAGTGGATTTCAGCGGCAGTACATGGACTATTACGACCAGAACTCCCGCCAACAGACGCTGGAAGACCTTCGCAACGCCATTGCCGAAGCGCTCATGAACAGCGACATGCTGGATGAGCAACTGCGCGAGCAAATCGAGTCCATGAGCGCTGAACAGTTCGAGCAACTCATTGAGCAGCTCATCGATCGCATGGAGCAGGAAGATTACATCACGGTCGACCAACCACTTGATCCCTCACGCAGCTCTACCGTGGACGGAAAGGTTGGTGAATCCCAGGCCCAGGCGCGATTTGAAATCACCGACAAAGGGCTCGACTTTCTCGGATTTCGTGCCCTGCGTGACCTACTCGGCTCACTCGGCAAGTCCAGCTTCGGGCGTCACGACACCCGCGACACCGCCACGGGGATCGAAGCCAGCGGTGCATCTAAGACCTACGAGTTCGGCGATACCCTGAACCTCGACATTACAGCCACGCTCTCCAACGCCCTACAGCGGGAGGGACTTCACCTTCCGCTGAACATCGAATACAGCGACCTGCAGGTCCACCAGTGCGAGTATCAGTCGTCATGCGCGACGGTGCTGATGTTGGATTGCTCGCATTCTATGATTCTGTACGGCGAAGACCGCTTCACTCCGGCCAAGAAAGTGGCTATGGCACTGTCGCATTTGATTCGCACCCAATATCCGGGTGATTCTCTGTCACTGGTGCTGTTTCACGATTCCGCCGAAGAAGTTCCCCTGTCACAGTTGGCGCGGGTTCAAGTTGGTCCCTACTACACCAACACCCGCGAGGGATTGCGCCTGGCGCAGCGGATTCTTCAGCGCCAGCGCAAAGATATGAAACAGGTTGTCATGATCACCGACGGCAAGCCATCTGCGCTGACCCTCGAAGACGGGCGGATCTACAAGAACGCGTTCGGACTCGACCCTATGGTCGTGAGCGAGACGCTGCAAGAAGTCTCGAAATGTAAGCGTGCCGGCATCCTGATCAACACGTTTATGCTGGCGTCTGACTACGGACTCGTGCAGTTCGTCCAGAAGGTTACAGAAATGTGTCGCGGAAAAGCCTACTTCACCACACCCTACACGCTTGGGCAGTACCTGCTGATGGATTACATGTCGCGCAAAACGAAGACTGTGCATTGAGAAAGGGCCTCTCAATATTTTACGTCTCACAGACCGTCAACTGGACAGTTCACCTATACACCTGACAGCGATGTTGCCACTGATGGCCACATATCAACCGAGTCGACTTCATCTGGCGTATCTCCGTGTTGCACTCGCGCTGGCAATCGTACTGGTGCCATGCGCCATTTCGGCGGGAGTCTGGCTTTCATCCCTCATGGGCACTTGCTTCGACGAGGAAGGTAAGCCTGTGGCCGGGGCGGTATTGCGATTCACCGACCCTGCCAATGGGAGGCATTTCGAAGTGAAGTCGAATGCCGAGGGGCGATTCCACTATATCGCAGTCGAGCCCTCACACTATCGCTTAGAGATCTTCCGCACTCGCCATCAGCAAATCAGTTTCCCTGACGTCTACCTGGAATGGAGTTCACAACCCCTGCTGGTTGAGGTCAATCTTCAAGAGAATTCCGTGAGGGTCACGCGGCAGGTCATCCTCGCAGAGACACTTGGATCGGAGCAGCCAGCGCCCGCGATTGCCGTGCCTGACAATGCTGACGCAGCCATTGTGCGCGCCATCAACGGGAAGATCGCCGCTGCCAAAACCTTCATGGACGCAGGCGACTGGGACAACGCACTCACGGCAGCGCGCGCAGCCACTGCGATCGATCCCAAGCGCGACCTGTCATGGGCTTGGCTCGCCGAGATCTTCTGTGAGGAAGCATCGCACACGACTGCCCATACGGATTCAATGCTGCAGAGTTGCATCCAGAATTACAAATACGCGATCGCAATCGCCCCGAACGCGACATACTACAACAACCTCGGCGCCGCCTATTCTGCGATGAAGCAGTGGGAGGACGCTGCCGGCAATTTCCGTGCCGCCATCCAACTGAACCCAGATCACGCCACCCTCTACCACAAGAATCTCGGCGGCACTCTGCTCAAGCAGGCAGAGTCGGGCTCCGACAGCGACACTCTAAAGACACTTCAGCTTGCGGAGCAGGAGTTTTCGCTGGCGGCAGCAGCCTCGCCGCCGGTCGCCGAAACCTATTACTGGAAGGGTTTGTGCCAGCTCCGTCTGGCGGCGTCTGAAGTTCCCGGATCCTCGTACCGAATGGCAGACGAGTCGCTCCGGCACTACCTGCAACTTTCTCCCAACGGTCAGTATGCCTCTCAGGCCCGCGCAATGAGCGATGGCCTTCAAGACCTTGCCGCCGCCGCCGGGAAAACCGCCTCCAAGCCCTGACCCCAAATGAGCAAGGACCGCGCGACGCGGTCCTTGTGGTCTTCTGGTCTTCCTACACCCGGTTGCTGATCAACTCTTGGGTTGCTCAGGCGCGACAGCTTCGTCGGCTTTCTTGACCGCCGCTTCCGCGGCTTGGAATCCGATCTTCGAGTGGGTCCCATCGCAGAAGGGCTTGTTCACCGATCCTCCACAGCGGCACAGCGAAAACGCCGTTTTGCCGGTCAGGTCATAGGGATTACCATCCGCATCGACGAGTTCAACCGATCCCTCGGGCGCCTCCACCCGAAACGGCCCATTTCTGCGAACCGTGATCTTCACTACCGCCATCGCATTCCTCCCCAATTCTCGCGGCGCGCAGCACCGTGGTTTCATTGTAGCGGAGTCAATGCGCAGTATCCTCGCACGGCCCGGAGCTTCAAGGCCGGCAATCCCATTTCGTATTCAGCCTTTGTCCGGAAGCGGACAGACCGTTGCACCGCCGGACGTCGTCCAAGCTAGGTCATCCGCAATCCATTGAAAAAAAGGCGCCGTTCGATGGCTACGGCCTTGCAAGTTCAACTTCGAACTTCTCAGCCAGAGATCCGGGTAGTTTCAGTGGCAGAGCGGCTCTAGGCATCAGGAGATAGCCAGTGCAGGCAATCGTACAGGAGGTTCGTTACGCCATCCGGCAACTGGCCAAGTCGCCGGGACTTGCTATCGTGTCGGTGCTTACCCTCGCACTTGGCATCGGCGCCAACATCGCAGTCTTCTCCGTCACCAACGCGGTGCTGTTGAATCCCAGCGGCATTCCGCACGCTGCGAATCTTGTCGCCCTTCGTGCCCGTTATGCCGGTCTCGCCGATCTGGCGAACATCCCGATCTCTCCTCCCGACTTTGGTGACGCTGCGGACGGCAAAAACACTTTCGCCGCGGCGGCTGTGGCAAACGTTTCGAGCTTCAACTTCAGCCGGGAAAATGCGAACCCTGAATTGCTCAACGGCGCTGAAGTTTCATCTCCGTACTTCGACGTTTTTGAGGCGCGTCCTTCTCTGGGACATGTCTTCACCCCGGAAGAAGACAAGCCGGGAGCTGGCCTGGTCGTCGTGTTGTCGCATGATGCCTGGAAGCAGCGCTTTGATTCCGACCCCAATGTGATCGGCCGCTCACTCCTGCTGAATCAGCGGTCCTACCGCGTAATTGGCGTGATGGGGCCTGACTTCAAATGGCCGAATCAGGCAGAACTTTGGGTTCCGATTGCACTGCCGCCTGCGAAGTACCACGATAAAAATGATCGTTACGGCGAGTATCTATTGGGTGTTGCCAGACTGCGTCCGGCGGTGACACTGCAACAGGCCAACACTTATCTGGCGATGAAGGCGCAAGAAAGCATCGCCTCGGAAGGCACGGGAAGCTTCGGCAAAGCCAGCGGCTGGGGGATGTTTGCTGTGCCTCTGACGGAATTCGTTGGCGGCAGCTTGCGAAAACCGCTAACCGTTCTGCTGGCGGCTGTCGGCATGGTATTGCTCATTGCCTGCGCCAATATTGCTGGTCTGCAGATGGCCCGCGCGTCGGCACGTCAGCGTGATCAAGCGGTGCGGGTTGCGCTGGGGGCCTCCCGCTGGACACTGGTTCGCCAGGCGCTGGTCGAGAGCATCGTGCTGACTGGCGCTGGGCTTGCCCTGGGATTCCTCGTTGCTCTGGCTCTTGCGCCGCTTCTATTGCGTGGCCTGCCTCCTGTACTGGCCGAACATCTGCAACTCTCTTTCGCTGGACCGGTGCTGCTGTTTGTGGTAGCGATTGCGGTTTTATGCTCCCTTCTCTGCGGAGTCGTACCCGCATGGCACCATACCCAACCCGGCTGGTTCAATGCTTTGCACGAATCCGGCCGCTCCGGCACCTCAGGCCTGACGAGCCAGCGCGCTCGATCCACTCTGGTGATTGCACAGATCGCGTTGTCGCTCATGTTGCTGGCTGGTGCCGGCCTGCTCTTCAGCAGCCTCAAAGCTGTTGAAACCGTGGAGACCGGCTTCCAGGCCTATGGTCTCGCGTCCGCATCGTTCTCCTTGCCGAAAATGGTGTACGAGAAGGATGAAAAGCAAGCTGCTTTTCTGACTTCGCTGGAAGAGCATTTGCGCAGCATCCCCGGCGTCAGGTCCGCCGCGCTGATCGACGCCCTTCCCTTCAGCAACAGGGGTGGCATGTCGAGCTTCTACATCCAGGGACGTCCCAAGGGCCCCAGCGACCCAGGCCCGCATGGCAGCATTCGCCTGATCTCCCCCGGCTATTTTGCGACACTCCGCATTCCCCAGTTGCGAGGCCGTGATTTCACCCACGAGGATCGCAAGACCACCGAACAAGTGGCCATCATTGACCAAGTCCTGGCCCGTCAGTATTGGCCCGGCCAGGACCCGATCGGCGAGCACATCTCCTTCAACGACCCCAACAAGGGTCCCTGGATCACTATCGTCGGCATCGTTGCTCACTCCCGTTCCAGTTCGCTGGAAGCCGACACCAACGAGGGCTTTTACTATCTTCCCATCGCACAAAGTCCGACGGGATCGGCTTCGCTGGTCGTCCGAACTTCGCGCCCCCCTGACACCGTCGCCAATGATCTCGCTGCCGCCGTGCGCGCAGGAGACTCAAGCGTCCCTATTTACGATGTGAAGTCGATGGAACAGCGGGTCAATGAATCGTTGTTGGGCCGCAAGTTCCTCGTGATTCTGCTCGGGGGATTTGCCGGTCTCGCGTTGTTGCTGGCGGCTCTGGGCCTGTACGGTGTCATTAGCTTCGCCGTGCGTCTGCGTACGCGCGAGTTGGGCGTCCGCATGGCCCTTGGGGCACAAAGGGGCACCGTTTTGAAACTGGTGTTGCGGCAAGGACTGCGGCTGGCCGCAATTGGAATGCTGGTCGGAGTCATCGCCGCTGCGACACTAAGCCGAGTATTCAACAGCTTATTGTTTCGGGTCAGCGTGCTGCATGCCGCGCCATGGATGGGTGCGGTCTTGCTCCTTTTGGCCACCGTTTTGCTGGCAACTTACTTGCCGGCACGCCGGGCGGCTTCCATCGAACCCATGAAAGCACTCAGGACTGAGTAATCCAACCGCCTGACCGTAGGGGATCCGAGCGAGGCGTACCATCCTTCACGAAATTCGTCTGGGCTTGCGCCAAATCGCAAGGCCCCCGCCTTCACCGTCGCCGCTGTGCTTACGCTGGCGCTGGGAATAGGCGCCAACACCGCCGTTTTCACGCTGCTCGATCAAGCGCTGTTGCGCTCGCTTCGCATGGCCCGCGGAGCCCAGCGCCTCAGCGTGGTGAGATTGGTCCTGGTCGACGTCCTGTGGCTGGCGGGGATTAGCATCGCGCTGACCGTCCCCATCTCGCTGTTGTTCACGCGCATGATTGGCAGCCAACTCTTTGGCGTCAGCCCATTTGACCCATTGACCCTGGTGACAGGAACGCTGCTGGTTGCGTTGGTAGCATTGTTGGCTGCCTCGCTGCCTGCCAGGCGCGCCGCTTGGGTGGAACCCATGAAAGCGCTGCGTACTGAGTGACCTGCGCTGCCATGTCACTGGGAGCCGCTTGTCCAGAGTAGCCCTGCAATTACCGCAGCCCGGTGACGCGCTGGTAACGCGGTGCGTTTCACGACACTGCAGACAAGCATTTAGCACATTTTCGGAGTTGGTATATCCTGCATGGCCAGGTGGCAGAGCTGCGCTTCAGTGCCGCATCAGCGCGCCCCATTCGTAATTCGAGCCGGACTTTTCGTCCGGCGGCACTCTCAGCAGCGCGAGACTAACGTGTCCGTTGCAGGGTTGGGACTACATTGACACCGCACCCGCCATAGCGGAGGGTCCCACGCCGGCCTCCCACTAACAGCCCGTTCAGTGCGGTCTGAGCTCTGGGAATTTGACGGGATCGAGATATGAGCCGTCGCTTCCGGCGCGCCCGCCTGCGCACTCTCCAGCTTGAACCGTATGGTTTCGGCCAGGTCGTGAACGGCTTGAATTTTCTCGGAAACTGCTTCATAAAGTGACGGATCGCGCAGGCCAGCTCAGAATTCAGCAGGATGCCCGTCAGCTGTCCACGCAACTCGCGGCGTAGAACGTACTCCGCAGTCCGCATGGCAGCCAGTTTTTCGCGGACAAGTCTAAGTAGCCCGGTTTGCACCGCACGTGCCACCCTCTCGCTACCGTGCAGCGCCAGGTTCACGTAGTAGACCAGCATCGCCATGCCTGCATGGTTTAGCAACAGATTGACTGCTCCAATCTCTGCCTGGTGAAACGATTCGTCCAGCACCAAGGCGTCGTAGTCATGGGCCCGCAGAAATTCAACCGCCCTCGCCAGCGATGTCGCAATCTGCGTTCTCTGATGCGTGGTATGTTCGATCGCCGCTCCGTACTCCTTAGCTCGCGACGAGGTTGATACCAGGATAACCATGCGTTCCCTCCATGCAGCAGATTTGGGCACACTACTACTGGGCCGCACGAAAGCAGATTTATGTGGAAAGGATGAGACCGGCAGTTACACCACCGAGCCGTACTCCTTCAATTTGCGGTAAAGAGTCGTTTTGCCGATGCCAAGTTGCCGGGCTGCCTCCAGCTTGTCGCCATTGAGCGCCGTAATGGCGTGCAATATCGCTCGCTTCTCCAGGTCCGCCAGCGGCGAAATGCCATTTGACTCGAAGCTGACAGGCACCACTGGTGACAGCGTGTGTAAGTTTTGCAGCGCCGTTGGCAAGTCGGCAATATGGATGGTTGGACCGGAAGTAAGTGCGCAAGCGCGTTCCAAACAGTTTTCCAGTTCGCGCACATTGCCCGGCCACTCGTAGTTAAGCATCAGCTTAAGCGCGTCGTCGCTGATGTTGCGTTGGACCCCCGTGGTGCGGGCCACGCGCTCCAAAATGTGTCCCGCCAAGAGTGGGATGTCCTGTTTGCGCTCACGCAAAGGAGGCACCCGAAGCGTAAGCACATTGAGCCGAAAGTACAAATCGCGCCGGAAAGCACCCTGCTGCACGGCTGCTTCCAGATCTCGATTCGTGGCCGCCAGAATCCGTACTTTGATCGCAATCGTGCGGGTGCCACCCACCGGCCGGATTTCTTTCTCCTGCAAAGCCCGTAATAGCTTGGCCTGCAAATCCACCGGCAACTCGCCGACTTCATTCAGGAACACCGTTCCGCCCTCGGCTGCTGCCATCAGCCCGTCTTTCGCCCTAACCGCTCCGGTAAACGCGCCCTTCACATATCCAAATAGTTCGCTCTCGATCAAATGCGGTGCTAGCGAGCCGCAATCGACCGGGATAAACGGCTTATCACGGAAGGAGCCAGAGTAATGGATCGACCGGGCCACCAGCTCTTTACCAGTACCGCTCTCGCCCAGGATCAGCACGGGATGTGTAGTGTGCGCAGCCTTGGCAATGATGCGGTACAGCCTGTCCATTTCCGGAGCTTGTCCTACCAGGGCACCAAGCCCGTGCTTGGACTTGATCTGCTCGCGTAGCAGCCGGTTCTCTGTGGCTAGCTTCCAGTGTGCCGTGACGCGATCCAGTACCAGCCGCAGCTCGTCGAAGGTGAACGGCTTGGTAACGTAATCGTAGGCGCCGCCCTTCATGGCTTGCACCGCCGATGGCACTGTCGCAAATCCGGTCATGATTACAACCACAGTTTCCGGACGACGCCGCTTAATTTCGCGTAGCACTTCCATGCCATTGGTGCCTGGAAGCCGCAAATCAAGCAGTGCGACATCCACATTGGTGGTATCCAACACGCGGTAACAGTGCTCAGGCGAGTCCGCGATGTAGGTATTGAACCCTAAGGTCGTGGCGACCTCGCGACAGGATTCACGTATCGAGCGTTCGTCATCAACGATGAGTAGGTTAAGAAGGTTGGTATCGGCGGTCTGTTCATCCAAAGAAATTGTCTCAGCAGTAAGCACGGTCAGGGCCTCTTCCAGGCGGCTCGCTCTTTCGTAGTAGTCGCAGTTTGATTTCGACATCTGGATGATCATTGTCCCCTTTTGGGAATCCCTGCTAGTGCAGGGGTCACACCATCGTGTGAGGCACCTGTCTCCGGGGTGAAAAAAGCAGGAGCCCTATGCGTCTCGCCTCCCCGCGGTTGCTCTACCGCCAGAACCGAGGTGTCCGGCTCCTGGCCCGCCACCACAATTTCGGCCCTGGTCGTCGAAGAGGCCTCCCGGCAAATCCGGCTATCCCTTCAATCCTTCCGACAGCCCGCTTCCAGTCGTCGCTGCAGACGCTTTACCAACTCTCCGCCCGGTTGCGCATTCCGCACAATTTTGTGCAGGTAACGTTTCGACCAGCGGTAGGGGGCAGCTTCCATTCCATGCCGTGCGCGTTCAGCAGCATGCTGGCGAGGGCGTTGTTTAGCCCGTACAGGATTTCGGCGCCATCGTTCGCACCAGCATTGGCAGGGATCCCGACAAGATCGTCGGTCATTTTTTTGGTGTGGTTGGTGAGAGTGACTTTGCGGAATGTCGACCGCATTGCCATACTCTGTACTTCGATATGCCTTCATGATTCGTCCTTGGCTTGAGACTGTGTCTCGCGGACACATTCCGTGGTGCACGGAACATGCCGAAAGAGGATCGCTTGTTAAGCTTCTTTTCTTCAAGGAGTTACGAACTAGAGTCGCAACCATCCTCGACGGGAGCGCTGGGACATGAGGTTTCAAAACGGCACGAAATCTCGTGACAAATGGAGACAAGTAGCTGGAAGTATGGGCCTGAGGATTTGATTTCCGGATTGGGAGCGCCGACGCGAGCGATTCCTCTTTCGATAGGGAGGAAGCGTGCGGGGCAGCTTGCAACGAAGCGGGCGGCAATGTCTCTGCCGGATCGCCTCTCGCCACCACAAAAAGCCGGGAGGACTATACTGCCTCCCGGTTCCTCTTCCTTCTGGTTATTGCGCAACTACTGCTGGCGCTTGGCCTGCGCCGCGTCTACGCCGTCGGCGGAATTCGTCACCTCGGCTGTGCTGCCGCTGCGCTGGAGGAGAAGCCCGTTATGCCATGAAATCGCGAGCAATAGTCCCTGATAACTCATGGCGTTACGAATGGAGAAGCTCGCCTCGGGAGTCCGTTTCCATGTCTTGCCACCGTCGGCGCTTTCGAACACTTCGCGTGAGTTGAGGGCTGTTGCCAGCAATCGCTGTGTATTGGCATCGTAGTTGACTCCCAAGATATGGCTTGCCACAAGGCCACCCATGATGTGGGCCCAATTCTTACCGCCGTCGGTCGACTGCACCGCGCCTTCGCGGGTTGCCAGCCAAAGCGACGAATCGGGTGTCATGGTCAAGTCATAAATACCGGTGACATACTTGGGAGGCGTGATTTCCGACCAGGTTCGTCCGCCGTCCCGCGAGAGAAAGGCCCGCTTAATCGTCGCCAGGGTTAAAGTTCCGTCGGCGTAGTCGTTCGCTGCCACGAAGTCGGTTTCGCCTTCGATGGGAGTCCCGTACCACTTCTTGCCGCCGTCCACACTGATGAACAGTCCCTCATTGCTGGCGGCATACCATGCCTTGTCCGTGACCTGGATCGAGCGCACACGCGGCGCAATGGCAATGGGGATCGGAACTTCGACAGGCTCCTTCTTCTTAGCAGTCATCGGCGCTTTCTTGGCACTGGCCCGGGCGGGCTTAGTCTTGGTTGCAGCCTGTTTGGTCGGTTCCGGCGCCTCCTCCTTTTTTTGCCATTCTGGAAGCGGCCCAGCAATCATTGCTGCCGGCAGCCACGTGCCAGTCACCGAAGCCAGGTAGAAAATTCCATGGTTCGTACCGGCGAAGATGACACCGTTGTCCGCCTGTTGCAGGCTGAGCACATCGCGGTCGCCCAGTCCCTGGCTGGCTTGCTGCCAAGTCTTGCCTACGTCGTCGGTGATGAACACTCCGCCGTGCAGCTTGTCGTTGACGATGCCCACATAAAGCCGGTTCGGGTCCTTGCGGTCGGCGATGACCGAGCCCACCATGCGATGCGAAAAGCCACGGTTGGACTGCTTGTACCTGGCGAATCCATCGTAGCTCGCCAGCACACCCCCGCGATCGGTGGCCAGAAGCACGCGCTGCGGATTGCGGGGATCGATCAAGATATCGTTGATGATGACATCGTCCGAGGATACCAGTGACCACTTGGCGCCTCCATCGAGCGTCTTCCACAGTCCGCCTGTGGTTCCGGCGTAGACAATCGAGGGGCGCTGTGGATCCTGCTTCAGCACCCGGGTGCGGATTGCCGAATGCGGCAATCCCTGAACCCGGTGAAACAGATCGCCGCCGTTGTCA
>Ga0306921_10005557_pt1 | contig 13091 bp, 10 predicted proteins | sample sta12Cox44000080_FD_203760 | JGI IMG/M metagenome (GOLD analysis project Ga0306921, IMG submission 203760) | Lab enrichment of tropical soil microbial communities from Luquillo Experimental Forest, Puerto Rico - statoxic.12C.oxic.44.000.080 (v2)... | ecosystem: Environmental > Terrestrial >... | reverse complement strand
GTCAACGAAGCAATCGAACAAGCGCATCGCGCTGGCATCCTCAACACGACCTGCCTCATGATGTCGGGTGCGGCCGTCGATGACGCGGTTCGCCGCGCCAAACGTCTCCCCGATCTGCACGTGGGTCTGCACGTCGTGCTCGTCGATGGCCGGCCGCTCTTGGATCCCAGTCTCGTCTCCGCACTGGTCGATGCCGACGGCGCCTTCTCGACGCAGCTCGTGCGCGCGGGCTTTCGGATGTTCTTCAGCGCACGCGCACGAGCACAAATCGACGATGAGATCCGTGCGCAGTTCGAGGCGTTTGCGACCACCGGGCTTGCGCTCGATCATGTCAACGCCCACAATCACATGCAAGTACACCCGACCGTCCTCGGTGCGATCATACGCATCGGACGCAATTACGGCATGAAGGCGATGCGCGTGCCGTACGAACCGCTTGGTCCCTCGTGGCGCGCCATACGCCGAGATCTGGCCAGGCGTGCGGGCAACTCGTTGGGCTTGGCGCCGGTGCTCGGCTATTGCCGCTTGCGGCTGCGTGCCGCTGGTATCGCGAGCAATGACTACGTCTTCGGTTTGAGCGATACCGGCCGCATGACGCGCGAACGGGTGTTGGCGCTGCTGAGCGAATTGCCTGATGGGGTGACCGAGATGTACTTCCACCCGGCCTCCCGACGAGCGCCGGGCATGCCCGCATACGCACAGCCGGAAGCCGAACTTGCGGCGCTGCTCGATCCCGGCGTGGCCTCGTATATCGCAGACGCGGATATCAAGCTGTCCACTTATAGCCAGCTAGAGCCAATCGCCACGTGACGGCCAAAACCGCGCTCGCCATGGGGCTATTCGCCGCAAGCGCCGCAGGCTGTGTGTACCTCGCTTGCGCGGTAGCGCGTACGCTCGCGTTCGCCCGTCGCCGAAAGCGCGCGGACGCGGCGCAGCGCGCCGACGGCCTCCCAAGGCTCGTCGCACGGGATGCGCTACCGCCAGTCACCGTCCTCAAACCACTGTGCGGCGACGAAGATGACCTGTTCGATAACCTCGCGTCATTTTGCGACCAGGAATTCGGGCGCTTTCAAGTCATCTTCGGCGTGCGCGATGCAAGCGATCCAGCGGTGGCCGTAGCTGAGCGCATCGTCACCGCATTTCCACGAGTGGACGCCTCGGTGGTCGTCGATGGCCGCATGCCTGTGGCCAATCGCAAGATCTCTAACGTGCTAAACATGATGCCGTATGCCAAACACGACATACTCGTCGTGGCCGATTCTGATGTGCGTGTCGGCCGTTCGTACTTGCGCGATATCGCTGCACCATTCACGCGCGCCGGTGTGGGCGCTGTTACCTGCCTCTATCGAGCCGCGCAACGGCTGCGTCGTGCGGAGCAAGCGCGCGAGCGCAGAGTCGCGGATCTCGCCGCGATGTTCGTCGAGGAGCACTTCGCCCCGTCAGTGCTCGTCGCGAGCGCGCTGCGGCCCTTGGACTTCTGTCTGGGCGCCACGATGGCCATCTCGCGCACGGCGCTCGAGGCGATCGGCGGATTTGAGGCTATCGGTGCATACCTGGCTGACGATCAAATGCTGGGACGCCTCGTGCGCGAGCGAGGACTGGCTGTCGACCTCTCAGCTCACGTCGTAGAGACCGCGCTTGCCGAGCGCGACCTTGACACGCTGTGGCAGCATGAGTTGCGCTGGGCCGTCACGATGCACGCAGCAAGGCCGCTTGGCTACTCGCTCTCCTTCATCACGTACGCACTGCCGCTCGCGTGCACGTTTGCTCTCGTGAGTCCTGCGACGGCGCCGGCTGTCGCCCTGTTGCTGTGCGCGGGTGGGCTGCGCGTCGCGCTGCACTACTGCGCCCGTAGCGCGCTCGGCACGCGCGCCGTTGACAGACCGTGGTTGATCCTGCCACGCGATGCGCTGGGACTTGCAGTTTGGGCAGCCCACTTCTTCTGCAAACGAATCCGCTGGCGTGACGCCACATATACGCTCGATCGTGGCGGCCAGCTCGAACCGCTACCTTAAGGCCCAACCGCTGCGGCCAACACGTTAGCGGCAAGCCGTGCGCAGCGCGGCCCATTGAGTCCGAGCCACAACGCCTGCGGCCATATGGATGGATGCGCGATCACGCGTGCCGGCTGCAACCACAGCGTTGACAACTCGCGCTGCGGCGTGTCCAAAATGACGCGAACCGCGGCCACGCGCGCAGCCCGGAGAAAGCCGGTCTCCATATCGGCGGCGACAAAACCGCGGCGCGCCCAATCCGCTCGTTCGCTTCCGGTGATCAATGTGGAGCTCGTCAACAGCGGCCCCTCGTCGACTGCAAGCCCAAGACCACGCGCGACCGCGAGCACCGCGCTGCGCACCTCGTCGTCACACCTGATCGCTTGACCGTCCGGCGTCGACACACGCTCGGGAACGACGAGGGTTCCCGTTCCGGCGCCGTCACGCAGGCCGCCCGCTAAGCCACATGTGACGACGAGCCCAGACAGGTGTGAGTGGTCGAGCTTGCGCAGCGCGATGCCGGCTTCAATGCAACGCACCCGTGGCAGCGCTCGAGCCACCGCTTTGGTCTCCAGGGATGTCCCCGTGACGACGGTCAGTTCATGCAGCGATATAGCCATGCGCTCGATACCATGCCACCGCGCGTGCGAGCGCATCGCGCGCAGATCCCGCACGATAGCCCAGCTCGCGCTCGGCTTTGGCAGAATCTGCATACATATATTCACGTGAGAGCTGCACGCCCTCTAACGGAACGACCGGCACGGCGTGCGGCTGCAAGCGGCAACGGATCTCGTCCGCATACGCGGCGGCGAGCGCAATGGTGTGCGGCACGCGCCAAGGCGGCACCGGCCTCCCGGTGACCGCCGCCAACAGCTCCCAGAGACGGTCGAACGACAAATTCTCACCGCCGGCGATGTAGCGCTCTTTGGGCCGGCCGCGCTCGAGCGCTGCGACATGCGCGACGGCGACATCCTCCACCGAAACAACATTGAGTCCGCCGCCACTCGGCCGTGCCGGCATGCGGCCACAGGCGAAATCGAGCACGATGCGACCGGTGGGAGTGGGCTTGTGATCGCCCGGACCGACGGGCGCCGTGGGAAGCACGAGCACGACCGGCACGCGCGCCGCGATGGCGACGCGTTCCTGCTCAACCTTCGAATGGTGGTAAGCGGACACGGCGCAGTGCGCCGCGTTGCAAGTCTCATCGGCAGGCCGTCCATCACGCGATGGCCCGACAGTGGCAGAACTCGAGGTCACGACAGCCCGCTCGATACCAGCGATCCGCGCCGCCTCCAACAGCCGAGCAGTGCCCGCCACGTTCACTTCGCGCAAGCGTGCCCGGTCCACGGGCGCAAACGAGTAAAGCGCCGCGCAGTGGACGAGATACCGGCAGTCCGCCAGCGACCGGACGAGCTCACCGGCACGGCACACGTCGCCATTGACCCACTCGATGACATGCGACCCTGATGGTGCGCCGTCGTCGCGTGGGAGTTGTGCTGGCTGCGCCGCATGCGAGCGGGTCGGCTCTAAAGACCCGACTCTCTGTTCGGCGTGGCCGACCCTATGTTCGTGGGCAAGCCCGCGGACCCGGTAACCTGCGCGCGCGAATGCAGCAGCGACGTGCGACCCTATGAAGCCGCTGGCACCAGTGATGAAGACGCGATCACTTCGCAAAGGCTGCTCGCACCATCTCTTTCAGCGAATGAGACGTCGCTTGCACCGCGCTCGGCTCATAACCGCAGTGCGCCATGCAGTTCTCGCACTTGGGGTGACGGCCTCGTCCGTATTTGCTCCAATCCGTCTGCTCGACGAGCTCCTTGTAACTGCTGGCATAGGGCTCGTCCGACATGAGATAGCATGGTCGCTGCCAGCCCAGCACCGAGTATGACGGTATGCCCCACGCCGTGCACATGAAGTCTGCTTTGCCTTCCAAGAAATCCAAGTACAGCGGGCTGTGGTTGAGGCGCCATTTTGAACGACGTCCACCCTTAAACGCCTCGCGGAAGATCTCGCGGGTGCGCTGTACGCCGAGGAAATGCTCCTGGTCAGGCGCTTTCTCGTAGGCGAAGCCGGGAGCGATCTGCATCGTATCGACTTCCAGCTCGTCATTGAGGTAGTCGAGCACGGCACGGATCGACACGGCATCGTCTTGGCCGAAGAACGTCGAATTCGTGGTGACGCGAAAGCCCCGGCGCTGCGCCTCGCGCACTGCGGCCACTGCCTTGTCGAAGATGCCCGAGCGGCACACGGATTCGTCGTGGCGCTCACGCAGGCCGTCGATGTGCACCGACCACGCGAAGTACGGCGACGGCTCGAACAAGTCGAGCTTGCGTTCCATCATGATCGCATTCGTGCAGAGGTAGACGAATTTCTTGCGCTCGACGAGCTCGCGCGCGATCTCGTGGATCTCGCGATGGATGAGCGGCTCGCCGCCGGCGATCGACACGATCGGCGCGCCGCACTCTTCGACGGCCACCACGCACTGCTCCACGCTCAGCCGGCGCGCCAGGATGTCGTCGGAATGCTGGATCTTCCCGCAGCCCGCACACGCCAGATTGCAGAGGTACAGCGGCTCGAGCTGCAGCACGAGCGGATATTTGTCGACGCCTTGCAACCGCTTGCTCGCGATGTATGCGCCGACGGCGAGTTTTTGACGTAATGGGATACTCATAACTTTACCTGCACAGCTACCCGGCTCGCGTGCTCCATGGTGGCACCGGACGCACGTGCCTGTGCGCCGGCGAGTGCCATCATGGGGAAGAGATGCCGGTACAGATGATAATTGATGTAGAAATCGCCGGGGAACCCTGTCCCCGTGTGGTCAGGTTCGGGCCAGGTCCCGTCGTGTTGGCGGTCGCACAAGAACGCAAGCCCGCGCGCGCAGGCTGAGTGGTTTCCGGCCCCCGCCGATTGCAGCCCCAAGACGGCCCAGGCTGTCTGCGATGCTGCACTCGTGCCAACGCCTGCAAATGACGCATCTTCATAAGAGAGACACGTCTCACCCCAACCGCCATCGGCGTTTTGGGCGGCGATCAGCCAGCAGGCCGCGCGCTGCTGCATGTCCATGCCGCCTCCCAGCGTCTTGAGCGCGTCGAGCACGCACCACGTGCCGTAGATGTGGTTGACGCCCCAGCGGCCGTACCACGATCCGGCCCCCGTTTGCGTGCGTCGCAGATACGCTAAGCCGCCCGCGACGTCAGGATCCTGTGCGCCCACGCCGCACGCGCTCAACATCTCTAAGACGTGTGCCGTGACGTCCTCGGTCGGCGGGTCGATCATGGCGCCGAAGTCTGCGAACGGGATGGCGTAGGCCATGAAGTTTGTGTTGTCGCGATCGAAGGCAGCCCACGCGCCGTCGCGCGATCGCATCGCGCGCACCCAAGCGGTGGCCCGCTCAACGGCAGGCCCAACACGCTCGGGCCGGCCACCCTCGAGCAACGCCAACACGACGACTGCCGTATCATCGACATCGGGATAGATGTCGTTATCGAACTCGAAAGCCCACCCGCCGCACGGTACGTTTTTGCACCGCACCTGCCAATCGCCGGGGCCTGTGATCTGTTCGGCGAGCAACCACTCGACCGCAGCGTGCATCGCTGGATGCGAGGGGGCAACGCCTGCGCGCCGTAGCGCACGCACGGCCCATGCTGTATCCCACACCGGTGACATGCACGCTTGGAAGCGCCAGCCGCTCGTGTTATCATGCAGCGTGAACCGGCGCATGCCTTCCAAGCTCTTGCGCATGACGGGATGCGAGACGTCCATGCCCTCCAAGTTGAGGGCGATGAGCGAGTAGACCCAAGGTGGCTGGATGCCTCCCCAGCTCCCATCAGCTTCTTGACGCTCGACGATCCAGCGCGCCATACGCGCCCTCGCGCGGCTACGCCCGACTTTCACGGGCATTTGTTCGTAGAGCTTGAGCAGCTTGTCCAGCCACCAAAAGATGCCGGATCCCGGCACACGCGAGAGCTCGCCCTGCGTTCCAGTCACCACGAGCTCGTCCAAGTCCACGCCCAGTGGCCGGACAGGACGACGCGAGATCACAATGGTCAACGGCGCTATCGTGCCGCGCGCCCAGCACGCGAAGTCGTAGAGATTGAGCGGGATCTGCGCGGGCAAGTAGACGAGCTCGGGGGGCATCGTGGGTATGCCCGACCACGGACAGGCGCCGAACAGCGCAAGCCAGATCTTCGTAAACACGCGCGCCGATGCGATGCCGCCAAGACGTTGGATGACAATGAGCGCAGACCGCATAGGTGTGCTGGCGGCGTCGACGCCAAGCACCTTGAGCGCGACGTAGGCTTCGATCGTGGTGCTGACATCGGCTGGTCCCTCGTGGTATAGCGCCCAGGAACCGTCCTCACGCTGCGCCCGCAGCAGATGATCGCAAGCTCCCTCACGGATGTCGTCTAGCGGCAAGCCCAAGAACGAGAGCAACAAGACATGCTCGGCCGTCATCGTGACGTTGGTCTCGAGCTCGTCAGTCCACCAGCCATCCGGATGCTGGCGTTCGAGCAGCCAAGAGGTTGCGGCGTCAAGCTCGTTACGCAACGCGAGTAGCCCCAAGCGCCTGGTGGATGATCAGGTTTGCTGCGGCGCGTCCGCTGCGCACGGCCGACTCCATCGTGTCGGGCCAGCCCGTGTCGGTCCACGAACCTGCGATCGCGACGTTGGGCAGCGCGGTCGCATTGCCGGGCCGTCGTACGCCCGGGGCCAGAAGATAGGTCGCCTCCGGCTGGCGGGTCACCGCGCTGCGCACAAGGCGTGCACCCCGCAGTTTGCGGACCGATCTCGATGCCTCGCTCCAGCACATGTCGACAATGCGTTGCGCCGGCTGATCGGCCCAGGCATCGGCTGCGCTGAGGCTGCAGCACACATATCCGTTGCCTTTCTCGAAGATCCACTGCACGGGCGAATCCAAGAGCGCCGCAAAGTCCACGCCGATCGAGCCGGCATCGTGCCAGATATGGACGTCGACGATAGCGTGCGGCGCGAACGCGTCAAGCGACGGCACGTGCAACACATCGGGGTCGCCGGCGAGGCGCACCAAGTGTGGCGGTGCGACCGCAAGGATCACTGCATCAAAGGACGTCGACGCACCGCTACTCGTGCGGATACGAGCGGCTCTCGAACCGCTCGATGAAAGCTCGAGCCCAGTGACTGCAGTCGAGGGGTGCACCGCCTTCAGGCGATTGGCCGCAGCCTCCGCGACGCGGGCTAGCGGCACGGACGTGTAGCCAAAACGTGCCGCATCCGGCGCAGCCAAGAAAGCGGTGGAGAGGATGAAGGCAGCGTCTGCAGCGCGTGCTTGCTCAAGCGGCGCGTTGAGCGCCGGCACAAAAAACGGCCGCCAGAACGCGCGCAGCGCGTCATCGGGCTGCCCAGTGCGCGCGAGCCATCCGGCGAACGATTCGCTGCTGCGCGCCGCGTCAGCGGTTTTTGCAAGTGCGTATGCCACCTTCGCCTTCGACGACCACCCGATGTGACGGTAGCCGACAAAGGATGCGATGAGATGCCACGGCGCCGGCAAACCCGCTGCCCGCAACCGGCTCTGGCGCCCGTCCTTGCCGAACACGAGCGCTTCGAAGCGCGGCTGCATTCGAACCGCGTGCGCCATGCCGACACGTTCGATGAACCCGAGCAGCTCCGTGCAGCAGGCCAAAAACACGTGTTGGCCATTATCTACCTCGACGCCGTCCACGACAAACGACGTCGCGCGCCCGCCCAGCAGCCGGCTGCGCTCGAAGACTTCCACCTCGAACCCTGCATTCGTCAGATCGAGCGCGGCCGCAAGCCCGGCAAGGCCTGCGCCGACGACGGCTACCCTGCCTGCAGCCATGATTCCACCACGACCCGCAGCTTCTCTAGGCGCGACAGCGAGGCCCGGCCCCGTAGCGGGAGCTGCGGATCGCCTTCGATCTTGTCGAGGATGCGCAGGTAGATCCCGGCCATCGTTTTCACGCACACCGCTGCTCTCGGCGGTATGTAGTCGACGACCCGTAAGCCCGATGCGTAGAGCGAGCGTGCCCGCGTCGCCTCCCAGGCGACTAATTCTCTCCAGCCCTCCGGCGTACCGCCACGCAGCACCTCGTGCTCGGTCACGCCGAAGCGGCGGAGGTCGTCGGCCGGCAAATATACGCGGCCGAGTGCTGCGTCCTCTCGTACATCGCGCAAAATGTTGGTGAGTTGCAGCGCGAGGCCCAAATCGTCAGCGCGCTCAAGCGCAATCGGGTCGGTGAAACCGAAAATACGCACGCACATCCGTCCGACCACCGAAGCGACGAGCCGGCAGTACCCTCGCAGCTCATCCCAGCTCTCGTAGCGCGTGCGGTGCGCGTCGACCTCGACACCATCGATCAGCTCTTGCAGCTCCGCCTCAGGTATCGCGAAACGCGTCACGGCGCGTGCCAAGACTTGCGTCACCGGGTCGCTGTGCACCCCGGACATCAGCTTGCTCACACGCTCGCGGTATGCGGCCAGGCGCTCCGGCAATCCAGGACCGCGCGCCACGTCCGCCTCGTCGTCGATCTGCCGAGCGAAGTCGTACAGGGCGTAGATGGCGATGCGCTGGTCGTACGGCAGCGAGATAAAGCCCCAGTAGAAGTTCTTCGCCTCGCGACGTGCCATCTCGCCGCAGAAGCGTTCTGCGCTGGTGAGGTCCGTGGCGAACATCGCGCACATAGCCTTATACCGTCTGCGGCCGCGCTTGCGTGCGCCGCTGCTCGCGCAGGCCTTCTACCCACGCCCGCGTCAGCAACATGAGTTTCATCGCGGGCGTCACGACCGGACGGACTCGGTCCGTTTGATACCCAACCGCCGAGATACGGTCCAAAATGGCATTGCCGCCGAGCCGGTACAGCGCAAGCTGCGCCCGCAGGCGCCGAGGAACGAGCGTCTCGAGTTCTACCCCGGAGCGCAACAATTCGCGCGCGCGCAAGCACAGAGCCCGCACGGCATCGGCGACCGATCCGGTCTGCAGGTCTGATTGCAACAAGTAACAGCGGCTGCGTGCAGCGTCGCGGCGGACGTCTTGTGCGTGGTTGGCAAGCTGTAGCCCGATGCAGACATCATCCGAGAGCGACGCAGCGTGCCGGTCGGACACGCCATACACGCCGAGCACCATGCGGCCTACCGGCGCTGCCGAAAGCATGCAGTAGGCGTGCAGCTCGTCCCACGACGCATAGCGGTTGACGGTCTGATCTTGGATATTCGCGGCGATGAGGTCCACAAATGGCTGGGGGGCCAGCCGGCGACGCTCGACCGTTTCGCGCAGCGCCAACAGCACCGGGTGAATCGGAGCGTATCCTGCGAACATGGCATCCACTCCAGCACGCCACGATCGCAAGCGCTCGAGCGCGCGATCGCCACTTTCGTCGCCGAAGTCGTCGGTGCACCGGCAATACGCATAGATGCGCGTGAGATCGCGTGCCACATCGGCGGGCAAGAACCGCGAGATAACCGAGAAGTTCTCGTAATGGCGCCGGACGAGGTGACGGCAATAAGCGTCGGCCGAAGCGAGTTCAGTCAGCTCGTTCACGTCCCTACCACTTGGACGATCACCGTGCGGTCGCGCGGCGAGCACAGCTCTACCAAAAAGATGCGCTGCCAGACGCCGAGGGCGAGGCGGCCATCGACAAGCGGCAGCGTCTCGCTCGACGAGAGTAACAAGTGACGGCAATGCGCGTGACCGTTGACCGGTTCATTCGGCGGCAAGTTGACGCGCCGGGCAAAATCGTCGTGCTCGTACACGCCGTTCCCCGCAGGCGCTAGCCGCTCAAGGAAGCGCGCAAAGTCTCGCAGCAGCAGCTCCTCGTTTTCGTTCACACGGACTGCCGCCGTCGTGTGCGTGGAGTAGACATGGACGACGCCCTCGCGCACGCCTGACGAGCGCACGATGGATGAGACATCATCAGTGATGTCCAGGAACGAACCGGCGCCCGATGTCGCATACTGCAACCGGCCGACGCGCAGGTTGCCGCTGGCCTCGCCGCGGCGGCGCAGCCATGGCGTGCGGCGAAGCTCGGCGATCGACTCGGCCCCGATGCCGAACATCGAAATGCGCAGCACTTCGATCACCTCGTGCGCTAGGTCGCGTACGGCTGACACGCCCTCGGCGGCGGCCCGCAAGAAAGGTCCAGCCATGCCCACCACGTCTGCGCCAAGCGCAATCGCCTTGGCGACATCGACGCCATTGCGAACGCCGCCGCTGGCAAAGATGACGCCGTCCGGCACCGCTGCGCGCGCATCACGCAGGCATTGGACGGTCGAGATGCCCCAGTCTGAGAAGGCGGCGGCCACGCGCTGGCGTGACGGCTCCGCGATGCGATGCCGCTCGACCTCGCTCCATGATGTTCCGCCAGCGCCGGCGACGTCGACCGCTTGCACCCCGGCTGCGAACAGCGCGTGCACGAGATCGGGTGCAATGCCCCATCCGACTTCTTTGACCACCACAGGCACGTCAAGCCCGTCGCACAGACGCTCGATCTTCTCGAGGAGCCCGGCGAAACACGTATCGCCACCCGGCTGGAGCGCCTCTTGCAGCGCGTTGAGGTGCAGCACGAGCGCGTCCGCGCGCAAGCGCCGCACGAGCGTCGAGCACTCAGCCACGCCGTAGCCCCGGTTCAGCTGCACCGCGCCGAGATTGGCGAAAAGAACGACGTCAGGCGCAAGCGGACGGACGTCATAAGAATCCGCGAGGTGAGGGTGTTCGAGCAACGCGCGGCCAGATCCGACGCCGATCGCGAGGCCGAGTTCCTGTGCGACGCGCGCCAGGTTGCGATTGATGCGGCGCGCCTCGTGCGTACCACCAGTCATGCACGAGATGAACAGTGGAGCGGCGAGCAGGCGCCCGAACAGGGTCGTGGTGGTATCGACGTCGTCGAGATCGATCTCGGGAAGCGCGCGGTGCGTGAAGCGATACTCGTCAAAGCCGCTGTCAACGCCCTTGGCGGAGACATCCTCCTGCAGGTTGATGCGGATGTGGTCGGCCTTGCGCGACGGGACGTTCACCACGCCGCCGTTTTGCAACTCGGTGACGTGATGACTATCGAGATCGGCGTGTGACATAGTCTGCTACCTCTGTGAAGTCGTCTGCGGAACGTCGAGGAAGTCCAAGTGCACGGACCAGAGCAATTGCCTTGCGGGCAAAGTGACGCGGGGTATCCTTGGTGAGCTGCGGTCCTCCGGCCGTCTCTAATAGGGCCCGCACCGCGGCCGCATCGCCCGCATCATCGCGGAACAGCGCGCTCAGCTGCCGCTGTTGCGCCGGTTGCATGCGCGCGTATCCCGCCACGATGGGATAGGTCAGCTTGCAGCGCCCAAGGTCACCGCTTGAGGACTTGCCGGTGGCGGCGGGATCGCCCCACGTCCCCAGCCAGTCGTCGTGGATTTGAAACGCCAATCCCAATAGGTAACCGGCTCGGCGCAGCGCGTCAACCGTGCCTGTTGAGGCGCCAGCCACGAGCGCCCCCGCTTGGATGCTCGCGCCAAGCAGCGCCGCCGTCTTCGCACCGATCATCCGTAGGTACGTGCGCACAGACGTCTGCGGGTCACCTTCCAGCCGCAAGTCGAGCGACTGCCCTTCGACGACCACAAGCACGGCATCGGCGATAGCCCGAACAGCCAAAAGACACCGGCTCGGCTCCAAACCGTCGCCCGCAAGCGTGCGGAAGGCAAGCGCATGGAGCGCGTCGCCCGCATTGATTCCTTGTGCAGCGCCCCACAGCGCCCAGACGGTGTCGCGATTGCGCCGGGTGATGTCTTGGTCTTGGATGTCGTCGTGGATGAGAGTGAAATTGTGAATGAGTTCGATGCCCGCAGCCACCGGGAGCGCGCTTTCGATATCGGCACCACACGCCTCCGCAGCCCACAGGCATAACGCCGGACGCACGAACTTTCCCGGCGAACAGCGCGATGGCTGGCCATCACGGTCCAGCCATCCCATGTGGTAGCCGGTCATGCGTCCGGTGAACGATCGCTGCGGTAGCGCCGACTCTCGAAGGTAGGTCGCGATGCGAGCCGCGTGTCTCGTCAGAAGACTCGCAGATGGCTCGCTACTTTCGAGATCCGCCTCGACGCGCGGAAGGGGCGCATCCAGACGTGTTTTCAATCGTGCAGCCGACCTCGAAGTAAGACGGTAAACAAAAGATGATGGCGTTCGCGTGCAAGTTCCTTTCTTGCAAGCGAAGCGGTCGGCTTCTGCGGCGTGACAGCGTGATACCTCCCCACAAGCATTCGGTCGTTCACTGCATTTCATCGCAACAAGCGCACACGTGTGATGTCAGCACACGTTCTGCTAGAAGTGGGTGCACGCGAATCCGTATTGCTGCGTTAAGCCCCCCCGAGACTTTCATATTTCGCCAGCTCAAGGATGCTAGAAGTGGTTGAACTACAGACCGACAAAGCTCCGGATGGCGGGCGCGACCCTGCTAGAAGTATAGAGCCCGACCAGGTGGTACCGCACGGCCAGACCCCGCTTGCGCGGCTGACGTCCAAGCATGCAAGGAAAGATGGCGGGCAATCACGATTGTGGTCGCACGCAATCGAGAGTGGCGAGTGTCATACGCCCCCTTTGAGTTCGTTGCATTATGCGTCTGCGACGCGCAGCGATGATTTTTCGTTACGACGTATGTGGGCGATTCGGCGGGACCCCTGTATGACGCGGGTTCGGGCGGCCTGCCGTTCGTCCACGATCCGCATCGCCCGGTGTCGCCACCGCGGCAACAGCGGCGATAGCGGCAAACATCGCGACGCTCGTCGTGACTAGCAACGTGTCACCCGTGCCGAGCACCGACACGAGCCTCGCCACGGTCAGCGCAGCCGCAGCGATCACAAGCACAGGGCGCCACCATCTTCGCCGGCCGAAGCTCATGACCGCACCGGTGGCGAGCGCAGCACCAGTCGCGATCTCGGCGGCGAGCAAGACGTCAAGACCGCGTGCGGTCAGCGCCGCAAGCGCGTCGCCGAGAGCAACGAGCGCCCACAGCAGCGCGATAGCTCCGGCCGCGACACGTGCGATATTCGCGATGGAGATAGGGGTTGCCATCTGCCGGATGCTTTGCCTTCGCCCAGCGGAGCCACCTTCGCGGCCCTTGTCTC
>Ga0306921_10005554_pt1 | contig 13094 bp, 12 predicted proteins | sample sta12Cox44000080_FD_203760 | JGI IMG/M metagenome (GOLD analysis project Ga0306921, IMG submission 203760) | Lab enrichment of tropical soil microbial communities from Luquillo Experimental Forest, Puerto Rico - statoxic.12C.oxic.44.000.080 (v2)... | ecosystem: Environmental > Terrestrial >... | reverse complement strand
CAGAATTCCTCCGGGTCAGGTTCGACTTTCACCGCGAATCCGAGTTTTTGCAGGCAATCAACCATGATTTGCGTGTCCTCACTCCAAAGCGCGCTTTGGAGCGTGACCTCGCCTTCGGCCAGCGCGGCCAGGATGAGCGCGCGGTTGGTAATGCTCTTCGAGCCGGGCACGGTGACCTCCGCGTGCACCGGTTTGTCGAGCGGCACGATTTCGATCAAATCAGGAAGAGCCATTTTATTTGGCCACGGAAGACACACAGATTGAACACGGACAGGAATCCGGAGTGGAAAATCTGTGTTTCATCTGTGTAAATCTGTGGCTGATTTCATTCCGGTGACGGAGACGCACACTGGGCGCACCATTGGTCGCGGCGGATTTTCGCCGTCTCAAAAAAACTCATAATCGCTTTCGCATCGGCTTTGGCCAGGGCACGCTGAAATTTCCCGGCATCGGAAATAAAATCTTTCATCGCCCGCCCGAGATGTTTGCGGTTGGCCAGGGCGATATCGCGCCACATTTCCGCCGAACCGGACGCGATACGGGTCGTGTCCCGGAACCCGTTGGCGCACAGCGCAGCCTGCGGCCTGGGATGCGCGGGCTTCAAAACGTAACCGGCCAGGGCCGCAGCCAGAACATGCGGCAGGTGGCTGGAGCGGCTGACGAGCAAATCATGTTCTTCCGGCGGCAAACGCAGGGTTCGGGCGCCCAAAGCCCGCCAAAACTGTTCCACTTTGTGAACGGCCGCCGGTTTCGATTGTCGCGTGGGTGTGACAGCGCAAACGGCATTGACGAACAGTTCCGCGTTGGCAGCGCCCACCCCGGTTTTTTCCGCACCCGCCATGGGATGGCTGCCGACAAAATATGCACCGGCTTTGGCCACCAGGGGTTCCAATTCGCGCACCACCCCGGCTTTCACGCTGCCTACGTCGGTGACCACCGCGCCGCGTTTGAGAGCCGGAAGCATTTCCCGGACGCGACTCCGCATCTGCGCCAGGGGCGTGCACAGAATCACCAGGTCAGCGTCCCAGACGGCCGCCAGCAAGTCGATGGTGGCAAAGTCCACCGCAGCCGCCTTTTCGCAATCCTTGAGGCTGGCCGGGCGACGCACAAAACCGGCAACCCCGCCACGCGCAGCGAGCCTCCGGCGCTTCACGGCCAGTCCGATGGAACCGCCGAGGAGACCGACGCCGATGATGGTGATTTTCCGAAAAAGCACGGGCAAAGGATAGTCGATGGAGGATGGAGGATGGAAGATGGAAAATGAACAGCAGTTGCTCGTAATTGGTTAAATGGTGCCTCGCAACGGCTGCTCATTTAACCAATCACTGATTTAACCGGTTTACAGTTTGACCTCTCGGTTCTTCTGCGCCGACTCGAAACACGCGTCCATCACCCGTTGTGTTTGCAGCGCCCACATTGGCCATTCCTCGTTCAGTTTGCCGGAAAACACCTGGTTGGCAAAGTTGCGGAACATAAGGGTATTCTGGGCAAAGGGATGCCCCATATCCGCCAAATCGGAACCGTCCGCGGGCGGGGGCGCACCGGTCGGGACACGAACCTCCGTCCGGTTGACTTCAAAAGCCGGCGCATAGCCGTTAAAAGGGTGAACGAAATCAGGTACCCGCAACCAACCGGCCCGGCCACTGACGAGGGCCCATTGCTGAAACGCGGCCTGGAATGAGGAATAAAATCCTGCGGAGACACCGTTGTCAAAAAAAAGTTCGGCGGAAAAGTCGGTGGGCGCGGGCAAACGACCACCTTTTGCTTCGGATTGTGTCAGGATCCGGCCTGTGACTGAATGCGGCAGTTGCCAGCTCAGCGCCCAGAGCGTGAACCGGATGCAATACCACCCCAGGTCACCCAGACAGCCGGTCGGCTCCAGCCGGCCATCCACGCGGATGTTGCTGTCCGCAAACCCGCCGGTGCCCAAAAAGCTGAACGCCGAGGCAATCCGGCGGACCGGGCCGACGCTTTTGCCATCGTCCAAAAGCTCACGCACCCGGGCCAGCCGCGGGTTGTGCATGAACATCACACCGTCCATGTATTGCACCCGGTTTTTGCGGCAGGTGTTCGTCATCTCCTGAACGTCATTTAGGCTGACGCCACAGGGTTTTTCACAAACCACGTGCTTGCCGGCCGCCGCAGCGCGCAAGACCCATTCCTTGCGCAAACCGGTCGGCAACGGAATGTAAACCGCGTCCACGTCTGGCGACGCCAGCAGCTCCTCATAGCTGCCAAAGGCGACGGGTTCGGTGGTGAACGGAAATTCCTGCTGGTTTTTGCGGATGTATTCGCGGCTGCGTTCCCTGTCCCGGCTGGCCACGGCGGCCAGCACGGCATTGCCGGAGTGGAGGATAGCCTTCCAGTTCTGCCGGCCGATCCGGGCCGTGCTCATAATTCCAAATCTCAGTTGTTTCATAGTTCAGTCGTAATCCTCCTCGTCCTCGTCCTCGATTTACTGATTTCGATTACGAGGACGACGACGAGGACGAATCCTTTTGAGCTTCCTTCACCCGTTCCAGAATCACATCCGCCAAATGCGGTTCAGTGCCGACGGCGGGCGTGTACCACACGAGTTTTCCGCCCTTTTCCATCGGGTTCCGCCAGACCGGCTGGCCGGCGGCGAGCCGGTGTTGAACGGCTGCCCTGGTTTCACCCAGCAAAACCGGAATGTCTTCCTGCGTGTGCAAACCGTCGCTGATAAAGAACGGCACCACGACCAGATTTTTCGTCCGGGCGAGCCCGTAGCATTCGGGAATGCGCGGGTCTTCTTCAAGGAAAATCGCGTGGACCCCGCCGTAAAGGTCGAGCGCGCGGATCAACGACACCTGTCGGTCCATCGGCTGACGCGAATTTTCGTTCTTCTCCGTCCCATGCCCGGCGATGAACAGGGTGATTTCTGCCGGTTTGGGCGCGCGCGGGAAGGGAAATTTTTCCACGATGTCCCTGGCCCGCGCCAGAATTACCGCGGTCATACTGTCGTGAGAACCCACGGGCGAACAGTAATGAAGCACCCGGCTGCTTCCCGGCAGACTTTGAACTTGGAAGTTTGAACTTTGAATTGCAAAACCGAGTTCGCGGGGAATTACTTCGCTGGCGAAATAGCCTTCGCTGATAAAGAGCGGCGCGATGAACACCTGGGGCGCGGAAAGACCCGTTAAAACGTCCTTAATCTGCGGTTCCTGCTTCCAAAAGGCCTCCCGGACGTCGGCAAACAGCTTCCGACGACGCAGCTCCGCCGCATGTTGATAAACCGGCACGGCGGAATCGGCATTCAATTCTGTGCCATGGCCCAGCACCACCAGCACAGAGTCGCCGAATTCACTGCGATTCATGCGAAAGGGTTAGCCGAGGATGGGGCCGGCTGCAAGCCGGTCTCTGAAAAAAGACATTTTGATTGAAACCTTTTTGGTGTTTGCCCATCTTAAATTGATATTTGCCTGCGAAATAAACAAACTAATGAAAACCAATACCTGGATCAAACTGACCTTTACCCTGGCCATTCCCCTGGGACTGGCCTGGACAGCTTGTGCCGATGACGCCGTGCCGGGCACAATGCCGCCGGCCGCTGCCAAACAGGGCGTTACCTATGCGACGGACATCAAACCCATTCTGGACAACTCGTGCGTCAAGTGTCACAGCGGCGACAAACCCAAAGGCCACTTGAAACTCGACAGCCTGGAGGGCGCGCTCAAAGGCGGCAAGGACGGCAAAGTAATCAAGGCCGGTGACAGCGCCAAAAGCATGCTTGTCCAGGCCGTGTCGCATGTCAGCCAGGATGATGAGGATTGGATGCCCCCGCTCCATAACAAGGCCGGTATTGGACCGCTCGCGCCCGAACAGATTGGTTTGATCCGTGCCTGGATCGATCAGGGGGCGAAATGAGTGACGCGTGACGGGTGACAAGTGTCAAGCCAGGCGCCGCCCGTTAAGGATGGCGCCTTTTTAATTCAACGCTGCCAGTGGTGCGCGTTTCTGTTCGCGCAATTTTTGCTGTTGGCGCAACAAGTCGATTTTTTCCGTTTCGGATGTCCCGGGCAGGTTGCTCTTTTGCATTAAAGCAGCAATCTGCCGGTCCAGAGATTGATTGCGCAGCTTTGTCGTCACGTCGGCAAGCTGTTGTTCCGGGTTGGGAATTCTCCGGTCTTCGGCGGCGGCTTCGGTGACGAGGTCGCGCGCCCCCGGCATTTCCAGTTCATCCAAAAAAGCAGCGAGGCTCTTCCAGGTCTCTTCCCTTTGCATCGCGAGCCGTCGGACGACAAGCTCCCGCACGAGCGGATGCGCCATCCAGTTCACCTCCAGATGCAACGCCGCCCAGGCCGCCAATTCATCGTGCAACAGAAGCAGTTTGAGCAACCAGAATTCCTGCGGTGATGGGCGCTGCAAAGTTTCAGGTTCAACGTGCGAGGTTGTCTCCTCCGCCTCCGAATTTTGAACCTGGAACTTTGAATTTTGAACTTTCTTGAATTCGGCCCGGGCGGCTTCGGGCGAAACGCCGAGCCGCAATGCGGTCTTTTGCGCATAGGTGTCAATCAGCACGCTGTTGCCGGTTTTGACGACCGTTTCCGCCATACCGCGCAAAATGGCGTTCCGGCCGCGGTCGCTGTTCGGATCATTCTGCGTGCATAGACGGTTCAAAAAGTAATCAAAAAATCCTTCTGCGCTTTCGATAAGCTTGCGGAAGGCCCCGCTGCCGTTGGCCTTGATGAAACTGTCCGGATCATGCGGGGCTGGCACAATCGCGACGCGCACGGCGAGACCGGAGGCCAGCAAATGGTCGAGCGACCGCACGGCGGCATTCTGGCCGGCCTCGTCCGAATCGAAACAAAGCACAACTTCGTTCACATAACGCTTGAGGATGCGCGCGTGCTGGTCGGTAAAGGCGGTGCCCTGGGGGGCAACGACGTTTTGGATGCCGCCCATGAAACAGGCGATCAAATCGAGTTGTCCTTCACAGATGATGGCAAAGCCGGCGTCCAGGACGGCACGCTTTGATTTGTCCAAGCCGAAGAAAACCCTGCTCTTGGTAAAAATTGGCGTTTCGGGCGAGTTGACGTATTTGGCCGTTTTCTCGTCACCGGACAGAACCCTTCCGCTAAAACCAACCGCCCTGCCCTGCTCGTCGCAAATCGGAAACATCAATCGCCCGCGGAATCTATCGTAATAATGGTCGCTGTTCTCCTTTCGCAGGATCAACCCGGCTTTCTCGACCAGCGGAAGATCGTACCCCTTGCTCCTGGCCCAGTTGACCGTGTCATCCCACAAATCGGGCGCGGCGCCCAGGCGGAACATTTTCACGGCTTCCGCCGCGACCCCGCGTTTGGCCAGGTAATCGCGGGCAACCTGGCCGGCGGCCTCATTTAACAGACAATTTTGCCAGCGCTGCGCCATCTGTTCGTGAATTTGCAGGAGTTGATCCTTGAGATGCCGGGATTGCTGTTCACCGGGGTTTTGGTCCAATTCGAGCGGAATTTTTGCGCGGTCAGCCAGGCGCCGCACGGCATCCACAAAACCAATATTTTCGTATTCCTTGACGAAGGCGAATACGTCGCCGCCCTTGTGGCAACCGAAACAGTGAAAAATCTGGCGGTGGGGATTGACGTTGAAGCTCGGGGTTTTTTCCTTGTGAAACGGGCAGAGCGCCACAAAATTCGCCCCCGCCTTTTTCAAGGGCAGGTACGAGCCAATGACATCCACGATGTCACTGGCGGCGCGAACGCGGTCAAGGGTTCCCGGGGAAAAACCGGCCATGCATCCGGTCTAGCATTCGGCCGCGGTTACAGCAAATCCATTCCGCGGTGGCTTGCCGGGTAGAATTTGTGTCTGTCCCGGACCCTGAGACAGGTTACTGCTGGGGCGGGGAAGCCGCGTGCAGGGTGGCGCCACCTGACGTGGTGGGTTCAATCATCAATACACTGAGGTATTTTCTGATATAAGGCCCGGTGAAAGACTTTTGGAAAACCGCATCCTGCACATTGTATAGATCGGGGAAAAAGTGTGAGCCGTACCAGCGTTGCTGGAAATCGTTGCTGGCCTGGACTTGCTCCGGCGTATACTGGCGTGCACCCAGAAGGGACATGGCAAAGAGCAAAACACAGAAGTACCGCACCATGCCGGAGGGCACGCCCAGATAGTATTCGGCGTTGCCGAACATGTTGCTACCGAACAATCGCAAACCCACGGAGCGTTTGATCGTGGAGAAAATCAAAAAAATGATGACTGCCAGAAGCGTATAACCCACTATATTGCTCAGCAGGGCGCCCAGGCCCGCCATTCGGTTGAGCCACTGGGCCACAAACGAGTAAAACAGGCCGCTGATGAAAATCACCGCGAACCATTCGGATAACGGCAGGATTTCCTTCGACATCCCGTTTTTGCGGCCGCGGAAAATACCGAAAACGAGCACCATCACAACCACCCCGTCGAACCAACTCAGGGGCAGACTGTTAGACGCCAGCGATTGCATGGAAATAGCAAACATAGGCTTAAACTCAGGTTTTAGCCGCATCTTCCAGCAGAAACCGTTCCATCTTCAGGGGGGATTCGAGGAAAGCCAGAATTGTATGTCTGCCGCCTGTGAATTGCGCGGATCCAGCTGTAATACCTTCTGATACTGGGCCCGCGCCTGGGGTACGTCATGCAGTTGCTGTGCGTAAAGATTGCCGAGCGCCAGATGCGCTCGAACATCATTTGGATTCGCGGCCAGAATGTTATTCAACTCGTTCGCGGCATCCGTCACATAGCCGGCCGCCTTCAAGGCCAGGGCAAAGTTGTAGCGCGCGACCACTGAATCCGGCTGAATCGCAAGCGCCATTTCATACGCTGGCAGCGACCCACTGATATCACCCAATCGGTAGGCCATCACACCGCCATTGTACTGCGCCTCGAACCAGCCCGGATCGAGCCGTGCCGCCTCGCGATAGGCGTCCAGCGCATCTGCGTATCGCTTGTCCCGCTCAAACTGTTGCGCCTGTGCGAAGGGTCGCCCCGCCGCCTCCCGGTTGCCCTTTCCGGGAGGCGACGGCGAAAGATACAGATAACGCGGAAACGCCGGCGGCGCAGGTTGGGTCAGGTGAACCGGTTTGGTCTGCGGATGCGGGGGGTTGCCAAACGCCGTCAGATTGCTGGTGCCTGGCTTTGGTGCCGGTCGCGGCGGATTATTGCTGGAATTTGATGGAGCCGGTTGTGTTGTTTTGGCTTCCGGGGACGCGGACCGAAACCAGTTCAGCGGGTTAAGCTGGTGTATTACTCCCGATGTCTTGTTCACTTGAGCCGGTGTCGCCGGAATGGTAACGGGATTCTCCTCCGAAACGGACGCACTCGAGGTTTCCGCGGCAGCAGATGAAGACCCGCGGGAGTTGTCCGAAGGCGAATTGGCACGGGATGGACTCCACGTACTTGCCACCGGCCGTTGCGGATGTGTTGCGCTGGACGTCGCGGAAGCAACGGTGCCGGTCATTTGTCGTTCCAAATCGTTGGCGATGGCATTGACCTGATCCCAATCCGTCCGGTGAGGTGTCAGAGCCAGATAAGCGCGGTAATTCTGCAATGCCAGTGTGTTGTCATGCAGATATTGCCGCGCCACGGTGGCCAGGTTCACCAGCGCCGGTGCGTAATCCGGCTGCACCCGGGTGGCGCTGGCGAAATACCGGGCCGCGTCGCGCGGCCGGCCCCGCTGCATCTGGGCCATGCCAAGGCCGTTTAGCGCTTGGGCATCACTGGCGTCAATGGCCAGGGCCGTATTGAAACTTTTTTCCGCTGCCGGGAGATCGTGCAGGCGCAATGTCGCCACACCCAGCTTGTTCCACCCGTCCGGCTCCTTGCTGCGGCGGAGCACATAAGCCGTAAACTCGGTTTTCGCCATGTCCGGTTTGGCCTGTTCCAGCCACAGGCAGCCCAAATTGTAATGTGCCTCCACCATATCACGATCCAGCGTGAGGGCACGTTGATACGCCACGACCGCATCGGCGGGGCGACCGACGTGTTGATACGCCACACCCAGGTCGTTCCAGGCCTGGGCATTGGTTGACATCAACGCTGTTGCCGTTTTCAACTTCTCGACCGCCGCGGAATAATCACCGGAATTGAGAAGTTTTTTGCCTTTCAGCAACGCGCGCGGCCCGGGCGGCCCGCAACCGCTTAAATAAACGGCGAGCGTCAGAAAAATCAGTACACCGCATCGGCTTATGTTTTTTGTGGCCAGCATCGGTGCTGGTGGTAGCATTCACACCTTGACGTGTCAAGAAACGCACTGTTTCAGTTTATTCGAGTGGCCGGCCGGTTGATGGCGGTGAGTGCTCTTGGGTCAGCGGTCCTGCAGGCTCAAGCTGCCGGCTTGTCCCTGCACCAGTCCGGCAGTGAGCGCGCCCGTGTGCTCATCGTTGAAAACTCAAACGCCACCTATCAATATCAACCGAACGCGGCTTTCGTTCAGGAGATGGTCAATCGCGGCATCACCAATTTCACCGGCAAACCGGCCATCGGTGAAGCCTGGCGCAGCCTGGTGTCCACCGGGGATGTGGTCGGTATCAAGGTTTTTTCGGCCGCCGGGCCGATCAACGGCACCCGCCCCGCCGTGGTTGCGGCGGTGGTTCACGGGTTGCTCGCCGCCGGACTGCCGCCGGACCATGTCATCATCTGGGACAGGGACGAAGCTGATTTGCACCGGGCCGGTTTTTTCCGGCTGGCCACCCAACTCCACGTGCGCGCCGCCGGCAGCGAGCAGGCGGGTTATGATCCGACAAATTTTTATCTGCCCGATACGCCCATTATCGGACAGCTCGTCTGGGGTGATTCAGAATTTGGCCAAAAAGGGCCGGATGTTGGCAAAAGGTCCTTCGTCTCCCGGCTGGTCAGCCGCCAAATCACCAAAATTATCAGCGTCTCACCGCTGTTGAACCAGGACACGGTGGGTGTTTGCGGCCATTTGTACGACCTCACCATGGGGAGCGTGGACAACACGCTGCGTTTTCAGGAGGACCCCGGGCGGCTTGCCGTCGCCGTCCCGGAAATCTATGCGCTGCCGGCGGTGGGAGATCGGGTGGTTCTCAACATTACCGACGCGTTGATTGGCCAGTATGAAGGCGGGGCGAAAGGTCTGTTGCAATATTCAACGGTGCTGAATCAACTTTGGTTCAGCCGCGATCCCGTGGCATTGGACACCCTCGGCCTCCAGGAACTCGACCGGGAGCGGCGTCTGCTGGGAGCGCCGGGATTCAAGCCCAATCTCGAGCTTTACACCAACGCGGTCATCCTGCAACTCGGCGTCAACGACTCCAACCGCGTGGAGGTGAACCACCTTCGTTGAGTCCGGTTTAACGTTAATCAACCGTTACCGGCTCGGCTTCCCGCGCCATTTTGGACCGGGCCAACGCTTCTTTTCGTTCACGCAGACAATCAGGGCAGATGCCGTGGGTGGTGGGTGTGTCAAAACCCTGCTCCATGAAATCTTCCAGCGGCATCCATTCCCCCTTGAAATCAATCCGCCTGCACCAGGCGCACACCCGCAGGAAATCCTCCAGTTGCCGCAGCCGTTTCATTAAGCGATGGGTTGACCGGCTGACCAACAACCAGACCGCCAGAAAGAGCAAAAGTTCCAGCGTGGACCGCCGGTAAACGAAGGCAAACGGATGGTCGGAGAAAATCAAAGACGGCAATTGAAGCAATTCATTAAGATAACAAATCAGAATTACCGACAGAAAACCGAGGTTTTGATACAAGACCACCTTTGAGAACTGCGACTTTTTTTCCATAACGTCAACGTCAACTGCACAACTAACGGAAGACCGCGAGTCATCTCCTAAATGACTTCAGGCTCCTTTTTTCTCATCCCGGTTTCCCACCTCAGCCTTCATCGTCTCGTTGTTTAATGCATCGGCAGGAACTGCATAAATTGTGCCGTCAAATTTTTTCACCGGCAAACCCGCCCTCCTCGCTTCCATCGGCCGCAATTCCACCAACGCTCCAACCTTTGACATCTCCTGTTTGGGAAAGTTCAATTCGAACGCAATGCAATCAAAAAAATTTGTTCACAATCCGACAGGTGCAACCCGATTCGAATTTCAGTGGCAACGTTATAACGTAACGTCTGCTCCCGCTTCCGTTGAGTCACAAGTGATGACGAGGACCCGAAAAGAAGTTTTTGATGTCTTTAACCTTACAAAATTGCCGGACTCCGGTTCACATCGGCGGCGGGGAACTCAACTCGGCGTGAAATGCCTTGATGCCATTTAACATGAACTGAACCGCGACGGCTGCCAGCAGCAGGCCCATGACACGAACCGCAATGCTCATGGCGATCGGATTGAGCCAGCGCGCCCCGCGCACCGCAACGCGAAAAAACAAATAACTCATCATTGCCACGGCCACGATACACCCATAAAGCGCAATGTGTTGCGGGACATTGCGTGCCTCGTTTTGGAGCAGGATGGTCGTGGAAATGGCACCCGGGCCGGCCAGCATCGGAATGGCCAGGGGGGTGATGGCAATGTCGTCCTTTTCCGTGCCGGCCTGCTTTTCTTCATGCGTCTCCTGCACCCGCGATCGCTGCACCCGCAACATATCGAGCGCAATAATGAGCAACACAATGCTCGCCGCGATCTGAAACGCCGGCATGGTGATACCGAAGATTCTAAAGATTACAGTGCCTGCGACCGAAAACGCCAGTAGTACCGCGGCCATGGTAAAACACGCCAGCCGGGCTGTGCGCAGACGTTGCTCCGGGGTATCGTTCGGCGTCATTGCCAGAAAAGCCGGCGCCGTGGCCAGCGGATCCACAATCACGAACAACGAACCCGCCGCGAGCAAAATGTATTCGGTCAGGCTCACCCTCAAAAATAGAAGCACTTTCAAGGGGTTGTCAAACCCGTCAATCGGTCGTCTGGTAAAGCTTCCTGGAACAAAATGCGGTTCCCGTCCCTCTCATTAAACAGCCGGCGCGGTTTCTTTGGAGACAACCGAGTTCGGCCGAAAAGGAGCACAAAACAAGTAAAAATTATGAAAAAACAGCTATTCAAATTCGTCGGCGCGGGTGCGCTGGCACTGGCTTTCCTGACCGGCAATGTGCAGGCCGGAAGTGGAAACGGTACGGCCAGCGCCATTCCGGCGTACTACGACCATAACCTGTTCACCATCCACTTCGTGGAATTTCCGCCGGCCGCGGAAAAATCACTCCTGCAGCACAATGGTTCTCTCAACTTCATTTACCAGTCGGATCCCGGCCTGCCCGGAGGCCAGCCGTTCATCTCGGTGATTGATGCCATTCCGGGAGATGGTTTTAACCCCATCTGGGAGGAAGTTCAGATTACCTTCACCGCAGGCCACACCCCGAGACAACTCTTTTCGGATAACGAGGTTGCCGCCGCCGTTGCTTCCGGCGAAATCACCCTCGTATTTACCGGGGAAGTTTATTGGTGCCCCGTCGTCGGCCCCAAGCCGAGTTCCTGACCGGTCTCGCAAAATTGGCCCCCCGGATGTGACGCCATCGCCTCCGGTGGCCAACCAGTCACAGGAAAATCGGGAGGTCTTTTTGACTCCTGAGTATGTGTGGTATTCTGTTCTTGCGGCTTTCATTTTGGCTTAAACTCAGGTTGGTGGTCATCAGGCCCGTTTCTGCTTCTCAATCCCCACCCGCTCCGGCAAGCTCAGGGCCGTTCCATGCGCATCCTGATTGCGACCGTGACAGCCGGCGGCGGACACGTTGCCGCGGCTGCCGCGTTGGAGGAAGCCTGGCGCGGCTTGCGCCCGGCCGACCATGTCGAACGGCTGGACCTCATCAAACTCTTCTCGCCGCTGCACAGAAAGGTTTACGCGGAAGGTTATGTACAACTGGTCGAACGCGCGCCGGAACTCTGGGGCCTGTTGTTCAGCAAAACCGACAATCCCAAAGTCACCCGCCGTCTGAGCCGGCTCAGCCGCCTGTTTCCCAGCAATTCGCGCAAAAAATTCACAAACTACTTAAAACAGTTCCGGCCCGATGCCGTGCTCTGCACGCACTTTGCTCCATTGGAAACATTGAGTTTGCTTAAGCCCTCGGGGGGCGGAATTACACGACGCCCGAATTTAATTGAAAAGACCGGGACTCGCGGAGCTCGCCCCTCTGACAATTGGAAACAGCCCTTCGTTGTCAGCATTGTGACCGATTTCGAGGCGCACGCGTTGTGGATGAACCCGTCCGTGGATTTGTACTGTGTCGCCGCCGAGGAAACCAGGGCCCGGCTGGTCGCACGCGGTGCGGCAACAGACAGGGTGGTGCCGACCGGCATCCCCATTGCCGGGAAATTTTCGTTAAAGCCCGATCCGAAGGTTATCCGTCAAACCCTGGGACTGCGTGATGATCAGCCGGTGCTGCTGGTGTTGAGCGGCGGCTTTGGCATGGGGCCGGTCGCCGAAATCCTCACCGAACTCGACAAGGTGCCGCAGCCGTTGCAAACCGTCGTCGTGACCGGGCGCAACGAGGAATTACGCCGGAAACTGGCCACTCAAACCAGGAAACATCCCACGCACGTGCTCGGTTTTTCGACCAACATGCACGAACTGATGGCCGTGGCCTCGCTGATCATCACCAAACCCGGCGGGCTGACCACCTCGGAGGCGCTGGCGTTGGGCAAACCGCTGTTCATTCTGAATCCGATTCCCGGACAAGAGGCCGCCAACAGCGATTTTCTGCTCGAACATGGCGCCGCAGCCAAGATTAACCGGGTTGAAGACCTTCCCTTTCGCATCGAAAAACTGTTGGGCTCGAAAAAACTCGCGGAAATGGCCAAAGTCGCCAAAACCCTCGGCCGGCCACAATCAGCCGTGGCAGTGTGCCAGGAAGTTTTGAAACGACTGGATTGACTTATGATGGCAGCGATTTCCGGGTTCATCATCCTTGGTTGCTGGATCGCCTTCCTGGTCTACTGGATTATTAGTGCCTTTGGACAAAAGGCGACGGCGGAGCCGCAACGACTGTTGTCCGCGCTCGCACACCGCATTCCGGTGGGACTTGGCTGGTTCCTGATGCTGTATCCGAAGTCGCCGCCACCTTTGAATCAACGGTTAATGCCGCATACGGACGGGACCTGCATTATTGGCACGCTGATTTGTGTATTCGG
>Ga0306921_10005550_pt1 | contig 13096 bp, 20 predicted proteins | sample sta12Cox44000080_FD_203760 | JGI IMG/M metagenome (GOLD analysis project Ga0306921, IMG submission 203760) | Lab enrichment of tropical soil microbial communities from Luquillo Experimental Forest, Puerto Rico - statoxic.12C.oxic.44.000.080 (v2)... | ecosystem: Environmental > Terrestrial >... | reverse complement strand
TCACAGTCACCGGAAGGTCAGCCAGTTCGGCTGCCATTTCGGGAAATCGATCGTATCGACCTTCCGCCCAGCGGAACGCGATATGCACATTCTGACCTTCGACATAGCCGGCTTGGCGCAGGCCTTGTCGAAATCCAGCCAAATTCGATCTGGACTCCCCAGCCGACGGGCCGGCGAGAAATCCGATGGTCGGCAGCTTGCCCGGCTGCTGCGCGCGCGCCGCGAACGGCCATGTTGCCGCTGCGCCGCCGAGTGCAGCCAGCAATTCCCGCCGTCTGATGGTGACTGTCATGCGCCCCTCCCGTGCGAGGGTGCGTAGATGCGACGATACCACGCCACGAGCGCGCTGTCCTAACTGCGGTGCCTCGGTGCGGGCGAGGCGGCACGCCGGGCACTGGCCTCAATCCCGGGCCAGCTCCGGCTTGCTTTCGAGAGTTGTCCGCTTTGCCCCCCGAAGCAGACCTCAGCGCCTCATCACGACATGTCGCATGAGTGCCACACAACCGGACATAGGGGGCTTACTCGATCACCTCGTCAGCAAGCGACAGCAAATTGTCAGAGAGGTTCAGACCGAGCGCCTTGGCCGTTTGCAGATTAATCGCCATTTCGAATTTGATGGGCTGCAACACCGGCATCTCGGCCGGGTTTGCGCCCTTGAGAACCTTGCCGGCATAGACGCCCATTTGGCGGTACATGTCGGCAAGACTCGATCCGTAGCTCATCAACCCACCCGCAGCGACCAGCTCACGGGTCTGATACATGGCGGGCAGCGCATCCCGCGCGGCAAGCGCTACAATCCGCTTGTTAATGAGAAAAGCATCAGGCTGCACGAGCAGCGCGCTAGCTCGTATGCCGCGCAGCGTATCGAACGCGGCATCGATCTCGGCTTCGCTGCTCGCATGGACGATCTCAATCCTTTCGCCAAACTTTTGCGCGGCATCGAGCGCATCCCGCACATTCCGCTCGGTGATCGGATTGCGTGGGTTGACGAGAAAGCCGATCAACGTCGCGGCGGGCACCAGGTCGCGCAAAAGCCCGACCTGCTTTGCCGCCAGTCCTCCAAACAGCGAGGTCACGCCGGTGACGTTGCCGCCGGGGCGGTTCAAGCTTGCGACAAGGCCGCTCGCGACTGGATCCTCGCCGGTGAAGAAAACAACCGGGATGTTACCAGCGGCGCGCTTTGCAGCGTGCGCTGCCGGCGTGTTCGGAGCGAGGACGGCAACCCGGCGACGGACAAGGTCGTCGACCATATCCGGGATGCGATCATAGTGGCCCTCGGCCCAGCGGTATTCGATCGCGACATTTTCGCCGACCGTGTGGCCGGTTTCTGCAAGTCCGCGGATGAATGCTTGCACATATGCGGCGTAGGCCGTTGCCGATGATCCATTGATAAAGCCGATAACGGGGATACTAGACTGCCCCCTCGCAGCAATTGGCCACGTCGCCGCGCCGCCGAGCAGCATGATGAACTCGCGCCGCCGCATTGTCCGCTCTCGGTGTGAGGTAACTATCGTAACGGATCATGCTACCAGAACGAAAGCGGCTTCAAGAAAGAGACAACGGCTGGCTCGAGGTCCGCTCCGGGTCAGAAGCAGACGCATGCATTACCTAGGCTAAGTCCGCTTTAAAAGTAGGTGCCGCCTAAGTCATTGTTATCGCTTGCTTTATTGGCTTGGATCGCTTCCCAAGCTAACGGCAAACTAACGCTGGTCTGTGCTCGTTTTGTGCACCCCTCGCCACCAGGTGGGGCTGGGGATCCCTATTCACTTGTCATCTGATTCGCGTGTCTTGTATAATGAGGCGCGATGGGAAAAGCGCGCCGCTCTACGCCTTGCCAGCCACCTCCGTGCCGTTGGGCTTCGGGGGAAGATCAGGCAGCTCAGGTCATGCATGGGCGTGTCGTTTTACAGCGTTGAGTGGACCGACGACACACGCCGCAAACCGAGCCGTAGGAGGAAACAATGAGAAAAATTTTGCTGGCCGCGACGCTGTCGATGCTGCTGGCGGGCGCGGCCTTGGCCGAAACCTGCCACACGTACTGCGGCGAATTTGCCGGATTTAAATGGTGCAACACGACGTGTCGGTGAGAGGATACGGAAATGTGGCCCCTTGCAATATTTTTGATGCTCGTGGTGGCGTTCTATTGGTTCGCCTTTATGGGAACCATATGGTTCTGCTTTAATGGAATAATGGCTTTATGGGCTGGCCATTTCATCAGGGCAAGCATTTGGTTCAGCCTTGGTGTTGGAATGCTATTTTGGTGGCAGGGTACAGAGGTAATCCCTCATCCCTGGGACTTTGATAAATGGTTGCGTGGCTCTGCCATGATCGTAGGCATAGGCGCGCTCGGGACATTTGTGAGGTTCTACCGGCGACACAAGCGAGCAGTGGAAGCTGTCCCACCATTTGAGCCAGCACCAGTGGTGCTGAATATCAATATCGAACTCAACACCAGCTCGCACGCGGACCGCCGTGCAGTTCACGATGATCTCGCGGCACTAGCATCAGCTTTGCGCGGCGCCATCGGCACAGAACAAGGCCCTCGGCGGCTATCCGGTCCGACTGTCAACTAGCGAAAACAACGCGCGCCCCCCCGGTGCCGCGCTGTTAGGGGACAGCACGCTCGTGGCGTGGTATCTTTTCTTTTACGCACCTCGCCACGGGAGGGGCGTATGACAGTCACCATCGGACGGCGGGAATTGCTGGCTGCACTGGGCGGCGCTGCGGCCGCGTGGCCGCTCGCGGCGCGCGCGCAGCAGCCGGCGATCGGGTTTCTCCATCCGGCGTCGGCCGACACATTCGCGGACCGCCTGCGCGCATTCCGCCAGGGCCTGAAGGAAACCGGCCACGTCGAAGGCGTGAATGTCACGATCGAATATCGCTGGGCCGAGAATGAGCTTGATAGACTGCCGGCACTGGCGGCCGAATTGGTTCGTCGCCAGGTCACCATGATGGTCGCAGCCGGGGGTACCGTTGCGGCTTTGGCGGCTAAGGCGGCGACCACTACCATCCCCATCGTCTTCGCGACCGGGGAAGACCCCGTTTCGCATGGGCTTGTCGACAGCATCGCCCGACCCGGCGGGAACCTGACTGGGATCTATTTCCTCGCTACCGAACTGACCGCGAAGCGGCTGGGACTCCTGCGCGAACTCGTCCCCCACGCCGTTCGGATTGCCGTGCTAGTCAATCCGGTCAATGCTCCGATCGCCGAGCCCACGTTACGAGAAATACCGGAAGCTGCCCGCGCCATCGGACTGCAAATCCAAGTCCTCAACGTCAGCAACAGCCGCGAGATTGACGCAACTTTCTCGGCGCTCGTGCGCGAACGGCCCGATGCGCTGTTCATCGGCCCCGACCCTTTTTTCAACAACCGGCGCAAGCAACTTGTACTCCAGGCGATGCGCCATGGCCTCCCCGCAGGCTATGCCTCACGCGAATATGTCGAAGCCGGCGGGCTGATGAGTTACGGCACCGATTTTTTGGACACTTATCGTCAGGTCGGTGCCTATGCTGGGCGCGTCCTCAAAGGCGTCAAGCCGGCGGATTTGCCGGTCGTTCAATCAGCCAAGTTCGAACTAGTGATCAATCAGATGACGGCCCGAATTCTCGGTCTCAAAATTCCACCGACGCTACTCGCCCGCGCCGACGAGGTGATCGAGTGAGCGGGTGCTGTGTTCGCGAATGTCGGCTTCTGGCACACGAATAGGAATGTTGACAGCAATTAGGTTGACTGCGAGCCGCCCCTGCGATCTGGATAGACGTTAGTCAGAGCCAACTGCTCATTCGCGTGCTTGAGTTGTTTCTTGATATCTTTCTGGTCAGCCTCGCTTTGCCGCTGCATCTCCTCAGCGATAGACGGTAACTGCTCGTCAGGTTTGTCGCGTGGTTTGAATGGAATGGTGCGGGCAACCATGGCTCTACTCCTCTGGGCCAATAGTCACAGGCGAAGAACTAGGAATCGGTTGCTCTTGGTGGACCGCAGTGCGGTCGCGGCGCTGAAGCTGTGGCTCAACGCTAGGAGCCTCTGTTTGATCTCCACGGCTGGGAGCGCTTCGTGCTCCAGGGTTGAGAGGTTGTCCGCTGCCGACCTTTGAGCCTTTGCGACTTATAGGACTGCAAACTTCTGAGATACCCATTGAATTCCTCCATAGGCTTGGACACCTAGTATAGCCCGACGTCGGCATGCTAACAACAATCGGTATTACGAATGTTTTTATGGAAGTAGGCAAGCCTAATTGATATTGCGCTTCCACAAACCTATATGGTATATTAGGCAAGCCTAAATCGTAAATAAGGTCTGATCGAATGGCCGTAGAAATACCAGAAGAAATGCAAGCGTTGCTTCCACGTGGAAGCAACAAGAGTGGCACATTTCGAGAATGGGAATACAACAGGGAGTTCTACGACATCTTCAAGGCATTATTGCGCGAAATTGTCGAAGAGCAACAGCCAATGACCGTGCGACAAGTGTTCTATCGGGCAGTTGTCAAGGGCTACGTTGAGAAAAGTGAAAAGGGATATGGTTACATTCAGCGTGATTTGGTCCAGATGCGCTGGGACGGCACGATACCATTCGAGTGGATTGTCGATACATCACGCCAAACCAGAGGTTGGCAAGGCTATAATCAAAGTGTAGAAGAGTTTTTGGATGGCTTAATAGAGCGCGTTCCTTATCAATACTCTTTAAGTCTGCTAGCTGATTATGAATGGTCGATCCAAGTTTGGTTGGAAAAGGAAGCTTTGGCCGGGGCTATCTGGCCGATGTGCCGGGAATGGGATGTTCCTCTCTATTGTGCAAGAGGGTACGCGAGCCTAAGTTTCTTGCATGAAGCTGCTAGAGACCTCGAAGCAAAGAACCGGGGCGCAAGGATATTCCACTTTGGTGATTACGATCCAAGTGGGCAGGATGCAATACTCACGGTCCAAAGAGACTTAATAAGACTCGCACCTCAAACAGCGAAGTTGGGATTAGAGTTTGTAATCGTGGCCGTGACACCAGAGCAAATACAGGAATTAGCCTTGCCCACTCGGCCGACCAAGAAAAGCGACACACGAGCATGGGGGTTCGGCGAGGAAAGCGTGGAGCTCGATGCCATCGAACCGAACGTGCTGAGGCAGATGGTTACCGATGCTTTGAAATCTCAATTTCCTGAAGCAGCTCGTGAAGAGAATGAGCGGCGGCAAGAGGCAGCACGTAAAAAGATACGGAAATGGCTGGCGAAGCGATGAATGTCCGATACAGTAACGATCGCACGCGCTGAGCTGGAGCAACTAATAGAGTTAGTTGCTCTCATCGAAGATGCTGTCGAATACATTGATGGCCACATCGAAGGAAACACCTATGAATGCCTGGAGACGCTGAATAAAATACGAGGGACGCTCATAGTGCTTTTGTAAAGTTCAAGCCAATAGGGTGGCCGCTGGTAGCTGCCACAATTGGGGGTTACCGCACATAGGGTGGTATGCCGTTTAACCCATGGGCAGCCATTTGTAGGGCACGAGCATAATCTTTAAAGCGGGTTTTTGGTGCCAATTGCCACCCGCGCGCGGCCGGTGGGTGAAAGGGCGGCCCCCGACCGGAATGGCTCACGTTGCCGACAGCAGCGTGCATCTCCCATCCAGCCGGGGGCTAGGCACTGCATCGAGTTTCATACCTTCCTGCCCGAAGGCAGACAGTGCCCTATCGAATAAAGAGCTCCGGTTCAGCAGGTCGCCTTGTCCCACCGAACCGGGGCTGGCCGCGCTGCCGGAGGAGGGCGCGGCGGGATAAGGGGGCATGGTTCATCGCCTCAAAGCTGATCGGTCGAAGAGAAAGGACGTCACTCGTCGGCCGGGACGGCCCATGGCTTTGACAAAACTTTCCTGGCCGATCCATTTAATGGTTTTGAGCTTCCCATAATCATCAAGCTCCTCGACCTTGCGAAGCTCACCTTCTGGCACATGAACTGGATTGTTGGCTTCGACTACAGCTACTTGCAGAACCTGCGGTTCCAGGGCTCCCAAGGCATCGGCTTTCAAGGCGCGCATCTGCACTGCGTACAGCGGATGGTTCTGTGGCAAGAACGTGCGCTTGATTGTGCGCAACGTCTCACGTCGATAATCGTTGACTGTCTGGCCGAGCACCGGCTGCGGCGCGCGAAGCCCAACTTTGCGCAGTGTCTCGTCATAATATTCTTGGAAGCGAAGGCTCGCGCTAAGATGTTCCTCGGGCGTAGACATGGATTATTCCTTGTTCAAGCTGACAGAAACGGGTTGCGAAACTACCGGGGGTTTGGGAAGCCCGGGAGCGGGGTATGTGCTGGGAGCAGGAGGCACTCCTTCTAAGAGTTCATTTGGAAGTGTGCTTTGATCGTCTTCGACTTCGAGGTCTGGCTCTGGCTCCTTGGACGAAGACGGACCTAAGGCGTGCAGGTGACCATCTGGCGCTGGAATATCCGCAGCCGGGGTGTCGTCTTCGATCTTTCGCGGAGGCGCTGATGCCTGCTTCTCGGAAATATCGGGAGGCAGTGTGATTTCCTCTGCGTCAAACCGACGCTGATGCCGTGCTTTCTCTTCATCAGAGCGCTGGCGCTCTTCTAAGGCATCTGCGAGCCGGTTGATGCGCTCCTGCATCGCGGCAACTTGATCACAGAGGTGCGCGACGAGTGCTTCGCGGGCTTTGGCTTCGTCGGCACGTGCGGCAGCATCCGCTGCATCATTCCGAACCAACTGGTAGAGACGGTGCAATGCGGCCAAGGCTCCACTTGCACCGAGAGCTAAGCTCTGTGCGCGCCATGCCTCCATCTTCTCGGTGGCAAATGGAGTGTCCACGAGATCGTACGGGGAGCCATTCATAATGGCTTCGAGAGTGGGAAGGCGGGGATCGTGGGTCATTGCTCGTCCTGGCCATTCGCGAGAATGGCTTTCCGTTTCCGGTGGTAGTTTTGCTCATTCAGTTTTGTTGCACGATTTATGGAGGCCGCGCTGTGGTTGAGGGCTTCTTGAGTTTCACGAAACTCCCTGTTCAGAGCCCGGAGCCTGGTGTCGCGGTCCTGTTGTTCGGCAGCGATGTGCGGAGATGGAGTGAGCATGGGATCCTCTCAGTTCATCTTCGATGGATCGCGCGATGACAAGGCGCGACAGCAGTCACATTCACCGGTGATCCAGTGCCCACAGGGGCAGAGGTGGAATTCGGGGATTGGCAGGTGAGCGAGATCAGGCCGCAGTTTATTGATTGCGGCTTTGATTTCGGCAAGTTCTTGCCGGGTTGGGGGGGTGGAATAGTCTGGATTAGGGTTAGAAAGGGCCTCAGCTTTTAGTTTTTCTAAAAGGGCTTTAGGAGCATTAGCGAATGTGGTTTCAAGGTGGTCCTCGATACATGAAGGAGCGTCAAAAAATGGGGGATGGGAGGTCGTCTCAATATTAGATTGGCTTTCGTCTCCAGATAGTGGCTGATGGCTATGTTCAGCGCCGACCGAACTTGACTGCAAAATCCTGTGGACCGAGGCGGGGTCCTGGGCGACAGAACCATGGTCATTAGGGAGGGGAGGGATAACTATCGTGCAGTGAGGTGATGGAATGCTCGCGGGCCTTGGTTCAGTGAATGGGAGGAGAGCCTTCGCAGCCGCGATGCGCGTGCTCATGGGGAGAGTGGGGTCGTTGTAGACAGCTCGCAAGAATTCGGTGGCAGAGAGGCCAGGGGCGTTGCATGGATGGGGGGATGGTCCTGTGTCCTGGTGGCTGAAATCTGTCCGCACGCTACCCTCCTTGGTTATGCTTCCCGACTGTGCAAAAATCGGCTACTTCTTGCACAGCTGACGTCTAACTCATTGTCATCGCTTAATAAAATGACGATAAATAAGGCACGGCTCACCCACCAGATGTAGTATGCGAAACCGCGGACCATGCATCAGACACATGGCTCACCGCCCCCGTTGGTAGAGTTCTTTCCAGGTTCGTCGGGCTTGAAGCGGCGCTCCTGCAAGGGATGCGGGCCGATAGCCTTGGCCTCGCCGGGTGTGATTTCGTTCGGTGGTTCGCCGCTGTCGTCAGCGGTTTGCGGCACAACGTCCGTGGGAGCGGCGAGCGCGCGCGCATCGGTGGTGTGGCCATTGAGTTGAGGCATGGTGATGTTCGTGCCCGGTAACGCCGGTAATCCGCCTTCGATGCGGATGGTTTGCTCGTGCTCGGTGGTCCCGGAGTTGTATTGTTTGATGGCGAGTTCTTCGCGGGCGTATTGGCTATCAATCCAGTTCTTGGCGAGCGCAGATAGGTTCTGGCCAGCTTGAAAATCAAGTTGACCGTGCGCAACAAGTGCAGCGACTTTCGCGAGGAATTGTTCGGCGTCGCTTAGGCGAGTAGACTTGAACGGGAGCCGTTCCACACTTGGAATATTTGTACGGCATCAACAGGCCAGCGGCCTGGATGCGAAGCTCTTTAGGTTCTTCGTTATTTGTGACTATGGAAGAGAGTAACTCAGCAGGATCAAGGTCACCACGGCTCTCGAGCCGGTTGAAAATTTCCGCGGTTCTTTTATTCCGACTTCCTGGCCGGCGACCTGGAGAAAAGGTATGTCCTGGTTGGAATGTCATACCTATTTAGCATTAATAGTCTATTAGGTGAAGAATTCTTGCTGTGGCTAATTTTAAGCGCAAAAATTTTGCTTGTAAATGGGCGGTCGGGTAACGAAGATAGGGGTGAGTATATCCACGGGACTTGGCCTCTTCGTATGCCTCATGGAACTCACGAGTGAGTTTATTTTTGGAGCCGGGTGGACGGCCCTTTATCAGTTCTTTACCCTGATAATGGACCATATTAAAAGCCGATTACTTTAACAGGTATGAAGGATTCACCGGCAAGTTTAAGCCCAAAAATTTGGTCTTGCAAGGGCGGAGAGGTCAATCTAATAGTTTATTGGCCGATTGATTCCTGTGGCAATTTTAAACCCAACAACATGCTGGATGCAAGGGCGAGAGGCCATTTTTCGGCTGTGGACTATGATGCCGATATCGAATGTCGTGTGTGCGGGTTTATGTTTCGGGCGCGCCAATCCCTGTTCGCAGCAGGAGCCGAAGATTTTCGCGGAGGGCTTGTATGCACGAAGGGTATGCTGGAGGCGGCGGATGCCGTTATTTCAGCTTGGACTAAACTACGGCAACAGATGCTCCCTCGCGAATGAATTGGAAACGCTGCATTGAGATGGGAGTCAAGTCTAGTCCGCAGTTTGCTCGCGCACTTTGCGCTTCGCGTCGAATTCCGCTTTCTCACGCTTACGCGTTCGCAAGACGACCACGTGTCGAAACCCGGCTGCACGTTCAGCGTGATTTCGGATGCCTTGAATTGATCGAACATCATCTTAGGCTAGCTTCGCTACATGCGTTTTGCGACGACAAGCTCCCACGAATAATCGTCGACAATATCACGAGAGTGGATTTCCTCGGTTGCGTCGATCTGGGAAAGGATCTGTCGAACCTTGCGCAAGCTAAAGTCCGCATGTGCATGATGCGGATTGGGCTCCTTGCCGTGAGTTCGGCAATACGCTTCGTAGACCTGCTGGTCCGGGCAGAACAGGATCAAGTGCCCACCGGGCTTAAGAACCCGAAGCCATTCAATCAGGATCCCCTTCGTATCTTGAAAATCCTCAAGGAGATGGGACGAGTAGATGTAGTCGAGGACGCCGTCGGCGAACCAGTGTAGTCGTGACGCATCCCCTCCAAGCTGGACCGGATACATTCCGGTATGAGCAGTGTAGGGGTTAGGATAGTCGATCCTGACTGCTGCATCCGAGATCGGATCGCCACCAAATCCAAGATCGGCGCCATATCCGATGCAAAATGGTGCGAGGCGCTCGCGACATTTCGACGTTTCGCTTTGATAGGCGCGATAATCGCTGACGAGCCGATAACCATGGCGCGCAACAAAGCCCTTGACATATGGTCCGACAAAGGTTCGCAGCTTCTTACTCAGAGATCGGATGGCGCGTCTAGGAAGCGCTAGGCCTTTGCGGATGACACGTTGAGGGAGGGTCGGTTGGACCGCCCGTGAGGCAATCTGGAAGGTGAGTTCGGCGAGTCCCGTGATGGCGAATCGCCCAATCCGTTTTTCGGGGGTGAGGATCGCCAACGCGAGGCCTCCCCAAAGCTGGTTGCGAAAGGCGGGCACCGGGTTGACTACGCCAGGAACAAAGTCAAGCTCAACCGCTTGCACATAGGGGTTGTTCTCCCAATCCGCCGCCCTTATACCGGCGCGGCATTCCGGATTGAAGCTGTCATGCATCAGGATGTAGAACGGAACCGTGGGCCGAAACCGCAACAGGTGATTGATGTCTTTTCGTACGCCATTGGCGGAATGGTCGCCATCAACCAAAGCGAAGGCTAATTCCGCACCGTTCTGTTGCAAATCATCAATAAGCGGCGGAAGCAGATAATCCGAGTTCCCGGTCAGATATCTTACGTTCGCAAATAAATTGCCGATAACCTTGGGAACCTCCGGATCGATGTCGATCGAATAGACCTGATCGCTGTACTTCGATAGTGCCTGAAGGCTGCCGCCGAACAGGGTGCCGATCTCAATCGCGATTTTCGGACGTAGCTGATCTAGGATGAAGACTATGGCTGCCTGTTCCGCTAGCCCCATCCACCACCACAACATATTCTTGCCGTTGGCAAGCGCCCGTTTCATTAAGGGGAAACAGACCATCCCGAGCCCAGCCCGAAGCGGGTCTGGATCGTCCGAATGTACGATTTTTAGCTCGTCGCGGCAGATTTGACGGCTAAATATTTCCATTTCTCCCTCATGCAAGATCCTCCACCAAATGATGCTGGGAATCAAGCCATGCCTGGATCGCTGCTCCGCACAACCGTCACCGACGGTGGCGCGCAATGTACAAATTCTTCTGCTGCCGCATCCTCCACCTCAACGGACCCGGACTTTCTGGACGGTATCCTCTGCCAACTCGCCAATGCTGGGAGCCGTGGCGCAAAGGTAGACGAGCGAGGGCTTAATCCGAGATTCTCCAGATGAATCCCAAACCGGCATCAATGTTCGCGTTTTCCCGGCCTTCTTGCAAGACAGACGCGAGGTGCTGACCGCTACCAGCACCTCGATCGAGTAACCCGAACGCTTGGTCGCGGGTCTGATCTGGCCATTTTCCCTGGCATTCGGACGCACTCCTTCTGTCGGTTGCTCTTGAATGCATGACATCGAACGTCTCACGCTAGCGCTGGTGGTGGCTGCGGCCGACCCCGCTGAGTGGTCCAGGTGGAATGTTAGTTTAAAATTGGCGGCTTCGCCACGGACATTACCGGGCGCCCTACGCGCTACGGGCGCTAGCTATAGGCGCCCGCAAAGCCACGAGTGCGGGGCCGTTGGTTGTCCTGGAAGCAAGGGCGAGAGAGTATCGGTAGTCCATGACATTTTCTCCTCTTGCCGGTTGTTGACACTTCGGGCACGAAAACCCCGTACTCCGGCACAAAAAGCACATGCCCCTAGGCATATGTGCTTTTTATGCCTGAAGGTGGAGTACTCGGCACAAAAACAAAAATGCCTTTTGTGCTTTTTGTGCCTTTTGTGCCTGATATTTTCCTCATGGCATATAGTCCAGTTTTCCATTGAACAATTCCAACCCGGCATCCGCCACAGCTCTATGCCAAGCCTGATTTGCCGCATGACGGTTCCCTCCATGAAATTCATAGAATGCTTGTTTCAAAACATCGGGGTCCGCAGGTAACTTCACTTTTTCTATGGCCCTCCCCAACGTCATACTGATGACATTTGGCCTACCTCTGGTTTTCGCTTTCTTCTTGGGCAATGGGCGCTGGGTCTCCCATTGGATGATGCAGGTGGACACCGGCTTGCCGTCTTCATCCACGCCCCAGTCCACCTGCTTCAACCGGTAGGGGATAACTCGTCCCTCTTCGCCGTCGCGGATCTTCTCAAACTTCATGCGAAGGTTCTTGGGTTTATTATTGTCATCGTCGCCGTTGTCTTTGTCCTTGTCCATCAAACACGAAAGCACAGTCTCGACATGGCCACGCTTCGCAGATGATCCTCGCAACCCGGCTCCCTGGTCCTTACCGTAATGGTCCACTCCGATAACCAAGGCTCCAGTAGCATCACTCACCCGGCCCAACCGACTAATCACCGTCTGTATCTGTGCCGCGCGGTCCTCGTAAAGACGATGCTGCCGGGACCGGCCGTGGCGGTCTCATCGCCAACGGTCACCTCATACAGGCCCTCGATGATGAACAAAAACTCTTCCTGTTTGAAATGGACATGGTCGGGCGGGCCTTCGCCGGGCTTGTGCCACGCCACGATGACAGACGCGGCGCCGCCGGTGGCCTCGGTGGTGAGCAGCACATCCATGTCGAGGCCGAAAGGCTTGATCGACAACGCCTGTTTGGGCGTAACGACGGCGGGCTGCAATGGGGTTTGCGTGTCCATGTTTGTTGTCTCCAGTTCTTCATGATCTTCCAGTTCGGCGAGGCCGGTATCGCCGGAACCTCAACTGTGTCTAAGTCGTCAGCTTCGCACCATCGGCGCAAAGCACGCCGAGGCTAGGCCGCCTTTGGCTGTGCCCCACGCAGGTGTTCGACACCTGGCACCGGGATCGGCGGGCTGTTGGGCCAGATCGCTGGGGCGCCGCTGGCCTGCTCCGACAACGGTAGCCAAACGGCCAGGTTGAGGCTGGTTCGATCAAAGATCTTCCGCGCACCGAGTTCGATCAGACGCGCGTCCGACACCGAGCCGCGCAAGGCCAGCGCGTCGGCGGAGAGGCGTACGGTCTCGAAACTGGGTGCCTGGTGGCCCTCCCGGGCGGCGGCGGTGAGCACGCCGACCAAGTTGTGCTCCGGTTGGAACATCAGCGAGACGTGGGCGAGATCGAGCCGCCGGGCTGCTTCAAGAAACGCGGGAAACAGCTCCGGCAAACGCGGCTCGAATTTTGCCTCGGGTACGCTGTACCGTTCGAAACGATTGAGATCATGTGTGGTGATCGGAGCGAGATCGTGTGCGCCAGTCACGCACCAGGCGAACCGGACGGTGTTGAAGAAGAACGGACGCTTCCAGAAGGTTGTCTGTTCACCGGGGAAGACCTTCGCCTCAAGAAAGTCGCGGTACT
>Ga0306921_10005544_pt1 | contig 13104 bp, 16 predicted proteins | sample sta12Cox44000080_FD_203760 | JGI IMG/M metagenome (GOLD analysis project Ga0306921, IMG submission 203760) | Lab enrichment of tropical soil microbial communities from Luquillo Experimental Forest, Puerto Rico - statoxic.12C.oxic.44.000.080 (v2)... | ecosystem: Environmental > Terrestrial >... | reverse complement strand
CGAAGTGCAGGCCCGCATCCTGTCCGAGGCGCTGCCCTATATGCAGCGCTATGACGAGGAGATCATCGTCGTCAAATACGGCGGCCACGCCATGGGCGAGGAGCATCTGGCGCGCGAATTCGCCCGTGACATCGTGCTATTGGAGCAGACCGCCATCAACCCGATCGTGGTCCATGGCGGCGGCCCGCAGATTGAGGCCATGCTCAAGCAGGTCGGCGTACAGTCGCAATATTCCGGGGGCTTGCGCATCACCGACGCCAAGACGCTGGAAATCGTCGAGATGGTGCTGGCCGGCTCCATCAACAAGCAGATGGTCGGCTACATCAATGCCGCCGGCGGCAAGGCCGTCGGCCTGTGCGGCAAGGACGGCAACATGGTGGTGGCGAAGAAGCTCACCCGCACCGTGGTCGATCCGGATTCCCACATCGAGAAGGTCCTCGATCTCGGCTTTGTCGGCGAACCCGAGAAGGTCGACACCACGGTGCTCAAGCAGATCCTCGGCCGCGAACTGATCCCGGTGCTGGCGCCGGTGGCCGCCGCCGCGAACGGCGGCACCTTCAACGTCAACGCCGACACGTTTGCCGGCGCGATCGCCGGCGCGCTCAACGCCAAGCGCCTGCTGCTGCTCACTGACGTTCCCGGCGTGCTCGACAAGTCGAAGACGCTTATCAAGGAGCTTTCGGTCGACGACGCTCGCCGCCTGATCGCCGACGGCACCATTTCGGGCGGCATGATCCCCAAGGTCGAGACCTGCATCGACGCGCTCGATCAGGGCGTCGAGGGCGTGGTCATCCTCGACGGCAAGGTGCCGCACGCCGTCCTGCTCGAATTGTTCACTGAGCTCGGCGCCGGCACGCTCATTCACCACTGATCCGACGCCGATGAGTGCCGAGAACCTGCGCGAGCGGCTTCACGCTCTGGGCCCCGGCATCACCGCGGCGGCCGCGTTCGGCATCGGCGATACCTTCGCCCGGGTGGCGCTCGCCGCGGGCGCCGACGTGCTGACCTTGGCGCTGACCCGCGGCGTGGTCGGCGTCGGCATTCTGTACGTCTACCTGCGCATCGGCACGCCGCCGGCGCCGGCGACGCCGCGCATGCGCATGATCGCCCTCGGACTTGGCGTATTGTTCGCAGCCATTGTGTTCGGCCTGTTCACGGCGATCGACCTCATCACCGTGCCGATCGCGGTGCTGACCTATTTCATCTATCCGCTGCTGACCGGAATCGGCGCCGCGCTGTTCCGCATCGAGCGTTTGAGCTGGCAGGGCGCGCTGGCGGCCGCCGTCGCTTTTTGCGGGCTCGCACTCGCCATCGGCGCCTATCCGCAGGCGCTGCCGGTCGCGGGTGTGGCGTTCGGGGTCGGCGCCGCGCTGTGCCGCACTGTGTTTCTACTGGTTGCCCGCACCGAGCTGCAAAAGCTCGATCCGCGGTTGACCACCTGGTACTCGCTCATCTCCTCGACCGCGATTTTTGCAGCCGCGGCGGCAGCGACCTTGGATTGGCGCACGCCGCACACGGTCTCCGGCTGGACTGCGGTCGGCGTGGTCAGCGTCTGCACCGCGGTCGCGGTGTTGACGCTGTACATCTCGACGGTGCGCATCGGGCCGTTCCGCAGCGCGTTGATCATGAATCTGGAGCCGCTGATCGCGACCGCGTTGAGTGCGGTGCTGCTCGGCCAAGTCATGACGCCGCTGCAAGGCCTGGGCGGCGCTATCATGCTGGCGGCATTGGTCGCATTTCAGTTGTGGCGATGACGGTGTAACATCCCGCGTTAACGTCGAAGAAAACTACAACGCCGGGAGGACGCCATGAAGGCACCGCATCGTTTTTCCGCCAAATGCTCTTCCGCGACCTGCAGCTGCTGCGCTTCGCGCCGCAATTTTCTCGCCGGAGCGAGTGCCGCTGCAGTCGGTGCCGCCGCGTTGTGGTCGGCCGACGACGCGGGCGCGCAGGCGACGACGATGGCGAAGCTCTTCGACACCCACCATCACTTCTATCCGCCGGCCTATCAGAAGGCTTGGTCCGACTGGGAGGACCAGCGCAAGATCCCGCATTTCGGCGTCCAGCTCGCCTGGACTAAGGAGCAAGACCTCGAGGCGATGGACAAGAACGGCATCACCACCGCGGTGCTGTCGCTGCCGTCGACACCCGGCGTCTGGTTCGACGGCGGCGCCGGCTCGCCGCACGACATGGCACGGCTGTGCAGCGATTTCGCCGCCGAGATGGTGCGCGATCATCCTGGGCGTTACGGACTGTTTGCGCCGCTGTCGATGATCGACATCGATGCGACCCTCAAAGAGATCGAATACGCTTTCGACACGCTGCATGCCGATGGCATCAACCTGCAGACCAACTACAGCGACAAGTGGCTCGGCGATGCGGCCTACAAGCCGGTGCTGGCGGAGCTCAATCGCCGCAAGGCCGTGGTCTACGTGCACCCGTTGGTGGCGAGCTGCTGCAGCCGTTTGAGCGTCGGTGCCTTCCCGGCAGTGATCGAGGTGCCGCACGACACCACGCGCACGGTCGTTAGTCTGTTGCTCAGCGGTTCGCTCGTGCAATTCCCCGACATCAAGTGGCTGCTCTCACACGGCGGCGGCACGGTGCCGTTCCTGGCCGGGCGGGTGGAGGCGTTCTACGAGCAGCGCGCACGCAATGCCGGCGGCTTCGCGCCGAATGGCATCGAAGCCGAGTTCCGCAAGCTCTATTACGACACCGCCAACGCCACCCATCCGGCGGCCATGGCGGCGCTGATGAAGCTCGTGCCGGTGTCGCAGATCACCTACGGCACCGACTATCCGTATTTCCCGCTCGATCAGATCAACAATCTGCGCAAGCTCAATCTGCCGGCTGCCGATCTCGATGCGATCATGAGCGGCAACGCCGCGCGACTGGTGCCGCGGCTGAACGCGTGAACTTAAGGTCCGCATTCGGCATCGCCGTTGCGCTCGCCGTAGCGTTTGCCGCTCCCGCGCTCGCGCAATCGCCGCCGGCGGCGCCGGCGCCGAGACACGACGTGGCGCTGGCGCTGGTGCTTGCGGTCGACACCTCCGGCAGCGTCAGTGCCGGCCGCTTCGAGCTGCAGAAGAAAGGCTATGCCGCGGCGTTCCGCAGCCGCCAGGTGCTGAACGCGATCCGCGAGGTCGAAACCCAGGCGATCGCGGTGACCATGGTGCAATGGACCGGGCCGCGGCTGCATGTCGTAGTGGTCGACTGGACGGTGATCAAGGACGAAGCCAGCGCCGAAGCTTTTGCCGCCGCGATCGAAGCGGCGCCGCGGCAATTGTTCGGCGGCGGCACCTCGATCAGTGGCGCCATCGATTTCTCGCGCCTATTGCTCGCCGACTGCCGATGCACGCCGATCCGCCGCGTGATCGACGTCTCCGGCGACGGTTCCAACAATTCCGGCCGGCCGGTGACGATCGCCCGCGACGAGGCCGTGCGCGATGGCATCGGCATCAATGGCCTGCCGATTTTGTCCATCGAGCCGTTCCTCGACCGCTACTACAATGACAACGTCATCGGCGGGCCGGGCGCGTTCATGATCCCGGCACAGAATTATGACACCTTCGCCGATGCGGTTCGCAAAAAGCTGATCACCGAGATTTCCGGTCTTGGCGTGCCGACGCACCGATCAATTGCAAGTGATTAGGACAGTTCCGCGCCGTCACAAACTCGGCCAAGTCTGCGGCGAGATTCGGCGCATTCCACGATGTTGGTCGTCGTACAGCGGGTGAGAGCGCTTGATGCGCGGCTTCCATAACAATGCCTTCGACCCGCAGACGCTGATCATCATCGAGACTGCGTTCGACGAGGCTTGGCTGACGCTCAAAGCAATCGGCAACACCACGGTGAAGCCCGACGAGCTGGCGCGCTCGGTCTTGGCGCTCGCCATGGAGGGCGAGCGGGATCCGGTGCGGCTGCACGACGGCGCGCTCAAAGGCCTGGTCCCTGCGGCGTCGTGGCGCGAGGCGGGGTAGCTGGCGTCGCAATACGGCCGCCTTGACAAATCACCGACACGAACAGAAACGCTGTCCAAGCGATCAAGGCCGCGTTCTCGGCCGCTGGAGATTCCTCTTGGACGAGCCTGCACGAATGGCGGAGCGCCCCACGCGCGGTTTTGCCAATGTCGAGACCTGGGTGTTCGATCTCGACAACACGCTTTACCCGCATCATTTGAATCTGTGGCAGCAGGTCGACGTCCGTATTCGGGACTATGTCGCCAATTTCCTGAAGATCACCCACGACGAGGCGTTCCGCCTGCAGAAGGATTATTACAAGCGCTACGGCACCACCATGCGCGGGCTGATGGAGGAGCATAGGCTCGAGCCCGATGAATTCCTCGAAATCGTGCACCAGATCGACCATTCGCCGCTGACGCCGAATCCGGAGCTCGGCGCCGCAATCGCCAAGCTTTCCGGCCGCAAGCTCATCCTCACCAACGGCACGCGCGAGCACGCCGACGCGGTGTTGCAGCGGCTGCAAATCGGCCACCACTTCGACGACGTGTTCGACATCAAGGCGGCCGAGCTCGAGCCGAAGCCGCTGCCGCGTGTCTACGAGCGCTTCCTCGCTCGTCACGCCGTTGATCCGAACAAGGCGGCGATTTTTGAGGACCTCGCCCGCAATCTCGAAGTGCCACACGCGCTCGGCATGACCACGGTGCTGGTGGTGCCACAGGGCGCTCGTGTGGTGCTGCGCGAGGACTGGGAGCTCGCCGGCCGCGACGCGCCCCATGTCGATCACGTCACCGACGACCTCGCCGGCTTTTTGCGCGCTCTCGCCGGTAGCCGGTAGCTAGAGATATCCGGCGAGCCAGCCGATATGCCAGGCGACCGGGATCAGCACAGCGACGGTCAGGCCGGAATCGCGCCGGTACAGCGGTTGCAGGTGGTTGTCGCCGCGCAGCACGCCCAAGGCGCCATAGACGATGGCGTAGATCAGAATCCAGAACGCCAGCTTGTAGTCGTTCAGCCAATAGAACACGCCACCACTGAACCCTATTGCCATCGTTATCATCACTTGCCCTTTTGCACGCATTGTTACCAATCTCCCTCATGCAAGAAGGGTTCCAATTCGTGACGCCGGGTAAGCGCATGGAAAATCTGATTTTTCGGACCCGCCCCAACGAACGCAGTGAATGTGAGCAGTGGACGCTGATCGCCGATGAGGCAGATGGCCAGGACTATGTAGTGCAGGAGCACGTCAAGCTCGACGCGCTGCGGTCCGGCACGCCCTATCTGCGGCTGGTCAAACGCATGACCGTGGCGGAGTTTCTGGGCACCGACCAACCCGCGGCGGTCAAAATCAAGCTGCAGGCCATTTTGGGCGCGCAATCTGCTGCGAAAAGCTAGCGTGCGAAGCACACGCGAGGTCTGCCGCGCTTGACAGCGCGCGCTGGCGCCCCGACAAACCGCGCCAACGGGGAGTGATGTCATGCCAGCCGGGACCGATCACCTAGCAAAGACTATCGATGCCGCCTTCGAGGCGCGCGCCACGATCGAGCCCTCGACCAAGGGTGAAGTGCGCGAGGCGGTCGAAGCCGCGCTCGAGCTTCTGGACCGCGGTGAAGCGCGCGTCGCCGAGAAAGCGGCCGACGGGACTTGGCACGTCAATCAATGGCTGAAAAAGGCGGTGCTGCTGTCGTTTCCATTCAACGACATGAGGGAAATCCCGGGCGGACCGGGACAAGCGGTGTGGTGGGACAAGGTGCCGTCGAAATTCGACGCCTGGCACGACAAGGATTTCCGCGCCGCGGGCTTCCGCGCCGTGCCGGGCTGCGTGGTGCGCCGCCCCGCCTACATCGCGCGCGGCGTGGTGCTGATGCCGTCGTTCGTCAACGTCGGCGCCTATGTCGACCAGGGTACCATGATCGACACCTGGTCGACGGTCGGCTCCTGCGCGCAGATCGGCAAGAACTGTCACATCTCTGGCGGCGTCGGCATCGGTGGCGTGCTCGAGCCGCTACAGGCCGGCCCGGTGGTCATCGAGGACAATTGCTTCATCGGCGCGCGCTCCGAAGTCGCCGAAGGTGTGGTCGTGCGCCAAGGCGCGGTGCTCGCCATGGGCGTGTTCATCGGCGCATCGACCAAGATCGTCGATCGCGAGTCGGGCGAGATTTTCCAGGGCGAGGTGCCGGCCTATTCGGTGGTGGTGCCGGGCTCCATGCCCGGCAAGCCCGGCGCGCACGCCAAATCGAATGCGCCGAACCCCAGTCTTTACTGCGCCGTGATCGTCAAACGCGTCGATGAGAGGACCCGCGCCAAGACCTCGATCAACGAGCTACTGCGCGACTGAGCGCAACTCAGGATCCGGTACGCTGCAATGTCATACCGCGCGCTCAGTGCCGTGCAGATCATCAACACCATCAGCCGGCTCGAGCGGCGGATCGGCGAGCGCTTTCCCGACGCCGGCTTGCGCAAGGTCTGCGCGGATCTTCTTGCACTTGCCCAGGACACCCAGCGCAAAGCGGAGCAGATCGCGCAGCCCAATAGGGCGCTGCGCGTCGTGATCGTCGCCGCGGTCGGCGGCGGATTGGTCGGGCTCGTCTACGTGGCGCTGACGGCTGCCCGCGTGATCCATCCGCAAATGGGCAACGAGGTGTTCAGCATCTTTGCCGGCATCGATGCCGCCATGAACGTCGCGGTGCTAGTCGGTGCGGCGCTGTTGTTTGCGGTGACGCTCGAGGACCGCATCAAGCGGCGCCGGTCGCTGCGCGACCTTGTCGCGTTCCGCTCCATCGCCCACGTCATCGATATGCACCAGCTCACTAAGGATCCGGGCACGCTGCTGGGCCGCGGGCGAGCCACCGCGGCTTCGCCCGAGCGCACGATGTCGAAATACGAATTGACCCGCTATCTCGACTATTGCAGCGAAATGCTGGCGCTCACCGGCAAGCTTGCCGCGCTCTACGCGCAACATCTGCCGGACCCGGTCGTCATCGACGTCGTCAACGACATCGAGGACCTGACTGCGAATTTCAGCCGCAAGATCTGGCAGAAAATCTCGATCCTGGAATCTTACGATGCGGCCGCTGCCCGCAGCGCCGCCGCCGCCGACGCGACCTAAGAACGCCGCCGATGGACTGGGTCTATCTCCTCAACAGCTTCGATGGCCGCATTGGCCGCAAGACCTTTTGGATCGCGATGGCCGTGGTGACCGCTGCCGAGATCCTCGGCCATTTCGCCGCCGAGGCGATCCAGGGCGACCGTCTGAGCGCCATCGTCGATCTCGTCTTCACCTATCCGGAATTCGCCATCGCCGCCAAGCGCGGCCAGGACCGCAACATGCCGCTAGCGGTGGTCGGTACGTTTTTCGCCGCCGGTGTGGTGCTCGATCTCATCACCGTGCTCGGTCTCTCCGGCACCGCGGATCAGCCGAGCACGCTGTCGCTCGCCATCGCGCTGCCGTTCACGGTGTTCGGGCTTGCGCTTCTCGTCGAGCTCGGCTTCCGCAAGGGCACCACGGGGCCAAACCGTTACGGTCCCGATCCGCTCGCCCCGCAAAGTCCGGTGCGCTGAACCTTTCGAACGCGCCGGCAGACCAATACACACCCGCCGGCGCGGGAGGCGCGCATGAATTGGCAATCGCTCTTTTTCACGTTCCGCGGCCGCATCAACCGCTCGAAATTCTGGCTCGCGAGCGTCATTTTCTTCGGCCTCGGCATCCTGTTGGGCCTGATCGGCATCATAGCCGGTAACAGCATGGTCTTCGAAGGCTTCGACGCGCTGGTCAATCTCGCGATGTTCGTCTCGGGCCTTGCGGTCGCCGCCAAGCGTCTGCACGACCGCGACAAGTCGGCGTGGTGGCTCGTCTTGTTCTACTTCGGCCCCGCCGTGTTCATCGCGATAGCTGTCGGGATCACGCGGGACGCCGTCGGTGCCGCCGGCATGACAGCGGATGTCACGCTGCTGTTGTTCAAGCTCTGCATTCTCGGCGCCCTGGCCATCGGCATCTGGGGCTTCGTCGAGATCGGCTGTCTGCGCGGCACGGCGGGCTATAACCGCTTCGGCCCTGACTCGTTGCCGCGGCTGCCGCAAATTTGATCTTGAGGGATTGACCTGCGCGGCGCGGTGTCGGAAATCGTCGGCCCATGACCGCCGATCCCGTCGCCATCGCCCGCGATCTACTGCGCTGCCGTTCGGTCACGCCGGACGAGGGCGGGGCGCTCGCCTATCTGCAAAGCGTGCTGGGTAGGGCCGGCTTCACCGTGCACCGCATGACGTTTGCTGAGCCCGGCACCGCGCCGGTCGAGAACCTGTACGCCCGCATCGGGACGGACAAACCCAATCTAGTGTTCGCCGGTCATACCGACGTGGTGCCGGCGGGCGACGAGGCGGCGTGGCGGCATCCGCCGTTCGCCGGTGACATCGTGGGCGGCGCGCTCTACGGCCGCGGCGCCGTCGACATGAAGGGGGGCATCGCCTGCTTCGTCGCCGCCGCCATCGATTATCTCGCCGCGAACGGCGGCAAGCCGAGGCGCGGCTCGCTCTCGTTTCTCGTCACCGGCGACGAGGAGAGCGTCGCCGTCAACGGCACCGTCAAGCTCCTGCAATGGACAGCGGAGCGCGGCGAGAGCTTCGACCACTGCATTCTCGGCGAGCCGAGCAATGTCGACACGCTCGGCGACACCATCAAGGCCGGCCGGCGCGGCTCGCTCAACGGCACGCTGATCGTCACCGGGCGGCAGGGCCATGTGGCGTATCCCGAGCGCGCTGACAATCCGGTCCGCGGCCTCGTCACGTTGATCACCGCGCTGCAGGCGCCGCTCGACCAGGGCAGCGAGCAGTTTTCGCCGTCGAACCTCGAATTCACGTCCGTCGACGTCGGCAATCCGACCGTTAATCTCATTCCGGGCGAAGCGCGCGCGCGCTTCAACATCCGCTTCAACGACCGCCACAGCCAGACTGCGCTGAAGGCGCTGATCGAGCACCGCGCCCGCGACGCCGCGGCCGGCCGCATTCATTATGCCTTCGAGTGGCAGCCGTCGAACGCCGACGTCTTTGTCACCAAACCCGGGCCGTTCACCGATCTCGCCAGCGCCGCCATCGCCGAGGTCACCGGGCGCAAGCCGAAGCTCTCCACCACCGGCGGCACCTCCGATGCGCGCTTCATCAAGGACTATTGCCCGGTGCTGGAATTCGGCCTGGTCGGCCGCACCATGCACAGCGTCGACGAGGTGACACCGCTCGCCGACCTCGTCACCCTGACGGCGGTCTATCGGCGCATCATCGAAAAGTATTTCGGCTAGCGCCGCCGCTCACTGCATCTTCATCGGCAGCGACTGCAGCCGCAATTCGCCGACGGCACCGCCATAGACCGGGACGAAGTCCGGATCGGCGAGCCGCGCGTGCGGGAAGCGCGTCAGCAGCCGCCGGATGGCGATGGTGATGGTGGCGCGGCCGAGCACATTGCCGACGCAATGGTGCGGGCCGGCGCCAAAGGCGAGAATGCGCTTCGGCTTGCGGTGGATGTCGAAGCGCAGCGGATCGGCGAAGACGTCCGGATCGTAGTTCGCGGCCTGCGGCGACGGCCGCACGATCATGCCCTTCGGGATCTTGGTGCCGCCGAGCGCGGTGTCGCGTGTCGCGATGCGCGGAAAGGTGAAGTAGCCGTTGCTGGCGATGCGCAGGCATTCTTCCACGGTGTCGGGGATGAGGCCCCAGTCGGCGATCAGCTCGGCGAGCTGGCCGGGATGCGAATAAAGCGCGAGCAACGCGCCGCCGGCCGAGCGGCTGGTAGCCGACAGTGCCGCGCCGCAGATGGTGAAGACGTGGTCGAACAGCTCGCGGTCGGTGAGCTTGTCGCCCTGGTCGCGCGCCGTGATGAGATCGCTGATGAAGTCCAGATGGGGCCGCTGGCGCCGCTCGGCGATGATTTCGTGCACGAGTTCGGCGGCGCGATCGAAGGCGCGCACGCATTGCGGCGCGAACGGCTCTCCGGGCTTTGTGTAGCTCGTCAGCGGCAGCACGTCGTGGAAGGCGACGAAAATCTCCTTCCGGTGCTCGTCGAGGTCGACCATGGCGGAGAGGAGCGCGCCGACCACAAGATGCGCGCCGTAGTCTTTCATACCGTCGAAGTCGTTGCCGCCGCGCGCGATCGTGTCCAGCAAACGATCGATGGTCGCGGTGATGCGCGCCTCGATCTCCGCAATGCGCCGGGGTGAGAACGCGGGCATCAGGAGGCGGCGGATGCGAGCGTGGCGTTCGCCGTCCATCTGGGTGACGAACTGCACGCCCATGAACTTGTCGAACTGCTCGAAGCCGGGGCCCCGCGGCACTTCCGAGGAGAACCGTTCGGTGTCGGCGAACACCTCGTGGACGTCGGCATGGCGGCCGACGACGGCCTGCGGCGGCCCGCTGCCGCGCACGTAGAACGGCGGCCGCCGCGCCCACTCCGCCATCTGCCGCCGTGCGTCCTGCTTGAACGCGTGGCTGCCGAGGTCGAGCTCGACCGTGTTGCCTTCGTCGAGATCAAGGAGCGACATTAGGCCTGAGCTTAGCGCGGATGCGGCTCAATATTCCACCCGCACCAGATAGAGCCCGTGCGGCGGGGCGACCTGGCCGCAGGCGGCGCGGTCGCGCGCTTGCAGCGCCGCGACGAGATCGGCCTCGCGCCATTTGCCTCCGCCGACGTGGACGAGCGAGCCGACCATGGAGCGCACCTGGTGCTGCAGGAACGAGCGCGCCGACGCGATGACGCGCAGCTCATCGCCGTCGCGCGTCACGTCGAGGCGGTCGAGCGTCTTGACCGGCGACGCGGCCTGGCACTCGGTGGAGCGGAAGGTGGTGAAGTCGTGCTTGCCGATGAGCTTTTGCGCCGCCGCGTGCATGGCCGCTGCGTCGAGCGGCCGCGGCACCCGCCAGGCGCGGTTCTGATCCAAGGTGAGATCGGCGCGGCGATTGAAGATGCGGTAGAGATAATGCCGCTTGGTCGCCGAGAAGCGCGCGTCGAAATCCTCCGCAACCCGCTCCGCCTTCAACGCCGCGATCGGTTGCGGGCGCAGATGGAAATTCAGCGCATCGCGCACATTGTCGACGTCCCAGTCCTTGGCGAGATCGACATCGGCGACCTGGCCGAGCGCGTGGACGCCAGCATCGGTGCGGCCGGCGCCCTGCACGGCGACGCGCTCGCCGGTGAATGCGAGGATCGCCTCCGTCAGCGCGCCCTGGATCGACGGCCCGTTGTCCTGGATCTGCCAGCCGACGTACGGCGTGCCGTCATATTCGATGGTGAGCTTGAAGCGCGGCATTGCCGGATCAATTCAGCACGGTGCCGGGCGCGACCGGCGTGCCGCGCAGAAATTCGTCGGCTGCCATCGGTCCGCGGCCGGCGCGCTGCAGTTGAACGAGCCGCACCACACCGCTGCCGCAGGCAATGTTGAGCTTGTCGTCAAGCACTTTGCCCGGAGCGCCTGAGCCTTCGCCCCTCGCCGTGCGCAAAATCTTGACCCGGCCGGCGCCGGCAAGCTCGCACCAGGCGCCGGGAAATGGCGACAGCCCGCGGCAATGGTTGTGGACCTCCTGCCAGGATTTGCTCCAATCGATGCGGGTCTCGGTCTTGTCGATTTTTTTCGCGTAGGTAACGCCATCGGCGGGCTGCGGCGTCAACTGCAACTGGCCCTTTTCCAGCGCTGCCATCGCACGCAGCATCAGATCGGCGCCGAGCCGCGCCAGCGCATCGTGCAGCTCGCCGGCGGTCGCATCGGGCCCAACCGGCACACGCTCGGCCATGGCGACCGGACCGGTGTCGAGGCCTTCCTCTATCCGCATCACCATGACGCCTGTCTCCTGGTCGCCGGCCATGACGGCGCGATGGATCGGCGCGGCGCCGCGCCAGCGCGGCAACAGCGACGCGTGAAGGTTGAACGAGCCGAGCGGGAAGGCGTTGAGGATCGGCCGCGGCAGGATTAATCCGTAGGCGACCACGACCGCCGCATCGGCGCCGTGGGCGCGCATCGCCTCGGCCGCGCTCGGCTCCTTGAGAGATTTTGGCGTAACGACCGCCAGCCCGAACTGGGCGGCTTGGCGCGCCACCGGACTCGGCGTCAGCTCAAGCCCGCGCCGGCCGCCGGGCTGCGGCGCCCGCGTATAGACCGCGACGATGTCATGGCTGCCGTAAAGCGCGACCAGCGTCGGCACGGCAAAGTCCGGCGTCCCCATGAAAACGAGGCGGAGCGCCACTCACGCCTCCAGCTTCTTTGCGGTCTGGCTTGCTGCTTTGGCTGCTTTGGCGAACTTCTTGATGACGCGGTCACGCTTGAGCTTGGAAATGTGGTCGATGAACAGCACGCCGTTGATGTGGTCGATCTCGTGCTGCAGGCAGGTGGCCAGCAAGCCCTTGGCCTCGAACTCCTGGGGCTTGCCGTCGAGATCGAGATATTTGACCTTGACCTCGGCCGGCCGCTCGACCTCCTCGTAGTAATCCGGGATCGACAGGCAGCCTTCCTCGTATTTCGATTTCTCCTTCGACTTCCAGATCACCTCGGCGTTGATGAAGACGAGCGGCTTGTGGTCGCGCTCCTTCTTCGACAGGTCGAGGATGATCACGCGCTTGGGCACGCCGATCTGGATGGCGGCGAGCCCGATGCCCGGCGCCTTGTACATGGTGTCGAACATGTCGGTGACGAGCGTGCGGATGTCGCCGTCGACGCGCTTGACCGTCTCGGAGACGAGCCGCAGCCGCTTGTCGGGAAGTTTGATGATGTCGCGCACCGCCATGGGTCGCGATGTAAGGGCTGGGGAAAGCGCGGTCAATCGGCGGCTTTTTCAAGCTTCGCCGTTGCGATCCGGCCTGTGAGCCGCTATGAATGTTCACTATTCGTTCACTCGCGCCGGGCTAGCACATCGGGCGCGGGACCGGCGAATCACATAGGGAATCGGGACCGGGGAGGTCGCGATTGAGGCGATCGCGCAAGATGCAAAGGGTGTCAGCATGACCGAGAGCCTGCCGTTCATCGCCGTCGGCGCCGTGCTCGTCGCATGCGTCGCGCTCGGGATTTTAGCGGTGATGCTGTCGCGGAGCCGGAGCGCGGCGGCGCCACAGGCGGCGCTGATGGATCAATTGGCCCACGACCAGAGCGAAGCCGCGGCGCGGCTCGAAGCCATG
>Ga0306921_10005538_pt1 | contig 13109 bp, 10 predicted proteins | sample sta12Cox44000080_FD_203760 | JGI IMG/M metagenome (GOLD analysis project Ga0306921, IMG submission 203760) | Lab enrichment of tropical soil microbial communities from Luquillo Experimental Forest, Puerto Rico - statoxic.12C.oxic.44.000.080 (v2)... | ecosystem: Environmental > Terrestrial >... | reverse complement strand
TTCCGCTCCATTGCCTCATGGTCGTTCTCTTCTCCGTCGCCTCGCTCAGGCTTAGCATGCAGCTTTCGTTCCACCGCGGATTGGGTTCGGCGGAGTGACCTATTGGTCGCCTACCCAGGAAAAGGCTGGCTATTGGGCTATTACAAAGGAAGCGGACAACGGGGCGAGGGTTGCTTGCACAACTTCTCCCCGGCAATTGCTACGCGGCGTTTTTCTGCCGGCGGCTTCCCTATTTTTGATTTCCCCTTTTCTATTCGCGATTTCTGTTCACTCGAGATCCCGCCAATTTGGTCCTGTTCCCATCTCCACCACCATCGGCACCGCCAGTTTATAGACGTTCTCCATTTCTTCTTTCACCAGCGCTTCGACTTTGTTCTTTTCCTTTGCTGGCAGTTCGAACAGCAGCTCGTCGTGCACCTGTAAAATCATCCGCGCGCCCAGTTTCTCTTTCTTCAACCGCTTATCAATGGAAATCATCGCCATCTTGATCAGGTTCGCCGCCGTCCCCTGGAGCGGCGAATTGAGCGCCGTGCGCTCTGCGAAGTTCCGCAATTGCACCTGTGGCGAGTTGATCTCGGGCATCGGTCGGATTCTTCCGAACAACGTCTTTGCCACGCCCGTCTTCCGGGTCTCGACCAGGACATCGTCCAGGTATTTTTTCACTCCGCGATATCGTGTGAAATACGCATTGATGAATTGCGCCGCCTCTCTCTGTTCGATTCCTAATTGCTGCGCCAGCCCGAACGCGGATAGTCCATAGATGATTCCAAAGTTGATCGCTTTCGCCGCCCGCCGGTGTTCCGCCGTCTGCGCCAGGGGTCCCACGCCAAAGACTTCCTGCGCCGTCCGCGCGTGGATGTCCTCGCCGCTCCGGAAGGCTTCCACCAGCACCGGGTCCCGCGAAAAATGGGCCATGATTCGCAATTCGATCTGTGAATAGTCCGCCGAGAGCAAGATGTGGCCCTTCTGCGCCACGAACGCGGCCCGGATCTCCCGCCCCAACTCGCTTCGGATGGGAATGTTCTGCAGATTCGGATCGCTCGAGCTCAGTCTCCCCGTCGCAGTGCCTGTCTGTGAAAAACTCGTATGCAGCCGCGCGGTCTGCGGATGAATCAGTTTCGGCAAAGCATCTACATAAGTAGATTTAAGCTTCGCAACTTCACGATATTCGACTACCTTCCCCGGCAGCTTGTGCTGTTCCTTCAACTCTTCCAGGATCTCCGCCGCCGTCGACCGTGCCTTGCCTTTGCCGCGCCGCGCCGGAGGTTGCAGATTCAGCTTGTCGAACAGAATCTCCGCAAGCTGGGTCGGCGAATTCACGTTGAATTCCGCACCCGCCAGCTTCCAGATCTCTTTCTCGAGCCGCCGCACCTCTTTCTCCATCGAGTGCGACATCTTCTTAAGCGCTTCCGGGTCCACCAGAATTCCCACGCGCTCCATCTCTGCCAGCACCCCGGAAAGCGGCAAATCGATCTTGTCGTAAACGGTCTCAAGCCCCTCCGTTGCGATCTCCTTGTGCAGCAGGGGAGCCAGTCGCTGCAAATAGTCCGCACGTTCTCCGGCCCCGCCGCCCAGCGGTACATTGAACTGCCGGAAAATCACGTCCGCGAAAGTGTGGTTTGCCGTCGTTGGCTTCAGCAGATAGGAATAGATCTGTGTGGCGTGTTCGATGTTCCGGGCCCCGCCTGTCAGCAGCTGGAACAACTTCGGATCATGCACGATCTTTTCACGCTTGGAATCCTGTAAGGCCGTACCCAGGGCCCTTAGCGCCTCACCCTTCTCGTCAACCCATACCGCACGGCCCTCACCTGGTCTTGTCGAAACCTCAATTCCCACGACTTGTGTCCCAAATCCTTCGCTCTCCCGTTCACCGGCCTCCAGATTCAACCAAACCGCCAACCCGCTTTTCGCCGGCAATTTCTCCAAATAGCCCTTGAATTCCTCGACACTCCCAAGCTGCACATAGTCTCTCGGCAGGTCCGAGTCTCCGCTGCTCTCTCCTTTTTCGGTAAACTCGCTGGCCCCGAGTGGAACCGAGGTGCCGCTCGCCTCCGCGGCAAGCAATTCCTTGAGCAGGGAATTAAACGCCAGTTCCCGATATAAGACTCCCAACGCCGCCGGATCCGGCGCCCGCACCTCGAGCTTCTCGAGATCCACCTCCAGGGGCACATCCATGTGAATCGTCGCGAGCTGCTTACTCATCATCACCTGATCTCTTTGCTGTTGCAGGGCCTCGCGGTATCGCTTGTTGGCTACCTCATCGGCGTGATCGAGCGCACCTTCGACGCTCCCGTACTTCTGGATCAGCTCCGTCGCGCCTTTCTCCCCGATTCCCTTCGCGCCCGGAATGTTGTCGACCGAGTCTCCCAGCAGGGCCATCAGGTCAATTACCTTCTCCGGGGGCACACCCAGAATCTCTTTCACCTTCTCGGCATCCACAATGGTGTCTGCCTTGGCTCCGCCCGACCCCGTACGCAGAATCCGCACACCCGGATTCACCAGCTGCATCATGTCCTTGTCGTTTGAAACCACCAGCACATCCAGCTTCTTCGCCGCGCCCTTCTTGGCCATCGTGCCGATGACGTCGTCAGCTTCATACCCGTCGAGCTCCAGGATCGGCAGCCGCATCGCCTCGCATAAACGCCGCACGTACGGTAACTGGATGCTCATCTCATCCGGCATCGGCGGCCGCTGCGCCTTGTAGGCTTCGAACAATTTGTCTCGAAACGTCGGCTGCCGCGTGTCGAAAACGATTGCCACATATTCCGGTTTGTAGTCCTTCAGCAGTCGCCGCAGGATGTTCGCAAACAGGAACGGCACCTTGGTGGGAATCCCGCTCGGCGCGTTCATCCGAACCATCGGCGCATAAAACGCCCGGTAGATATGCGCCATCGCATCCACCAGAAACAACTTCTTGGCTTGTTCTTTTGTGGACATGCGGCTGAGTGTAGCGCAGGTCAAGCGATGTTGCTCACCTGCCGTCTTTCTTCTTTTCTTTTCCTTATAAGATAGACTGATGAAATGCTGGCTGTGCCGACACCGATTTATTTTCTAAAATCCCCCCGCCTCGGTTTCCGAACCTGGTCGGCCGGAGACTTTCGACTTGCGCGAACCCTCTGGGGCAATCTCGAAGTCAGCAAGTCCCTTGGCGGCCCTTTCTCCGAATCCCAGATCCATGAGCGCCTGGCCCGTGAAATCTCCTTTCAATCCGCGCACAACCTTCAATACTGGCCCGTCTTCCTTCTCGCCAACGACGAATTCGTGGGCTGCTGCGGCTTGCATCCTTATGATCTCGAAAAACAAATCTTCGAGTTGGGCTACCATCTCTGTCCGCAGTTTTGGGGAAAAGGGCTGGCTACCGAAGCCGCGCAATCGGTCATCTCTCACGCCTTCGGCACGCTGGGTCTCGACCATCTTTTTGCCGGCCATCATCCGGACAATGCCGTCTCCAAGCGAATCCTCGAAAAGCTCGGCTTCCGCTACACCCACGACGAGATCTACCCGCCTACCGGTCTTTTGAACCCTTCCTACCGCCTCGCCCGGCCGCGCTAGTCTTCGTTTCGAGTTCCTACTGCCGCACCCTAAACCAGCCCAAGCCCTTTCCCCACCTCGCTCAACACGTCGGCAGCCTTCAGAAGCTGCTCCCGTTTGTGTGCCGCCGTCACAATGGCCCGCAGCCGCGCCTTGCCTTCCGCTACGGTCGGGTATCCAACTGCCGGAGCAAACACACCTGCTTCAAACAACTTCCGTGAAAACTCAAACGCCTTCGCCGCATCCCCCACATGAATCGGCACAATCGGCGTCTGGCTCGTCTGGAACTGAAACCCGCGCTTCTTCAGTTCTTTCTTGAAGAACTTCGTATTCGCCCAAAGCTTCTTCACCAGCTTCTCGCCTTCCGGCGAATCCAGCAGCGCGAACGCAGCCTGGCAGGCGGCCGCCGTGGCCGGTGGGTGCGAAGTCGAAAACAAAAACGGCCGCGCCCGCAAGTAGAGAAAATCAATCAGGTCTCGCGACCCGCATACATACCCTCCCATCGACCCGATGGCCTTGCTGAGCGTCCCTACCTGGATGTGCACCCGCCCATGGCAGCCGAGATGATCAATCGTTCCGCGTCCTCCGCGCCCCAGCACGCCGCTCGAGTGCGCGTCGTCCACCATCATGATGCAGCCGTACTTCTCCGCCAGGTCGCAGAGCAGCGGCAGCGGGGCGATGTCTCCATCCATCGAAAAGACCCCGTCGGTAATAATTAGTTTCTTGCCCGGAAAGTTCGCATGCTCCTCTAAGATCCTCTCGCAGTCCTGGGCATCTTTGTGCTTGAACACTTTGATTGTCGCTCTTGAAAGCCGCGCCCCGTCAATAATCGACGCGTGATTGAGTTCGTCCGAAACGATGAGGTCCTCTTTCCCCAGCACCGCGGAAACCGTTCCGGCATTCGCTGTGAATCCCGATTGGAACACAACGCACGCCTCCACGTTCTTGAATCTTGCGATTTGCTCTTCCAATTCCATGTGCAGCTTCATGGTCCCGGCAATGGTCCGCACCGCTCCGGCGCCAACTCCGTAGCTCCGCACCGCTTCCACCGAAGCCTTCCGCAACCTCTTGTCCGAAGTCAGCCCAAGATAGTTGTTCGAAGCCAGGTTGATTACCTCGCGCCCGTCAAACACACACACCGGCTTCTGCTCACCTTCCAAGACGCGCAACTTGGGCGCAATCCCCTTTGCCCGCATCTCATTCAATAGGTCTGTCACATACTGCAGTGGGTTCTGCTTGCTGGCCGTGGCTCCCGTTTCGCTCATCTTCTCTTCTCCGATATCCTCTGTGGTGAGATTTCCCTAGCTCTTCATTCCATTCGGATAAATCAAAATCTTTCCTGCCATCCCGCTCTGCAACTTCGCAAAGGCAGCCTCGAAGTTGTCCAGCCCCACTTTCTCGCCAAACAGCGGCTCCAGATTCAACCGCCCCGCCTTCAGCAGCGCCGTCATCTGCACCCAAGTCTCATACATCCGCCGTCCGTAAATCCCCTGCACCGTAGCGCCCTTAAAAATCACGTCATTCACCAAATCCAGAGGCACATTCTCGGTCGGAATGCCCAGCAGCGAAGCCCTTCCTCCCGCCCGGAGGGCCTTGAACCCCTGTTGAATCGCCGACGGCACCCCGCTCATCTCCAGCAGTACATCCACCCCTGTGCCGTCGGTCTCAGTCAAAATCCTCTTCACCGCATCTTCGGTCACCGGATTGATTACCGCGTCCGCGCCCATCTGCTCGGCCATCTCGCGCCGATGCGCGTTGGTCTCGGTCGCAAACACTGTTGAGCCGCCGCATGCCTTTGCGACCGCAATCGACATCAACCCGATCGGTCCGCATCCGGTCACCAGTGCCGTCTGCCCCGCAATCTCTCCCGCCAGCACCGTGTGCACGGCGTTCCCGAGCGGATCAAGGATCGCCGCATACCTCTCAGAAATCGCCGCATCCAGCTTCCAAATATTCGTTGCCGGAATCTTCACAAACTCCGCGAACGCCCCATCCTGGTCAATCCCGATCACCCGCACGTTCGGACAAATATGCGCCTCGCCCAGCCGGCACTGGTGGCAATGCCCGCAGTTCACATGCATCTCCGCGCTCACAAAATCTCCGGCATGGACCGAGGTCACATCCGGCCCCACCTGCTCCACCATGCCGCAAAATTCGTGACCTAAAGTCACCGGAGGTTTGATCCTCCCCTGCGACCAGCGATCCCACCCGTAAATGTGCAGATCGGTCCCGCAAATCGAAGCCGCCTTCACGCGCACCAGCACCTCGCCATGTCTCAGTTCGGGTACCGGGACAGTTTCGAGCGTCAGTCCTTTCGCCGCTTGCGTTTTCCGCAGCGCTTTCATTGTGGGGGACATTCCGGCAGGCTCCTCACCCAGGCAGGTCTGTTCTCAACATGCAGACTAAAATCCTAGCACCCTTTCCTCCACGAACGCGAAACCTGCCCAGCCTTGGCACGAGCTCCGGGTGCCTCGCTGTGATGCGGGAACTCCAAAGCGGCTCTGTTTCCTTAGTTCTTCTGCTTCCTTCGTCTCTTCTCCATTCCCACCATCTTCCCGGACGGCGGTTTCCGCCTGTTCAGTTTCGCGGCCTCCGCAATCAACCTTTTCACTTCCGGCTGCTTCACATCCGCCACGGTCCGCAGTTTCACATGCCGCACGCCCTTCCCTTTCCCTTCGAGAAGCTTCTGCGGATCCGGCAGTGCTGCCCCTCGCAAAAATGCAAACATCACATGCTCCTTCCCCACTACGAAGCAACACATCGGGCCGTTTGCATCGAACGCCGGAATCTTCCACGGACTCACGTACTCCTCGCTGGCCGGCGCGGTCTTCTTCACCAGTGCCCGCACTGCCTTTGCCACCTCCTCGAGCTTCCCGGCTTTTTTGACGTATGCATCAATCCACAACCGCCCGTCTTTCCCTTCAATGGTTGGCATCTTTCCCTCCTCAGCACCGCCGTCATTCTATTCCGATTCGCCGCGCTCACCATATAATGGAAATTCTTCGCTCCGATGCCTGACGCCTCCTATACCTCGCCTTCATCGCTCGCCGAATCTCCCGCGCTTCCCGGAACCTCGAGGCCCCCATCCGGCGGCATCTCCCAAATTCTTCCCGCCGTCTCGTTCACCTTCATTTGCTATCTCTCGGTCGGATTGCCACTCGCCATCCTTCCGCCTTATGTACACCTGCAGCTCGGCTACGGCACGGTCCTGGCGGGATTGGTCATCAGCGCCCAGTACATTTCCACGGTTATCTCACGGCCCCGCGCCGGCCGCATGATCGACTCGCTCGGCCCCAAACGGGTCGTGATCTACGGTCTGCTGTTCTGTGCCGCCAGTGGCGTTTCGACCTTCGCCGCTGCATTCTTCCTGCATCTACCCTTGGCTGCGCTTTTCCTGATCATTCTCGGCCGCCTCATCCTCGGTGTCGGCGAAAGCATGGTCGGCACCGGTGCCACCTTGTGGGGCATGGGACGCGCCGGCTCCGAGCACATTGCCAAAGTCATTTCCTGGAACGGAGTGGCCACCTTCACGGCGCTCTCGATCGGCGCCCCCATGGGCGTCTTCCTCCATCAGCGTCTCGGCTTCGCCTCCGGTGGACTCCTGATTTCTGCCATCTGCCTGGCCGCCCTGACCCTCGCACTTCGCATGTCGCCGATTCCCGTTTCCCCCACCGAACATCTTCCCTTCTTCCACATCTTCTGGAAGGTCGCTCCCCACGGAACCGCTCTCGCTTTGGGGGGCATGGGTTTCGGCGTCCTCGCCACCTTTATCACTCTCTACTTCGCCAGCCTCCACTGGTCGGGTGCGGCCTTTACGCTCACCGTCTATGGTGTTTCCTTCGTTTGCACGCGAATCATCTTCGCACCGCTCATCCCTCGCCTCGGGGGTTTCTCCGTAGCTATCGTCTCTCTGTTCGTCGAAGTCTTCGGACTCCTCCTGCTCAGCTTTGCGGGCGTTCCATCTGCCGCCTTCGCAGCCGCCGCTCTGATCGGCATCGGCTACTCCATGGTCTTTCCTTCTCTCGCCGTCGAGGCCGTCCGGCACATCCCGGTCGAAAATCGCGGCACTGCTCTGGGCACCTATAACCTCTTTATCGATTTCTCCCTTTTCCTCGCAGGGCCCCTTGCGGGGGCCATCATCAGTCGTTCCGGATACCGCGCCGCCTTCCTTACCTGCGCCTCGGGAGTCTTTTTGGCCTTCTGTCTCTCCTTGCTGCTAGCCCACCGCGAGCGCCGCTTCTCCTAAGCTCGCTTTTGTGGCCGTGGCCGTTTGGGCGCCTGCCCCGATGTCTTTTTCAGGGTGCGGTTTTTTCCCGCTCCTTGTTTCTTCCGCAACCCCTTTAACCGGCCTTCCCTCCTCGTCATCCAACCCCCCATGAAATCTTCCTTATCCTTCCCGCGTATCATTACTTGACGCCACCGACATGCCCACTTCGGCTCCCGCCATCCAACTCGACCGCGTCTCCCGCCACTATAGGATGGGCGAAACCTCGGTCCGCGCCGTCAATGAAGTTTCCCTGACCGTTGCCGAAAACGATTTTCTCGCCCTCCTCGGCTCCTCGGGTTCCGGCAAATCCACCCTGCTCAACCTCATCGCGGGACTCGACCGCCCGACCTCCGGCTCCATCCACACCCACGGCCACGATCTCGCCTCGCTCTGCTCTGTTGATCTCGCCCGCTACCGCCGCAACACCATCGGCATGATCTTCCAGTCTTTCAATCTCCTGCCGCGTATGACCCTCGAAGAAAACGTCGAGCTTCCTCTTCGCCTGGCCGAACTGGATCGCGCCGAGCGCCCCGCCCGCGTTCGCGAAGCCCTCGAACGTGTCCGTCTTACCCATCGCCTTGGCCATCGTCCTAGCGAACTGTCGGGCGGCGAACAGCAGCGCGTGGCCATCGCGCGCGCACTTGTCAATCACCCGAAAATCCTTCTCGCCGACGAACCAACCGGCAATCTCGATTCCGCCACTGGCGAAGCCATTCTCACTCTTCTCGGCGAACTGCGCACCCACCTCGGCATGACCATCGTCATGGTCACCCACGAACGTCCGCTTGCCGAAAGATTCGCAAACCGCCTGGCGACCATGGGTGACGGAAAACTCCTGGCTGTTGGACCCACGAAAGGTCTTCCGCAATGAAGCCTCGTGACCTCACCGACCTCGCCTTCCGCAATCTCCGCGAATCCATCCTGCGCAATACTCTCACGACTCTCGGCGTTGCCGTCGGGGTAGCCTCTTTTGTCGCCATCATTTCGATCGGCGTCGGCCTCCAGCAGCTCGCTTCGAGGCGCCTGTCTGAGAGCGGCCTGTTCGACACCATCCTGGTAACCCCCAAAACCAACTTCCGGGGCATGAACCGCCCGAATCCCGAACCCGAATCCGGCAAGCCTCCCCGCCCGCTCGACGAAGACGCCCGCAAAGAATTCGAAAAACTTCCCAGCGTCATCGAAGTCTATCCGCAAATCCGTTTTTTCACCGAAGTTCGCTTCAACAACAAGCCTTACGCGACCGTTGTTGCCGGTATGCCTGATTCCTCGAAAAACTCCGGTGCCTTTGACGGTATGCAGGGCCGTTTTTTCTCCTCCACGACCGCCGACGAAGCTATCCTCCAGATTGAATTCGCTAAGGAGCTCTCCGATCAACCTTCGTCTCTCATCGGCAAGGATCTGATTCTGCGCTACGCCGAACGGCAGGCGCTTCCCACCTCAACAACTAGCGGCGGCACTCCGGTGAATCCTCCCGACACTCCGAGCGGTGGTTTCTCCATCGTTCCCAAGGAACTTCACCTGAAAATTGTCGGGATCGTCGAAACCGAACCCGCCGCAGGTTACGGCGGCTACGGCAACGGCCGCCTGCTCATGCCGCTCGAGGCCGCCAGTGCCCTCCGCGCCGCGCAGGTCAACGATCTCCGCGATATCGTCCGCGATTCCGCAACAAACAAAACCAGCTACTCTTCGCTATCGGTCCGTGCGAAGTCTCCCTCTCAGGTTCAGGCCATCGAAGACTCCATCAAGAAAATGGGTTTCCGCGCCTTCTCTCTCCTTGATGCCTCGAAATCCCTTCGCATCTTTTTCACGGTCTTCGATCTTCTGGTCGGTATCTTCGGCAGCCTGGCCCTCGCCATCGCCACGCTCGGCATCGTTAACACCCTGGTCATGGCCATCCTCGAGCGGCGCCGTGAAATCGGCGTCCTGAAAGCCCTGGGTGCCTCGGACTCCGACGTTCAGCAGCTTTTCTTTGTCGAAGCCGGCGTTATGGGGTTGCTCGGAGGGATCCTGGGCATCGGATTCGGCTGGATTCTCAGTCGCGCCATGACCGCCGGCACCAACTACTATCTCTATCGCCAGAATTTGAACCCCATCGAACTCACCGCCGTTCCCTGGTGGCTCGCCCTGGCGGCGCTGGTCATCGCCGTTCTTGTCAGTCTGGCCGCTGGCCTCTATCCTGCTTCTCGTGCCGCCAAGCTCAACCCCGTCGACGCCCTCCGCTATGAGTAGTTTGCAGACTTCCTCATTTGCCGCACTAATACGACGATTCGAAACCGTTAGGGATGCCGGACGCTTCGCGCCTGCTGGGACCGTTTCGCCTTCCCGCGCCAAACAGCGCGATTTTTGCCTCCGCGCCCTGTCAAGGCGCGCCGCGCTGCGCAGCGAAGGGACACGCCGCTTGTCTCCCGCCATTCGCCATTCCTGGCTCGCTATTTCCTTCCTTTCCCTTCTTGCTTTCCCCGTTCCTGCCGCCACTGGTCGCGTCGAATGTAACTCCCTGCCTTCCAAAATCCTCTCCCGCCTTGTGGCATACTGCGTCGTTCTGCCCGCCTCGTTCGACGCCGACAAAAACAAAAAATTCCCTATCCTCTACGACCTCCATGGGCTCGGCGACAACGAACAGTTCTTGGTGCACTCGGGCGTCTGGAATCTTGTCGAGGATCTGCGCTCCAATCACGAATTAAAGGATTTTCTGATCGCCACGCCGGACGGCGGAGCCAGTTTCTACATCAACGCAAAAGACGGCAAGAACCGCTACGAAGATTTCCTGCTCCAGGAATTTTTCCCCTTCATCGAAAGACGCTATCGCGCCGCTCCCGGCCGCGCCAATCGGGCCATTTCTGGCGTCTCTATGGGAGGTTACGGTGCGCTCCACCTCGCCTTCCGTCAACCACAACGATTCAGCGCCGTCAGCGCTCACAGCGCTGCGCTCATCGAAAAACTTCCCAGTTTTCTAGGCTCTGCTTCGAGAACTTCTCCCCGGGGCCGCCTCCTCGGCGGTGTCTTCGGCAGTCCTCCTGATCCTGTTTTCTTCGATCAAAACAGCCCTATTGTGCTCGCCCGCACCGCGAGTCTCGCCGGCCTGAAGATCTATTTTGACTGCGGTGACAACGACGACTACGGCTTCTACGCCGGCGCCACCGCTCTCGACAAACTCCTCACCTCGCGCCACGTCCCCCATGAATTTCACCTCTACCCCGGCCGCCACGACGCCAACTACTTCGCCGAACATCTTCCCGCCTCCCTCGAATTCCACTCCAAAGTTTTCCCATAAAGTCGGTGAGGCAACCTCCTTTCCTGCGATGCCCTCCCTTTTGCTATCCTCGCCTCCATGCCAACCCGCCGTACCTTCCTCAAATCGCTCGCCGCGACTTCTGCCTTCGCCGCTCTACCCACGAATTCCTTCGACTCTCCCACCGAATCCCAACTCGCCGCCGATCTCCTCCGCCCGCAATTCCATCTCCTTCCTGCCCGCAACTGGATGAACGACCCCGACGGCCCTATTTACTGGCAAGGCCGTTACCACATGTTCTTCCAGTACAATCCGCGCGCCGCCGTTTGGGGCGACATGCACTGGGCCCATGCCGTCAGCGCGGACATGCTCCACTGGCGCCACCTCCCTGTCGCCCTTGCGCCCACACCCAGCGGCCCCGACGCGGACGGCTGCTTCTCTGGCAGCGCTGTGATCCATGAAGGCGCCGCTACGTTTCTCTACACCGGCGTCAAGACCGTCCCGCCCTCCGAAGCGACTCTTCGCGACGGCCGCCACGATTTCCTTGAAACCCAGTGCCTGGCCGCCTCGCGTGATCTCGATCTCCGCACCTGGCGAAAACACACCGCTCCGGTACTTCTTCCTCCGCGCGATGCCAAACTCACCGGCTTCCGCGATCCTTGCCTCTGGCGCGAAGACAACGTCTGGTACATGGGCGTCGGCTCCGGACAGCGCACCGCTGGTGGATGGGTCCTTCTCTACCGCTCTTCCGATCTCCGCCGCTGGGAATTTCTCCACGCCCTCGCCCACGGCGAACCGACGGGCTCGAACAGGCCCGATCCAGTCGATGCCGGCGATATGTGGGAGTGCCCCGACTTCTTCGCGCTTGAACGAAAGCACGTCCTTCTTTATTCCACGCAACGCAAAGTTTTCTGGGAAGTCGGCGACTATGACCCGAAGGAACATCTCTTTCATCCGCAAAAACGCGGACTGCTCGATCACGGCGCCTTCTACGCCCCCAAATCGCAACTCGACGCCAAAGGCCGCCGCATTCTTTGGGGTTGGATCCCCGAAACCCGCCCCCAATCCGCGTTCTCCGCGGCAGGCTGGGCCGGATGCATGTCCCTCCCGCGCGTTCTATCCATCAAAAAAGAAAATGAACTGACAATGGCTGTCATGCCGGAAATAGTCTCGCTCTCGGCTGGAGGCTATACTTGGGAGTTCAATCTAGGCGCAAGCGAACTTCTGCGCAGAAAATTTCTGGCCTTCCGCTTAGCCAGCGCCGCTGTCCAGCTCGAAATCAAGACTTCAGCCAAGCCTTTCGATCTCTCGCTCACCGACGGCTCCTCCGCCATCCTAGAAATCTCCTACGACCCCGCCCGGTCCGGCCGCGAACTCCAACTTAACGCTGTCGCCGTGCCTCTCCCGCAGCGCAAAACCAACGATCACGCACTGACTGTTTTCCTAGACGCTTCGGTCATCGAGTGTTTCGCCGACGACACCGTCGCTTTAACCACTCGCGTCTATCGCGCCCCGCAATCCCCGCTGCGCCTGGCTGCCTCAGACGCCCATCTCTCGGCCCTTCGGTCTCTATCCATTTCCCCCATCAAACCCATTTCCCCCGACCGCCTCACCACGTAGTTCATTTCTTCCTCGCCACAATCACACGCAGCGGCGGAAACGTGCCCCACGACCATTGTGACCCGGATATATGCAATCCGGCCTTCACAAACTCCGCCTGATACTCCTTGGTCTTCACAAAATCCGAAATCACTGCCACGCCACCTGGCTTTAGCACCCGCGCAATCTCCCGACAGGCTTTGTCTCTCGCCTGGCGCGAAGGAATGTTGTGAATCACCAGATTCGAAACCACCACATCAAACATCCCATCGGCAAACTTCATCGCCGTCGCATCCCCATCCAGCACTTCTGTCTTCTCCCCCACTCCTTCGAGCACCACATTTCGCAATGTCCGCTCCCGTGCGTTTGCCGAAAGGTCCACCGTGCTCCACACGTCCACGCCTGTTGCCTTTCCTGTCGTCAATCGCTTGGCCGCGCCAATCAGCAGCAGCCCTGCCCCGCACCCTACATCCAGCACAT
>Ga0306921_10005537_pt1 | contig 13109 bp, 14 predicted proteins | sample sta12Cox44000080_FD_203760 | JGI IMG/M metagenome (GOLD analysis project Ga0306921, IMG submission 203760) | Lab enrichment of tropical soil microbial communities from Luquillo Experimental Forest, Puerto Rico - statoxic.12C.oxic.44.000.080 (v2)... | ecosystem: Environmental > Terrestrial >... | reverse complement strand
CCTGGTGCTGCGGCGCTTGGGTTTGACGCGCGGAGTGGCAGTCATGCAGTTAGCCACGGCCCTCCTCCTGGCCTTGCTCGCTCCCACTCAAGTCGCCCTCATCGCCGCCGTGCTTTACACCTCTTACATGAGCTTTCAATACATGAGCGAGCCCGGAATCTACAGCTCTCTGATGAACCGGGTCTTACCCGGCCAGCGCAGCGGTGCTTCCGCGCTAAACTATCTCGTGCTATTTGGCGGCCAGACACTCGCGGCAACGCTTTCGGGCACCGTAGTCGCCCGTTACGGCTACCCGTCAATGCTGACCGGCGCGGCCCTGCTGGCGGCCGTCGCAGCGTGGCTATTCTGGCGTTTGCCCCAAGAAAAGCAGTAGGATAGAAGGCAATTCTCGTGAAATACCTCCTCGCCAAGACAGACCCCGGAACCTACTCCATCGACCAGTTCGAGCGTGAAAAGAAAACCGTGTCGGATGGCGTACAGGACCCGCGAGCCTTGCGCGCCATCAGTGAAATGCGGCCCGGCGACCGCGTGTTTCTTTACCACAGCGGCGGCTCCGAACCGTTCGGATCCAAAAAAGTACCTGCGGGATACCCTTCGAGAATTTATGCCCCAGTGGGTTCGCGAACGCACGGATGAAAACGCGGCGCGAAACGTGCAGCGGCTGCGCAAACTAGAGCAGATCCATAGCACCGTAAGCCAACGTCTTACTTCGGCAGATATTGAGTTCGTGGTGCTCAAAAGGAAGCTGCCCGCGACCACTCAGGCGTGGTTCGCCGCCCCTCGGACATCGCCGGTGTGTTCCGAATTCGACTCCAACGAAGACGAGCTCTGGCTCCATAGGACCCTTCTCGATTCGCGCCGCGACTCCGGGAGCACCACCCGGCGCCGCCTGCTGCCGGCCTCCTACCTGCTTTCCCAGATCGTGCACCGTCTTCTCGCCCTGCCGCGAACCGCGGCCTCGGCCGCGCCCTGGCGGTGGTGCCTGCATGGCACCGGGCCTCAGGAAAGAGCCCAGCTGTCCGAGGAGGAGTGAGGGTGCATCTCGGAGTTCGAGGTTCTCGCTGGCAGGCCACGGCATTCTATCTGGGGTTCGCTTCCGCAGCGTCGATCCTGTTTTCCATCGCGGTGTCGCAGATTCTGCTGGCTTTGTCGCTGGCGGCCCTATTCCTCGGCGGCGAGAAGCTGGAGTTCCCCGCGATTCGCCTCCCTCTCGCGGTGTTCTTCACCCAGACCGCGGTCGCGGTCCTGGTTTCCGGCGATCCGCAAGGGGGAACGCCGCAGATCCGTAAATTCTTCGTCTTTGCGATCGTTTTGGTTATATCGAGCACCTTCAAAACCATTCCGCACATCCGGAATCTCGTGCTCGTCTGGGCGGGAATTGGATCGCTCTCCGCGCTGTGGGCGCTGGTCCAATTTCTGGACCGCCGGCGCGAAGCCTTCGAGCAGAATGCCGACAACTACGGCTTCTACCTTGATGGTCGCATCAAAGGATTGGCGAGCCACTGGATGACATTCGGCGGCGAAGAAATGATCGTGTTGCTCATGCTGGCTTCCTGGCTGTTCTTCTCCGGAAACCTCAGACGGAAGGCGTGGGCCTGGCCGTTACTCGCCCTGCTGTGGGCATCGATCACGCTCGGTATGACGCGCTCCATTTTCCTGCTGGGTGTGCCTGTCGGTATCCTTTATCTCTTGTGGCGGCGCCACTGGTCACTGGTGATGGCGGTTCCCGTTCTCGCAGCCGCTGGAGCCATCCTGGTTTCCACAACCTTGCGCGAGCGCGTCGTTTCCGTGATTCGGCCCCACGGCGACGATTCTAACCAGCAGCACGCCATCGCGCGCCGGGTCGGCTGGGAGATGGTGAAAGCTCACCCGTGGTTCGGTATCGGACCCGAGCAGGTCGGCAGGCAGTTCGACCGGTACCTTCCGATTACCGTACAGCGGCCGCTACCGAAGGGGTGGTACGGGCATCTCCACAACGTCTATCTGCAATACGCCGCGGAGCGTGGCATTCCGGGATTACTAGCCGTGTTGTGGCTGATCGGAAAAGCTCTCGTCGACTTCATACGTCAGCTGCGGCGCTCGCGAGCGCCCCCGGAGGCCCGCTTCGTTTTGCACGGCTCGATTGCGGTAATCCTCGCGATTTTGGCTCAAGGCTTGTTTGAATACAATCTCGGCGACAGTGAGGTCCTGACTATGTTTCTGTCGGTCGTCGCCTGCGGGTACGTGGCGTCCGGTTGCCGCGGCACGGAGGCCGTGCCCGCGCAATCAGCGGAGCTTCTATCTGCTTCCCCGATTAACCAGCGCCCGAATCCGTGACCCTGGCGCGATACAGAGCCGGCAATCCCACGCCACGGCTGCAATCACTGGCAAAAAACAATCGACTGAGAGTCCGGGTCCCGCGCCGGCCGATCGTTGTTGCAGAAACCGCTCCTTCAATGCGCAGGCGATTCCGAACAGTCCGCCTCCCCATCGCTCGCGGCCGCGCAGAACGCACGAAGCCCCGCAAGCGACGAGAAACAAGATCAGAATGTAGTTCTGTCCGAGCTGAGGGTTGCCGCCCAGCGCGCTATGCGCCAGCAACGCGAGGACCGCGACCTCCAAAATACCGAAACGCGGCCAGCGGGAGCACCGGGAGCATCGTCAGAGGTGTGTACGGCACATATCCGCCCAGTTGGCCTCGATGCCGGCGTAGTGGATCTGCCGCTGGAACCACACCCAGTCGGAGAACTAACGCAACGGCTCGTGTTTCAGGGTAACGAGCGCCGCCGTATAGTAGTTTGGAAAGTCCGTCCCCATCCGCGTCCAGCCTTGGCGGAAGGGCATCACGATGAGATGCGCGGCGAGGAGCGCTCCGAGAGCCGCCAGCGCCAGCTGCCTTCGTGTCACTGCGCGTTTCCCGCGCCGATCGCGGAGTATGACGCGACGCGCTCGATCTCGCAGAGCACCTCCCGCTGCCAGCGCTCGGCCGTAAAGCGCGTCGACCAGCTCTCGCGAGCTGCCGCCGCAATCGAACGCCGCCGCGCGGGATCACCCGTGAGGAGCGAAACCGCGGATTCGGCCATTTGCGCAACCGAATCCGCGAGAATCCCGGTACGGCCGTCGTCCACGATCTCCGGGATGCCTCCCGCCCGAAACGCAACCACGGGGACACCCGCGGCGAAGGCCTCCAGGATCGTGAGCGGCATGCCTTCCAGACCCCTCGACGGCACCAGTAAAACGTCGAGATCCGCCAGGGCGGCGTAGACATCCGCCGCCCAGCCCGCAAATTCCACAGGGAGGCCGCGCGCGGCCCCATTCACTTCGGCCGCGTAGCGCGCCGCCTCACGTGAAAACAGGGGTGCTCCGTATACCAAAAAACGGCATTCCGGCAGAGCGCGATGAATCATGGCGGCAGCGGCGAGGAATTCGAGCTGGCCCTTCTCTGGCGAAATGCGGCCGACGCAGCCGACCTTCGGCGGCCCGGCGTGACGCCTGTGAAGCGGCCTGTCGGGACCACAGACTCCGTTAAAGACTACTGAGGGGGAGCTTGGGGCGAGGTACGGCTTCCACGGTCCCGCTACAAAGTTGCAGCACGCCACCACGCCGGCCTCGAGACGACGAAGCGCCCAACCTGAAACTGCGCGCATTCTTCCCAACGGCAAGTAGCTGTGTGCATGGAACAGTGCAGGAGTCCGCAAACGGGCCAGAGCGGCGCCGGGCAGCACCCGCGGACCGTTTAGATAGATCGCATCCGGCCGGAAGGATCCGCCGCAGGTTCGGATGCGCCGCGCCAGCAGTGGCAACTGGCGCGCGAACCGTCCCAGGTCCAACGGCGACTTGGAGCCGAGTGAGAACGGGCCACAGGGGATGGAGAAGGTTTCGAATCCCAGATCCCGAACACGCTCGAAGAGTTGGCCCTCACCCGGCAACCCCACCATTGCTTCCCAGCTGCGCTCCCGCATAGCCCCCAGCAGCAGCAGCAGATTTCGCTGCGCTCCGCCCAGATCGCTGAACTGATCGAGAACCAGGACTCTCAAGCCCGCACCGCAAGCGCCAGGACCCACAAATAGACGGGAAGCACGCGCCAATAGGTAAGCAGATCCCCCGAGAGCATTTGCACCATCTGGCCTGCCCAGAAACAAAGAACCCAGGTCCCGCAAAACCCAACCCCCGGATCAGTGGCCCGCGACGCTCGGCCGGCCGACCGCAGAATCGCTAGATTCAGCCACATTAATGCCGTCAACCCCAGAACTCCGGTCTCCACCAGCAGACTCAGGTACATATTGTCACCGATTACCGGGGCGCCGAGATAAGTCGTGTAGGGCAAAGTCTTGTATCCGATCCCGAGGAGCGTCTGCCATGGGTGGGCCGCCATCCAATCCGCTAGGATCTGCCAACTGGCGATGCGCCCGGAAAAGACGGCCGCATTCGCCGACGTCAAATACTGCGCGGAAGTCGAGAGCCGCGACGAATAGGCCTGGAGGAACTCCGGAAAGAGCTTCCAGGTGAGAATCGCTGCGGTTACTGCGATCAGGCCGAGAGTGCCCGCGAGTCGAGCCAGGCGGATCCGTTTCCGATTCAGCCAGGCCAGCACGGTGAGCGCCGTTAGAACATTCAACAGAGACGAACGCGAGTACGACAGCACGAGCGCCGTCGAGAACACCACACCTCCCGCCGCCAGCGCCTTGCGCGAAACGGGCGTTTCGGCGCGGGGCCGCGACGCGCAAACCGCAATCATGACCAGAAAGAACGCGCAGAAATTGCCGAGCGTGCTGGCCTCGTAAAAGACGCCCTGGGCCCGCCGGTAGACCCCGGAGCTCAGCCAGACAAACTGCGGACCGTATCCGGCCGGCGCGGGAAACTGGAAGTAAAAATCGACGCACGCCAACAAAGCCGACACCGCCGCTATCCAGTAAAGCGGCCGGATCGCGCCAAAGGGCTCGGAGACGGAGCCCGGTCCGTACGCCGTGAAAAAGAACACGTAGAGCGCGATCCCGAGCAGTGCCACGCGAACCAGGCTCCCTGCGGCGATCGCGCCGCCCGAGAGAACCGCAGCGGGTGCCACGCTGGCCATCAAAATCAGAAAAAAACCGGCGAGAGCGCCATTCAACGCAGAATGCGGAATCCGCCACTGCGGCAGCCAGAGCGCTCCCGCCAATAAACCTATCGCCGCAAAATACAGACACACGTGCGGCCCCGAGTCGCCTAGTACGATCGGCAGGGGGGGCAGCAGCAGCGCTGCCGCCAGAAAACACGGGATCCACCGGCCGGGCGATTTCAGCGTCCAAAACGCCACCGGCAGCAGCACCGCCGGAAGAGCCAGTATCAGCTTCAGCTGCGGTCCCGGCGCCACCGCAATCGCCGCCGCCCACGTTCCAAGCAGAAGCGGCATCAGCCAGAGCCGACGCTCGAGCGGATAAGTTGCACTACTCATCGCGTGTCAGGGCCACCGCCTTCAGCCCGGCGCGATGCGATGCCGCCCGCTGTGGCCGGAAATTCAGCTCAACTGCCAGGTAGACCAGGGGCAGGAGCAACCCGAGTAGCAAAGCGGCCGAAAGGTTCAGCGGAATATTGGGAGACGAGGGTTGTTCGGGTACCGCACCCGGATCGATGATGGTCAACCGCTCGCCGTGGTTGCCTGCTTCGGTACGTGCGTCCCGCAACTGAGCCTGAACCGCAGCCAGGGACTCTTGCGCGGCGTCGAGCTCGGCTTTCAGTCGTTCCCGCTTCGCCGAACGGCTGGCCACCAGACTCTCCTTCCGGGCGGTCTCGCTGTCCAGTGCGGCCAGTTGTTTCCCCAATTCGTCAAATCGAGCTTGCGCGGTGCTCTGCTGCTCGCGCAACTCGCCCTTGTCGTCGCCGGTAGCCTCTTTCTCGCGGCCGGCCGCGTCGGCGAGGTCCAGCCTCGCGCGGGCCATCTCTTCGCGGAGCATCAACCGTAACTTCGTCGCCTCCTCGATCCCCGCCTCGAGCTCGTTGATCGGTTCGCTCGAACTCACCTGGCTCCACTCTCTATCGGCCCTATCGAGCTGGGCCTGGGCTTCGCGCTCCTGCAGCTCGACCGCCGTCACCAGGTCGTGTCCGCTTTGCACGTTGAGCGATAGATTCAGGGCCACCACCTGCTCGGCAAGGAACTGCGCCAAGGCCTGCGACTTGGTGGGGCTTGGCAAAGTCGCGGCGATCTCCAAAATTCGCGTATTTTGTACAATCCCTACCTTCAACACGCTCTTTTTAAGCGATTCAATCGAATTCGCGCCGACCAGCGCGCGGAGACCAAAGCGGTCTACCGCCTTTTGGAAGAGACTGTCACTCGCTGCGAACTCTTCATACGTTTTGAGCGATTCCCGGTAGACCGAAATGAGCGCTACTGCAGACCGTGGATCGGCGATGGCCGGCGCGTCGATCACAATGCGGGCGGTCGCGGTGTACCTCCGCGGCAGCGTCGCGCTGGCAGCCGCCGCCAGCCCCACGGCTAGCGAGCAACTCGTCGCGACGAATCGCCACCGCCCGCCGATGTAACGAATGTAACGAAAGGGCTCAAACGCGTCTGCCATACGAGTATTCTGAGTGTAGCCGATATAGCTTCCCCTCCATCCTCAATCGGCACTCTCGACTCGTTAATTATGACTCCCGCCTGGGTACGCGGTGGCGGCCGCTTGCGCCTCCTCTTGGGTTTGCGACAGAAACTCTCTAGCGATCTGAGCATGGAGGGAGCACACGCCAGGCGGCTCAGATAGAACTGCTCGAAATAGGCCAGGGAGGTGTTCGCCTTAGTTAGCAATTTCTGTGCTTTCGCATCCTCAAGCCACGCCACTTATCCTTCGCGAGTGGGAAGCCTCCCGATCAGGAACCCAAGTTGAAATCGTGCCCAGGCAGGTACGTGGTCGTCTAAGCCCGAGCCCAATATTGGGATCACGACATCCGCCAACGCGTGACCGAGCGTCAGGTGTTGATCGGCATCCAGATGAACCCCATCGACCCGACTTGAGGAGGTGACGGCAGAGGAATCGTAGAAATGGCAGTCCAGCGCGAGGCTGACGGCACGGTAGGCTTCGGCAAGTCCCGAACACCTGTGGTCGGCTCCGTTAAACTTTGGGGCAATCGTGCCTTTGGGAGACTGGATCGGGGGCGGACAAACGACCAGAACCGGAGGCACCGGCATGCCAGACTCGATTGGCGCGTGACGGATTTCGTTGACCAGCGTGGCCATCCCCTGGGCCGCGGACCAGGCGTTGTTGTAAGGGTGGGAGAATTGAAAGTCGTTGGTCCCGAGCATCAGAATGACGAGCGACAGTGGCGAGTGGATCTCGATACACTGCGCCAAACCTCGCAAGCCATTCCGGCCTGGTTTGAACGGATCTTCCCAGACCGTGCGCCGCCCATTCAGACAGTCCTCGATCACCCGCACCCGCCGGCCAAGATCATGAAGGCGGTTTTCGAGTACCCCCGGCCACCGTTCGTCGAAAGGCAATCGCCGACGTGTGTTGGGAACAATCCCCCAAGCGAGCGAGTCAGAGTACACGAGAATGTGGCGCACAAACGTTGTCCGTCTTGGATGCCTCAGTCCGATGGTGCATAGTAGCCGAGACGCCAGTGCGCTCGCAGCTTGCCCAGCCCGCGCGGCGGAACCACCTTCACCTCGATCCGGTGATAGTGCCCGTCGCGCGCCACCTCGTGCGGCGCATACCCCAGCACGTAGCGGTTCCTCAGTTCGACTGAGATCTTCAGTGCCGTGTCCGCCAGTTCGTAGGACCCGGCTCCGTAGTTGTGCGCTCCAGTCATCTCGGCGAGCTGACTCATCAGGCCCAGTCCATACCGAGCTTCGACATCGTAGCGCGCGCCAATGGTGACGGTGTAAATCAAAACATCGCTCTCTCGAACCACGTTCTTGATCTCGTTCGGCGTGTAACGGCTGTGGTTTTCGCCGCCATCGGAGATGAGCACCAGGGCTTTTTTGGTCTTCTTGGATTTTTTCATCTCGTTCAACGCCAGATACAGCGCATCGATCAGTGCGGTCGAGCCGCCCGACTTCGACATCAGGACTTCGGTATGGATGCTGTTGATATCCGACGTTAGCGGGATGACAAGCCTGGGCGAGCTGCTGAATTCCACCAGGAAGAACTCGTCCTCCGGATTCGCGATTCGGAGGAACTGCGCGGCGGCTTGGCGGCCTTGGGGGAGCGTTTCGCTCATGCTACCGCTGGTGTCGAAAACCAGACCTAGGGCGATGGGTTCATCTTCGGTGGAAAACGTCGTGATCACTTCCTCCATCCTGTCGTCGTAGAGGCGGAAGTTTTCCTTCTCGAGTCCGGTGACCGGACGGTTGAGCTGGTCATCCACGATCACGGGGACCAACACGAGGTTCGTATCGACCCGCAGACTGGCAGTGGGAATGGCCGGTTCATTCGAAGCCGGCCGGGCGCGCGGCTCGATCGAGACCTGGCCGAAGACTCCGAAGGCCGCAAGCCCATACACCAGCGCCCCCGCGAAAATGCGCCGCCGACTGATCATAAACGTGCTGACCAACATTCTACGCTGGGCCGGCGCTACCGGGCGGCTACCACGTCAGGCTGACCGACAAACCCTGGTAACCGGCAACCCCTTCAAATCGCACCCGTAGGGTGTCCCCGGTAAGTTCGGCGCCGCGAATACGCACGTTCGGCCGATTCAGCCGGACCGGCAGCTCATACGTCGAATGAGCCAGCGCCTCGAACTCCAGCTCGAGTCCCTTCGCCGTCCATTGCTCCGAGACGACCTTTATCTGCGACGTTGCCGAGCCGGCGAGCGGCAGTTGGTGCGCCAATTCAAGCTCGACCGCCGGCAGCGGCAGCTCAATTTGCCGCTCGGAGACCTTCCGGGCAGGACGCACCCAAAGCATCGAAGTCATCGTTATCCCCCTTCTCTCGTCACGATCTACTGCGATCACGCCGCGTAACTGGAGGCACTCGAGTTACCTCTCAGTAGGGAATCACTCAGACACTACAACGATGCCCTTACCTCTGATTTGACCCGGCTGGTAAATTCCGCAATCCAACTTACTAACTCAAGGCGGGAGAGCTGTTTTGCTTTGTGTGGTTCCGTACTCTGGGCGGCCCTGTTACACTTTGCGCAGCACGAGCGCAGAATTCTTGCTCCCGAAGGCAATGCAGTTGGCGACCGCGTACTCGATCTCAAGGCGACGGCCCGGGCTCGGCACGTAATCGAGGTCGCACTCCGGATCGGGTTCGTCCAGATTGATCGTCGGCGGTACCATCGAATCCCGCATGGCCAGTAGGGTGGCCGCCACGCCGGCCGCGCCACAAGCGCCTTGGGGATGACCGATGAGGCTCTTGATCGACGAGCCCGCCAGACGGTAGGCGTGGCCGTCGAACGCAAGCTTTATGGCGCGTGTCTCAATACGGTCGTTCAGCTCGGTTGAGGTGCCATGATAGTTGATATATTGCACCGCAGCCGGCGGGACCCCGGCCTCCTCAAGGGCCAGGCCGATGGCGCGGGCGGGCTCCTCTCCACACTCCTCCAGACGTACGCGGTGGTAGGCTTCGCAGGTGGAGCCATAACCGGCGATCTCGCCGTAAATGTGGGCGCCACGAGCTGCCGCGCGCTTCAGTTCTTCCAGAACGAAAAACCATGAGCCCTCGGCCAGGACAAATCCATCGCGGTCGCGCGAGAAAGGCCGGGAGGCCCGTTGAGGAGCGTGATTCCACCGCGTCGTCATGATGCGCATGAGCTGAAAGCCGCGCACGATCAGCGGGGCGATGGGCGCATCCACTCCCCCGGCGATCATGGTATCGAGAACCCCGGTCTTGATATGGCGAAACGCGTATCCGAGAGCGTCGGTCGAGGAGGTGCAGCCGGTCGAAACGATATGGCTCAGCCCCCGGAACCCGAACCGCATCGATACCTCGCTCGCTAGCGTCCCGATGGTACCGGTCGGGATCGTATAGACGCTGCACTGCTTCTGGAGGCCGGTGTAGTAGAGGCGGTATTGCTCTTCGGTGAAATCTTGGCTGCCGCCGCCGGACCCGACGATGACCCCGATCGCGCGCAGCTCGTCGCGGCCGAGCGAGCGCGCATCGATACCCGCGTCGGCCAAGGCCTCGGCCACGCTCGCCGCCGCCAGCGGCACCGCCCGGGAGACATGCGGCCGGTCTTTGGGCTCAACGTAGGACTTCACGTCGAACTCATCGGGGACTTCACCGGCCACCTGCACCTGAAACCCCGAAGGATCAAAGCGCGTGATTCGCCGGACCCCGCTTTGGCCCTTTTGTGTCGCGTTCCAGAAACGCTCCCGTCCGATACCATTCGGACTTACCGCCCCGATTCCCGTGATAACAACCCGCCGCATGAGGATAGTTTTGCCTTCAGTCTCCCTGACAGTATAGGCTGAAAGCTATGGAAGTTGCCCGGGTAGAGCGCGCCCCCGATGCGTTCGATGCGTCCTTGGCCGGCCTGCAGGCGGGAATGATCGCGGCACTTTGGATGCTGGCGTGGATGGGGGTCAGCGCCGTCTGGCAGCGGACCAGTTTCTGGACGGCCGAGAACCTTTTGGCTAGTACGTTTTATGGTGGCGCCGCCATTCACACCGGGTTTTCCCACCACACCGTCTCCGGCCTGGCCTTGTACCTGGTGGTGTATAGCCTGCTCGGTTGTCTCGTGGCCGTCGCCATGCGGAATCGGCTGCGATGGCTTCCGCTGGTGCTAGTGAGCTCGGCGGTAGCGATCGGTTGGTACTATTTGTCGTTCCACCTGATTTGGAAGGCGATCAGCCCGCTCGTGACGCTGTTGCATGCGGAACAATCCACTGCCCTCGGGCACGTCATTTTCGGAGTGTTGGTGGCGCGATTTCCGCGCTATCTGCGGCGGTCGAATGCGGCGGCTCCCGCCGAACCCCTGGCCGCGGCGGCGGTCAGCCATCCTGAAGCCTTGCCTGCGAATCCGTCCGGACCCCAACGGCTGGACGGGCAGACGCTCGACGGCTAGCTTCGCGGGATCTGATCGATTTTGGCCGCCAGGATGAAATCACTCTCGGTCAAGCCGTCGATCTTGTGGGTCCAGAGTTCTACTCCTACCTTGCCCCAGGAAAGGTGAAAGTCCGGGTGATGGCCTTCCTGCTCGGCAATCGCGCCGGCGCGATTGACGAAAACGAGGGCTTTTTGGAAATCCGGGAAAGTGTAGGTCTTCTCGAGATGATGTTCCCTCACCACCTCCCAGCCTACGAGCTGAGCCTTGAGGTCGTCGAGTGCGGCGCCTGCTAGCGGAGGCACGCCCCCGCGGCAGGGAACACAGTGCTTGTTCGCGAGACCCATCGCGTAGCTCCTCCCTTTACCATAAACCGCGTGTTACGATGAACGGTCGTTAGCACCTGCTAGGCTAGCATGAAGACCCGCATGCGGGGCGAGGAACGCTACGCCGCGATCGTTCGCTCCGCGATTCGGCTATTCGCGGAAAAGGGCTTCCGCGGGGCCACAACTCGCGAACTGGCATCCGCGTTGGGCGTCACCGAGCCGGTCCTTTACCGGCATTTCCCCACCAAACGCGATCTCTACAACGCCATCATTGAAGCCAAGGCGGAGCAGGCCTCCGAACGCGTCCATACCCTGCGGCGCTACGCGGAGGCGGGCGACGACAAGACCTTTTTCACGCGCCTGGGCGAACTGATTCTGGAGCGCTACGACGAAGACCCCGAGGCCACTCGGCTGCTGCTGTTCATTTCGCTCGAGGGACACGAGCTCGCCGGCCCGTTCTTCGAGCGCGTATTCCGGGACTTTTATGAGCTCGTGCTCGACTATATTCGCGCCCGCGTCCGGTCCGGCGCCTTCCGCGACGTGGACGCGGAGATTGCCGCGCGCAGCTTGATTGGCATGATCGCCTATCACGGCCTGGTCGAACAGCTGTTCCCGGCTTATTTTGAGAAGCGCAGCCGCCGGAGCGTGGCGCGGGAGATGGCCGCGATCTTCCTGCGCGGCGTATTACCGCCCGGATGACCCGAAACCGCCCGCTCCGCGGCGCGATTCGGCGAGTTCGCGTTCCACCCACTCCACCACCTCGTAGCGGGCCACAACCATTTGTGCGATCCGGTCTTGAGCATGCACCGTGTACGGCGCGGGTCCCAGATTCAGCAGAATCACGCTCAGTTCGCCGCGATAACCGGGGTCGATCGTGCCGGGCGCGTTCGGCATGACGATGGAGTGACGGAGGGCCAGCCCGCTGCGCGGCCGCACCTGCGCCTCGAAACCCGTCGGCAGTGCGATGCGGATGCCGGTCGGAACCAGACGCGGCACGCCAGGCTCCAGGATCACAGTCTCTACGGCATGCAGGTCCATGCCGGCATCTTCACCGGGCCCATGCGCGTAGGAGGGGAGAACGGCGTCGGGATGGAGGCGTTGAATGGATATTTGCATCGTCGGTTTCCGTTATCATAGCGTCTTGACCCCCGCAAAGCGCGTGATTAGTGTGGCGCCCATGCCCCCGGAAAAGAGCGCCTATGCCCTGGCTCGATATAGCCGGTCGCCCGATTCCATCCGCCAGTCGATCGAATGGGTGCGGTCGCACGATTCGCGCAGCTTTCTTGAGAGCTTCTATTTTGAGTACGGCCACGCGTCGATCGCCGATCTGGGTCACGCCGTGCTGTGCTTCGAAGGCGTGTCGGAGCTGGCGGCGAGCGAGATTGAGGCCGAGCCCCTGTGGGACGGACAGGCGAAATCGTCGCGCTACCAGAACTTTTCAGGATCGGGCTTTGTCACGCCGCCCGAGTTCTCCCTCGGCGAGTCGGCCATCTATCAATCCGCAGGCGGCGTTCTGCTCGCCGCGTATGCCAAGGTGAATGAATCGGTCCTCGCGTACCTGAGCGAACGCCTGCCCCGCCCCGAGTCCATGAAGCCGGAGGCCTACCGGCGGAACCTTCGAGCGCGTGCCTTTGACGTGGCACGATACCTGCTCTTCTGGGGCGTGCCTACAAACGTCGGCCAAGTGACCAGTATTCGCACTCTGGAAAAGCAGATCCGGCGCCTCGGTGCCTCCGAGTACGCGGAGCTCCGCTCTCTGGGCGAGGAAATCGGAAACGCCTGCGCTGCCGAGCCGGACTGCCGTTGGGACCCGCAGTCGGCGGCAGAGCCGCTGGCCCCCACTCT
>Ga0306921_10005533_pt1 | contig 13110 bp, 10 predicted proteins | sample sta12Cox44000080_FD_203760 | JGI IMG/M metagenome (GOLD analysis project Ga0306921, IMG submission 203760) | Lab enrichment of tropical soil microbial communities from Luquillo Experimental Forest, Puerto Rico - statoxic.12C.oxic.44.000.080 (v2)... | ecosystem: Environmental > Terrestrial >... | reverse complement strand
CATCGGCAAGCAAAGATGCAGCTCGGCTTGCCTGGTGTTACCTCACCGGCGCGCGAAGTCGAGCAGGCCCGACTAATTCGTCAGGCGGTCGGCCCCGACATGGATCTGATGTGCGACATCAACCAGCGTTGGCGGGTCGAGCAGGCGATCGATATCGGCAAGCGTGTCGAGCACGCGGGTGTCGGCCTCTATTGGCTGGAGGATGTCACCGCGCACGATGATTACGCCGGGCTCGCCCGGGTTGCAGCGGCCCTGTCGACCCCTGTCGCCGGCGGCGAATACCTCTATGGCATCGTGCCGTTTCGCCACATGCTCGAGGCCCGCTCGGTCGACATTGTGATGATCGACCAGGTGCGCTCCGGGGGCATCACCCCCTGGCTCAAGATCGCCGGCATGGCCGAGGCCCTTAACTTGCCGGTCGTCAGCCATGGCGTGCCCGAGATCCATGTCCACCTCGTCGGCGCGGTACCCAACGGGCTTACGGTCGAGTACATGCCCCGTCTCTTTCGGCTGTGGGAAGAAGTCCCGGCGCCGGTGAACGGCGAGCTCGCGATGCCGACCGCTCCCGGGCTCGGACTCAAATTCAATGAGGAAGCAATCAGGACCTTCAGTGTCGGCTGAGGACAATCTCAAGCCGCCGCGGCAACGGTTCGCAACTGGTGCAACCCGCGCTCGAGATCCTCGATCAGGTCCTGCGGGTCTTCGAGACCGATATGGAGGCGCAGGCTGGGGCCCTCCGGAGCCCAGCGTGTCGCGGTGCGGCCGCGTTCGGGATGGGTCGGCAGGATCAGGCTTTCATAGCCGCCCCAGCTAGAACCGATGCCAAAGAGGTCGAGCGAGTCAATCATCGCATAAACCGCCGCCTTGGATGCCGGCTTGAGCACGACGCCGAACAATCCGCTGGCGCCCAGAAAATCGCGTTTCCATAACTCGTACCCGGGGTCTTCGGGCAAGGCGGGGTAGAGCACGCGCGAAACTTCCGGTCGCGTTTGCAGCCAAAGCGCTACCGCTAACGCATTCTTCTCGTGCCGTTCGAGCCGCACCGACAATGTGCGCAGCCCGCGCAATGCGAAATAGGCGTCGTCGGGTCCCGCGCAATGGCCAAGATCCGCAGCCATTGTCCGGACCGGCAGGTACATCTCCTCGTTTGTAATCACTGCCCCGAGCATCACGTCGGAGTGACCGACGATGTATTTGGTTGCCGCATGGATCGACACGTCGACGCCATGGAGGAAGGACGGGAACAGGTAGGGTGAGGCCCAGGTGTTGTCCATCAGGACTTTGGCGCCGGCTTCGCGCGCGGCGGCGGCGATCGCCGCCACATCTTGCACCTCGAAGGTCAGCGAGCCCGGCGATTCGAGATAGACGACCCGGGTGTTGGGCCGCATTAGCCGGGCGACCTCTTCGCCGATCAGCGGGTCGTAATATGTCGTTTCTACGCCACAGCGGGTTAGCACTCTCTCGCAGAAGGTTCGTGCGGGGCCATAGCACGAGTCGACCATCAATACATGGTCGCCGCATTTGACGCAGGCCTGTAGGGCCGCCGTGATGGCGGCGAGGCCCGACGACATCAGCATGGCGCGAAAACCGCCCTCGATGGCTGCGATCGCTTCCTCGAGCGCAAAGGTCGTCGGCGTCCCCAAGAGTCCATAGCGGACAATGTCAAAGCGTTTGCTCGGGTCACGTCTAGCCTCCCACTCTGCCATAGTCGCCGAAAGGATCGTCGAGGCGTGATAAACCGGCGGATTTACCGCGCCGTTATGTGCTTCCGGGTGGCGCCCCAGATGGGCGAGGAGTGTATCCTTGCGATACTTCCGGCTGCTGTTTTCGCTCTTCATAGATACACTCCGTTCTGCGAGTCCGTTCTGCGAGCTCTTCGGCTACGAAAGTACATCGATTTGACGCCCCAAGCAAAACGGCAGACCGGTGGCGAAACTACGCCTGGGTAGAGGTGTGCGCACACCTTGAAATTCTCGTCGTGAGAGCAGAGAATCCGGCATTGCATCCGTCGGGACCGAAAGAAGTTATGCTGGTGAGACCGGGTATCCTAGCCGTGTTGATGGTCGCTCTGGCTTCATGCTCGAGCTCGACCCCGGCGCCCCCGTCCGATCCGACAGCTTCCGCGGCAATTCTCAAAAAGGACTGCTCGGATCCCAAATGGCAGGAAGAAAATCTTGGCCTCTGGTATTCAGTCTGCCGCAAGTCGCTGCGCTGGTAATCTAGTCTGCACGGTCAAAATTTCTTGAAGCATTCCTTACCGTTCGCTTGCAGGACCCGGCAATCGATGATGAACGTCTCGCCATTGGGTGCGATCTGAATCGCAAAGCTTCGACCGTCCTTACACTTGATACTCCAGTATGCTATCGATTTCCACTTGTCGGTATTGGCAACACCCATCGGGAAGGCCGATGCGCCAACACAACCGTGCCCGACATTCTTCGCGAGAATCTTTGCCTGTTCGGCGGGTGGCAACCCGCTAAGGCGATCGTGGGTGGGATTTCCCGAACCCACCTTCTGAGCGGCGGTCGGGCTGGCGGCGATCAACGCCGTGACCAGCAAAACCAGCCGCCTCATCGTTCTCATCACGCCCCCGGGGGGATCACTGGCAATACAATGTGCGACGGGCGGTCTGCGTCGACATAAACCCGATTACGGGCGGCGCGTGGGTGCTCCATCGCGCCTTCGGGCTCGCCCGAATTCGGGTTGATATCGAAATGCGGGAAGTTGCTGCTCGCAATGTCGAGGCGCAGTCGGTGGCCGCGAATGAACAGGTTGCCTGTCGGAAACAACTCTATCGTAACCGGATAAATCTCTCCGGGCATCATCGGTGAGGGTCGCTCCCAGCTGTCCCGGTACCGGCAGCGCAGGATGCCCTCGGTCAGGTTCATGGCAAAACCCTTCGGATAATCCTCGTTGGGCGGGTGCACATCGATCAGCTTTGCCGTGAAATCCGTATCGGGACTGTCGGAGGCGATCCATAGGCGCACGGTGACGGGTCCGGTAACCTCGAGGTCGCGCTCGAGCGGTGCCGTCGCGAATGTCAGCATGTCGGCGCGTTTGGCGAGCTCGCGCTGGTCGTAGGCGCCGCCCCTCATGACCGGCTCACCTGAGCTGAGCGCGCCGCCGATGGTCGGAACCGGAGTTCGCGGGTCTGACACATAGTCGAGTGGTCGGGCACCGCTATCGGGCACTTCGCGGCCAAGGCTGCGATCGGAATGCAAATAGAATTTCGTCCATTCGGTCTGCGGCAGCGGCCAGTCGGCGGCTGTTCTCCACCTTCCGCCGTGAGCGAGCCGGCCCTCGGCGTTGCGCCGCCCCGATCCCCCGCCCATCACGAAAACCTGCACCGCCGGCTCCGCCTCGGCGCCATTGGCGACATCCTTAACCCATCGGTCGAACCAGCGTCTTCGCAGCGTGAAAAAGTCTTCGGCGAGATTACCGTCGACCGGAGCTGCCGGGCCGAAATCGACATCTCCGGCATAGCTCAGCGAGCGGTCGCCGTGTGTCCAAGCGCCGAGGATTAGCCGAACCGGGCCACGCCTCCGTCGCGACAGACCGACGTAGTTCTCCATCGCGGTCCGCGCATAGGGGTCGTACCAGCCGGAGAGGTTGACTATTGGGACGTCGGCGTAACGGTCGTAATAGCCTTCGGCGTAGATCCCGGGCTGTTTCCAAAAGTCGTCGAAGGTGCCGTGCGACCACTGCTCGAAGAGATAATCCTCGTATTCCGGCGCGGCGCTGAGCGGCGAATCGCCGTTGCGCCACGGCATCCGGGCGAACCACTCCTTGATGTTCTGCGCCCTGAGCGCGGCCTTGACGGCAGGGTCCCGGGCATCGGCCAATGCGTTGTTGTAGGCCCAAGTCGCCTGTTTCAAATCAAAGGCACCGCCGTGCCGAATGCCGCTGCGATAGGCGTTGGAAAACCCGCCGCAATCGAGGAACTGCGCCGCGAGCCCGGCCGGGCCGAGACAGCCGAGTGCGGCCTGGGTATGCGCCGCGTAAGAGAGGCCAAAGGTGCCGACCCGGCCATTGCACCAGCTCTGCCGCAACAGCCAGGCGAGGCAATCGTAGCCGTCCGCGGCCTCACTCAGATATTTTGTGAAGCGGCCTTCCGATTTGTAGCGTCCGCGGCAGTCCTGATAGATGACCGCGTAGCCATGGCGCACAAAGTAGTGGGCGACCTCGGAGCGCGTGCGCGGCTTGGCGACGGCGGCGGTGCGCTCGGCGCGGCTCGGCGCGGATTTGTCGTATGGCGTGCGTTCCAGCAACACCGGGTATGGGCCGTCTCCGGCCGGACGATAGACGTCCGTCGCCAGCCCAACGCCGTCCCGTGCGGGGACGACGAGATCTCGATCGACGACCATACCCCCTAATTCGGAACTATACATCCCACTCCCCGGAGCCTGCCTACCGCTCCATTATGATTTTCTTTTTGGAGTGAGAGAATGCGCCAATTGCATGCATTTGTCGCTGCAGGCGATGTCTTCCGCGATGGTCCGAACTCTCTCTTCCATGTTCCCGCACGCTATGGAGGAGCCGGTCTTGCAGGGTTCCCGGGCGGGACTTATATCCGAGCACACACATTAACGATTTGTTCCGGAGTCACGCTCGGTGGACGAATGGCAGTCGGCAGACGAGCGAAATAATCGAGAAAAGGTGGACCGAGCGCGGAAGGCGGCTGAAGACTTGTTCAAGCCGGCGCAATCGACCGTTCCTTCCGAGGTGGCTCGACCGGTGCCCAATGACACTACGCCCAAGGACCAGCAGTCGCGACGCCAACCCCGCATTTTCACTGTTCCGGCGCGGCTCCCGCTGAGCCCAAATGCGGATCATCCGGTTGACCCACAGCCAATACGCCGCCGGGCGATCGTCAAACGCTCCGGCAATGCTGTGCCGCCATCGCAAATTGGGCGGGTGCGAACATTGGCGACTTATGGCATGACGCCTCAGCAAGTAGCCGAGCTCTACGGGGTCACGGTCGACGAAATCAACCGCATTCTGAAGGCGCCAGCTTACTCGGGGAAATCACGATAATGCGGTACTGCCGCCGCTGCGGCAACGAATTTTCCGACGCGCGGGCGCGGCTTGGGTTCGACAGTTGTCTCGAATGCGGCACTGCCGAGGCCGCAACGGAGACAGCCCGTCGCGCCCATATGATCGCGCCCATCAGTCATAAATCCGGCTATACCTATCTGGGTCCAGATCGCGCGGCGCAGCGCCGGCGTTTGCTCGAGGGTTCCGCCAAGACCCCGCCAATGGAAAATGCCGCCCCGAAGATCGGCCGCTCCGCCCGCCCAAGACCAAGCAAGCACAGGCGTTACGAATTTGCCGGGTGGGAGTTCAAGCCCGACAAGCAGGGTGTGCGGCAGAAGCGGGCGATCCTTCGAGAAATTCTCACCGACTGAACTCTGGGCCGCCGCGGGTATCCCTCTGCGGCGTGGGCATAGTGGCTTGCCTCAGTGCGCGCGGACGCCGTAGGCTAGCCAAAATGAACTGCCGCTATCTCGCGAATGATGGCAACCCGAAAAATGGGGGGAACGCGGTGCATGCTCAAATCAACCTGTCACGTCGCCACGCTCTGGCAATGGCTGCTGCAATAGGAGGGATCGCTATGTCCGGTGGTCGCGCGTCGTCACAATCCTCACCGCGGATCGAGCAAACGGCTCCCGAATTGGAGCGGATCATCTCGACGTCGGAGCCGATCCAGCATCTGGCCGAAGGTTTCGGCGGCGCATTGGGTCCGGCCGAAGGTCCAGTGTGGTGGAACGAGGGCCATTATCTTCTGTTCAGCGACATTCACAACGACAAGCGGATGAAATACGAGCCCGGCAAGGGCGTCACAGTCTTTCAGGAGCCGACCAATCGGGCCAATGGACTGACCCGCGACCTGCAGGGGCGCCTCGTCGCCTGCGAGCACGACTCACGACGGGTCAGTCGGCGGGAACTCGACGGCAGCATCACAGTGATCGCCAACAGCTTTCAGGGGCATCGGCTCAACCGGCCCAATGACGTCGTCGTCAAATCCGACGGCTGCATCTACTTCACCGACCCATGGACCAGCCCGGCCGCGCCCGAACAATGGGACCTGACCTTTTCCGGGGTCTACCGGGTCACCCCCGACCTCGGCACGATGAGCCTCCTGGTCGGCGACTTCGTCTTGCCGAACGGTCTCGCCTTCTCACCTGACGAGAAGGTGCTCTACATTAACGACTCGCGGCGCGGGCACATCCGGGCATTCGACCTTTTGCCGAACGGCACGCTCGCCAAGCAGACCGACCGCGTGTTCGCCGATTTGCGCGGTGGGGAACCGGGTGTGCCCGACGGCATGAAGGTCGACGTCGAAGGCAACGTCTATTGCGGCGGCGCCGGCGGAATCTGGATCATGGATGCAAAGGGCAAACAACTCGGCCGCATCGTGCACGGCGCCCCCGCCACCACCAATATGGCCTTCGGCGGCGACGACTGGAGAACCCTGTATTTCACCAGCCGCAACCACCTGGGGTCGGTCAATGTCAAGATCCCCGGCCTGCCGGTGCCGACGCAAAAACGATAGCCGCCACCGATCAGATCTTCACTTCGCTGATCTGAATGGTCGGTTGGATGTCGGTGTAATTGGGGATGTCCGCCATGATGTGGTTGGCATGGGGTCCAAAGGCCGACTGAAAGGCGGCCACCGAGTCGAAGTAGAGGTGTCCCATCGCAACAAAGGCCGGCCGCGACCCCGGCGTTGCGCCGGCCATTCCTTGCTCGACCGCAACGCCTTTGCAGGACGCACCCAATTTTTCCTGAACCATTGGTATGTGGCTACTTCAGTAGTAGCTCATATCGAATTTGCTGCCCTCATTGTTCGGATAGAGCACGCTTACTTTGATCATGTGACTGCCTCCGCCGATTGGATCGTAGCTCTGTGGCCGTAGCCTGAAACGCGAGCTTTACTGTTTTCGCTGATATTTCACGAGAAGAACAGCGAAGAAGCGAGTGCTCGGCCGCAGATTTCCTCGCTTCTCCGGGAGCGCTGTGACGAATAACAGCCACACCGCCGCTGATCTCCGCTGTAAATACAGCAAAGAACAGCATCACCGCGGCGCCCCCGCGTTGGCGCTCTTGCAGGGCGGGCGTTGCTATGGTCGAGAGGGGACTCACCGAGAAGGCCCATACTGCTATTGTCTCAGGGCCATCTCTTACCATCAGAATACGGCTAATTTCTGGTCGCCGTCGGCACGGGGCACGCGCCACACCCCGCACTCGCCCAACGACCCGGATGGCCCCTAGCGCGCCGCGACGCCGGTCGCTGCCGAGGTGTGCATCATGTAGAGCGCCGCGCCCTCGTTATTGACGGCCAACCGGATGCCGCGCTTGGCCCGACGGCGAGGATGTGTGAATCGGATACCTTGTTTACCACCTTTACGATTCCCCGGTGTTTAGGGTACTTTCGTCATTAAAGCCCGCACAAGAAGTGCGGGCACCATGGGAGACTTGGCAGATGCCCGTTACTACGTACAAGCTCCCCTCCGGTGCCGAAATAGAAGTTCAGTCGACCGTGGCACCGCCCCCAAGACAAGGGGTCGACCAGGCGAGCGCCCTCGATAAGGCGACGGCCGGCGCCTGGGACGAGGCAATGGCAAGGGTGGCCGAACTAGCTGACCAAGCGATCGTGAAGCTGGAAACAGTAACAAAGAGCTGTAAGGAAGTGGCGGTCGAGTTCGGTGTCAGCATCGGTGGGAAGACCGGGATCATCCTGGTGGAGGGTACGGTCAACGCAAATCTGAAAGTCACCCTCAAATGGTAGGGTAACCCCCGTGGCGCGTGCGGCCGGCCCCTGGACCGTTGTGGGATGGCTAGGGGCCCAGGGAACAGACGGAGCGCTGGCGGGCGCCGCATTTTTGATCGGTTCCGACATAGCGCTCACCTGCGCGCACGTCGTCCGCGATCACCTCGGGCTCGGTTCACCGACGCCGGCGGAGCCTCCCATCGATAGAATTCGCGTCCGGTTTGAAGCCCTGGACCGGGAGGTTTCCGGGCAAGTCCTGGCAAAAGGTTGGTTTCCGGACTCCGCCAGTACTCCAGACGGTCTTTCGGATATCGCCGTGATCCGGCTCGACAATAAGGTAGACGGAATCACAATTCCAGCAATCGCGCGGAATATCCCAAACCAACGGTTCGATGGCTTGGTGTTTGGCGCGGGGCCCGGTTATGAGGACATCGGGCAGGAAGCCCAAGTCAAGATCAGCGGAAACCCCAATATTCGCGGCTGGCGTAAGCTCGACGCGGAGCCCATCGGTTTCTCGGTGAAGCGGGGTTTCTCTGGTGCTCCGGTAATGGACGAACTGGGCAACACCGTGTGGGGCATGATCGCGACGGTTGACGCAGCAGGAGAGAGAGTTTCATTCGCGATCACCGCGGAGGATTTGCGACAGGCCATGCGTACCGCCGGCGCTGCATCGACGACAGGCGTCCGGATTGAGGACGAGGCCGACGTCAATGCTCGTCAGGCTATGATTGCGCTACGCGAGCAGGTCGCTGGAATGGAGGTCGAGTCTCAGCAAAAGCAGCAAGAGATAGCGCGTCTTCAAGAGATGGTTCGATCCTTTGAGCAGCGCGAGCGAAGTACGCCAGGTACGGGACCGGAAGGTCGGGCCCTGCGGTCGCTCGCAGAGGGCGATGCACGCCCCGCCACCGAGATACTGCGGGAACGCATTCGGCAGCAACGCGCAGATGCGGCAGCGGCAGGCCGCCAATTGGGAACTCTCCTGTCGCTTACTAACTCTGCAGATGCGCTAAATGCCTATCGGGAGGCGGCACTTCTTGATCCCGACGATTTCTGGACATTGATCGAGCTCGGGAAACGGGAACGGTGGGCAGGCTCGCTCTCATTGGCAGCGGGCGCGTTTCAGAGGGCATATAACGTTGCTGAGCGCGCCGCTGAAGCCGACCCCGAAAGCACGCGCCGGCAGCGCGACCTATCCGTCGGTGGCTACTATATCGGCGATGTCCGCATGGCTGAGGGCGACCGGCAGGGCGCTCTTGGTGCTTACCAAAAATATCTAGAGACCGCGACACGGCTCGCCGAAGCGGACCCGCTCAACACCGAGTGGCAGCGCGACCTCTCGATCGGTCACAACAAGATCGGCAATGTCCATATGGCGGAGGGCCACCGACTGAGTGCACTCGACGCCTACCAAAAGAGCCTAGAGATCCGGACACGCCTCGCCGAAGCTGACCCGCACGACACACAGTGGCAGCGCGACCTCTCGGTCAGCCACGATAATATCGGCAATGTCCGCATCGCGGAGGGCGACCGGCAGGGTGCTCTCGACGCTTACGAGAAGAGCTTGGAGATCGCCGCATGCCTTACCCAAACCGACCCGCACAACACCGACTGGCAGCGCGACCTCTCGGTCAGCCACAACAATATCGGAGACGTGCGCCTGGCGCTGGGCGATCTGCAGGGCGCGCTCGAAACCTACCAGACGGGCCTGGAGATCCGCACACGCCTCGTCGAAACCGACCCATTCAACACCGAGTGGCAGCGCGACCTCTCGATCAGCCACGAGAAGATCGGCGATGTCCGCATGGCAGAGGGCGACCCGCAGAGCGCTCTCGACGCCTACCAGAAGAGCCTGCAGATCCGAACACGCCTCACCGAAACCGACCTGCAAAACACCCAGTGGCAGCGCGACCTGTCGATCAGCCACGATAAGATCGGCAATGTCCGGATGGCGGAGGACAACCGGGAAGGTGCTCTCGACGCCTACCAGAAGAGCCTGCAGATCCGGACACGTCTCACCGAAACGGACCCGAACAACACTCAGTGGCGGGACGATCTCGTTTGGGTGAGCAACGAGATCGCACAACTTAAAAAGTAGCCAGAATTCGGCAAGGGTCCGCGAAGAACTTAGCGGGGCTTCTGAAAGAATAGCGAAAGTATATAACCTTCGGGCCGGCGCGTACGCGTCGCTGGCGTGCTTCCCTTCACACTACCGGTGGACTCCTCACCTCACCAGGAATCTTGCGCTGCAAGAATTGGCTGTCTTTAAGACCACCCATAACTGTCGGCGATCTCGCACTGAAAGGATCTAGACATTAGAAGTCGGCTGCCAGGTGATGAGGATTTCGTGGCCGGGTGTAATATAGCGCGGGATGAAGCCCTCTGGGCCCGCGGTAAAGAGTTCATCGAAGCGCGTTTCCAGGATCGAGCGGAGCCGGGGTTCGAGGTCTGGCCCCAAACTCCACCAACCCCACTGCTCGCCTGGAAAGCGGGCGATGGCACCCGCGATTGCGGCCTCGCGGCCTGGGGCAGGCGCGAGCGGCACCGTCGGCTGAGGGAGAACCCGGATATCGGGCAGGATGCCCAGTTCCCAAATTGCGTTTATCAGTTCGACATGGCCTGGAACGACCTCCTCTGCTTCCCCGTGCACCAATTGGTAAAGGACGCGCTGAAATGATGGTCCCGGCACACTGTTGACGGTGATCAGAACCCGCCGCCGTCCCGCCTGCTCTAGGTGTTTGATGAACGGCACGATCTCCCGCGTCATGTAGGTAACGTGGTTCACCAAAGCGACCGATCCGGCAGGTGCCTCAACGTCAGGCCATTCACCCTCGATAATACGGGTGTTGGTTATCCCTGCCCCGGCGGCATTTCTCCTAAAGCCCATCGCCATGGTGGGCGAAGGCTCGACATTGATGACCTCGCGGCACCGCAAAGCGAGCGGTAGCGACATGCGGCCTGCGCCCCCTCCGACATCGATTATGACATCGTCCGCTTCGATATACGAAGCGATGACCGCCAAGTTTGGACCAAGCGGTCTGAGCGGATCGGCATTCATGAGGGGATGGTCGGCGGGGCAACCAGCGCGTTTATCTCCCAGCGGCTGCGGGCCGCGCAAGCGCGTGCGCTGCGCGAGTACGGCATCGACCCGAGCGGCATATCCGTCGGCCGCGCTCTCGTGATTGCACCTTTTCACTCAGACCGCCGGGTGGGTTCGGATTTCTTCGGGCACTTTACGCGGCAAAAATTGGCCCTGTTTGAGATCGCCCGTAAAGGTGCCGTTCTCGACGACGATTTTGCCGCGCGACATTGTCGTCGAGGGCCAGGCGGCGAGGTCGCGGCCCTCCCACGGGCTGTAATCGGCCTCGTGCATCTCGGTGGCGCGTACTGTGTGACGGCGCCGCGGGTCGAGCAGCACGATGTCGGCGTCCGAGCCGACCGCCAAAGCCCCTTTACGCGGGTAGAGGCCCATGATCTTGGCGGCGTTGGCCGAGACCAGACTGACAAAGTCGGAGAGATCATAGCCGCGCTTCTCGACTGTCTCGGTGTAAATCAGGGATACACGCGGCTCGACCCCGGCATTGCCGCCAGTCGTGTCGTCGATCCGGCGGCCCTGCAATTTGATGCGCAGCGGGCAGCAAATCTCGTCGGTGGCGACGGTCTGGATCGCGCCGTGGTCGGTCGCTTTCCACAACGCCTCCTGGTCCTCCTTAAATTTGAGCGAAGGGTAGGTGTGGTATATCTGGCCGTTCGGCTTTTTGTAGTCTTCGGCCGTGTACATCAAATACTGGTGCAGGGTCTCACCGTAGATCGGCACGCCTTTGGCGCGCGCCGCCGCGATCGCCACGACGCCGGTTGCTGCCGAGGTGTGCATCATATAGAGCGCCGCACCCTCGATGTTGGCGGCCAACCGGATGACCCGATTGAACGACAGGTCCTCCGAGAGGGTGTTGTGGACCTCGGCCATGTTCTCAAAGCCGGTGCGGTCTTCGCGGGTCAACTTCTCGTACATATGCATGACGAGGTCGTTGTCCTCGGCGTGGATCGCCGCGATGCCGCCAGCCGCGGCCAACACCTTCAGCACTTCCCAGATGTCGCCGAAATCGACCATGCGGCCCTTGCGGCTCGGCGTGATGTCGGTCGTGAAGATCTTGACCGACGGATGCCCCGCCTGGACCGCCTCTGCCAGTTGCGGCAGGATTTCGGGCGCGAGCTTGCCCTGCACCATCGTGTGAAACGCGTAGTCGCAGTGGCAGTCGCCGGTCCATTCCTTCTGCCGGCGCTCGATCGCCTGTTGCACATTGTCGCCGTCGCCGACCAGCGCGAAATCGATGATTGTCGTCGTGCCGCCGTGCAACGCCGCTTCGCTAACGCGTGCCGGCCCGTCGGTCATCTGGTGCTGGGTGGTGCCGGGCACGACAATCGGCCACCGGCAATGGACATGCGGGTCAATGCCGCCGGGGATCACGATTTGGCCCGTCGCGTCGATGACCCGTCCGGTGCCGATCGCGGCGAGGCTGCCTGGTGCGCCGATCGCCGAGATGCGCTCGCCCGCGATGCCGATATCGGCCTGCTCGGGACCCGAAGGAAGAACGGCAAGACCGCCGGAAATGACGACGTCGAGCATGTCAGGCCTCCTCTGATGGTGGGCGCCAAAGCGTAGGCGCGGCAAAGGCAAAATGCGCAAGGATCTCGTCGCGCGGGATCTCCTGCACGATAAAGACGAGACGGCTGCGATGATCCTGATCGGGCCAGTCGTCGAGCCACTCCGGCGCAAACATCGCATGCTGGGCAGCCTGCACCACAGCTGGTCGCTCCGGCCGGTCGGCAAAACGCACGATCCCCTTGACGCGGAGCAGGTCGGTGCCCCGATCGCGCGCGAGGCCCCCCAGCGCGCGGGCGAAATCGAGCCGGCTGAACGCGCCTTCCAGAATGACACAGAACGCGTCGATGCCGTGAGTATGGCCGGCGGTCGGCTCGACTGGAGCCAATGGTGCAGCCGAGCGTTGGTGGCTGCCGAATAGGATCATGCCGGCGTCCTCGTTGTGGGCGGCGACGACACGGTCGGCGCGATCGTTCAGTGCGTCGAGACAGCGGGTAAGAGCGGGACCAAGTGGAACGAGATCGGTTTTTGTGATGACCAAGGTGTCTGCGAGCGCCGCTTGCCGCCCGGCTTCGCCGAAGCGGTCGAGGTTGTCGGCGCCGTTCACCGCATCGATAAGAGTAACTACCCGCGCCAGATGCAGAGCATGGTCGAGCATCGGATCGGCGCCGAGCGTGAAGAGGATCGGGGCCGGATCGGCGAGCCCGGTGGTCTCGATTACAATCCGACGAAATTGCAT
>Ga0306921_10005532_pt1 | contig 13110 bp, 14 predicted proteins | sample sta12Cox44000080_FD_203760 | JGI IMG/M metagenome (GOLD analysis project Ga0306921, IMG submission 203760) | Lab enrichment of tropical soil microbial communities from Luquillo Experimental Forest, Puerto Rico - statoxic.12C.oxic.44.000.080 (v2)... | ecosystem: Environmental > Terrestrial >... | reverse complement strand
TCCAAGCGCGCCGGCACCTTCGTCACCCTTCGCGATCTGCTCGACGAGGTCGGGCCGGATGTCGTGCGCTTCACGATGCTGACGCGCAAGAACGACGCGCCGTTCGACTTCGACCTGGTCAAGGCCACAGAACAGTCACGCGACAACCCTGTCTGGTATGTTCAATACGGGCATGCGCGGACACGCTCCGTTATGCGGCAAGCGAGCGCCGCCGGCATCGTGGTCGAAGGGTTGGACAGCGCTCTTTTCGACCGACTGGGCGATGCCGGCGAACTCGCCCTCATCCGGATGATCGCCCAATGGCCGCGGCAGGTCGAAGCCGCCGCCTCGGCGCACGAGCCGCACCGCATTGCCTTCTATCTCTATGACCTCGCGGCCTCCTTCCACGCCCACTGGAACCGCGGACGCGACGAGTCGGGCCTTCGCTTCATAGTCGAGGAAGACAACGACCTGACGCGCGCCCGGCTGGCCCTCGTACAGGCCGTCGGAAATGTGATAGGATCAGGCCTAAAGGTCTTCGGCGTCACTCCCGTCGAAGAGATGAGATAAAGGAAGAGATGCATATCCGCCGGCCCCCCTCCGGCGACGGTCCAAGGATCTACCGACCCAACGAGTCGGTTGCGGTGCGGCTCGAACCGTCGCCCCGGCCCGTCGCCCATGAGCCCGATTCGATTCCCCCGCCACCGCGGGATTCCCTCCTTGCCCGTGTCAACCGCCGCCGCGGCCAGATCCTCACCGTCATGGTGTCGATCGCCGCCATCGCGAGCTTCGGCTCGGTGGTGTGGTGGGCGCATAACCAGGATGTGAGGGCGGGCGGCAAGGGGCTGGAGCCGCTGGTGGTGCAGGCGCCGGCCACACCGGCCCGGACCAAGCCCGAGAATGCCGGTGGCCTGGTGCCGCCCAACCAGGACAAGGAAGTCTACAACCGCATCGCCCCGGGCGCAGTGCCGGTGCAGCCCGAGAAGCTGCTGCCTGGCCCCACCACGCCCAAGCTGCCGGCAAACGGCCTGCCGGTGCCGGCCGCGCCCAAGCCCGAGCCCGAGGCGGCCAAAGCTCCGACCCCGATCCAGCCCGCGGCAACGCCGGCCAGCGGCACGGGTCCGACGCCGCCACCCGCGGGTACGCCCGCGACGCCGCCGGACAAGCAGCCGACGGTGACCCAGGCGCCGACGCCGGCACCGAGCTCTGAACCCGCGCCCAGCATCGCCAGCCTGATCGAGGGCATGTCGGGCCCGGCCGGCGGCTGGCGCGTGCAGATCGCCTCGGTCAAGAGCGAGGACATCGCCAAGTCGACCTGGGCGCGTCTCCAGGCGGCGCATGGCGACGTGCTGAGCAATCTCCGCATGCAGCCGACCAAGGTCGATCTCGGCGACAAGGGCGTGTGGTACCGCGTGCAAGCGGGCCCGCTCGACGAGAAGCAGGCCCAGACCGTTTGCGGCACGCTGAAGAGCCGCAAGACCGACTGCGTCGTCGTCCCGCCCGCCAAGCAGTGACCGCGTCGTCATGAGTAGGCCCCGCGCGGCGATCCTCGGCTGCGCCGGACCCGACCTCACGCCGGACGAGCGCGCCTTCTTCCGCGACGCCGATCCACTGGGCTTCATCCTGTTTGCCCGCAATGTCGACACACCCGAGCGCACGCGCCGGCTGGTCGAAGAGTTGCGCTCGTCTGTGGCGCGCGCTGAGGCGCCGGTGCTGGTCGATCAGGAAGGTGGCCGCGTGGCGCGTCTCAAGCCGCCGCATTGGCGCAGGGCGCCGCCGGCACGGTTGCTGGGCGAGCTCTACGCTCGACATCCGGAGCAGGGGCTGGAGGCGACCACGCTCAATTCCCGTCTGCTGGCGGCCGATCTCGCCTCGATCGGCGCCGACGTCGATTGCCTGCCGGTGCTCGACATCGCTTTTCCCGAGACCCATGCGGTGATCGGCGATCGGGCCTATGCCAGCCAACCCGAGCCTGTGGCGGCGCTGGGCCGCGCTGCCGCCGAGGGCCTGATGGCCGAAGGCGTCATGCCGGTGATCAAGCACATTCCCGGGCACGGCCGCGCCACCGTCGATTCACACGATCACCTGCCGACGGTCTCGGCGCCGCGCGAGCTGCTGGAGCGGACCGACTTCCTGCCCTTCAAGCTGCTCTCAGACCTGCCGTGGGCGATGACCGGCCATCTGTTGTTCGAGGCGGTCGATCCCAAGGCCGCCATCACCGTTTCGGCAAAGGGCCTCAGCGACGTCATCCGGGGCCATATCGGCTTTGGCGGCCTGCTCCTGTCGGACGATCTCTCGATGCAGGCGCTGGGCGGCAGCCTGGGCGACCGGGCGGCACGGGCGCTGGCGGCGGGCTGCGACATCGCCCTGCACTGCAACGGCCGCATGGACGAAATGGTCGAGGTCGCCGACCGCACCGGCCCGCTGACGGCAGCGGCGGAAGGTCGCTTCGAGGCGGGACGGCACTTCCTCGCCCGCCACCGCGCTCCGTTGGGCCGGGTGGGCCTGGCCGATGCCGCCCGGCGCGTGGCGGCGCTGCTGCCGGAATGGGGATAAGGCTTCCTCAAATACAGTGGCGGCAGGCGCACCCGCTGGATTAAACCGGAGCAACATGAACGAGCCTGTCAGTCCCCCTCCTGCCGACGGTTTCAGCACCGCCGGGCCCGACGTGATTGCGCCGGGCGAGGGCGAGCTGATCGTCAATCTAGAAGGCTTCGAAGGTCCGCTCGACCTGCTGCTGACGCTCGCTCGCGATCAGAAGGTCGATCTGCGGCGCATCTCCATGGTGGCCCTGGTCGACCAGTACCTGGCGCATGTCGCCCAGGCGCGGCGGCTGAGACTCGAGCTCGCCGCCGACTATCTCGTGATGGCGGCCTGGCTTGCCTACCTGAAGTCGCGCCTGCTGCTGCCCGAGCCGCCGGCCGGCGAGGAGCCGTCGGGCCAGGAGATGGCCGACGCCCTGCAATGGCAGCTGCGCCGCCTCGAGGCGATGCAGGAGGCGGGCGTGCGCCTGATGGCCCGCCCGCAGCTCGGCAAGGATGTCTTTGCACGCGGCAACCCCGAAGGTGTGGTCGTCGTGCGCCGCGCCATCTGGGACGTGAAGCTGTTCGATCTGTTGTCGGCCTACGGCCATCAGCTCCGGCCGAAGGACGCCGACACCTATCAGATCGAGCCCATGCAGTTCTTCTCGGTCGAGGAAGCGGCCGAGCGGCTCGGCCGCATGCTGGGCATTGCCATCGACTGGCAGTCGCTCGAAGCTTTCTTGCCGGCCGGCCTGACCGATCCGACGCGGCGGCGCTCGGCGCTCGCCTCGACCTTCGTTGCCGGCCTGCAGCTTGCCAAGGATGGCTCGGTCGAGCTGCGGCAGGCCGAGCGCTTCGGCCCGATCTACTTGCGTAAACGTACCGAGCAACGGTGACGGTGCTCCCATGACCTCGAACGACTCAGAAAAAGTGACAGACGTTCTCTCGCCCGATCACGCCCAGCATCTCCGGCTGCTCGAAGCGCTGATCTTTGCCGGCACGCAGGCGCTCGACGAAAAGGAGTTGGCCGAACGGCTGCCCAACGATGCCGACGTGGGTCGCCTGCTGGCCGATCTCGCCGAGCTCTATGCCCATCGCGGCGTCAACCTGGTGAAGGTGGCCGGCGGCTATGCCTTCCGTACGGCGCCCGACCTGTCCGAGAAGCTCAAGATCGAGCGGCCGGTGACGCGCAAACTGTCGCGGGCGGCGATCGAGACCCTGGCCATCATCGCCTACCACCAGCCGGTGACGCGTACCGAGATCGAACAGGTGCGCGGCGTCGGCCTGAGCAAGGGCACGCTCGACCTGTTGTTCGAGCAGAACTGGATCAGGCCGATGGGCCGCCGCCGCGTGCCAGGCCGCCCGGTCACCTGGGGCACCACCGACTTCTTCCTCGAGCATTTCGGCCTGCCGACGCTCGATGACCTGCCCGGGCACGAGGAGATGAAGGCCGCCGGCCTCTTGGACCCGCGCGCCCAGACCCCCATATTCAGGCCGGAGGAGCCCGACCTGCCGCTGGAGGCGGAAGAGGACGAGGCGGACGAGCCTTTGGCCACCGAAGAGCAGGGCCGTTAGGTCGCAATACCGCCTTATTAGACAGGTTGCCGGCCCTTCGGCGCGGGTGCGATAATCCCCCGCGAGCGATCGCAAACGTTTTTGGGAGCTAGTTTCATGGGTAGCCTCAGCCTCTGGCACTGGATCATCGTGCTGGCCGTAGTGCTGCTGCTGTTCGGCGGTCGCGGCAAGATCTCGCAGCTGATGGGCGACTTCGGCAAGGGCCTGCAGGCCTTCAAGAAGGGCGTCGGCGGGCAGGACGAGCAGCAGCAGGCCCAACCGGGCCAGCCGGGCGACACCGCCAAGCCGATCTCGGCCCAGGCGACGACCTCGCAGCCGGGCAGCCAGGTCCACCAAGACACCGCCGCCAAGGTCTGACGGCCTCGGCGGGGTCGGCGGCGTCCTGTCATGTTCGGCATCGACAGTTCCGAGCTCCTGCTCATCGCCATCGTGGCGCTGGTCGTCATCGGCCCCAAGGAATTGCCCGGCCTCTTGCGCACCTGGGGCAAGTGGATGGCGCAGATGCGCGGCATGGCGGCCGAGTTCCGCGGCCATGTCGACGAGATGGTGCGCCAGTCCGAGCTCGACGAGGTGAAGAAGCAGCTCACCGACGCCTCGACCGGCGTCGATCTCCAGGCGCTCGATCCGACCAAGCAGATCCGCTCGCACATCGAGGAAGGCATGGCCGAGGGCGAGAAGGCGCTCAACGAGGCCAAGGCCAGTATCGACAATCCGTTGGCCGAGCCCGAATCGGCGCCCCAGATCGCGGCGGAGCCCGCGGCCGAACCTGCTGCTGAACCGGCCGCCGAGCCAGCGCCTGCCCCGGTTGCCGAGCCGACCGCCCAGCTGGCCGACGAAAAACCCGCCAAAGCGGCGGCTGAATAGGGCTCAAATAGCGCTTTGAATTGCAGCCCAAAGGGCGGCATAACGCGGCCTACTGTGACCCAGGCGCACGACGGACCCGAAGACGACAAGCCGATGCCGCTGCTCGATCATCTGATCGAGCTGCGCAAACGCCTGATCTATGCGCTGATCGCCTTCTTCGCGGTGTTCTTCGTCACGTTCTATTTCGCTAAGCCGATCTTCTCGTTCCTGATCGAGCCGGCGATCTCCGATGGCTACAAGGTCTCGGTCTTCGACATCTTCGAGTTCTTCTTCGTCACGGTGAAGCTGTCGGCCTTCGTGGCGCTGATCGTCGGCTTCCCGCTGATCGCGGTGCAGATCTGGCTGTTCGTGGCGCCCGGCCTCTATCGCCAGGAGAAGCGGGCGTTCCTGCCATTCCTGATCGCCACGCCGTTCATGTTCTATGCCGGCTGCGCGGTCATGTACTACGTCGTGCTGCCGTACGTGATCAACCTCATGCTGGCGCACTACGTTCCGGCCGACATCGAAAAGACGCTGCGCTCCTCGGACTACTTGTCCCGCATCCTGCAGCTGGTGTTCGCCTTCGGCTTCGCCTTCGAGGTGCCGGTGCTGCTGACCTTGCTGGTCAGGGTCGGCATTGTCAGCACCGCGGGCCTGCGCTCCAAGCGCCGCTATGCCATCGTCGTCGCCTTCATCGTCGCCGCAGTGCTGACGCCGCCCGACGTGATCAGCCAGCTGGCGCTCGCCCTGCCGCTGCTCGGCTTTTACGAGATCAGCATCATCATCGGCAGCTGGATCGAGAAGAAGCGCGAGGAGGAAGAGAAGAAGGCCGAGGCGGCCGAAGCCTCGAGCAGCTAGTCATGCACGACATCCGCTTCATCCGCGAGCATCCCGCGGCCTTCGATGCCGGGCTGAAAAAGCGCAACCTGGCGCCGCTGTCGGCCGAGCTGCTGGAGATCGACAAGCGCCGTCGCGGCGCCATCTCCGAGAGCGAGACTATTCAGTCCAAGCGCAAGGCGCTCAGCCAGCAGATTGGCATTGCCAAGCGCAAGGGCGAGCCGGCCGACGCCCTGATGGCCGAGGTCGCGGGCCTCGAAGCGTCGCTCAAGAAGGGTGAGGCGCTGGCCGCCGAGCTCGACGCCGAGCTGACGCGGCGGCTGGAGGTTCTGCCCAACCTGCCCGTCGACGACGTGCCCGACGGCATCGACGAAACCGCCAACGTCGAGGTCCGTCGCGTCGGCAACCAGCGCAACTTCAGCTTCCCGGCCAAGGACCACGTGGCGCTGGGCGAGGCGACCGGCGAGATGGACTTCGCCGCGGCCGCCAAGATTTCCGGCGCCCGCTTCGTCTTCCTCAAGAGCAGGCTCGCCAGGCTCGAGCGCGCCATCGCCCAGTTCATGCTCGACCTGCATACCAGCGAGGAGGGTGGCTACACCGAGGTCAACCCGCCGCTCCTGGTGCGCGACAATGCGGTCTACGGCGTCGGCCAGCTGCCCAAGTTCGCCGAGGACATGTTCCATACCGACAGCGGCTACTGGTTGATCCCGACCGCGGAGGTTTCGCTCACCAACCTGGTGAATGACAGCATCGTCGAGGAGAAGGACCTGCCGATCCGCGTCACCGCCTGGACGCCCTGCTTCCGCTCCGAGGCGGGCTCGGCTGGCAAGGACACGCGCGGCATGATCCGCCAGCACCAGTTCCCCAAGGTCGAGCTGGTGAGCGTCACCACGCCCGAGCAATCTGACGCCGAGCACCAGCGCATGACCGGGCGCGCCGAGGAGGTGCTGAAGCAGCTCGGCCTGCCGTATCGCACCATCGTGTTGTGTGGCGGCGACATGGGCTTCGCCTCTCGCAAGACCTTCGACATCGAGGTCTGGCTTCCGGGTCAGAACGCCTATCGCGAGATTTCGAGCTGCTCGAACTGCGGCGACTTCCAGGCCCGGCGCATGAACGCGCGCTATCGTCCCAATGAGGGCAAGGGCACGCGCTTCGTGCACACCCTGAACGGCTCCGGCCTCGCCGTCGGCCGCACGCTGATTGCCGTTCTTGAGAATTACCAGAACGAGGATGGCTCCGTGACCGTCCCCGAGGCGCTGCGCTCGTACATGGGTGGGCTCGCGACCATTCCCGGCCCGGCGAAGGCCGCCAAGTGAAGGACGCTCGGTGAAGCCGGGCGACATCGCCAAGGCCCGCATCCTCGTCACCAACGACGACGGCATCCATGCGCCCGGCCTCGATGCCCTGATCGAGATCGCGGGCCAGCTCTCGTCCGACGTCTGGGTGGTGGCGCCCGAGGTCAACCAGAGCGGCGCCGCCCATTCGCTCTCGCTGTCGCGGCCGCTGCGCGTGCGCGAGGTGAGTGAGGCCAAGTATGCGCTGGAAGGCACGCCGTCCGACTGCGTGCTGTTCGCGGTCAAGCATCTGTTGAAGGACCGCAAGCCCGACATCGTGCTGTCGGGCGTCAACCGCGGCACCAACATGGCCGACGACGTGACCTATTCCGGCACCATCGCCGGCGCCATGGAAGGCTGCCTGCTCGGCCTGCCGTCGATCGCCTTCAGCCAGGCCTACACCCAGCCTCATCCGGTGAAGTGGGGCACCGCCACGCAGCACGGCGCCGAGGTGGCGCGGCGCGCGCTCGCCATGGACTGGGCGCGCAACGTGTTCATCAACGTGAACTTCCCCGACGTGGTCGCCGCCTCGGTCAGGGGCATCAAGGTGACGCGCCAGGGCGTGCGCGGCTTCGGCGGCCATATCGTCGAGCGCACCGATCCGCGCGGCGGCGCCTATTACTGGATCGGCTACACGCCGGGCGAGCACGAGTTCGACGACGAGAGCGACCTCGCGGCCGTGCGCGGCGGCTTCATCTCGGTGACGCCGCTCCATCTCGATCTCACCCACGAAGCGACGCGGCGCAAGCTCGCCGCCCAGTTCGAGACGGCCTGAGCGATGGAGCGGGTGCGATGAACGTCCCCGCCATGCAGCGCCTGATCGCCGAGCTCAGGCAGTCGGGCATTTCCGACGAGAACGTGCTCAGCGCCATCGGCGCGGTCGATCGCGAGCGCTTCGTGTCGGCGCCGTTCGCCGAGCGCGCCTGGGACAACACCGCGCTGCCCATCGCCTTCGGCCAGACCATCAGCCAGCCCCTGGTGGTGGCGGCCATGACCGAGGCGCTGCGCGTCGGCCCGCGCATGAAGGTGCTCGAAATCGGCACCGGCTCGGGCTACCAGGCCGCCGTGCTCGCCAAGCTGGCGCGCCGCGTCTACACCGTCGAGCGCTTCAAGCCCTTGTCCAAGGAAGCCGAGCGGCTGCTGATCGATCTCGGCATCTTCAACGTCGTGTTCGACATCGGCGACGGCAGCAAGGGCTGGGCGGGCCAGGCGCCGTTTGACCGCATCATCGTCACCGCCGCCGCCGAGGAGCGGCCGCAGGCGCTGATCGACCAGCTCAGCCTGGGCGGCATCCTGATCGTGCCGGTCGGCCGCGACCCGACGGCGCAGGTCGTCGAGCGCATCGTCAAGAGCGAGAGCGGCCTGCAGCGCGACACCCTGATGCCGGTGCGCTTCGTGCCCCTGGTGACCGGGGCCTTGCCGGTGCTGGGACAAGGCTAGTTTTCCTCCCCATTCTGATGGGGAGGTGTCGCGGTAGTCCGCGACGGAGGGGTCATAGGCCACAGGTTTGCTCCTTGACCCTCCGTCGGCGTAAGACGCCGACACCTCCCCATCAGAATGGGGAGGGGATTCCTTCGCGAATCCCGATGCGGTAAACTCCGGCTCATGAAAAGAGCCCTTCGCTACCCCTCGCGATGGGCCGGCCGGTGGCGCACGCTGATCATAATCGCGGCGCTGACCGGACTCGGCGGCTGTTCGACCCTCTATGGCGCCCGTGAAGGCACCATGGAGTACCCGGGCTCCGCCGCCGGTCCCAACGCCGTCCCGGTCTATGTCGTCAAGAACAAGGACACCGTCGAGGGCATCGCCTCGCGCTACGGCGTCTCGGTGCAGTCGATCGTTGACCGCAACAAGCTGCAGCCGCCCTATCCGCTGCGGCCCGGCCAGAGCATCGAAGTGCCGGGCGCCAAGTACGTCGCGCCCGACACCGACGTCGCCACCGCGGCGGCGCCCACGTCGCCCAGCGGCCCGCCCGGCGGCCCGGTCAAGAAGGAAGAACTGGCGCCGCCTGGCCAGCAGGCCGCCGCCGCGCCGCCGCCGCGCCAGCCGCCCGCCGGCGAGCCGACGCCGCTCAGCCCGGCCGCCACCGCGCCGCCGCCGGGACCGACGCCGCGCTTCCAGTGGCCGCTGCACGGCAAGATCGTCACGCCCTACGGCAGCTCGGGCGGCCAGAAGAGCGACGGCATCGACATCGCCACCTCCAACGGCTCGCCGGTGAAGGCGGCCGACGGCGGCAAGGTGGTCTATGCCGGCGACGGCGTGCCTAAGCTCGGTAACCTGGTCCTGGTCGAGCACAGCGCGGGCTACATCACCGCGTACGGCAACAACGAGGCGCTGCTGGTCAAGAAGGGCGACGAGGTGAAGAAGGGCCAGACCATCGCCCGCGCCGGCAGCTCGGGCGGTGCCGAGAGTCCGCGCCTGCACTTCGAGATCCGCCGCGGCGGCAGCCAGACCATCGATCCGGTGTCGATGCTGCCGTCGCAATAGCGGCGGCAGTCAGACGACCTTGCCGTCGATCTTGTACTGGCCGCGGCGGTCCTCGATCTCGAGCACCCAGACGTCGGGATCGTACTTCACCTGGCGCTCGATATAGGCGTCGGCCTCGGCCTCGCTGACTGGCTGGGGGCCGGTGCCGCGGCTCCAGGTCGGCTCGTCGCCGGTCGAGCTCGCCTGGGTGTAGACCGTCACGCCGTCCGCGAAGCGGTTGAGCTTCAGCAGCACCGTACCGGCATCGGAATCGCCGCGGCGCACCACGGTCGCCGGAATGAAGGCGCGGTCGCAGATCCGCACCTGCGCCGCCACCCAGATACCGGTCGTGAGTCCCATCACCATGATGGGCCGAGTTTACTCGAGTGCGTCGTCGAGGCCATCGAACACTGCCCGCGCGCCGCGCCAGGAAAAGCGCACGCAGGCGAAGGGCAGCGAATCGAGCGCCGCCCCGTCGCGCTCGTCGAGCGTTGCCGGCGCGACCAGGATCGGCCGCACGTCGGCGCCGCCGCGTGCCGAGGCGAGCGACAGCGAGCCGACGGCCATCGCCAGCTCCTCGGGCCTGCCGTCGGCGACCAGCGCGAACAGCGGCTGCGGGCGCTCGCCGCGCAGCGAGAAGAGATCGTCGGTGTCGCCGAACAGGCCGCGCTTGCTGAGTTCCTCGTGCAGGGCGACGTCGACCAGCCGCCGGTCGCAGGCCGCCGCCGCCGAATCGCGCGCCGACGGCTCGACGCAAAGGCCGGTGCGATGGGTCGGCGCGTCGCCCGCCTTGAAGCTGCGCACCGCGTCGACGAAGCCGCCGAGCAGGCGGGTGAGCCGCGGGCTGTCGAGCGGCGCCACGATCAGCGCATCGGTCTCCTCGCCGTCGGGCCAGATCACCGGCCGCCACACGCCGTCGGCCAAAAACTCGCGGAACGCCGACTTGCGCTGGCCCGGCCGCGCGCCGCCCATGCGGCCGGAATGGGCGAGGAACAGCGCGCCGCTCTCGTCGGCGGCGATGATGCCCGCAACCTTCCGGTCGGCGCCGGCGATCGGCAGGTTGATCTCGCAGGTGATGCTCTCGCGCTTGGTCGGCGCGTCGGGTGCATGGCCCAGCAGCAGCGCGTTGCGGGCCCCATTTCTTGCAGAGTGGCGTGGCTCGAACGCCCACCAGAAGCGATCGTCGCGTGCCCAGTGGATGGTGGTGCGCAATTCGCCGCCGCGCCAGGTCAGGCGCACGCCGCGCGCCGGCACGCCTTTCAGGGCGCCGCGCAGGCGCCTGATGGCCTTGTCGATCCGCCTGGGGTCCCCCACGACCTGCAGCATGCGCGACAATACCTCCGGGAGTTGTTCTTGCCGCTGTGGACAGGTTGGGCCAATACAGCCGGCCGCCCCAGAACCAACATGGCTGACCCGCCCCTCCTGACCCTCGCCGGCATCCGCTATCACCTGGGCGACCAGACCATCCTCGACGGGGTGGACCTGTCGGTCGCGCCGGGCGAGCGGCTGTCGCTGGTCGGCCGCAATGGCGCCGGCAAATCGACCCTGCTGCGCATCCTGGCCGGCGAGCCGATAAATGACGGCGGCACGCGCTTCGCCCAGCCCGGCGCCACCGTCGCCACCCTGCCGCAGGAGCCGGATTTCACCGGCTTCGCCACGGTGGCCGACTATGTCGCGGCGGATGGCGCGCCCAATTATCGCGTCGCCGCGCTGCTCGACGAGGTGAAGCTCGACAGGGCGCGCCCGCCCAGCGGGCTGTCGGGCGGCGAGGCGCGCCGCGCCGCTCTTGCCCGCGTGCTGGTGGCCGAGCCCGACGTCATGCTGCTCGACGAGCCGACCAACCATCTCGACCTGCCGACCATTGAATGGCTGGAGGCGAGGCTCCTGGCCTGGAAGGGCGCTTACGTCCTGGTCAGCCACGATCGCCGGTTTCTCGCCAACCTCACGCGTGCCGTGTTGTGGCTCGACCGCGGCATCGTGCGGCGCCTCGACAAGGGCTACGACGCCTTCGAGGAGTGGTCGACCGCCATCCTCGAGCGCGAGGCGACCGAACGGCACAAGCTCGACCGGCTGATCGAGCGCGAGACCGAATGGGCGGGCAAGAGCATCCGCGCCCGCCGCACCCGCAACGAGGGCCGGCTGCGCGCGCTCGGCGAGCTGCGCCAGCAGCGCCGCCAGCAGATCGGCCCGACCGGCCGCGCCACCATCGAGGTGGGCGAGGCCCAGCAGTCGGGCGCGCTGGCCATCACCGCGCGCAACATTTCTAAGCACTTCGGCGACAAGACAATCGTGCGCGATTTCTCGACGCGCATCTTCCGCAAGGATCGCATCGGCCTGATCGGGCCGAACGGCGCCGGCAAGACGACGCTGCTCAAAATGCTGATCGGCGAGCTCGAGCCTGACACCGGTTCGGTCAAGCTCGGCGCCAACCTCCTGCCGGTCGTGATCGACCAGCGCCGCGCCGCCCTCGATCCCGACAAGACGCCGTGGGAGATTCTGGCCGACCGCAACGACCACGTGCTGGTGCGAGGGCAACCGCGCCACGTCATGACCTACCTGCGCGAATACCTGTTCCGCGACGAGCAGGCGCGCCAGCCGGTGCGCACGCTGTCGGGCGGCGAGCGCAACCGTTTGCTGCTGGCCAAGGCGCTGGCCGCGCCGTCGAACCTGCTGGTGCTCGACGAGCCGACCAACGACCTCGACGCCGACACGCTTGACCTCCTGCAGGAGGCGCTCAGCGACTACGACGGCACCGTCCTGCTGGTCAGCCACGACCGCGACTTCCTCGATCGGCTGGTGACCTCGACCGTGGCGCTGGAGGGCGACGGCACGGCGATCGAATACGCCGGCGGCCACAGCGACTATCTCCTGCAGCGTGGCCCGCGCGACAAGCCGGCCGCCGCACCGCGCAAGGAGAAGTCTGCCGCGCCGGCGCGCGAGCAGAGGCAGCGGCTGGGCTACAAACGCGAACGCGCACTCGCCGAGCTGCCGAAGAAGATGGAAGCCCTGCAGGCCGAGATCGTCACGCTCAACGACGCGCTGGCCGACCCGGACCTCTATCGCCGCAATGCTGCCGACTTTCAGACCAAGACGCGGCGCCTTTCGGCCGCCCAGGCCGAGCTGAATGCCGCCGAGACGGAGTGGCTGGAGCTGGAGATGCTGAAGGAAGAGCTGGGCGGTTAGACGGAACCAGCGGAGCACCGCCCTGTTATTTCCTCATGCAGACAGTCCGTAACCTTCTCGTCGCGCTCGCGGTCCTGACGACCGTTGCCGCCTGTAGTGCGGGTCCTGCGCCTTCGCCTACCGCGACTGGACCGATCGCGCTGCCGGGCGAGCGCCCGGCCAACCCCGCTCTGGCCACGCCGCCGGACGAATGGGCTCGGCCGACGCAGACCGCACAAGCTCCTGCGGCAAGCCGCTAGCAAAATTGGTGAATAGCTCTCCTCCCCATTCAGATGGGGAGGTGTCGTCGTCTTCGACGACGGAGGGGTCATGAGCGGAGAATCGCGCCTCTGACCCCTCCGCCCCGAAAGACGGGGCACCTCCCCATCTGA
>Ga0306921_10005527_pt1 | contig 13119 bp, 11 predicted proteins | sample sta12Cox44000080_FD_203760 | JGI IMG/M metagenome (GOLD analysis project Ga0306921, IMG submission 203760) | Lab enrichment of tropical soil microbial communities from Luquillo Experimental Forest, Puerto Rico - statoxic.12C.oxic.44.000.080 (v2)... | ecosystem: Environmental > Terrestrial >... | reverse complement strand
TGCGCCTCCCCCCGGAGAAGTGCTCGAGTTCTCAGGCAGCGTGGCCAAAGTGAGCAATGTGGCGAGTCTCAGGCTGGCGGTCAACGGCAGGAAGCAGATTGCCGGCAAGGACGCCTGGCACCTGCAGGCGTTTGCGCACACCCAGAATCCGCTGCGTATGGTCTTTGAACTGGACGACCAGTTCGACTCCTATAGCGCGCCGGGAGATTTTTCGAGCGTGCAATACGAGATGCGGCTCAGCGAACGCGGACAGAAAGTGAACTCCATCCAAAGGATGACCGTGACGGGCCGCGAGCCGGCTTTGCCGGGAGCGGCCGAGGCGCGTGTGCTGCCGGGCACGCGCGATCCGCTGGGGATGCTGCAGTACCTCCGCAGCGTCGACTGGACGAAAACTCCCGAGGTGCATGGCCCGGTATACGACGGGCGGAAGCTGTACCAGGTGCGGGCGCAGAAGATCGGGACGGCCGAAGTCGAGGTCCCAGCCGGCAAATTTTCCACCAACACCATTGAAATCAAGGTATTCGACAACGGCGCGGAGATGAAGGACGCGCATTTTACCCTGTACTTGGCCAGGGACCCGTCGAGGACTCCGGTGCTTCTAGAAGCGGAGCTGCCCTTTGCGGCGGCGCGGGTCGAGCTGCACAAGAGAAGCGCCCAGAAACCGGCGAGCGATCCCTAGGGGCGCCGGGAGGCTCAGCAAGCGACGATGCGGTTGCGGTGGCGGGAGACCCGGCGGGTGGCGTTGCGCGTGTCCACCACGATTTTCGATCCGTCGACGATGGCGTGGTAATCGTAGCTCGCGTGGTCGGTGGCGATCACGGCGGCGTCATATTTGCCGAGTGTCTCGGCCGAGAGCGGCACCGACTTCATGTGCTCGAAATTGTAGTGGCGCATTTTGTGGAGCCGCGGGAAATAAGGATCGTTGTAATCGAGTTGCGCGCCCCGCTGCTCGAGTAGCTGCATGATTTTGAGGGAAGGGGATTCGCGCAGATCGTCCACATCCTTCTTGTAGGACACGCCGAGTATGAGCAGCTTCGATCCGTTCAGGCTTTTTTTCTGCTGGTTCAACGCGGTGGCGACGGCTTCGACCACGTGGTAGGGCATGGCGGTATTGATTTCTCCGGCCAGTTCGATGAAGCGGGCGGCGAAGTCATACTCGCGGGCTTTCCAGGAAAGATAAAAGGGATCGACCGGGATACAGTGGCCGCCGAGTCCGGGGCCGGGGTAGAAGGGCATGAAGCCAAAAGGCTTGGTGGCCGCGGCGTCGATGACTTCCCAGATGTCGATATTCATCCGGGAAGCCAGGAGCTTCAACTCGTTGACCAGGGCGATGTTCACGCAGCGAAAGATGTTTTCGAGCAGCTTGGCCATTTCGGCGGCGCGGGTGGAGCTGACCGGCACGACTTTGGCTACCACCTGGGCGTAGAGCGCCTGGGCGGCGCGGCTGCTCGGTGGATTGATCCCGCCGACGACCTTGGGAATCTGTGCCAGGCCGTATTGCCGGTTGCCCGGGTCTTCGCGTTCCGGGGAAAAGGCCAGGAAAAAATCGCTGGGAATGTTTTCGCTTTCGATGCCCGAAGCGATCGGGCAGCGCAGGCCGCCCTTTTCAAGGATAGGCAGCACCAGTTCCTCGGTGGTTCCGGGATAGGTGGTGGACTCAAGGACCACCAGCTGACCCCTCTGCAGGTGGGGTTGTATGGAGACGGCGGTCTGCTCGACGTAGCTGAGGTCGGGCTCACGGCGTTCATCGAGCGGAGTGGGAACGCAGATGATGACCACGTCGACGTCCTCGAGCTTGGCGAAATCGGTGCTGGCGCTGAAATGACGGCTGTTGACGAACTGCTGGATCTTGTCCTGGCGAATGTGCCCGATGTAGGATTTGCCGGCGTTCAGCATGGAGACTTTGGCAGGGTCGGTGTCAAAGCCGGTGACTCTGTGGCCGGCTTCCGCGAAGCGAAGAGCCAGGGGAAGCCCCACATAACCGCAGCCGATGATGGCAACTTTTATTTGCGAACCTTTGAAGAATTCGGGTCTGCGGTCGGTTGGCATCTGAACGTAGTCGCTCCTCACTCTTTTGGGAATGAAATTGAAGAAAACTGGGCACGGGCGCGAAGGCTCGCAGTACCAATATAACAGGTTCGCGGCAGAGGCCGGAGGGCGGGCGGTGCGCAGATAGCACACAGTCCTCGAGCGGCGTTGCCGGAGCCCCTGCAGACGGCCACAATGAACAGAGGATCGGACGCTGCGGATTTTTCCCTAACCTAGGAGAGCGCGGAGTGATGATTGTTGAGGTCTTGCTGCTGGGTCTGACGGCGGGAATTCTGGTGGGATTACTCGGAATCGGGGGCGGCATCGTGCTGGTGCCGGCGATGGTAAATCTGCTGCACATGGACCAGCACCTGGCGCAAGGCACTTCGCTGTTTATTCTGCTGCCCCCGATCGGGCTGGGAGCGCTGCGCCAGTATTGGAAGGCCGGGCACGTGGATTTGCGCGCCGGGATTTTTTGTGCCGCGGGAATGGTTTTGGGAGCCTATTGGGGCGGCCGCATAGCGGTGCCCATGCCGACGCCCGTGCTCAAAGAATTCTTCGGCGTCTTTCTGATGTTCTCGGCCGTGCTGCTGTGGCTGAAAACGAAAACGCCGGAGCCGGCCCGGGTTCCCGGCGCGGCGCGCAAGGAAAACGGCGCATGAACCGCAGGATCCTGCTGGATTCGGGGGTGCTGCTCACCGGACTTGTCGGAGGGATCGCGTCTGGGCTGTTCGGAATCGGCGGCGGTGTGATTATGATCCCGCTCCTCGGTCTGCTGCTGGGCTTCCCGCAGCACCGCGCGCAGGGGACAAGCCTGGTGGCGCTGATTCCGCCGACCGGATTGCTGGCGGTGTGGGCCTACGGAACGGCGGGCTATGTGGATTGGCGGACAGGTCTGCTGCTCATTCCTGGAATCTTTTTCGGCGGCATTGCGGGCGGCAACCTGGCGAAGCGCATCCCCTCCGCGCTGATGCGGCGGATTTTTGCGGTGTTGATCTTTTTGCTGGGTCTGTGGCAGGTGTGGAGCGCGGCGCGGAGATGAGGACCGCCGAAGATCATGATTGACGTGCACTGCCATATCTTGAGCGGGATGGACGATGGGGCGACATCGTTTGAAGAGTCGCTCGGGATGGCCAGAATGGCCATTGCGGACGGCATTACCCACGTCGTAGCCACGCCGCATGCAAACGGCGAGTTCCGGTTCAACTACGAGCGCGTGAAGAGCGCGGCGCGCCAGCTGCAAGAAGCCGTGGGGGAACAATTGCAGCTGGCGACCGGCTGCGATTTTCATTTGAATCCGGAAAATCTTGCCGCGCTGAAGTCCCGGCCGGCGGCGTTTTGCATCCATCAAAAGGACTGTCTGCTGGTGGAGTTCAACGAGTTTGCGATTCCCCAGGCCATGGATCAAACGCTCTATGAAATTCAACTGGCCGGGATCCGGCCGATCGTCACCCACCCGGAGCGTAACGCCGTTTTGCGTTCGCATCCCGAGCGCCTGGAAAAGTGGATTCGCAACGGCTGCTTCGCGCAGGTGACCGCAGGATCGCTGCTCGGTGTGTTTGGGGCCGGCCCGCAGAAAGCCTCTTTGGACTGGATCGCGCGGGGTTTGGTGCACCTGGTCGCGAGCGACGCGCACAATACCACCAGCCGACCGCAAAAATTGCGCGCCGCTTACAAAGTCGTGCACAAGGAATTTGGACTGGCGGAAGCGGAAGCGCTCTTCGCCGACAATCCCCTGGCGGCGTTCGAGGGGCGCGCTTTGCCGCACGTGCCGGAGATTCTGGCCGAGCGGGCAAAGAAAAGGCGTTTTTTGTTCTTCCGGAGAACTTAGGGAAACTCCGGCAGTCGCGGCCTCATCGGGTGTGCGGAAGCGGCAGCCCGGCCCAGGCATTCAACAGGCCGAGGTACTCGCGAACCACACTCAGGGCATCGCTCGTGGTACGCCACCAGTGCCGGGCGTCGAAGGAGTCTGCGGGCGCGGCGCGCACCAGCACACGGCCGCGAGGGGCTCCCCGCGACAGCAAGTTCCAAATCGCGCGGACCCTGCGCGTGTGAGCCTTCGAGGTAACCACGATAACCGTGGCCTGCGGTTCGGATTTTAGCTCGTTATACACAGCGTTCATCTCGTCGGCGGTGTTGTAGATGGGCGGCTGCAAAATGCGAATTTGGTCCGGTCGAACCCCGCTAGAGATGAGTACCATGCGGTTGTACTCGTCTTCGCCCGCGTAGGGCAGATGGATCTCGTGCATAGCCGCTCCAGGCTGCTCCGGATGAGTCAGCCAGACTTCTCTCGCACCCGAACGGCGAAAGATGTCCGCCGCCGCCAGCGCGCGATCCGGCAATCCGCCGGTCAGAACCACCACCGCCTGCGCCGGCTCGAGGGGATCCTCGCGTACCAGCCAGATCCCGGCGTTAGAGAACGCGTACGCGGCGGCAAAGAGCAGCAAGCACGCTAGCGCCGTTAACCAAAGCCACTTCGAGCGCCGCGGCGAAGAAGGTGCAGCTTCCGTGATCATGAACCGCGCATGGTAGTTCGAGCGGACACAAGTGGTCAATCGCACCCAGCGACGATAAACTGGCAGGGCATCACGGAGGGAAGCATGCGTGCAGTGGTGACCGGTGCCGCTGGGTTTCTGGGCTCGCATCTGTGCGATCGATTTCTGGCGGAAGGCTGGGAAGTGCTGGGGCTGGACAATTTCATCACCGGACGGACGGAAAATCTCGCGCACCTCCAAGGCAATCGCAGCTTTTCGTTTGTGGAAGCCGACGTCAGCGAACCCCTTAAGATCGCAGGCGATGCTGCCTATGTTCTGCATTTCGCCTCACCGGCCAGCCCGCCCGACTATCTGCGTCATCCCATCGAAACCATGCGTGTCGGCTCGCTCGGAACGCAGAACGCGCTGGAACTAGCGCGCGCCAAAGGCGGGAAATTTCTTCTGGCGTCCACCAGCGAGTGCTACGGCGATCCGGAGGTCTCGCCGCAGCACGAGGAATACTGGGGGCACGTGAATTCCGTGGGACCGCGCAGCGTGTACGACGAAGCAAAGCGTTTTTCCGAAGCACTGACCATGGGTTACCACCGGCACTATGGGCTCGACACGCACATCGTGCGGATTTTCAATACTTACGGCCCCCGCATGCGCCTAAACGATGGCCGCGCGCTGCCCAACTTCGTCTTTCAGGCGCTCAGCGGAAAGCCGCTCACGGTTTACGGCGACGGCAAGCAGACCCGCAGTTTTTGTTACGTTTCGGACTTGATCGACGGCATCTACCGCTTGGCACTTTCATCGGAACACCTGCCCGTCAACATCGGCAATCCCGAGGAGATCACCCTGCTCGAGTTCGCCGAGCGCGTGCGCGCCCATTTTCCAAAAGCCGGACCGATTGTCTTTCTTCCGCTCCCCGAGGACGATCCGAAGCGGCGCTGCCCGGACATCCGCAAAGCCAAACGCCTCCTCGCCTGGGAACCTCAGGTGGAGCTGGCGGAAGGCCTCGAGCGCACCATCGACTATTTTGAGGAACAGTTTAGGGCAGCGAAAACCGCTTAGGCGCGGCCGCTCGCAAGCCCCCGCTACTCGCGGCCGAAGGAAACGTATTCGAAGCCGAGCGCCCGCATTCTGCTAGGGGAATAAAGATTGCGGCCGTCCACGACCAGCTTGCGGGCCATGGAGTTTCCGGCGCGCTCCCAGTCCAGTTTCCTGTAGGCGTCCCATTCGGTGCAGATGAGCGCGGCGTGCGCGCCCGCGAGCGCTTCATAGGGATCTTCGTGGAAGTGCGCCTGGGGGAACTGTTTTTGGGCTCTTTCGAGCGCTTGTGGGTCGCAAGCGTGAACTTCCGCTCCCTCTTCGAGCAGACGCCGCATCACTTCGAGAGCGGGCGCGAAGCGAATGTCGTCGGTGTTGGCCTTGAAGGCGAGGCCCAGCAGGGCAACCTTCTTGCCTTTCACGACCCACAAAGCCCGGCTGACTTTTTCGACGAAGCGGTCGATACGCTGCTTGTTTACGCGCTCGGCAGCTTTTAGGATCTCGAAGTCGACACCGACCGAAGCGGCCAGACTGATAAACGCCTGAATGTCTTTCGGGAAGCAGAAGCCGCCGAAACCAAGCCCCGCGCGGAGGAACTGCGTCCCGATGCGCGGATCGAGCCCCATGGCGTGCGTCACTTCTTCCACGTTGGCGCCCAGTTTCTCGCACAGGTCAGAAACGGCGTTGGCATAGCTGATTTTCAGCGCCAGAAACGAATTGGAGGCGTGCTTGATCAGCTCGGCGCTGCTGATGGTCGTCACCAGGAACTCCGCGCGAGCCGAATCGGGGCATATTTGATGAACGGGGCAAGCGAATCTGCGCTCCAGGATGGGTTCATAAATGGCGCGAAGTTGTTCCGCGGCAGCCGGGTCTTCGACGCCGACAACAATGCGGTCGGGGTGGAAAAAGTCTTCGACTGCGGTGCCTTCGCGCAGAAATTCGGGATTTGATGCCACCCGGAAGCCGCCGTTACCGCGGCTGTAGGCGGATAGCGCTCGCTGCAGTTCAATACCGGTGCGCGCCGGCACGGTGCTTTTCTCCACCACCAGCTTTGGGGAGCGCGCTTCGGCGGCAATCTGCTGCGCTACGTGGTCGATTGCCGAAAGGTCCGCGCTGCCGTCCGGCCGCGGTGGTGTGCCCACGCAAATGAAAATCGCTTCGCCAAAGCGAATGGCTTCGCCGGCCGCGGCGGTGTAGGAGATCCGGCCGGACTGGCTGGCCGACTCCAGAATTTTGTCCAGATGCTGCTCGTAGATGGGCACCTGGCCGGCCTTCAGCTGCGCGATGCGGGCGGCGTCGATGTCCGTGCAAATCACTTCGTGGCCGGCTTCGGCAAGACAAGCTCCCGTAACCAAACCAACATAACCGCAACCGATAACCGATAGACGCAATCGTGGTCTCCTGTTCGAGAGCGCCGCCCAGTGAAGAGCAGCGGGTGAAGCCTTTAGAAAGCTACCGCGCCCGCCTGCCCATCAGCAGCCCGCGCAAGCCGAGCAGCAGCAGCCGCGGCTGACGACGCAGGACGCTCCAAAGCAGCCGGACGGACTGATCGCGGTGGATTTCGCCGAGCGATTCCCGGGTAGCGGCATTCAGCAGATCCACCAGGTACGAATAGTGTTTCTGCTCAAAATGGTGCATGGTCTTGCGAATCAGCCAGTGCGCGGCCAGTTCCCGGTGCAGGGCACGTAATTCGCCTTTGTGGCCCGAACCGAGCAGCGCGTCGGCCACGCCTTGCGCGCCGCGGAATCCGGTTACGATGCCGCCTACCGTCGAGACTTTCACTTGCGCCGCGGCGTCTCCCACCAAAAAGACCTTGCCGTTGCCAACGCGACGCTCCACCGGCACCCACCTGCGGTACACCGGAATGCGCGCGCCCTGCCAGTCTAAAGGCTCCAGGTGCTTTTTTTCCAAAAAACGTTCGATGCGCCGCTTCGTTTCTTGCCCGCTGCCCTCGCCGATAATGCCGAGCGCGCCCCGCGATTCGCCATCCGGAATCAGCCAGTAAAAATAAGGAGTGTCGTCGGGCACAAACCACACCCGGGTAGTGTCCCGGCGGCAATCCTTGGGCAAACGTACGATGGCCTGCACCAGTGGCACGGTTTCGACCGGCGGCCAACCCGCCGCCCGCCCGACCCGGCTGGTGGCACCGTCGGCGCCGACTACATCGTCGGCGTGCAGCTCTTCGCGGCGCCCGCCGCACTCGACCTCCAAACGTAAGCCGCGTGAATTAGGTCCCAAGCCGAGAAACCGGGTATCGAAAGTCAGTTTTGCTCCGGCCCTCCTGGCTTCCTCTGCCAGCGAGACAATCAGGCGGGTACGCTCGATGATCAGATCCGGTTGGCAGAGAGCGATTTCCGCGGAACGGCCGTCGGTGAACAGCTCGAAACGTCGAATCTCGTTCACGATGCTGGATGCCGCGACATGGCGAAGCTGTTCGCGAAAATGGTGGGTGACAATCAGCGAGCGCGGCGCCGGATCGAGGCCGCATTTGGCGTCGAGCACCCGAACCGGGCGGCCGCCTGCAGCCACCTTCGCCGCGGTAAGCAGCCCCGCAGCGGAGCCGCCCACCACGACCACGCCGCTCGATTTGTGGTCACACTGAATATTCTGCTGGTTTTCGTACACTCGACCGGCTCATCCGACCGGAACCCGCAACCGCCGTTCCGGGCACTTTAAGAAATATCTGACTTCCTGGCAAGTTCTAGAGTGACGCCGGTCACCCGGGAATCTAGTCGCTTGCGAGGCGACAAAAGTATAGCGAATCCGCGCTTGGCGACAAACCACCGCAGTCCGGTTTTAGTCGGGGACCGGCGCGCGGGCCTGGCGTTCGTAGGGAGCCCGCTCGAGATACACCACACCGGCCAAGGCAAGCAGGAGGGCGAAAGGGATAGCCACGATGGCGAACGACAGCGGGGACGTGCCGACCAGCAGCGCCAAGGCGCCCGACACCGCTCCGACCATATACATGGTCACCACTGCGCCGCGCTGCCCCAAGCCGAGATTCGCCAGGCGGTGCGCCGCGTGGTCTTTGCCCGGGGTCGCAAAGGGCAGCAGGCCGCGTCGGCTACGCGAAATGGTGACCAAGGTGGTGTCGAAAATGGTCGCTCCCAGAATCAGCACCGGAACCAGCCACGCGGAGACCGCGTTCGGTTGCGCCAGCCGCAGCTTGAGAGCCAGTGTGGCCATCAAAAAACCGAGGAACATCGCGCCGCCGTCCCCCATGAAGATTTTGGCGGGTTTGAAGTTCCAGCGCAGAAAGCCGCACGCCGCGCCGAGTACCGCCGCGGCCAGCACGGTGACCAGCACCTGGCCGTTCAGGTAGGCAAGCAGCGCGAAAAACGCCGCAGCCATCGCCGCCACACCGGCGCACAGGCCGTCCATGTGGTCGAGGATGCTGAAAGAAGCGGTAATGCCGACGACCCACAGGATGGTCAACGCGGCGTCCAGTAGTTCACTGGCTCGGCCAGGCCAGAGCGAGCTGAAGATCTGCGCGTGAATGCCGCTCCATAGCAGGATGCCCGCGGCCAGTGGCATGCCGACAAAAAGCTTGATTTGGTGGTGCAGCGAGCCACGGTCATCGAGAATGCCGACCGCGGCAAGTAGCGTTGCGCCGGTCAAAATTCCCCACACCTGCTCGCGCGCCGCACCCTCGACCAGGAAAAGTACGGCCAGCACCACCCCGGCGTAGATGGCCAGTCCGCCCAGCATAGGAATCGGCTGCAAATGAACTTTGCGCGGCCCCGGGCGGTCCACCATGCCGACGCGCAGCGCCAAAGCACGAACCGGAGCAGTCAGGGTTAGAGATGCGAGTAGAGCGATAAAGAAAGCCAGCAGGCCCGCAACCATGCTCCCTCAGTTTTCAGAGTTACGGAACCGATGAGGCCGGCGCCACCGGTGGACACACGCGACTCGCTGCCGGATTTGGGGGATCCGGCTCCCAAGTAAAAACGCCAGGAAAGCCGATCAAAGGATGATCAACGCGCAGCACCAAAACGATAACCCGGAATGACGCGGTTGGCTAGCTAAAATGCGAAGAAAGCTAAGGAAGCAACATAACTGGCTGGTGAAATCAGAAAATCTGCTGCGCGCGATCGGGATTTTTACTGGTGATTCCCCGCGCGTGCGGGGTTAGAGAACTTCTCGAACAGACCTGCGAACTTTCGCATTTCCTTGCTGCGTTCGTAAGCCGGGGCGGCGGCCAGGGCGGCTTTTCCCATGCGCTCTAAGCGCTCGGGATCGCCGGCCAGGCAGCGCACCGCCTGTGCCACCTGGCTCGGGTGGTCGGGGTCGACGCCGATGCCGCACCCCATCTTTTCACACAGTGCGACCGCATCGGTCTCGCGGGGCGCCACGGCTACGATCGGCTTTCCGGCGGCCAGGATGCTGTACAGCTTGCTCGGGACCACTACGCCCTCCAAACCGCGCTTTACGGTGATCAAGTGGGCGTCGGCCGCTGCCAGCACCGACGGAATCTTGTTGGCCGGAAAGAAGGGCAGAAAGCGAACGTTGCCGGCGCCGGCTGCGAGTGTCTCCATGCCCGGGCGCTGCGCTCCGTCCCCAACAAACACCATAGCGATGCCGTCCCCGGCCAGCTCCTTGGCTCCGGCGATCAGCGTAGGCCATGCGCCGTAAAACCCCAGGTTTCCCGCGTGCAGCAGCACAAACCTGAAATTGCCGCGAATTTTGCGGATGACCTCGGGGTCGGGCCGCAGGCTGCCGTCGGGCATCTCCGCGCCGTCGCGAATAATAGCGATGCGTTCCGGCAGTACGCCCTTGGCCAGGATGCGCTCGTGCATGTCTTCGCCGAGGACGATTACACAGTCAGCCCGCCCGAGCGCCCAGCGGTGCAGCTTCTCCCACAGGCGTGCCAGCAAGCCGGGCGCGACGATCGAGCCGCCCACGGCCATGTCGGGATACATGTCGCGGATGTTGTAAAAGTACGGTTTGCCTTTGAGGAGCGCGACGAATGCGCCGACGATGCCTTCAAAAGGGGGATCGGTCATCGCCAGCACCGCGTCAGCGGGCGTAAGGAGCGCGCGCGGTATCACCAGCGCCGCATAGGTCAGATAATTCACCACCCGCCGCTTCATCTCTAGACGGGGAAAATCCGTCGAGCCGACGCGCACCATGCGCACCGGAGCTCGGCCTTCGGTGCGGTAGAGTCGCCAAGCGCGGCGTTCGGTAGGATCGTAGGAGGGCCGCCCGCAGAGAACCGTGACCTGGTTGTTTTTTGCCAGAAATCTGACCACGGTTTCGGCCATTGTTGCCGTGGCGGAGGTGTCCGGCGGGTAGTAAAGATTCAGCAACAGAATGCGCACGGCAAGATTGTACACGGGAGCGATTACGTGTTAGTAAGAAGCGCCGCCCTCTTCTCCTCGACCGCTGCCGCCGCCGGCGTTTGAGAGGGTAATGCAGATACGCTGGGGCAATATCCTGCCGTTTATCGGCCTGGCGCTGTTCGCCATGGTGAGCTACCAGTCCGCGCGGGTTAACGACCAGCTGCAGCACTCGCCAAACCGCTACTTTTGGTGGTCGTCGCTGCGCTTGGACTCGGATCCCTTGAACCAGCATCCCAAACCGCCCGAGCGCTGCCTGTACGATCCGGGGCATTGCGCCAACTGGGATGTCTCGCCCCGCCGCAACCCGCCCGGATGGCTCGACAGGGCGCTGGTGCTGTCGGCGTTTCCGGCATTTCTCACCGGCTTCGCCTTGGTTCTTCTGCTGGCGCGCAAGGGCGTTAACGAGGTTATGACCTTCATGGTCTCGATGCCCATGCTGCTGTATGGCTGGTACTACCTGGTGGGCTGGCTCATCGAACGCTGGATCTCCGGCCGCAGGCAGCGCAAAACTGTCGCTTTCAGAATAACCTGAAGCCCGGAGCGAAGCGAGCGCGCCGGCCGCAGCAGGTCCGGGCTACCGGCGGGTAATCAAAAAGTCGCCGAGCACCAGCGCGTCCATTTGCGTGCGCTCAAAACAGTCGATGGCTTCCTGTGGCTTGCACACGATGGGCTCGTTGTCGTTGAACGAGGTGTTGAGCACCACCGGCACTCCGGTCTGCCGCTCGAACTCGCGGATCAGTTTCCAATACCGGGGATTGGCGGCAGGCGTAACCGTTTGCAGACGCCCCGTGCCGTCCACATGCGTGGGGGCGGGGATCTTATCGCGCTTCTCGCGCCTCACCGCATAGGCCATGGTCATGAACGGCGAAGGATGCGCCTGCTCAAACCATTCCGCGGTTTTCTCGGCCAGAATCGACGGTGCGAACGGCCGGAAGCTCTCGCGATGCTTGATGCGCAGGTTGAGGAGGTCCTTCATCTCCGGGCGCCGCGGGTCGGCCACAATGCTGCGGTTGCCGAGGGCCCGCGGTCCCCATTCGGCGCGCCCTTGGAACCAGCCGAGAATCTTTCCCTCGGCAACCATCGCCGCGGTTTTCTCTAGCAGCTCCGGTTCCCCTAGTTCGCGCACCATGCATCCGTTTTCCGCCAGGCGCGCTTCCTCGACCGCCAGGCGAATCTCCTGGCGCGAGAATTCCGGCCCCCAGTAGGCATGCTCCATCTGGAATCTGCGGGGATTGCCGAGCAGCTGGTGCCAGACAAATTGCGCCGCGCCCACGGCCAGCCCGGCGTCCCCGGCCGCCGGATGCACGTACACGTTCTCGAAACCGGTGGAGCGTGGAATCTTTCCGTTGGCCACGCAGTTGAACGCTACTCCACCCGCCAGGCACACCGACTTCAAGCCGGTCTCCTCCGCGAGCCGGCGCAACATGCCCAGGTACACTTCTTCGAGCCGCGCTTGCAAGGAACAAGCCAGATTCTTGTGCCGCTGCTCGATCGGAGCCTCCGGCGCGCGCACTGGCCCGAATTTCTTGGCCATCTCCTCGGAATACATCCTCCCGAGCACCGGCATTTTGTCCGCTTCGGCCCAGCTCATCTCCGGCCCGGTCCGATGATGAGTGAAGTATTGCAAACCGAGATGAAACCGCGTTCCGTTGGAGCGCACGATTTCCCGAAATCCCTCTATAAACTCGGGATCACCGTAGGCCCCGAGCCCCATCACCTTGTACTCGTCGCCGAACTTCAGAAATCCGAGGTACTGCGTCACCGCGCTGTAATAGAGCCCCAGAGAATGCGGGAAAGCGATAGAGCCGAGAATATTCATCCGCGGCCCCAGGCCGGTCCCCCACATGGAACTCGCAAAATCTCCCAGCCCGTCGGCGGAAAGCAGCGCCGCTTGCTCAAACGGCGAACAGTAGAACGCGCTGGCCAGGTGCGCGACGTGGTGTTCCACGCGGTGAAACTTTGCGCCTAGCTTTTCCGGATCGGCATCGCAGGCGGCGGCCAGCGCCTCCCGGATCCCGGTGAACTTCTTGAGCACCTTCCAGCGTTCCCGCGCAAATGACGGCATGCGGAGCGCATAAAACAGCTTCCTCCCCAAGCGTGCGTAGGGGTCGCGCGGCACCGCCACGTGGTCCACATCGGCTAACGTGATTCCGGCTTTTTTCAGGCCGTAAAGAATCGCCCGAACGGGGAATCCCGCGGCGTACTTTACGCGGTTGAAGCGTTCTTCC
>Ga0306921_10005521_pt1 | contig 13126 bp, 10 predicted proteins | sample sta12Cox44000080_FD_203760 | JGI IMG/M metagenome (GOLD analysis project Ga0306921, IMG submission 203760) | Lab enrichment of tropical soil microbial communities from Luquillo Experimental Forest, Puerto Rico - statoxic.12C.oxic.44.000.080 (v2)... | ecosystem: Environmental > Terrestrial >... | reverse complement strand
GCGCCTTGTCCTTCTTGCCGAGCTCCAGGCTGGCGGCGGCGAGGCGCGTCTCCGTCGACAGGAGCCGCGCGCGATCCTCCTCCGACGGCTCGGCGATCGCCGCCAGCTGGCGGGCCTGGATGTCGAGCAGCGCCTCGACCTCCGCCCATTGCTTGCGCGCCGTGTAGATGTCGCACAGCCGCTCGCTCGCCGTCACGTGGCCGGGATCGGCCGCCAGCGCCCGGGTGTAGAGATCCACCGCCCGATCCTTCTGCGCCAGCTCGTCTTGCAACAGCGCCGCCGCCTCCGTGAACAGCTGCGCTTTGCCGGCGGGGCTCTCCTCGCGGGACGCCGCCTCGATGAAGGCCTCGGCGGCCTTGTCGAACGCGCCCGCGCCGCGGCGGACGCGCCCGAGCGCGGTGAGGGCCCGGACGCTCGAGGGATCGATCGCCAGCGCGGCCGAGAGCTTCTCCTCGGCGGCCGGCAGTTGCCCGAGCCGTTCCTGCAGCACGAGCCCGGCTTGAAGGAGGAGCGCGGCGCGCAGGGCCGTCGTCTCCTCGGGAGAACGGGCGACCGCGCTGCCGGCCACGGCCTTCTCCCACTTCACGAGCGCGCCGGCGCAGAGCTCCCAGCGCTCGAGGCGCTCGCCCAGCTCGGCGACCCGCTCGTGGATCTCCTCCTGCCGGGGGTCGTCCTCGGGGAGCGTCTTCTCGACCTCCAGGTACGCGTGGAGCGCTCTCTCGGGATCGTCGAGATCCCGCCGGTAGATCTCCGCCTGGCCGAGCAGGAGCTCGCGCCGCGCCTCCGCGCTCTCCGTCACCTCCAGCCGGCGCGCCTGCGCGGCGATGAGCGCGGCCGGCCGCGCGAGCGTCTTCCAGAGCTGCACGAGGCGCGGGAAGGCGTCCGGGTCGCGCGGCTCGAGCTCGAGGATCCGCTCCAGCGCCTCCGCCGCCCGCTCCTGCGTGTCGGGGTCCCCCTCGGCCTCCGCGGCGAGCCGGCGCAGGATGGCCAGCCGCTCGGCGGGGTGGGGGGTGAGATCGGCCTGACGCCGGAGGATGCGCAGGTAGTCGTCACGGCGGTCGGCGCGGCGGTAGATCCCCTCGAGCCGCTCGAACACGGCGCGATCGCCCGGATCCTCCTCGTGCAGCGCCTCGAGCTCGCGCGCCGCGACGTCGAGCGCGTCCAGGTGCTCGACGAGGATCTCGACCCGCCGGCGGCGGAGCTCGGCGGCGCGCGCCGCCGGCAGCCGCGCGGCGCGGCGGTCGAGCAGGGCCGCGAGGTCGCCCCAGCGCCGCTCGCGCTCGTAGAGGCGCTCGAGCGCCAGCGCGGTGGCCTCGGATTCGGGCGCCATCACCAGCGCGGCCTCGTGCGCCTCGATCGCCCCGGCCACGTCGCCGAGGCGCCCCTCGAGGACGTCCGCGGCCTCGAGCATGAGCGCCGCGGCGCGCGCCGGTTCGTGGCTCTCGGCCGCCCCGGCCCGCAGCGAGGCCACCAGCTCCTGCCAGCGCTCGAGCACCCGGAGCAGCTCGGCCTCCGCGTCCCGGGTCGCCGCGTGCGCCGGCTCGGCCGCGAGCGCCTCCCGGCAGGCCGCCAGGGCTTCGTCGGGCTGCCCGAGGTGGTCGCCCGCCACCGCGGCGATCTCGCGCCAGATCCGCGCCGCGCCCGGCGTCGCCCCGGCGTCGCGCGCCACCTCCGCCGCGTCGGTGACCAGGCGCTGCCAGGCGCCGGCGGCGCGCGCGTCGGCGCGCAGGTTGCGCCAGACCTCGTCGTCCTCGGGGTCGATGCGGAGGGCGGCGAGGCCGGCCGTCAGCGCCCGATCGGGCGCGGCCAGCACGTCTCGGAAGACGCGCGCCACCTCGGCGAGCGACGCCAGCTGCTCGGCCGGCTCCTCCTGCAGATCGAGCCGCCGGAGCAAGAGCTCGATCAGCCGGTCCCAGCGCTCGTCCTCGCGGAGCGCGGTCGCGGCGCGGGCGAGCACCTCGCGCGGGGTCGGGTCGGCGGGGTTCTGTTCCCAGCGGGTGAGCCAGGCATCGAGGTCGACCTCCACGTCCGACGGCGGCAGGCTGGGGCCGATCTCGCGCGCCAGCCGCGCGAGCCGATCAAGCGCGTCGGCGGTCCCACCGAGGCACGGGATCACCTCGAGGCCGGTGCGGAGCGCGAGCAGCGAGGCCTCGGTGTCCGGGTCGGTCTCCGCCGCCACGTCGAGGAGCAGGTAGTGGGGGCCGCCGCGCGACGCCCGCGACGACATCCACGACGCGATCCACGCCAGATCCGGATCGGAGGCCCGGAAGCCGACGAACACGAACGACCGGCGGCGCGCCAGATCCTCGAGCCAGGCGAGGCCGCCGGCTCCGGCGAGGCGCAGGCGGGCGTCTGCCGGCCCGAGGCAGAGGCTCTCCGGCTCCGCCGTCCGGCCGAACAGGTGCATGAGCGGCGTGCCGACGCCGGTCGCGCGCGCCTGGCCGAGATCGTCGGTCCCGACCAGCACGTCGGGCTCGCGCGCGCCCACGTCGGTGGCCGACAGCGCCCGCTGCCACAGGTCGCCGAACGCCGTCGTCACCACCGCCCGCCAGGGGAACGCCGCCACCTGCCGGATGGCGTCGGGCAGCGGCCCGCCGTCGGGGAAGGCCTCGCGCATCGCCTCCTCGAGCACCGGGTGGGGGAGCAGATCACGGATGAGGGCCGTCGCGTCCGCCAGCCGCCCCGCCGCCACCAGCCGGGCGGCGGTCTCGCGCGCGTCGGAGAACACCAGCCGCCCGGCGAGCCACTCGACGAGCGCGATCCATCCCGGCGCCCCCACCAGCTCGCTGCAACCGAGCCCGGTGATCAGGACGGCCTGTCGTGTCCTCAGACGTTCGACCAGGGAGCCGGGAATCTCGACCATGCGGAAACCTCGGGTCGGCGCCCACTTTCATATCGCCGAACGGGCGGCAGTGCACGCGCGTTCGTACACCCGCCTCGCGCGACGGGGCGCCGGGATTCCCGGACATCCGCGGGGCGCCGTTCACGGCGCCGTTCGTTTACGGCGTCGTGTCGCAGACGAACGACCCGTTGAAGCTCACGCACGAGAGGTTGAGGGTCGAGTCGCAGCTCCGGGTCATGCCGGTCCCACAGCAGGGCTGGCCGATCGCCGCACCGCACGCGCTGCACGAGTCCGCGGCGCCGGTCGCCCCCGCCACGCAGGCGAGCCCGGTGCTGCAGGTGCCGGCGCCGAATGGGCCGCCCGGTCCGCCGCCGCCGGTGCGCGGGCAGCAGGGCTGGCCGTCGCCGCCGCAGGCCGCGCAGGTCCGCGGCGTGCCCGCCGGGCAGTAGTTGCCCGCGGAGCAGGTGTTCCCGGCGCAGCAGAGATCGCCGGTGCCGCCGCAGGTCGCGCACATCCCCGTCGACGTCGCGCTCATGCCCTGGCAGACGAGCCCCGTGCCGCAGGCGGTCGCGGCCCCGCCCGCGCAGCAGATGTCGCCGGCGGCGGCGCCGCACGCGAAGCACATCATCGCCGTGCCGGCCCCGCCCGAGGTCGTGCACCGGGCGCCGCTCGCGCAGGTGTTGTTCGCGCAGCAGATGCCGCCGGGCGAGCCGCAGAGCGCGCAGATGCCGGCGCTGTCGCAGACCGCGCCGGGGTCGCAGTTGTTCCCCGCGCAGCAGGGCGCTCCCGGACCGCCGCACCCGGGGGCGCTTCCGCCGGTGCCTGTGGTGCCTGAGCTGCCCGACGCGCCGGCGCTGCCCGAGGTGCCCGCAGTTCCCGAGGTGCCTGCCGCTCCCGTTGTGCCCGCAGCTCCCGAGGTCCCCGCGCCTCCTGAGGTGCCCGCGGCTCCCGAGGTGCCGGCGCTGCCCGAGGTCCCTGCGGCGCCCGAGGTGCCCGCGGTGCCGGAGGTGCCTGCGCTTCCTGAGGTGCCTGCGGCTCCCGAGGTGCCAGCGGCGCCTGACGTGCCCGCGCCACCGGAGGTGCCGCCGCTGGCGGACGTCCCTGCGGCGCCCGAGGTCCCGGCGCCGCCCGAGCGGCCCGCGCCGCCGGTGGTCCCCGCCGCGCCCGACGTCCCGGCGGTTCCCGTCGTCCCCGCGCCGCCGGAGCGGCCGGCGGTCGCGGCGGTCCCGGCCGCGCCGCCGTTGCCCACCGTGCCCGCGCTGCCGGACGCGGTGGTCCCCGCCGCGCCGAGCGTGCCCGAGGCCCCCGCCGTCCCCGGCGTGCTCGACGTGCCGCCGCTGCCGGTCGCGCCCGCGTGGCCGCCCGCGCCGGTGGTGCCGGCGGCCGAGCCGCCCTGCGCGTGATCGACGCCGCCGTCTCCATTGGTGGCGAGCGGCGTGCTCCCTCCGCACCCGAAGGCGCAAACAGAGCTCACCAACAACGTGCGCGCGATCAACGTCCGAAAGCGAGGTCGAGGTTTCATGTCGCACGTTGGTGACGCGCGCGCGCCGGCGTCACCGAAAAATCATCAAAGATTCTCGCCGCGCTGGCGCATCGGTGCGCCGGTCGAGTGTCGGATTGGCACGCGTGCCGCGGCGACGGCGCGCACGCGCCCACGAACGCGCGACCTCTTTGCGCACGACGCCCTGGTCCGCGCGTTGCACCTAGCGGAGATCGTGCAAATCCCAGGCATCGCGCTCGCTCTCGTGCTCGCGCTCGCGGCCGCGCTTGCCGCGGCTCCGACGACGGCTCACGCCGCGGGGCCTCCAGCGCGGCCCACGGTCGAGAAGCGTGACGCTCGCCACGAGCCCGCGGCCGCCGGCGCCGACGACGACCGCCCGACCAACGCGTGTCGCAAGCTTCCGGCGGGCAAACGGATCGTGAAGTTGAACCTCAAGCCCGACACCAGCGTGACGGATCTGGTCGGTTGGATCTCGTCGATCACCTGCACGCCGTTCATCGTTCCGTCGACGATCGGCGCCGAGACGAAGAAAGTGACCATCGTCTCACCCACGCTCATCACGCGGGAGGAGGCGTACCGCCTGTTCCTCGACGCGCTCGAATCTGTCGGGCTGACGGCCTATCCGACGGGGAAGTTCCAGCGCGTCATCGAGGCGCCGAAGGCGAAGACGTCGCCGATCCCATTCTGCGTCGTCGGCGACGACACGACCGACTGCGCGCCGTAGCTGTTGCGGCCCGTCGGCATTTCGGCGTAACGTCCGTCGCCGCATCGTTGTGGCGGCGACGGAAACCATGATCGGGGGACGCTCACGCCTGTTGGCAACACTGCCGTTGGCGTGGTCGCCAACGCTGTCGTTGGCGTTCTCGCTGTGTGCGTTCGCGGTCGTCGCGTGCGGGAAGGTGTCGCCGAACCTCGGCGCCGACGGCGGCGGCAACCTGACCATCGCCGAGGCGTGCTCCATGCTCGGCCAGACCGAATGCGCCAAGCGACAGAGCTGCTCCAACGGCGCAAACATCAAACGTGTGTTCGGCGACATGAACACCTGCGTCGCGCGCGAGACCTTGCTGTGCACGGACGCGCTCCACGCGCCGGGGACCGGCAACAGCCCGGCGCTCATCCAGACCTGCATCGCCGACTACGCGGGCCTCGCGTGCAACGACTACTTCGACGGCAAGTTCCCCGCGAGCTGCACGCCGGCCGGATCGGTGGCCACCGGCCAGCCGTGCGGCTTCAACGGGCAGTGTCAGACCGCCTACTGCGGCAGCCTCGCGCACGCCATCTGCGGCAGCTGCGCGCCGACGCCGGTGCCCGGGGACTCGTGCGCGAGCTCGGCCTGCGATCACGGTCAGACCTGCGTCGACAGCACGATGACCTGCGAGGCGAACGGCATCTTGAACTCGCCCTGCGGTGGCGGCGTCCAGTGTGGCAGCGGCCTGCAGTGCTCGACGCCGTCGACGACCGTGGACGACGCCGGCACCGGGGGAACCTGCCAGCACGCCATCTCCCAGGTCGGCGCCGCCTGCGGTGGATCGATGCCCGGCTGCGACGGGTCGCTGGGGCTTTACTGTGGCGGCACGAACGGCTCCAAGATGTGCCTGGCCACCCTGTTCGCGACCGACGGCCAGCCGTGCGGCGCACTGTCATCCACGACGTTCACGCAGTGTCTGGCGGGGAGCTGCTTCTCCAGCACGGGGACGGTGTCCGGCGCGGGCGCGACGGGGACTTGCAAGGCGGACGTCACCGAGGGGGCGGCCTGCGATTACATGCTCGGCCCGTTCTGCCAGATGCCGTCGCGCTGCGTGCCGACGGGCGGCGGGACCGCGGGCCTGTGCATGCTCGCGAACGGCACCTGCGGGTAGTAACCTCCGCCCGCGCACGGCATCAGATCGTCCGCAGCCGTACGCCCACCGTCGCAAGGCCCGCAGTCGCCATTTCCAAATGTCTACGAGAGGATCGCCCATGCGAATTAGATCGATCGCCGTTGCTGCTGGACTCGTCTCCCTCTGCGCCATCGGCGCCGCGCGCGCCGCCGAGCCCGCCGCCAAGCCGGCCGACGCCGCCAAACCCGCTGCCGCCGCGCCGGCCGCTGACGCCGGCAAGCCCTCCGCCGCGGCCGCCGCCGCCGCCAAGAAGATCGACTGGGAGAAGATGACCACCTCGCAGCGCAAGAGCTACATGAAGAAGACGGTGCTCCCCGAGATGAAGAAGAAGTTCGTCGCCTTCGACGCCAAGAAGTACAAAGAGTTCAGCTGCCAGACCTGCCACGGCGAGAAGGCGTCGGAGAACAAGTTCAAGATGCCGAACCCGAGCCTGCCGAAGTTGCCGCAGCCGACGGACCGGGCGGGCTTCATGGCCATCATGCAGAAGAAGCCGGAGATGGCGAAGTTCATGGGGACCGAGGTCAAGCCGACGATGGCCGCGCTGCTCAACCTGCCGGAGTGGAAGCCGGAATCGCCGACGGGGTTCAGCTGCTACAACTGCCACACGAAGGAAGAAGCCGCGGCGGCGCCGGCGGCCGCGCCCGCCGCCCCGGGCGCGAAACCGGGCGCCGCTGCTCCGGCCCCCGCGCCCGCTCCGTCGAAGGGCTGGTAGCTAGCGGGCCTTCTCGGCGTCCGTGACGGCGGCGAGGCTCGCGTCCTCGCCGCCGCCGTAACCTTCACCGAGCCAGGCGTCGAGGATCTCCTTCGCGATCTCCTCGGAGGTCAGGCGGAGGCTGAGCGCGAGCACGTTCGCGTCGTTCCAGCGCCGCGCCCCGCGCGCGGTCTCCGCGTCGGTGCACAGCGCGGCGCGGACGCCGGGGACCTTGTTGGCGGCGATGCTGACGCCGGTGCCGGTCCAGCAGCAGACGACGCCGAGATCGGCCTCGCGCCCCGCGACGGCGCGCGCCACGCGGACCGCGGTCGGGCCCCAGGCTTCGTCCTCGCCGGCCGCCCGGCCGAAGCGCGTCACGGCATGGCCGCGCGCCTCGAGCAGCTCGACCATACGGTCGACGAGGCGCGTCCTTTCGTCGGCTCCGAGGGCGATGCGCACGCGCAGAAGATAGCAGCGGGGGTGCCATCGGTGCTAAAGGTCGGGGTCGGCCGCGGGCCGCCTGCGGTATTGTAGACGGGACGCGTTTCTACTATAAAAGACGAGACATGACCAACGGCAACACGTGGAAGTCCCGGCTCGGGGCGCGCATTCCCGAGGGCTGGGGGCGCGAGATCGACGTCTTCGAGACGCAGATCGAGCTGCGCAAGAAGGGGAAGATCGAGGAGAAGCTGTTCGCGGAGACGCGCCTGCGGCGCGGGGCCTACGGCCAGCGCTACGACAACGGCCAGCGCCACGACGGCGAGAAGACGCAGGCCCTGGTGTTCCCGTCGCGGGACATCACCAAGGGGCCGAGCACGCTCTGGGACGCGCCCGGCATGCAGCGGATCAAGATCCCGATGGGGAAGCTCCGCGCCGACCAGCTGGACGTGCTGGCCGAGGTGGCCGAGGAGTACTCGGACCGGATCCTGCACGTGACGACCAGGCAGGACATCCAGCTCCACTTCGTCCACATCGACGACACGCCCGACATGCACCGGCGGCTGGCGGCGGTCGGCATCACGACGCGTGAGGCCTGCGGCAACACCGTCCGCAACGTCACCGCTTGCCCGTACGCGGGCGTCTGCCGCGAGGAGAAGTTCGACGTCAGCCCCTACGCCCACGCGCTGACCTTCTTCCTGCTCGGCCACGACGACACCCAGGACTTCGGGCGCAAGTTCAAGGTGGCGTTCTCGGGCTGCAAGGACAACGCCTGCGGCCTGACCAACTTCCACGACATCGGCGCCATCGCCCGCACGCGCGAGGTGAACGGCAAGGTCGAGCGCGGGTTCGAGCTGGTGGTGGGCGGCGGGCTCGGCGCGGTGCCCTACGCCGCGCAGGTCTTCGACCCGTTCCTGCCCGAGGAGGAGCTCCTGCCGATCTCGCAGGCGATGGGCCGCGTGTTCGCGCGGCTCGGCGAGCGCGCCAACAGGGCCAAGGCCCGCTTCAAGTTCGTGGTCAAGAAGCTCGGCATCGAGGAGACGAAGCGGCTCGTGCTCGAGGAGCGGGCCAAGCTGCGCGTCGACCCGCGCTGGACGGCGTTCCTCGCCGACCTGCACGCCACCGACGAGAAGCCCGTCCGCCCGGCCGGGCCGCTCCCCGCCGGGCCGCACCCCGACGGCTTCGCCGCGTGGCGCGACACCAACGTCCTGCCGCAGCGCCAGCCCGGCTACGTGATGGCGTACATCCGGCTGCCGCTCGGCGATCTGACCTCCGAGCAGGCGCGCGCGCTCGCCGACCTCGCCCGCAAATATACGGGCGACTCGATGCGCACCACCGTCGACCAGAACCTCCTGCTCCGCTGGGTGAGCGAGGCCGATCTCCCCGACGTCTACGCGGCCCTCAAGGCGATCAACCTCGCCGAGCCCGGTGCGGGGACCATCGGCGACATCACCGCCTGCCCGGGGACCGACACCTGCAAGCTCGGCATCTCGTCGTCGCGCTCGCTCGCCGCCGAGCTGACCAAGGAGATCCGCGCCGCGGGGCTCGATCGCGATCCGGGCGCCAAGCACCTGCACATCAAGGCCTCGGGCTGCTTCAACTCCTGCGGGCAGCACCACGTCGCCGACCTCGGCTTCCTCGGCGTGAGCCGCAACGTGGGCGGGCGCCGCGTGCCGCACTTCCAGCTCGTCGTGGGCGGGCAGTGGGAGAACAACGGCGGCGCCTACGGCCTGGCCATCGGCGCGGTGCCGTCGAAGCGCGTCCCCGAGATCGTCAAGCGGCTCACCGGCCGCTACGCCAAGGAGAAGAACCCCGGCGAGTCGTTCGCCGACTTCACCACCCGCATCGGCAAGAAGACGATCCGGGCCATGGTCGAGGAGCTGCAGGCGCTCCCGAGCTACGAGCAGGATCCGAGCTACTACAGCGACTGGGGCGACCCGCGCGAGTACACCATCTCCGACATGGGCGAGGGCGAGTGCGCGGGCGAGGTGGTCCCCTACGTCGAGGTCGAGCTCGCCGCCTCGGAGCGCGAGCTGTTCGAGGCCCAGCTGTTGCTGGACGAGAAGAAGGTGGCCGAAGCCTCGGAGCGGGCGCGCAGCGCCATGCTGCGCGGCGCGCGGGCGCTGGCGCGCGAGAAGAACGCCAATGTCGGCACCGACGCCGGCGAGATCGTCGCCGAGTTCAAGAAGCACTTCTACGACACCGAGCTGTTCTTCGACCCGTTCGCGGGCGGCCGGTTCGCGCAGTACCTGTTCCGCGCCCACGAGGAGCGGGCCCAGCCCGCCACCGCCGAGTCGGCGCACCAGCTGATCGAAGAGGGAACGCTGTTCGTCGACGCCGCCCACGAGTGCTACACGCGCCTCGGCTCGGCCCTCGCCGCCCCCGCCCCCTAACCCCGGATTCCGTGAACACGATGGACGCTCACAAGCTGCAGCTCAAGATCTACGCCACCCCCGACGCCGCCAAGGCCGTCGATCCCGAGGCCTTCATCCCGGTGTTCCACCGCTGGATCAAGGAGCACCTCCTCCCGGAGCTCACCATCGACGTCGCCAACTACCTGCACGTCCCCGAGGGCCCCGGCGTCGTGCTCATCGGCCACGGCGCCGACTACTTCATGGACCAGGGCGAGGGGCGCCTCGGGCTGCTCCACAACCGCAAGCGCGCCGGCCTCCCCGCCGGCGAGCGCCTCGGCGACCTCGCGCGCCGCACGCTCCACGCCGCGTCGCTGCTCGAGGCGGACGCCGCCTTCGGCGGCAAGCTGAAGTTCGCCACGGGCGAGCTCCTGTTCAAGGTCAACGACCGCCTCGCCGCCGCCAACGACGACGCGAGCTTCGCCGCCCTCAAGCCGGAGCTCGAGGCCCTGGCCGAGACGCTCTACCCCGGCGCCTGGACGCTCGCGCGCGTCGGTGGCCCGAAGGAGCTCCTCGCCGTCCGCATCAAGAGCACCGCGCCGGCGCCGCTGGCGACGCTGCTCGACCGCGCGGGCGGCAAGCCCGCCGCCGACGCTTCGCTCGTGACCGGCTAGCCCGCGCCCGCCGGATCATTCCCGCGGGCGCCGGGTCATTCCCTCAGACCGGGTTGACGCAGAGGGCGATCGTCACGTGCCAGGTGCCGTAGCAGCACATGGCGTGTCGCGTGATCACGCTGCAGGACCCGTACGAACACATCAACGCGTTCTCCGAGCAGTCAGCCCCCTGGAAGGGCAGTTGCAGGGGGCAGGTCGTGTTCGGGGGCGCGGCGGTGCACAGCCAGACCGAGTGGCAGGAGCAGTACGCGCCGCTCGGGTAGGTGCACTGGTGCTTGTCGTCGGTGCAGGCGTCGCCGGAGGCGGGCTCGACGGCCGGACACCTCGCCGTCGTGCCGGCGCACGGATCGGAGAGCAGCCAGGCGCCGCCGTGACAAGCCCACTTGCGCCGGCAGGTGATCTCGATCGGGTCCCCGTAGCCGCAGAGCAGCCCCTCCACGGCGCAGGCGCCGCCCGTGGGCTCCGTCGTCGGGCAGCCGCTCGCGAAGGTGCCGCCGTCCGCCGCGCCCGCGGAGGCGTCCGCCGCCCCCGCGTCGGGCGGACCCGAGCAGAGCGGGGGATCGTCGAAGATCGTTCCCGTTCCGCCGGCGCCGCTCGCGCCGGCTGCGCCCGCGTTCGCACCGTTGCCCGCCGCCCCTCCCGATCCGCCGGCGCCCCCCCGGCCGGCGGGCGAACCCGACGCCCCGCCACGTCCCGACCCCGTGTTGCCCGCCGCGCCCACCTGCCCGCCGAGCGTGCGGGCCGGGCTGTCGCAGCTGCAGGCGAGGGCCAGCAAGGCTCCCGCCATCCGGAAGCGGAGAGCGCGTTCGCGCCGACCGCCCGTGTCCTTGGCCGCCATGCCGCCCGCTCTGAAGTTGAGTGTCCGCCCGGCTGACCGGAAGCTCAAGTCGGTCGCTCTCGCCGGCGGCTCCGCGACTCACGGTTCTTTTGCGGCGCGAGCGCCCCCGAGGCCCAGGGCGATCACCGCGGCCGAGGCGGTCAGCGCGGCCAGGCAGCGGAAGCCGAGCGGGTAGCCGCCGGCATCGAGGAGGCGGCCGAGCGCCTCGCCCGCCAGGATGCCGGCGACGTAGCCGACGGCGTCGATGAGACCGGCGGCGGTGGCCGCCGCAGCCGGGCCGCCGCTCTCGACGGCGAGGACGCCGGCGAGCAGGCTGTAGGGACCGTAGGCGAGCAGGCCGGCGGCGCCGACGAGCCAGGCGGCGGCGCCGGGGGCGCGCGCGGCGGTGGTCGGGAGGGCGCCGAGGACCGCGGCGAGCAGGGCGAGGATGCCGGCGACGAGCCAGGGGCGCGCGCGGGGCGGGGCGCGATCGTAGCCGGCGCCCATGGCCAGGATCCCGAGCGCGCCGAAGAGATCGAAGGTCGTCGACTTGAGCGCCGCGGCGCCGAGGGCGCCCGCCCCCGGTCGCGCGACGGTGGCGAGGAAGTCGACGCTCCAGGTGTTGAAGGACTCGCGCACCAAGGTCAGCACGAAGCTGAGCGCGCAGACGATCAGGAACCGCGGGCGCGTGACGAGGACGCGCGCCGCCGACCAGGCGGCGGCGCGCGGCTGGTCGGCTCCGGGCCTGATCGCGAGCGGGCCGGCGCGCACCGTGAACGCGCACACGACGGCGATGGCGATGAGCGGCAGCGACGGGACGCCCATGACCGCGCGCCACGAGCCGCCGTGCTCGACGACGGCGCGCGCGAGCAGCGTCGCCGCGACGCCGCCCGCGACGTACGACAGGCTGAGCACGGCGACGGCGGTCGCCTGGCGGGCCGCGAACCAGGTCGGGACCAGCTTCATCATCGCCGGCCAGCCGGCGGCGCCCGCGAAGCGGTTGGCGGCGTAGGCGAGGGTGAGCAGGGCCAGCGAGGGGGCGGCGGCGCCCGCGGCGCCGAACAGCGCCACGAAGACGAGCGCCGCGAGGAAGCCCGCCCGGCCGCCCACGCGATCGACGAGCGGCGCGAGCGTCAGCTTGCCGATGGCGTAGGCCGCGGTGCCGACGCTGGCGATGCGGCCGATCTCGCCGCGGCTGGCGCCGAAGGCGTGGCCGAGCAGCGGTACGGCGACGGCGAGGTTCTTCCGACAGAGGTAGATGCCCACGTACCCGAGCGCGAGCGCGGCCACCGCCCGCGACCGTGCCCCCGTCATCGCCGCGACCGTGCGCCCGTCATCGCCGCGTAGTAGAGGGGCGTCGGCCGGTCCCGTCAAGGCGGCCTGGGCGCGGGCCGGCGGCGGATCCAGGTTGAAACCGTGAGGCGCGTCTTCGGCATCGTGCTCGGCTGCAACCTCGTGCTGGCCGGCGCCGCTTGGGGTCAGACGGCGCCCCCGACGAGCAGCGCACAGCCTGTCGGCATCCCGATCGGCGTCCCCGCCGCGGCTGGGCCCGCGCCGCTGGTTCCATCGATCGGGACGGCGCCCGCCAGCAGCGCCGCGCCGCCCGCTACCCCCAGCGGGGCGCCCGCCGCTTCGACGGTCGAGCTCGTCGCGCCCACCGACGTGCTGGGGGCGGTGCGTGCCTCGGCTGGCGCCAGCGCCACGACCCTACCCCCCATCTCCAGCGCGCCCACCCCGACCACGCTCGGGCCCACGCCGGCGGTGAACGTGCCGTCGACGCCGGCCGGCGGCAGCGTCGTCGAGCCGGCGACCACGGCCGTGACCGCTCCGAGCACGTCGACGCCGGCGACGGCCCTGACCACGGCGTCGTCTCCGATTGGACCGGGCGCGGCCAGCCCCGGCGTTTCGGCGGCGGGCGAGACGCTCGGGACG